>Ga0210407_10000883_pt1 | contig 30579 bp, 33 predicted proteins | sample IncBWC27MmetaG_FD_150860 | JGI IMG/M metagenome (GOLD analysis project Ga0210407, IMG submission 150860) | Forest soil microbial communities from Barre Woods Harvard Forest LTER site, Petersham, Massachusetts, United States - Inc-BW-C-27-M | ecosystem: Environmental > Terrestrial > Soil >...
AGATTTCGCACGCGATTAGAGCCCGAAGCCGAGATGGAACTTGTGCGGATACTTCGCAATGCCGGCGTCGAGCTCGTCATCCTCGCCGGTTTTATGCGCGTGCTGAAATCGCCGATGCTCGAGGCATTTCCACGTCGCATTTTAAATATTCATCCGGCACTGCTGCCAAAATTTCCCGGGCTCGAAGCGTGGAACCAAGCACTGGCGGCTGGCGAAAAAGTAACCGGTTGCACCGTCCACTATGTTGATGAAGAAATCGATCACGGTGATATCATCGCGCAGCGCGAGGTTCCGATCTTGCCCAACGATACCCCGGAAACTTTGCATGCGCGGATCCAGATCGCGGAGCACGAGCTGTATCCCGCGGCGATCGCCGAGTTCTGCCGGAATTAAGCGCACGCATCAAATGCGCTCCGCTTTTTGATCGCGCCCGAGCAGCTCCTGCATTGCCTGCGTCGGCGCCTTGCCTTCATAAAGGAGCGCGTAAACTTGATCGATGATCGGGGTGTCGATCTTGAGTTTGCGCGCGCATTCGTAGGCGCTTTTCGTCGTCGGAATTCCTTCGGCCACCATTTGCATGGAGGAAGTGATTTGGGACAGTGATTGGCCGCGGCCGAGTTGTTCGCCGACGCGTCGATTGCGGCTGAGCTGACTGAAACAGGTCGCGATCAAATCGCCAGCGCCGCTAAGACCGTAGAAAGTGCGCAGGTTTCCGCGCATCGCCGTTCCGAGTCGGATCATCTCCGCAAGCGACCGGGTAATGAGCGCTGCCTTGGAATTATCGCCCAGACCCAGGCCGTCGCTTGCTCCCGCCGCGATGGCGAAGATGTTTTTTAACGCGCCGCCCAGTTCGATGCCGGTCAACTCCTCGCCCGTATAGACGCGAAAGCGCGCGCTGCCGAGATAGTTCTGGAGCTCGGCGGCATATTCACTTTGGGTGCATGCCAATACCGTCGCCGTAGGCAAGTCGCGTGAAACTTCCACCGCTAGATTCGGGCCTGAAAGCACAGCTATCGCGTGTCCGGGGAAAATTTCGTGCAGAATCTCGCTCATCCTCATGCCCGTGCCGTGCTCGATTCCTTTTGTGCAACTAAGAAGCACTGCGCGATCATTCGTTATAACTTCGCGCAGACGAGCGGCGATTGCCCTAAACGCTGTCGACGGAGTGACGAAAACAATGAGATCGGCGGCAGCGCAATCTTTTAGATCGCTCGTTAGGCCGATGGAGTCCGGAATTCTTATTCCCGGTAGATAATCGCTATTCTCCCGATTTTGTCGAAGGCGCTCCACGCGCGAGGGATTGTTTCCCCAGAGCAAAATGTCCCGGTGTTTCTTCGCCCAAAGCACAGACAGCGCCGTACCCCAGCCGCCCGCGCCCAAAATTATCGTCTTTTCCAGTTTCACTTTCGCTCAAAGTGCGGTTCTGTGCCGCTCATCAGCCGAGAAAGATTGGAACGGTGTCGCCAAATCACGATAGCTGCCAGACAAATTGAAAAAAGGAGAAGCGTTAGCCCGCTCAGCAGCTTGACGTATAACATTACAAGCACAGTAACCGGCAACGCGAGAGCTGCCGTCATTGAAGCGACCGAAACATATCGGGTCGTTCCGAACATAATCAGCCAGACCACGACAGCGATGAGCGCCGCGAGCGGAATTAACCCAAAAACAACGCCGAAGGAAGTTGCTACGCCCTTGCCACCTTTGAATCCTAGCCACACTGGATAACTGTGTCCGATTACAGAGCTCACCCCCGCGAGGATCGCGCAAAGTTCGCGGCTCACTTCCGCTTGGTGGGTGCTATTGAAGATTAAGATAGATATTTCCACGGCAGCCGTCCCCTTTGCAAAATCGAACAGGAATACTGGATAGCCGTAACGCTTGCCCAAAACACGGAGCACATTGGTCGCCCCGATGTTGCCGCTGCCGACCTTGCGAATATCGATGCCAGCGACGCGACCAGCGAGATATCCAGATGGTACGGAACCAATTAAATAGCTGATCAACGCGACACCAGCGATCGTAAACACGAAACCTCTCTAGCTTGCTCTCTGGTTGATTCTCGATTCTACGGAGTATTAATACGTAAGTTATTCTTAATCAGCCATATATATATAATGGCTACGTCGGCAGGCGTAACGCCGCTAACCCGTGAGGCCTGACCCAACGAGGTCGGCCGAACCGCCGAGAGCTTTTGCCGCGTCTCCGAGCTGAGCCCGATGACTTTCCCAAAATCAAAGCCATCTGGAATTTTTTGAAAACCTCGCCGTGCAACCTCACGGTTCTGGTCGGCCTGCCGCGCGGCGTATCCCTCATACTTAAATTCCGTCTCGATTAAGTCCCAGATTTCGGCCGGCGCGAGCGAAGCAATTTCTCTTGGCAGGTTCTCGCGATGAAAATCCGGCCGCTTCAACAGCTGGGAAATTAGCAAGCCGTTGATTTTTTTCTGTGTCGCGACGAGTCGAACTTTGTTTAGCAGATCCATCTTCTCCTGAAAAGCAATCCAACGATTTTGATCGACCAGGCCTGTTTCAAATGCGCGCTTCGTCAATCGTTGATCAGCATTATCCTGCCGAAGTTGCAATCGATCCTCCGCGCGGCTGGTGAACATCCGATACGGCTCTTCAGTTCCCTTGGTAACCAAGTCATCGATTAATACGCCGACGTAGCCTTCGCTTCTTTCTAACCTGAACGGTGGCCGATCTTGAACTTTCAAGGCTGCATTCACACCGGCCACCAGGCCCTGTGCCGCGGCCTCTTCGTAGCCGGAGGTTCCGTTTACTTGCCCAGCGAAATAAAGTCCTCGCAGGAGTTTTGTCTCCAGCGTGTGAAACAGCTGTGTCGGTGGGAAAAAGTCGTATTCAACTGCATATCCAGGGCGCATAATCTCAGCCCGTTCCAAACCGGGAATAGTGTGCAAGAATTCCAGTTGAACATCGTAAGGCAAGCTCGTCGAGATGCCGTTTACATAATATTCCTCCGTGTGACGGCCTTCCGGCTCTAGAAAGAGCTGATGGGCGCTCCTTTCGGAAAACTTAACCACTTTGTCCTCAATAGAGGGGCAGTATCGTGGGCCGATACCTTTAATTCGGCCACCGTGCAGAGGCGATCTATGCAGATTTGAGCGGATGATCTCGTGAGTGTGAGGCGTCGTCTCAGTAATCCAACAGGGGAGTTGTTCCACATGGAACACGCCCCTACCGTTGTAATTTAAAGTGAAAATGTCGTCTGTGAGACTTGTCGCGCCCTCATGAAACGCGAACCTCGGAGGCGGCTCATCTCCCCGCTGAATCGCACATTGCGAGAATTCAATTGAGCGACGATTCAGGCGGCATGGAGTACCCGTCTTGAATCGGCCGACGTCGAAGCCCAGTTGTCGAAGATTTTCACTCAGGGCTGAACTCGCGTCAGCCATGCGCCCGCCCGGTTTGCTGTTCTCGCCAACGTGTAGAAGACCACGTAAAAAGGTGCCCGAAGTCATGATAACACTGCGGGCAAGAATCATGAGCCCAAGATCGGTCTCAACGCCGGTTACGGCTCCGTCTTTCACGAGAACATTGGAGACTGTTGCCTGCTTGAGATCAAGGTTGGCCGCACGCTCGATGACGGCTTTCATTCGAAATTGGTACGCCTTTTTATCGCATTGGACACGAGGCGCCCGGACTGACGGGCCTTTGGCTTTGTTCAACATGCGAAACTGAATTCCGGTAGCATCGGCGTTAAGACCCATCGCGCCGCCCAGCGCGTCGATCTCCCGAACGATATGGCCCTTGGCCAATCCGCCAACAGCGGGATTGCACGACATCTGACCAATCGTGTCCAGATTCTGCGTCAGCATCAACGTTCGGCATCCCATTCTTGCCGACGCCAGGGCCGCCTCGATCCCAGCGTGGCCGCTTCCCACTACCAAAACGTCATATTCAGTGGGCAGCTTAAACATTCGTAGATTTCCGGACAAATTTCACCGATTCCCTGGTTCGACAATTCATGCTCGAAGCGATTCTAGCTGTCGCATAGGTAAAGGATGTATAATGCATAAAGTGTTTACAATAAATAATTTATAATAAGTCACTTATGATTTAGGAGATGCTCAATGCTCTCTTGTTGGTTAGTTTGATTGTGTGACGCTGTCGACGTCGTCTGCGCCGTTTGTACGGCTCGAGACGCAATGCGGCCTAGGACGAGTAAGAGTAACACTGTAGTAAGAAAGGCGCCTCCCCATGTCCAGTACTCGACTACGCGCGGATGACTCTTCCCGCGCATCATCTTAAGCCCAAATTGACCCAAGGTCCCGACATACGCATACAAAAAAAGCCCGGGCATCCGCCCGATCGAGGCCCAAAGCATGTAGGTAACAAACCGAATTCGCGTCAGACCGTAGAGATAGTTCAATAGGCTCGTGGGAAAAAGCGGATGCAACTGGCTTAAGAGAATGATCTTCCAGCTCTCACGTTCCAAGGCCGGTTCCAAAGCACGCAATGTAGCGTTTTGCGAAAGCCTTCGCCGAAACCATCGTCGGGCGACCCAGCGACTCATGGCAAATGAGATTGCTGCTCCCAATAGATTGCCCGCGAACACGATGAGAAATCCCCACCACAGTCCAAAAAAGAAACCGCCCCCCACGGCCAGAACGCCGCCTGGAAGCAGGAGGATATTACACCCCGCAAAAAGCAACGGATAACAGATCGCGCCCCAGGTACCCCAGCCTATTACACGCGTCTGTGCCGCATCAACAAAATCGACAACCGGGAAAAACCGTGAAAGCGCGGAAATCAGCGCAACCGCGATCACCAGCCCTCCGAACTGCCAGTAAATCGCTCGGCGGATTTTGAACATCCTGAGACTCTGCGCGCGTCACAGCCTTCGCGCAAATCTCCCTAACTCACTCGTCGTCTTGTCGCGTAGAAACGGCGTAATCAAATAGACGCCAGGGAGATATTTCGGTGCGGCCAGCGATTATTTTCTCCGCTGACGGTACTCCTTGGACATGTGCCGCAGCCTTATCGACGCTCGCCATCTCCGCGCGGACGTCATCCGGCACGATAATTCCTGGGACTTCGTGGTGAAGAAATTCCGCCTGCCCGCGCGCTCATCAACGGTCACGCGCCGTGAAGATGGGTAGCATCGCCCGACTAAACGGTCGGGGCCTGTGCGCTTCGCCGACGCGGAATGCCGAGGCCGTCAAAAATTATCCGCGTGGCGTCGGAACGATTCAGTGTATAGAAGTGAATGCCGGCGACGTTGTTATCCAAAAGATCGTGACATTGTTCCAAGGCGAAGTGAACACCGACGCGACTGACCATTTTAGGATCGTTTTCGCATCGCTGTAGAGCACGCAAAAGCTTGGCCGGGAAGCGTGTGCCGCCGGCGAGCTCGGCCATGCGTTTGAATCCACTCATGGAAGTAATCGGCATGATGCCGGCGATGATGGGAATGTGAATTTCGGCCAGCGCACAGCGTTCGCGGAAGTCGAAGAAGTCGCGATTATCGAAAAATAGTTGTGTGACGATGTAGTCGGCGCCGGCGTCGACTTTCGCTTTGAGGCGATCCATTTCGACTAATCGATTCGGCGTCGCCGGATGTCCTTCGGGAAACCCGGCCACGCCGATTCCGAAACCGCGGCGATCCGGATGCCGGCCCGATTCGTTGAATCTGCGAATGAACTTCACCAAATCAATTGCGTGTTGGAAGGCATCGCCAGATTTATCGTAGCTGCATCCCCGCGGCGGATCGCCGCCGAGTGCAAGAATATTTCCGATGCAGGTTTTCGCATATCGAATCAGAATCGATTCGATCTCGTCTTCCTGGTGGCAGACGCACGTCAGGTGTGGGATCGGATCCAGTTTTGTCGTGGTCTGAATGCGCTCGACAAGATCATGGGTCAAATCTCGCGTTGAGCCGCCGGCGCCGTAAGTAACGCTGACAAAGTGCGGCATATACGATTCGAGATCGCGAATCGTTTGATATAGAATCTCGGCCGCCTCCGGCGTTTTCGGCGGAAAGAACTCGAACGAAAACGTGGGAGAATCACCCTGCATGATGTCGGTGATGTGCATTTACCCGGTGAGATACCTCCGTAACCTCGTTTTGATGTACCGCTTTCCCCAGGCAGTCTTTAGATACTTCTCGCGTTGAGCCGCATCACTGTCATTCAAACAGCCCTCCCAATAGACAAGGTCGAACGGTATCCGTCTTCTCGTTGAAGCGATGAGTGCTTTATTATGCAAGTGCAGCCGCGCTCGCAAATCCCTCGTTAAGCCAACATAGAATTGATGATCTGCGAGCGAACGCAAAACATACACGTAACAGTACCTTGGCATATCTCTCATCTCACGGGGTGAATTCAGCGCCTATCTTCGTTCGTGCCGCGACTTTCGGTCAACTGACCAAGCACATTTTCGACCACGGAGGGGGTCGAGTCTAAACCCAAAAAAGCCTTTGCCATCATGGTATCTAAGATGATGACGTGAACACAACTAATCTCGTCATTCCCATGGATGTGCTCATCGGCGACGTAAATCCCAACGTTTCGTAAATGCCTCAGACGTTGCACAGACCAAAGCTCAACTCGGGCAGCCAGTTACGACTTCGAACTTCCGCGCGGATGTAAATCCAAACGGCATCATCAACGCTTCGGATGTCGTGCACGTAAAATTTCTGATCGGAACGTCTCTGCCCCCGTAGAAATCGCATCAACCGCGCGACCTCTTACGGCACGATCGCAAACACACGTGCTGGAAATCCAGAGCCGCCTTTCGGCTTTGGGAAACTGACCACGACAATGGCGCCTGATTCGGGGACCTGATCGAGATTAGCGAGCATTTCGATCTGATAATGGTTCGTGCTCAAAATGTAAGTCTCAAGCGAATAATCGTCTTTCGTCGTAGCGATGCCGGGATCGGTGTCGGTGGTTTCGTGGCCTGAAGCGGTAATCTTGCGTTCTTCGTAAAGATATTTTAGCACGGGCAGGCTCCAACCGGGATAATGCGCGACGCCGTCTACATCCTTATTCGCCATCTTTGCCACGTCCGGCCATCGCTTCGACCAATCGGTCCGCATCGCCACAAAGGCGCCTCCCGGAATTGGTCCGTGATCTTTCTCCCATCTTTTCACGCGCTCGATCGACAAAATGTAATCCGGATTCTTTGCGGTCTCTTCGTGGACATCGACAACCACCAGCGCGAGGATCATTTCCTTGATATCGATTTGATCCACGGTGCGCAACCCTTTAATGAAATGCGCGGGCGGATCGACATGTGTTCCCCACTGTCCGACGTGGGTAAACAGTTCAGCGAAAAATCCGTTGCCCACCGTATCCGGTCGTTTGTCGTACCAATAAATCGTCTTGCGTGTTTCATCCGGAAATCCTGACCAGCGCGGAATGCCCGGCACAAATGCGTGCGTGAGATCCACATACTTTTTCCCAGCTAGAATCTGCTGAATTCGTGTGAGTGAAGGCTCATCGCCGTTTTGCGCTGAACAGGCTGCAGCAAAAACCAAAGTGATCGCAGCAATCAGCGTTCTGTTGGGAATGCGCATTTCGTCTTGTTAAACGATGCCGCAGTAAGAAGCCAACAACTTCGAATAACTCCGAATAAGTTTCGTCCCTTTCCGCGCAACGAGTATTTGTCGGCCAATGTTAGAGATGTTATCAACAGTTCCCGCTCCGAAGCGACTACGGTGGACGGGCGGGGTTTTATTCGCAGCCAGAAGGAGAAGAACTGACTGAAATAAAGAACTCAGAGTAGAAATCCGGCGGTGAAAAAGTACGCGAATTAGCACGAATGCGACCGCACATCATCACTCCTGCCAGTAGTTCCATCGCTAGCCAGGAAACGTCGACACCGATAGTTCCGGTGCGGGCGGAGAATCGCGACCAAAGTGAGAGTTTATTTGAGCACGTGGCTTGGCTGTACGCGTTTTTTCGCGAGCACCTTTTCCGAGATGATACGAACCGCATGATCGCAGCGCTTTGGCCAAGCGGCCAGCCGACGTCCGGAACAGAATTGATCGAGTTCGGCTGCGGCCCCGGCTTTTACTCGCGCCGGCTTGCGCAACCGTTTCCGCAGATTTCAGTCACCGGGGTCGACCGGTCGGAGAACCAATTGCGCTGGGCGCGCGAACGCGCCTCAGCAGTCAGACTTTCAAATTGCCTCTTCGAGTGTGTCAACGTCTTGCAGTTACCATGTGGAGATGCGCGGTTCGACGCGTTGATCGCGTCGCGGCTGTTCACCGTTTTGCCTGAACCGACTCGGGCCATCGCGGAGATGTATCGTGTTTTAAAACCGGGAGGTCGCTGTTTCGTAGCCGAACCGCGCTACGCGTTTTGGGCGTCGATCCCGCTTTTTGCGATGTGGTTGCTGGCTGGCGTCATGCATTCAGGGAATGGTTACCGGGAACCGCAGATGGCCACCGTTTTTTCCGCCAGCGCATTCGAAAACTTGTTCATGGCGCAGCCATGGAAGCAGATCAAAACCTGGCAGGACGGACGCTATCAGTACGCTCTCTGTGAAAAAGCTTGAACGTGCTGGAGGCGAACGGTTCCAGCAGAATGAAGTTGGCTCATCGCATTCTCGACCCTAAGCGTATAGAGCAAATTAGCCCCGAAAGCATTCGGGGCTGCGCGCTCGCCGTCATGACAAAAGCGCCGCGCACCGGCCATGTGAAAACGCGTCTCGTTCCGCCACTCACCGCGGATGAAGCGGCGGCGCTTAACACCTGTTTTCTTCGCGACACCGCCGCCGCGATCACGGAAGCGTCGGGTAAGAATGTGCAAGGCATCGCGGTTTACACTCCTATCGGCGCGGAAGAGACGTACATCGACATCTTGCCGGACAATTTCCAGCTCGTGCCACAGCGCGGTGATGGATTTGGTGAACGACTCGCCGCCGCGACCGAAGATCTTTTGCGAATTGGATTTCAATCCGTTTGTCTGATCGATTCGGATAGCCCGACGGTTCCGTCGCGCGTCTATTCTGAAGCGGCGAACATGTTGTCGATCCGCGACGATCGCGTCGTACTCGGACCTTCGGATGATGGCGGCTATTATTTGATCGGTCTGAAACAAGATCATCGCGGGCTTTTCGAGCAGATCGATTGGAGCACAGAACGCGTGCTGGAGCAGACAATGCAGCGCGCTGCGGAGATGGATCTCGAAGTCAAATTATTGCCCACTGGCTACGATGTCGATGATCGCATCACATTGCGCCGTTTGTGCGATGAACTGCTGAACCCAAACACAACGGATCAGGTCGCGCCTCAAACACGCGGTTTTTTGCGTGACCTAATCGAGCGAGAGGGCCGCGATCGGATTTGGCCTGCGAGAAAATGAAACGAGCGCTCGTCACCGGCGGCGCTGGTCTTATCGGGTCACACCTTGCCGATCTGCTTGTTCGCGAAGGCTGGACGGTCCGCGTCCTCGACAATCTTGAGCCGCAAACGCATCGGCGCGGGAAACCGGACTGGATAAACAAGCACGTCGAATTTGTCGAAGGCGATTTGCGTGATCGCGACACCATCTCCGCCGCGCTCGACAAGATTGACATGGTATTTCACCAGGCTGCCTACGGCGGATACATGCCCGAGATCGCGAAATACGTTCACGTTAATTCGTTCGGCACCGCTCAAATGCTCGAAGTGATCCGCGAAAAGAAATTGTCGATTCAAAAGATTATCGTCGCGTCATCACAGGCGGTTTACAGCGAAGGTGCCGGCATTTGCCCGAATCACGGACTCGTTTTTCCGCCGGTGCGGCCAATCGAGCAATTACGCGAAGGCGATTGGCAAGTGCATTGTCCGATCTGCGGCGCAATTACCAAAAGCGCGCCGACTCCGGAAAATGCGCCGGTCGGCGGCGAAACCGTTTATGGTCTCACAAAAGTCGATCAGGAAAAGCTCGTTCTGCTTTGGGGGAAACAAATGGGCATTCCGGCAGTCGCGTTGCGCTACTCCTGTACCTACGGACCGCGCCAATCAATCTTCAATCCCTATACCGGAGTGATCGCAATTTTCTGCACGCGCTTGCTTAACAATTTGCCGCCGGTTCTCTACGAAGATGGCGAACAGACACGCGACTTTTCGTTCGTCGAGGACATCGCGCGCGCGAATTTGCTCGTCGCCGAAACGGACAAGCTCGATGGATCGGCGGTGAATGTCGGCTGTGGGAAAGGCACAACCATTCGCGAAATTGCCAAGCGCGTCTCTAACGCGCTCAAGATCGACATCGAACCAGAGGCCGGCGGCGAATTTCGTCCTGGCGAAATGCGCCACCTCACGAGTGACGCGGCGCGAATCGGCGCTGCCGGTTATGAGCCGCATGTCGATCTTGCAACTGGGATTGCGCGCTATCTCGATTGGATTCGATCGCAATTCAACGTTCGTGATTATTTCAGCGAAGCGGCAACAATTCTGCGCAGCAAAGGCATCGTCCATCAAGTGAAACGCGCGCGGCAATGAAACTTGCGGGCGCGATTGATTTCAACGCGCTGGCCGCTGACTATGCGCGCAAAGATTTCCCCTTGCTCCAGGCGGGCGCCAGCGCGGAGAAGGCGCTGGAAACCATTCGGCGCGAGGGTGTCGGCGAGCGCGTTATTTACTTTTACGCCGTCGACGAGCGAATGCGTTTGGTCGGCGTGGTCCCGACGCGGCGTTTGCTCACGGCCGCTCCGGCCACGCCGTTGCGTGAGATCATGGTGCCGCGGGTGATTGCGTTGCCAGCCACGGCCACTGTTCTAGAGGCGTGCGAATTCTTTGTGCTCTACAAGTTTCTCGCTTTTCCCGTCGTCGATGCGGACCGGCGCATCATTGGAGTTGTTGATGCCGACGTTTTTATGGAGAGCGTGCTCGAGACGCAGGAAAGCGAAGGCGAGGACGTCGCGCGCGCTGATTTTTTCGAGATACTCGGCTTCCATCTCGCGCAGGTCCGCGACGCCTCGCCCTGGCGCATGTTCCGTTATCGTTTTCCGTGGCTGCTCGCGACGGTAGCCAGCGGAACGATCTGCGCGCTTCTGGCCGGCGCGTTTGAGGTGTCGCTCGCGCGGAGTCTCGTGATCGCGTTTTTTCTCACGATGGTCCTCGGCTTAAATGAAAGCGTGAGCATGCAATCGATGAGCGTGACGATCCAGGCGCTGCGCTCAGCGCGAGTCACACGGCGCTGGTTCGCAACCGCATTTCGACGTGAAATCGTGACTGCGTTATTGGTGGCTGTGGCGTGCGGAGCGTTGGTCTCGGCCATCGTTTGGTTTTGGCGCGATGAGATTCGTGCAGCACTCGTCATTGGCGGCAGCATCGCGGTGTCGCTGGTGACGGCGTGCCTGTTTGGACTTGGCGTTCCGTCGCTTCTGCATTGGTGGAAGCTGGATCCAAAAATTTCGGCCGGTCCTGTCACTTTGGCGCTGGCGGATTTTTTTGCACTCCTCTTTTATTTCACTAGCGCGTGGCTCGTGCTGCGATGAAATCGGCGGTCGCGGTTCCGGGCTGGGTCACGGTGATCATTCCGGCGCTCAACGAAGAAGAGCCGATCGCCGGCGTTGTCGGAGCAGTGGCCGCGCAAGAGATCGCGCGCGAAATCATCGTGGTGGATAACGGCAGCAATGACGACACGGCCAGGCGCGCGCGAGACGCGGGTGCGCGGGTCGTTGCAGAACCGCAGCGAGGTTACGGGCGCGCCTGTATGGCGGGAGTGTTCGCTCTCTCCGCGCGATGCGATGTCGTCGCTTTTCTCGATGGCGATGGCAGTGATTGCCCAGAGTTCCTGAGTCAACTAGTCGATCCAGTTATGGCCGGGACTCACGATTTCGTCATCGGATCGCGCACGCGCGGCAAGCGCGAACCGGGCAGCATGAATTTCCAGCAGATTTTTTCGGGCCGGATCGCCGGCTTGATCACGCGATTCCTCTACGGGGTTCGTTATACCGACATGTGTCCGTTTCGCGCCATCCGGCGCGACGCACTCGAGCGATTGTCTATGAAAGAAAAAACCTACGGTTGGAACCTGGAGATGCAGATGCGGGCCGCACGCGCTGGACTGCGCATTCTCGAAGTGCCGGTCAATCATCGTTGCCGGACGGGCGGACGATCGAAAGTTTCCGGCACCTTGCGTGGAACGTTTGTCGCCGGCGCGCGGATTATCGCAACATTGTTGCGGATTGCGTTCGAGCGGAAGGCACACTGATGTGAAGTGGATCGACCGCTCCGTCGGGCGATGCTAGATAAATGCGGCTTTGCCGCCAAAATTTAACATCGAGCTTGCCACGGGGCGAGTCCGTCCGTTGCCGGACAAGGGACTGCTCGATCCACCTGCGCAATTTGGTTCCTTTGTGGAGCAGAGCTTGTAAGATCGATACCACTTATGACCAGAACGAAAGCACTATCCGCCGGGCTGCTCGCCGGACTTGTTGCCGGCATCGCGATGACAGTGGTGATGTTGGTCCTCGCATGCTTCGGCGTCGCGACGCCGCTCGTGATTATCGGCGATCGGCTCTCGGTTTTCATTTCGCCGGGACCGTTTCTCTCCATCATGGGCAGAGTCGGCGGCTATAATCATTTGAAACAGCTCGGTGTTGGATCCGCAATGGCCGGCCAGCTTCTCGTTGGTGCTCTTGGCGGCGCGATTCTCGGTTTGGTCATGCGGCGTGATCTGGCGCGGCGCGTGACACCTGCAACGATTTGGATATTCGTCGTCTTGCCCATCATCGTGGCCGCGGTCGCGCTGTGGCCAGTGCTCGGGACAAGTTATCGCGGATTGCCGATTGATGCGGCGAGGTTGGTCACGCTGGTTGGTTTTGCGCTCGCTGTTTTCGCTTTTGAACGAACCCTCGTAACCGGGTTTCACTTTCTCACTCGCGCAAAAACTGGAAGCGACAAGCAAGAGTTCACTCCGGCAATCGGCCGGCGTGCGCTGATCTTGGGCGGGCTGGGCGTGCTCGTCGTCGGCGGTGGCGTTGGTCTGATGCGGAAACTTTATCGCGCGGCTGCGTTTAGTTATGATGGAACGCAATACAAAGGCCGCGTCGTTCAGCCGATCACGCCTAACGAATTGTTTTATTGCGTGACGAAGAACGTCGTCGATCCGCGGGTGAATGTGCACCTGTGGCATCTCGAAGTGACCGGTCTCGTCGAGAATCCGCGCGAGTATCGGTTCGAAGATTTCACCGCTATCACTCCGGTCGAGCAGGAGACGACGCTCATGTGCATCAGCAACGGATTGGACGCCGGCCTGATGAGCAACGCCGTCTGGAAGGGCGTGGCGATGCATGATCTGCTCGATCCGGCCGCCCCGCTTTCAAATGCCGCGAAAGTTCGGTTGCACGGTGTGGACAATTACACGGACACAATTTCGCTCGAAAAGGCAATGGACCCTGCCACCATCGTCGCCTACGAAATGAATGGAATGCCGCTGCCGCACCGGCATGGTTATCCAGCGCGCGTCATCGTTCCTGGATATTTCGGCGAGAAGCATGTCAAATGGCTCACGCGAATCGAAGTAACAGACGCGAACGCGAAAGGGTTTTACGAAACGCAAGGTTGGGGCCCGGATTTCATCGTGCCGACCCGGTCGCGCATCGATGTGCCGGAACACGAATCACGATTCTCGATTAACGAATTACGGGGACCAATCGAAGTCAAAGGCGTCGCGTTCGGCGGCGATCGCGGCATCTCGCGTGTTGAGCTCAGCCTCGATGATGGTGAAACGTGGGACGACGCGGATATTTATTACACTGGAGGGGACCTCGCGTGGTCGCTCTGGAGCGCACACAATGGCTGGATGCCCGATGAGCCGGACGATTACACCATTGTCGTGCGCGCCACTGATGGCCAAGGCGACGTGCAAGAATGGGAAGAAGATCGCAGCCCGTTCTCCGGCGTCACCGGCTTCCACAAAATCGTTGTCCATATCACGGTGTAAGATTGACGATCCCCAGGATCGACAATTGCATCGGAGGGACGCGCTCCGTCGCGTCCCATTAATTTGTCGGACGGCACCGAGGCCATCTTCCCGTTCATCTTTGACAGCGTGGGCACCAGGCGGTCGTGCGACCGCCGATTGTCGCGCGTCGCAAAGGTGTGCGATGGCGCGGACAAACACCGCTGTTTTCCCAGCGCTGATGAATGAGCCAAGTTCGCGGCGGATCGGAGAAGTGTTTGCCGAGCGTTTCCAGCGATCGCCTGACGACGAATTTTGCGGTGCGGAAAATCGTGACGCGCTCGCGGGGGTTTAACTTTCCGGCTCGCTTCGAGGGCAACACTTTCGCCCGCCACAGAATTTCGTCCGCCATCCAGTTGCCGATTCCGGGGAAACCGCGCTGCATGAGCAGGACGGCTTTGATCGGCGCTTTACGATGTCGATCCAAGAATTGGTCGAGAAATTTTTGGTCGAACTCGCGCGAAACGATTTCGGGAGCGTGCTGTTTCCACCACGCCGGTTCATCAGCTTCATGATGAAAGCGGACGTGACCAAGCTGGCGCGGATCGGTGAAGACGAGCGCGCGCTTTTGCTGGTACAGCACGAGATGATCGTGTTTACCCGGTCGAAAATCGCGCGATTCGACGTGCGTTTTGCCGGTCATGCCGAGATGAATGCCGAGCCAGTTGTCGCCGGAAAATTCGAACAGCATTTGTTTTCCGCGCCTTGTCGATCTTAGAAACTTTTTGCCCACAAGATTTTCCTGGAGCGCGCGCGTGTTTGTGCCGCGGAACACGTATTTACCTGTGTGAACGCGAACATCGACAATCTCATCGCCGCGGGTGGCGTCCCATTGTTTTCGAAACCATTCGACTTCGGCCAGCTCAGGCATCACGCAGATTACGTGCGGAGCAATTTATCGGCAAAGGTGGATCGGCTACTCCGCAGACGATGTTAAATTACTCGGCTTCGCCGACATTATTTTAGCAACGCGCAAGGGACTGCGTGTTCCACCTGGGCAGTGCACCTTTGCGGACTTGCGCGGCGTGCTAGATTTACTCATGGAGAAGGTGATCATCGTCGGGAGCGGCTGCGCGGGATTGACCGCTGCCATTTATGCGGCGCGCGCCGATTTGAATCCGCTTGTGCTCGAAGGCCGTCAACCGGGCGGCCAGCTTTCGACAACGACGCTCGTGGAAAATTACCCGGGCTTTCCAGACGGAATTGACGGGCCGGAACTCATCACAAACATGCACAAGCAGGCGGAAAAATTCGGCACCCGTTTTGCCTACGCGGAAGTGACCGATTTTGAGCCAAGGGATAGCCACGTGCGCATCAAAGCCGATGATGAATGGCTGGAGACGCAGGCGCTTATCATTGCCAGCGGAGCTTCCGCGCGCTGGCTGAGACTCGAGAACGAAGAGAAGTTGATCGGTCACGGTCTAACCTCCTGCGCAACGTGCGACGGAGCGTTTTACAAAAACGTGCCGGTGTGCGTGGTTGGAGGCGGCGATTCAGCCGCGGAGGAATCGCTTTTCCTCACCCGCTTCGCTTCAAAAGTTTACTTGATTCATCGGCGTGATAAACTGCGCGCCTCGAAAATCATGGCCGATCGCGTTTTCGCGAATAAAAAGATCGAGCCGATCTGGAACACGGTAGTCGCAAAATACATTCCGGACGAGAGAGGCGAGATGCGCGCGGTGCGCTTGCGAAACGTCAAAACCAACGAGGAGCGTGAATTGCCGGTCACATGCGTCTTTGTTGCGATTGGGCATGATCCGAATACGAAGGCCTATGCCGGAAAACTCGAGGCCGATCTGGATGGTTATTTAGTCGCCAAGAATCTTGCGGAGAGTAAATATCCCGGGGTCTTCATCGCTGGCGATGTGGCGGACCGCGTTTACAAACAGGCGGTGACAGCCGCCGGCACGGGCTGCGTAGCCGCGCTGGAGGCCGAACGTTACCTGAGCGAACTGGAATCGCGCTCCTGATCGCGTCTTGAAGATTTGTGATTTGACGCAGTTTTACTCGCCGCGCAGCGGCGGTGTGAAGCGCTACGTTCACGAAAAAATTGCCTACATCGACAAGCACTTGCCGGCGGATGAGCACGTCCTTGTTATTCCTGGATCAAAAACGGAAGTGCGAGGGAATGCGAGATCGCGCATTTATTCGATTCACTCGCCGCTTTTTTCCCGCACATCACGCTACCGGGCGCTCCTGAACTTACGTGCGGTGGAAGAAATTCTCGAACGCGAGCGTCCCGACCTCATTGAATCGGGCGATCCTTACCAGGTGGGATGGAAAGCCATTGCAGTTGGCCGTTCTTTGAAAATTCCGGTCGTTGGCTTTTATCATTCGCACTTCCCGGAGGCATATCTGCGCAGCAGCACGAGGCTTCTCGGCAAGCGTGCCACTGGCCGGGCCATGAAATTGGCGCGGACGTACGTGCGCAAACTTTACAATCAGTTTCAGGCGACGCTTGTGCCCTCCGAGCTATTGGCCGGCGTGCTTTCTGAATGGGGGGTGCGCAACGTGCGCGCCGTCCGCCTCGGCGTTAACATTGATGTTTTCCAACCAATGCCGGACGATTTGGCTGCGACCCGCGACTCGTTAGGCGTGGAAAGACATCAAAAATTACTCTTGTACGTCGGCCGCCTCGCGAAAGAAAAGAATACGAAGACATTATTCAAAGGCCTTGAACTGCTGCACCAGCGAGGCCCGGGCGATTTCCATCTGCTCGTGATCGGCGACGGCCCGCAACGCGATCACCTTCGACAACTGCAGGCGCGGACCGGCAGCGTGTCGTGGATTCAATATTGTACCGACTCAGCTGACCTCGCGCGCTACTATCGCGCGGCCGATTTGTTCGTTCATCCCGGTGTTCAGGAAACATTCGGATTTGTCGCGCTAGAAAGCCAGGCGTGCGGCACGCCCGTGGTAGGGATTCGCGGCAGTTATATGGACCGCATTATTTTTCACGAACAGCGGTCCTGGGCGCTCGAGAACACGGCCCAAGCGCTGGCGGACGCGATTGAAGAATTGAGCGGGAAGAAATTATCGATGCTGGGCGGCGGTGCCTCACAGATGGCGGGAGAATTATACGCCTGGCCGCGGGTCTTCGAGCGACTTTTTTGCATTTACCGCGAGGTTTGCGCAAACTACAAAGGGAACGGCCAGGGATGAACAGCGTAAAAGCATTCACGATCCGCAGCTACCGCGCGTCCGATCGCGCGGCAGTGCGGGGCTTATGTTGCCAGACCGGATTTCTCGGCGAACCAATCGATCCCGTTTACGAAGATCGACAATTGTTCGCCGATTTTCTCACCACCTATTACACCGATCACGAACCGGAATCATCGTTCGTTCTGGAAGTGGATGGCGAAATTCGCGGTTACCTGCTCGGCTCGCGCAAACCGTTGCGCAATCAACTCTACGCGCTTTATCAAAACGTCTGGCTCTTTTTTCGCGCGCTCGCTCGATACTTTCGTTACAACGGACGCTCGCGCCGTTTCATTCGCTGGACGCTTGTGCACGGCTGGCGCGAAGTGCCGGCGGCGCCCCGACGGGTTCCGCATTTCCACATCAATCTGCTGCCCGATGCGCGCAAAGTCTCGACCACTCGCGCGCTCATGAGCGCGTATCTAAGTTATCTTTATCGCTGCGGCGAGAAGCGCGTTTACGGCCAGATCGTCACCTTCGAAAGTCGGCGCGGCGAAAAAATGTTCGAGCGCTACGGATTCAAGGTTTTGAATCGGGCCGAGATCACCAAGTACAAAGCGTTTTATCCCGAATCGGTTTACCTGAGTACGGTGATCAAAAATCTCGAAACGGCGGGGCCTCTTTCGGCCTACGCGCGCCCGCGCTCGCGGATGTAAGAATCGCCAGCGGAGATGGTGGATCGGCCGTTCCGCTGGGATCCTAAAAGTGCGGCTTCGCCGCCATTCATAACATCGAGCAGGGACTGCTCGATCCACCGTTCGCAAGATCGACAACTTGTTCGCGGCGATCTTGTAAGCTAAGGTGCGCGGTTCTTTTGCCGGCATAGCTCAGTTGGTAGAGCAGCTGATTTGTAATCAGCAGGTCGTCGGTTCGAATCCGACTGCCGGCTCCATAGCAAAACATGGGTTTGCTACCTTCAGGCGAGAGACTGCTTAGACACTTCTTGGACACTTTTGGTATTCCAAGGGGGTCTTAAGCGTCCGGGGAGTCGGAAATGTCTGGAATCATCGCGGGACCTTAGAGGGAGGCGTCAACGCGCCTTCGAGCGCGCGATTGTCGGGTCGGTACTCGGAATAAGTCCTTCGAACTTCAAAGAAGGCGCCATCGCATCCCAAAAGATCTGGCGTTCGCCGCGGTCTACATACGAAGTCGAAATGTTGATCGGGAGGCCGACGCCTGTGAGTTCTATAAAGCGCTGAATGAATCCAGAACTCACGATTTCGACCAAGGTTTTTTTTATCAGATCTCGTGAAATCGGTTGGTACGTCTGCGTTCGCATTAGGTGGTAACGAAGCTGCTCACCGCTACTGTCCTCTTCAGAAAACTTTGGGAATTCCCGAAGTTTATCGATTCGAACCGTTACCGATCGGCGATATTCTTCGTCTGTTGTTCGGTGAACGACCGAAATCTTCTCAGCAAAACCGCTCGACGTAATCTGAACCGTGAGTATCTCGTGTGGTGTTATATCGCCCCTCTGGAGATTACTGGCATCAAACCCTGGCCCGGCGACCTCGACGAGAACTTCATCTGCTGATCGAAATAGCAGATTGAGATTGTGACCATTCTGCAGCCGGTTGAGGGGCTCATAAACGGCAACGATTCGAGTGTCAGATAAGAAAGATTGGATCACCTGCAACAATTCGGCCTGAGGGACCAAGAAGCCTCCTCTCGGATACGGTGGTGCCTCCTTTCGGCGATCGTGTCGGATCAATGCGCTCGCCGCGCCAATGTCTCGCAAAAACTTGTGTAGATCGCGCTCCAACGAGTCGTGAGCTCGGGTCACAATCAGGCCGCGCGGCGTCGACAGACCGACACTTCGCAGTAAACACGCACTCCAAAGCTTCCAGTAACCGCGCAACTCGCGTATCGCCAATTCAAGTTCGCCGAATTGGGCCAGGTTATAAGAATCGCCAATCAAATGAATATGTTGCGCACATTGTCTAACGACAGCTTCAACCGCTTGGCCTCTTTCTCAATCTGCTCGCTGTCCTTCGGCGCCCGCCAATCCCATTCAACCTTATTTCTGCCAGACTGTTTAGCTGCAAATTGCCGCATTAGCTGCGATTCAACCGGCTCATTTGGCGGGAAGACAAATACCTCCGGATTTTCTGCACCCACTCGAATTGCGATGTAAGGATGGTTCCGAAATTGAGTAATGGCCTCCCAGCGCTCGATTTGTTGACGTTTCGGCCGATAATTCCTGGCATGGAGGAATTCTGTTAATGCCATGGCGAAATCCTGCGTATCCTCCGCGACTGAAAGTAAATGTATATGGGAATGGCAAATACCACAGCCTCCGTACGAAGCGCTTTCAAAAGGGACACCATGCTCGAACATCAACGCTGTTTTTCCTAACGACTTCAGCTTTTTTCTCCAAATTTCGCTGATGTGCATTACTTCTTTTAATTCTGGTTCTCCCAATTGAGCGGATGAGGTGACGTGTCGTTTCGAAACTAGCAACGAGTGCTCGTTTGTGAGCTGGCCGATCGTCGGCAGGACCCGCGCGTGGAGACCCTCGAATGCGATCCTTGAGCCGAACTCCGGAAACCGCCGCGAAAATGCTTGTGCTAACCCGGCAGACTCCTTGCAGAAGTCACAGTGAATTCGTGGATCGTTCCAAAAACTTTCACCAGTCGAATCAGCGTGTTCTCTTAGCACCGTCATATATTGCGATAACGCCTGCGCATCGATTCGCGGACCGGACGAAGCAAGTTTCATAATGCTCTCGTTGTATATTTTTTCCCCAAGAAAACTTCCAACCGAAATCGTGAATTCCGGAACCTCGCGCCTGTCTGTGCGCGGTAAATACAAACCAAGATATATCATTCCCTTTGCTACGACACATGAAATCGGCTCCGAGTCGTAGAAATGCAGCTCGACCGCCGAATGCGCTAGCAGCTTTTCCAAGCTGGTCGCTACTTGCCACACGTCATTCCAGAAATTGCGATATGTTTCAAAGCCGTTTTGAATTCGACTGCGCCACGTTTCCCCGAACGGATCCAATAGGTAAACTCTCAGGTGTTTGAGTTTCGATTTCGGTTGTTCAAGAAACTCATCAAGCTCGTGAAATGCTTTTACGAACCACCCTTTAGAAACAGTGCCAACAATAGTGACCTCTTTGCTCCGCCGGATTCGATCCATCCATACTGGCGTTCGTGCGGCGTCTTGTCCGCGCCGATCTCCGCGCACATCGAAAATACCGAATTGAGTAACAGTGGAGTAGAATTCCGTTAAGATCCCGCCGTACCACATCGACAAAATTAGCAACGCAACGGGGAATACGGCCGTCATCGCCTCCTTTACCCAGACGATGCCAAAACTGTAGTTATAGATCGCGCCTGCTTTCGCGCGGATGGCAGCCAAATGGTGGATGCCCCATGCTTCCGGGGGGACGGCTCCGCGGCAAAATGGGACAACAACGTAAAGAAGTAAGTACGCTATACAAAACGCCTTCGCTACGTTGACAAAGAGACGCCAATGACTTTGAAAGCCACGTTGTACGTTTAGACCGCTCTCCACGAGCGGCTATTCTGCTAGAGAACCTCCGCTTTGCGCAAGACGGATTCCACGAAAGGCGAGATCATTTTCGACGTGCTCATTTGCTTGAGCTCGTCAATGTCAAAAAAGCGCGCGTCGGATAAATCGCTAGACGCGGCCGGCTGCCCAGAACGGTAACGTGCGTTTAGATAAACAATCACGCGATGTTCAGTCGGCGGGTTGATCAGCTCGCAAACGTTAAATACGCCTTCAACATCAATCTCGATTCCTGTCTCCTCCAGAAGCTCCCGCTGCAGCGTTTCAACAAACGTCTCCCCGAATTCGACACCGCCGCCAGGAAGGACCCATAATCCGCGGCCTGGTTCTTTATCGCGTTTCCCAAGTAGGATCGCCTCGCCACGACGCACGATCCCGGCACATCCGACCCTGGGATTTCGCCGACCCGGGTGATGATTCCCGGTTGAGACTTCGACCCGCTCTGTCGCTCGAATTTTGTTTTTGGTGCGCAACTGGGAGTCGGATAGCGCGTCCTCTTGCTGTTGGTTAGTCGTCAGAAACACCATTTGTTGTGTATTCATTTTCCCTAAAATACAACATATTGTCCATCACAAAATTATCAATGTAAAGCGCGTATTCTGCTGCCAAACAGGGTGAAATTTCCCTAGCCTTTTTGAGCTGTGAAAGAGGTCCTGCGCGTAGATGAGCAAAGACGAATCGAGGTTTCTCGCGACACGTTTCAGTCGCTCGACATAAAGATTCGTAAGGGCCAAACGATCCACGTATGGGCGCTGATCGGCGGGTCGGGACAACTGCAATTGTTACCGCCTAACAGCAAGCTTTCGAAACAGCGCGATCGCTTTGGGGAAAGACGGTATCCAGTGGATTGGGATGCCGCAGGCGATGCGAGGACTTCAACTTATCGGCAACTCCAATCCTTTATGTCCGTGACATGCCACGCACGAACTCAGGGGACGAAAGTCCGCATAACTTTTCCTGCAGAGGCCGTGAGGGTAGGCTTATTTAGAGTCCCCGGGACGCTCGTAGTGGCGACGAATGGCCAAATCTTCGAAGTTTGGAGCAACGAGAAGTGGGAACAATCGGCGAAAGTTTCTGATTTGCGTGGTTTCACGGCGGCAGCGGAGCAAGCATTGCAATAACGGCGGAGTCTCCTCGTCGCTGAGGGCGATATCCACTGCCGCGATGTTGTCCTCGAGGACGGAGTAGGAAAAAGACGCTGGATACGCAGAGTCGGTGACGATGAGTTTAGAGAGGGCACTGTGATCGAAACGCACGAGCACGCTGGCGATTTTCAGGAGCCGTGAACACGTGCGACACATCAGCAAGTGAAATACTGGGAGATCATCGCTGACAAGATCGTTGCGTCTGGTTGGACGTGGGGCTATTGCAGTATCGCGACCGCAAATGGATCGCATTACATCGTTGACGCGCATTGCGGCGATGGACGCCGATTCATCGTTGAATCTGACGAGCTTTTGACCGCGTTCCTCGAACTGGAAGCAATCTTGTTGTGAACCAGATTTACGCGAGGGCAACACTAAGCCAATGCGAAACCGAGGTGCTACGGCTACTTGGCGACGGCAAAACGACCGCGGAAATTGCTAAGAAGCTGAAGATTTCCATGAAAACCGTTCAAGAGTATTGCGGGCGGCTCAAACAAAAGCTGCGCGCAGCCAACCGCAGCCGACTCGTACGAATCGCGGTTTTGTGGCGCGCGGGCGTTGCTGAAATCGTCGTAAGAAGCGTTCGCGAGGAATAAGCGTCAGCGGATTCGAGCCCCGCACTGTTCTCATTGGGACCCGTTGTCCGCACCTGAGGCGGTAACGTAATCGGCCCGTATCCAGCCCGTCCGACCCGTCATTGTCGTCACGTGCTGCCAATCGACTGGTTCAGGTGGCTCATCATTTCGAAAATAGCCATTGTCTAGAAAAACTTGGTCTCCGTGGTAGAGGGTGGCGACGACCGGCGATTTCGCTGTATGATCTACCCGAAGGTTCAATCCACGGCTGTCAGAAGCTATCACGACAGCAACACGCCGGCTGACAGGTGGGGCGGCGCTTTGCGGTGTCTCAGCACCGTTCTCTTTTGCCTGAAGTTCATCAATTCTTTGTTGAACTTCCGGACGAACACCGGCTTTGCGGGCATCACGCCAGAAGCCGAGTAGTTTAACGTTGTCGACCTCAACGGAAGTGAATGATTTTTTCGCCTCAGCGTATGTCAAGCCGGGTTTTAGCTGGTACCAAGGCATTCCGAGAAATACTCGCGCTATTTGAGGATCGCGAAAACCCGCGCCGTGGCGAGCATACATCTCGTTGATTGCATATCGGATTTGGGCTTCGGTCCACGTCTTGACTTCGCTGCTGTTCATCAGTCGTTGCCGCGTTTGTGGAAACCGTTCGCCAGCCATCTGAACCGCCGGTGCCGCCGATGGCACTTGTGACGGCAAAGCCGATGCAACTGTACTGCGAGGCGGCGGTTGCCAAGTATTCGGGGGGATCGTTGGTATGATCATGGGTTGCACCGATGGCACCGGCCGAGTCGGTGTGGAAGAATAGGAAGTCTGCGGAGTCGGCTTTTGCTGCATCGATTGCTGTATCCATGCCCAAACCATCAATACCCCGAGTCCTATGACGACCCATTTGAAGAGATTCCGCAGCGGCGCCCGCGGTGACAAAGCTGCCTTTGGCAGTGGCGGAAACACTGGCGGCGGTGGAGCGCCGAAGGGGCGCGTTGGCAGTATAATATTCGGAAGTGGTACCTGCTGGGCCGCCGCGCTAAGATGTTGCCCCGCCTCCACCGCTCGTCGGGAAGGAAAAGGATCTATACCAAAGCGGCTGGCACGCTCACACCACGGACAGGCGGTAAGATGATTGCTATAAAAATGTTGATTATTGCGCGAACAGTGGAGTAGCGATTCCTCTTCCTTTTGGAGCGCGCTTTGCCACGTTTCGGCAGCGGGGCGTTGCGCTGGGTCATTATACCCGGATTCGAAACAGTCGATAAAAAGCTGCTGCAACGAGGGTGCTACGGTAGAAAACGGGATTGCTGCGGGATTTGGTTTATACGGCACACACCGCTTTCCGTACGCAAAGTGTCCTTTTTGAATTCGCGCCTCTAGCGTTGAATCTCCCCTCGCAACTGGAACGCCGTTGAAGGGATGTTGCCCGCCCATCAATAGCTGGAAAATCAAAACTCCTAAGCCGAACAGATCGTGTTCTGGTCTGCGATCGACTCGATCGAACTCCATTCCCTGCAGTTCGGGCGGTGTAAATTCGGCCCGACCGACCGGACACCTGAATATGGCACCGTTTTTTGGATCACGAACTTGAAAGGAATCGGTGTCCAGCAGCGAAACCAACGCACTGTCAGCGACGAGTGTATTGCATTCGTTCACGTCACCAACAACGTACCGGCGGGCATGCAACGCACGAAAGGCAGCGGCCAAATTCCGCGCTGCCCTCAAAAGGTACATATAATTAAAGAGAGGGCAGTGGAGTCGCCGAACGCCTGGATTATAGACTTCGAAGATTTGGCGAAGGGCCGCGACCCTTGGCATGACAAAGCCCACAAACCGTTCATTGTCGCCGACAGAAATGAGAGTGTCAGTCGGCCACGCGATCGATACATGGCCCTGTGCGGCCATGGGATCATCGGGAGGGTTAACGATCATCACAGCCAGTTTTTGCGCACGCTGCGACGTTGGCTTGTGATATAACTTCACGACCGAAGTAGAATCACCCGCTATTGCAAAGACCAATGCCTCTCCACCCGAACCAATTCGACCGGAACTATGTAGGCTAAGAAGCTGCCGATTCGATAATCGCCGGACGAGCATTTTATGGCAAGGAATGAGCGAGAACCAACGTCAAATCATCGTCGGCTCTTTCCTGTATCCGGGACGACGACAAAAATGTCGCAAGTTGATCCGCTGATGCTGTTGGTTCAGCCACGAATTGGAACAAGGGCGAAAAGAAGGCTTTGTGCGGCAGGCCCTCAGGCAATTTCAGCGCAAGAACCTGAAGTCCGTCGCAAAAAGCAGCGATTGAGCGAATGTCCCCTCGCGACACCGAAAACTGCAATTCTTCAAACGCATTTGGCGAAGTGAGGAATACAGTTTCGTTGATGTACTCACCGATCCTCGGGCCGTTGATGGTCCTGACTTCGTCCTGCGCGTCGGCAATCACACATGCCCCGTCTCCAATCTGTCCGGCTGCAACGAAACCGCGCTGCGCAACAACCAGGATGAGTGTCGTCGCGAGCTCCCGTAATGCTTCACCTCGAACGTCGGCCTCCTGCTCAACAGCGGCACGACAATCTCTAAAACAGTTAGTTAGAAATGTCCGAAGATCGTCGTTGGTGACTGCAGATGTGGCGACATCATCCCGGCGCACTCTCGCTGTTGAAATAGCAGTAGTGACCGCCGTGCGTGCGCCGATTTCACCGTACTTTGCGGATCCAGCTCCATCCGCAATGGCAATGAACAATGTCTCTTCGGATTCGCCGGACAACAATTCGCATGCGTGCGAGTCTTGGCACGACATTCCAACTTTGAAATGACTACCGCCCTGAACGGATTTGCCGAGAATGCGCCAGTTCTCCGTTACCTTCTCAGTCGTGTCTCCGCACGAATGGGGAACCTCTAAGTGACCCTGCCGCTCATCCATCTATCCAGCAGTACCCCAGCCGATCGGCTGCAGTGGAACCTGCTCGTCTGTTTTTCCTCCAGAGACGCGTTGCATGCTCGCCGATAGCCAAACGAATAGCTCATCAAAGTGCAAACCGGCCAGTTTGATCGGCTGTCTCACCGAGATTTTCCGCAAGGTTTCCATGTTAGCGCTTTCGACCCCGACGCAATAAAAGGATACCCGCTTATTGGCTTCATCATCTCGAACGCGTTCTGCGATTCGATTCACTTCCCCCGGTGGCTCTCCGGTTGGTTCGCCATCGGTGATCATAAAAACCCAAGGTCGATAGTAGGTGACGCCATTTTTTCGGTACTCTGTTTTCCGATTATGCACCATGTCTAAAGCCGTATCGATGCCTGCGCACATGTGCGTTGCAGAGCCTAATTGTGAGATAGTCGGCGGCTCGAACCGATCGGCTGTGACGAAATCTTGTAAGACCTTAATGTTATCGTCGAAACCAACGATCGCGATCTCAGCTCGTCGAAGCGTTAACGGGCTTTTTCCAAGATCGTGCTTAAATGTTTGCAGGCCTGCGCTGAGAGCATCTAATGGGGCTCCTTGCATCGACGCCGAGGTATCGAGCAACAATATGCACGCGCAGCGCGGTTCAGGGTTTTCGGCGAATTCTACAGCGTCTTCTAGAGCCATATTTAAGTCAGTAGTTGTGTCGTTCACCGGGCACTGCGGTTTTTGGGAAAGAAAGCCATTCCTCAACAGCGCAGTGAGCAGAAAAACTGCGTTTTACATTCTCACGTCCATTCATTTGTTCTCAGCTAGCAACCACGCAGACAGCAGTGCCGTCAGGGAAAACAGCATCTTCACAAACCTTGGGACTGTTTGTAAAGATCATTTTGAGGCTTCATTTACCCCCGTTTCGCATTTGCCGTATGCTCGAACCGTCACTCCCAACGATTCTTTGCTTTCGAGCGGGATCATCAGATTCGCGTCGCGGCAACACCCAGGACGAAACCACCGCCCCGCCTTCTCGATCAGGTTCGAGTAGCAATTCGGACAAAACATTATTCACCCAAGACCGAAGAAGCATATGTGGGCTGGGCTCGAAGAAACGCTTGTGGGTTGAAGTCGCCTTTGGGCGAGTTTGACCGCGGCCGTTCGGTCATTTCGCTTTCCCTCTGTTTTGCGGCGAGTGAACTTTTGCGTTGGGATACTGACGCTGCAGCATCTTCTGGGCTTCGGTCGCGTTGGGCGCAACGACTCGCAGCTGGCGCACTTGCACTGTGCTACCCTCTTTAAAGTCGACGCGTGCTTCGTAGATGAACTGATCCATTGTTTGTCCTCCGGTTTTTGTTCTTGTTCGTGTGGATAAGGATGATGCGTAAGGTCTAACGAGACCCAAGATCAGCGACCGCTGGCGAGATCGCGCGTGGCCGCGAGTAAGAGGTTGCAGTCATCAAAAGCTAGGCATCGGAGTGGCCAGCGGTTCGCTGCATCGCATGGTTAGGCCTTTCATGTCGCTTTGTTGCGGGCGGGATCATACGCAACGAAACCTTGCCTCACCGGATCGAATCGGTAACAGAATTCAGTGGAGTGTCGGGCGCCCGATCCGTCTGCGTAATCGATTATGCCGACGACCCACACAGACATGCCGCCGTCACGAATCGCATCAGCGTATTCCCGCGTAAGAGGCGCCTCCTGTCCTAGCATCCGATAGTCGAGCGCGGAACCGGGCATCACGGTTTGCGGCGCGGCGTCAATAGCGTGTGGCGGTCTTTCGGGCACTGGCTCAGTTGCTGGTTTGACTGTTGCGGTAACCGTTGCCACAACGTCGAACGCAGGCTCGGGACCAACATTTTTCAGACTCAACAAAACGAGCGGAATCTGGCCAGTGCGAAAATCGGCCGGTGCAAACGTTCCTACGCCCATCCATGGGCGCGCCTTGTGTTCAGCGCGCGCCGGCGGTGCCCATATCTTTGTCCAACCTTCGCGCGCAAGTTGAGTACCATAAAAGCCGAGAACGGCCGCGAGGGCAATCGCCATCAGGCCGAGGATGAATTGTGCCATGGGCCTAACGAGAAAGAGATAAGCCACGGGCGGGGTCGGTGCCAAGCTCGCTGATCTTGCCTCGCCGAGGGGCCGTTGGCTTCATTAATTGGTTAGACCCGATGTGCTCATGCCGCTTGCGTTTTAATTGGCCCAACCCATAAACAACACTAGCACGGCAAAGGTGTCGCTAATCCCGTGGGCCAAGATTGGCGCCCAAAGGTTTCGGCCGGAGAGCAGATACGCGCAGCCAAGCACGACGCCAGAGTAGGTGCTGTCGAGCACGCCGGCAGGACCTTTATAATAATGGGCAAAGCCGAAAAGGACTGCGACAAAGATCATGGCCATGAGATAGGCGGCATTTGATCGTCCGAAAATGTTCGCCGCGCGGGTGAGCAAGTAGCCACGATACGATAGCTCTTCGCCAAACGCTGCAAAGGTCCAGATAATTAGTAAAGTGGTCAGTGCTTGCCTCCAACCAAACGTGGCGGACTCCAACGCATGGGATACGTGTTGTGGTCCGGGCCAGATTCGACTGGCGAGCGGACCCACCACAAGTTCGCTCCCCAGTTGCAATACCGCAGCAGCGCCCACGGCTAGGGCCACTGTCTTCCACCACGAGTTCGGACGCGTCAGTCCAGCGGCTTTCCATCCGCCGTCGCGCAATCGCAGAGAGATCCAGCCAAGGACGAATAGAATAGGCACTTCATTCGGCAGGATGTGAAGGACGTTGTGCCCGATGACGATGAAGCCGCCAAGCACAAACTCGACAAGAGAGAGGATGCGAGCGCGCGACGATAATGACGGTTCCATGGCTGCAGTGGCGGGCGATCTAGAGCGGTCTAACGAGAACAAGATCAGCCACCGCTGGCGAGAGCGAGCGTGGCTTGGAATGGACGTATTTTCATAAAGCGAAGCGAGGCAGCACGCCGGCCAGCGGTTGGCTGCATCGCATGGTTAGGCTTGTATTTATTAGGGAAGCTTCGCCGCGAGAACATCTGCCTTCTCGATGAGCGGAGGTTGCGCGAGAAGCTCTGAGGCTTTTGCCATCAGCGCTGCCGCGACTTTCCCCGAGAGGTGCGCCTGTCGCCCTGCCTCATCCGGAAAAGCGTCAAAGATGCCGAAGGTTGTCGGCCCAAGGCGAATTCCGAACCACGCCACCGTCGCGGGCTCTTCCTCGACGATCGGAAGCCCGCCGCGCAAAAAGCTTTCAACCTCCGCCTCTTTTCCCGGTTTCGCTTCTAACCGAACGAATAATGCTGTTTTGACCATATGTTATCTCCTCTGAATATAATGACATTATTATGACAGCGCCGGCCGCCGGCAAGCTCTAAAGTCTAACTATTGGATAACCGATAATTTCGTCGGTTATCCAGCGTATTGAGCGGCAAAAGCTGCAAGAACCTTATCACGCAGACCCCAGTTGAACCCAAAGAAGAAGGAGCGACAGTACAAAGTGAACCTGATCAAAAGGGCGAGAGCGCAGTCACTCAGCGAGGAAGTGACGAACTTGTCGGGGAACCCGCTGGATCGCGCACTAAAGCGCAAATCGCGTACAAAATCATCTCCGATTACGAGCAAAACCCCGCTTCTAAGAGACGCTACCAAGGAACACTTGGGTCGGTCTCTAATTATCATCGGAGGCTTCCGTTAAGCGGATTTGCAGAGATCAATCCGCCAGAGCAATACACGCAAGCCGTGTACACTGCTCCGCAAACGCTTGCGGAGGGCGCCCGTAATCAGATCGGCGCTTTCATCCGGCTTAAATATCCCTTACCTGCATGTGTTTTCCACGTTCGATCATCAGGGTCAGAACCTCCCGTGCAACATCGAAATTGTCGCGGTCGGTCGGTTCCTCGGGCACAGGCTCAACCGCGGAACGTAGCTCTTTCGCTGCTGACACGGATGCGGATAAGCTGTTGGGGTATTGGGTGCAGGCGATTTCAACCAGATTGTCTGCCATCACGTCAACGCGGGGGCGTTTGTGTCCGGTAAGTCTACGCCAATAACCGCTGGAATCTTTGGGCGCAATCGTCCCAAAGGTTCGCTAATCGTAAGAGTAGCGCACAATCGAGGGATTGCTCGCCTGATCAAAGCTCATCGTAAAGAAGCCCTTGTCATCGTAGGCGACCTGCCCAAATCCAATATCACCAGTCCGAAACGGTTGGAGGGTTTGGTTTGGCGGCTCTATTAGGGTTTCGTGCCCTTGTCGATCGACTTCAATAAGATGCTCAGTTGGTCCCATATCAGTCCAATAAACGAACGAATGATCACCTATTGCGACAATAAGGAAGGTATTTTGATTATGGGGATTGCTGATTACTTTCTTGTAGATTTCGCGACCGTTCTGATCCAACCATAAAATTAGGTAGTCTGAGGTCGTCGCCTGCATTAAAGCCGCGACACCACCTTTACCGTCTGCAAACCATTCCACGCTATCTTGCCCAAAAGGAGCGGCAACGGGGTAGCTCCACTTGAGGGTCGCGGCGCGTGTCGTGCCAGTAAGACTGATTATAGCCAGAATACACACACTTAAAGCCATTTGTAGGAAACTGCGGTGGCTAAGTTTGTGATTTGGTGGGTAGTTCCTGTCGATTGGTTGGTTCATAAGTTTTCCTTTCTTTTGAAACCGAAAGGGAAAGTCATTTCGGCGAACAATCCGCTGAAACCCTGCGCCTTAAACGGCTGGCCGATTCGGATGAATGCAAGAATGCCCAAGTTACCGCTCGTATGCAAGATTATTTCGTTTCGTGCAGAAATACTTTGCTGTGATCGAACCGACGGAGACCCACCCTATTCCCCCTGTTTCACGGAGCCACAGGAGCCGGGTCAGAAGTGGGTCAGGGAACTAGGGAAACAATGATGCGACCGCGATAATGTCGGCTAAAGAACCCCGCCTGCGTGGGAAATTCTTGCCGCCTACTTCTTTAACTCAATATCGAGCGCGTGGCTTGCCGTTTTACCAACGATTTCTACCGTGTGCGTTTCGGGATTGCGCCAGACCACTTGACCCGGTTTGGTTGTAACCGTTTTCGTTTTTCCATCCGAGGACGTGAACTTGAGCGCGCTGCCCGTCAGCCAATAAACCGCATGGTGGGGATGCGAGTGCATCGGACTTTTGTCGCCCGGCTGCTGGCGGACATCAAGGATGCGCACGTATTCGTTATTGAGGAGCACTTTGTAATGCCGAGGGTCGACTTTTGCCGGGTCCTGCGCTTTCGCTACGACCGGGGCCAAGATAGACATGACCACAATTGG
>Ga0210407_10000884_pt1 | contig 30481 bp, 31 predicted proteins | sample IncBWC27MmetaG_FD_150860 | JGI IMG/M metagenome (GOLD analysis project Ga0210407, IMG submission 150860) | Forest soil microbial communities from Barre Woods Harvard Forest LTER site, Petersham, Massachusetts, United States - Inc-BW-C-27-M | ecosystem: Environmental > Terrestrial > Soil >...
GGCGAAGTCGATTGAAAGAATCATGCTTCGCTGAGAGTCTCGCCGATTTCCGCGCCGACATTTCCCTTATATTGTCAGTATGGCTAAAGCAAACTCTTCTAAAAAGATGAAAACCCGCCTGCTCTCCTCGCGGGAATCTTACCGCGGGCCGGCATTCCGGGTCACTACTGACGAAGTAGTCGAGCCGTCGGGCATTCGGGTGCGGCGCGACGTGGTGCGGCATTCGGGATCGGTAGTAGTGCTGGCGGTAGATAAGGATTCGCGGGTGCTACTGGAAAGGCAGTACCGGCACTCCGCGGGAAAGTTTCTCTACGAGCTTCCGGCCGGGGGCATCGATGAGGGCGAAAGCTCGCTCGCGGCCGGCAAGCGCGAATTGCTGGAGGAAACCGGATTTTCAGCCCGCAAGTGGAAGCGCATTCTCAACTTCTGGCCCAGCCCCGGCTTTCTGGCCGAAACCATGGTGATTTATCTGGCGCGCGATTTGCAGCCGGGTACTGCTCAACCCGAAGCCGACGAAATTATTGAAGTTCAGTTTGTTCCCTTGAAAAAATGCGTGGCCATGGTAGTCAGTGGGCGCATCCAAGATGCCAAGACCATTTGCGGAGTGCTCTGGCTGGACCATCAGCGCAGGCAGCGATAGCCGGCAATCTACGGCCTTTGCCTGCTTGACAGACCGGTTTCAGCAGACGCACAATGGCAAAAAATGGAGTCGGTGTTCTGATCAGGAGATCAATACGAATGGTCCGGACGCTTTTAGAGGTGCGCAGTGGATCGTTTGAAAGGTACGGTGAAGTGGTTCAATAACGCTAAAGGATACGGATTCATTGGCCGCGAAGACGGGCCCGATGTTTTCGTGCATTACAGCGCGATCTCCAGTGAGGGCTATAAGAGCCTGCAGGAGAACGATGTGGTTGAGTTCGAAATCGTGCAAGGCACGAAGGGGCCGCAGGCGGCAAATGTAAGCAAGGCGTCGTAAGAAGCCCCGCATCCCTGATTTCGCGGCGCGTCCCGCGCTTCTCGGCATCTCACATTCCGAGCCTGGAGCATGGTGTTTGCAGGCAGCGCCGGCGCCGCACACGATACCAGGTTCCTCTCGGCTGGCGCCGTTCGGAATGACATCTCCAAATAAATTAGCTAATCTCCTTCCGTGGACAATAAATCCCTCGCCGGAATTCTGTACGAAACTGCCGATCTGATGGAAATTGACGGGCAGGATTCTTTCCGGATCCGTTCCTACCGCAACGCCGCCGAGGCCATCGAGGCCTTCCCGCAACAAATTGCAGACCTGATCAGCAATGACAAGCAGGTGCTGGCGATCCCTGGCATCGGCAAAAGCATGCTGGCGAACCTGAAAGAAATGCTGGGCGAAGGCCGGCTCACGCCTCACGCCGAATTGCTGAAAAAGTACAAGCCTTCCATGCTTCAACTTCTCAAGGTGCAAGGCCTGGGCCCGAAAACCATCAGTTTGATTTGGAGCGCGTATCAGGTCTGCGATCTCGACGGCGTGGCTCAGCTTGCGCGCGAAGGAAAGATCCGCATTCTGCCGCGCATGGGCGAGAAGCATGAACAGAAGCTGCTGAAGGCGATCGAAGATTATCAACGGATTGCGGGCCGGTATTTGCTCGATGCCGCGGAAACCCAGGCGGAGAAGATCATTGAGCACCTGCGGGAGTATCCCGGGGTTGAAAAGATCACGCCCGCGGGTTCTCTACGCCGAGGCCGCGAAACCGTCGGCGATCTGGATATCCTCGTCACAGGGCCGGTCTGCCGTGACGACGCCGAACGTCAGAAGTTAATTGACCACATCATCACGTTGCCGGGGTTGATGGAAATCATCTCTCGTGGCGAGAACAAGGTCAGCTTCCGCATGCGCAGCGGCATGCAAGTCGACGTGCGGTTGCTGGCGCCGGAATCGTTCGGCGCGGCCATGCAGTACTTCACCGGATCGAAGGCGCACAACGTGGCGCTGCGGCAGCGCGCTTTGAAAATGGGCTACACCCTCAATGAATACAGTCTGGCGCGGCTCGACGACGAGAGCGTGATCGTGGCGGCGAAGTCGGAAGAAGAAATTTATGCAGCGCTCAAGCTGGATTACATTCCGCCCGAACTGCGGGAGAACCTTGGCGAAATCGACGCGGCCGAGAAGCACGCGCTTCCCGATCTCGTCACGGAAAAAGACCTGCAGGGCGACGTGCACATGCACACGGTCGAGACCGATGGGCGCAACACCATCGAAGAAATGGCCGAGGCGGCGCGCGAGCGCGGATACAAGTACATGGCCCTCACTGACCACTCCAAGAACCTGGCCTTCGCCAATGGGCTCGACGACACGCGCGCAATCGCGCACGTCCAACGTATTCGGGCAGCGAACGATGCGGTCGGCGGCATCAGGATTTTTGCTGGAATCGAAGTCGACATCCTCGGAGACGGCGCACTCGATCTCTCGGATTCTGTTTTGGAGCAGATGGATCTGGTCATCGCCAGTGTACATTCCCATTTCAATCAGTCGCCGCAGGAAATGACCGAACGGCTGCTGAAGGCAGTTGAGAATCCCAATACTTCGATCGTCGGACACCCTACCGGCAGGCTGCTGCTGCGTCGCGAGGCCTATGCGTTCGATCTCGACGCGGTGCTGCAAGCCGCCGCGCGGAAAAGGGTCGCAATGGAGCTGAACGCGTATCCCGACCGGCTCGATCTTTGTGACCGGCATCTGCGCCTGGCCAAGCAACTTGGAGTGAAGGTCGTAATCAACACCGACTCCCACCACACTTCGCACATGGAGAAAATCCGCTTCGGGATACTCCAAGCGCGGCGGGCTGGGCTGACGGCGAAAGATGTTCTCAATACGCTGCCGGTCGAGAAGTTCGCCGGAGCAATGAAGCATCACTGGCCGAGTTAGGCTTCTACGCTACCATTGCGAGTACAATCTCTTCGAATGGAGATGTCCATGTCTAGCCCATCACCTACGCCCCCGCCGCCGAAGCCGGAACCATCTCCTGCTAATGCTCCGCAAACCGACTTCAACATTGGCGAGGAATACGGCACCGCGCGTAAGAGCCTTCCGCCCGCCGGCATCGTCGCGATTTCTATTTTGGTCGTAGTAGCCATCGCGGCTGCCTATGCGCTCACTCATCGCGCACATCCGCTTTCCAGCGGCTCGATCGGCGACATTGTCTCGGTCGAAGTCCCGGGGCAGGACATGGTTATGGTGGCGGTGAATGTTTCGCTGCAAAATAATTCCGACAAGCCGTCTGTGATTCACACCATTCGGGCATCGCTCGACACCGGCAGCGCCACGCTCACCGATGGCGCCGCCCCAGCCGTGGATGCGCAGAGATACTTCGAGGCCTTCCCGGACCTGAAGGCGCGGGCGCTGAATGTTCTGACCGGCGAGACGCAACTCAATCCTGGCAGTAAGGTCATGGGGACGGTCGTGGTTAGTTTCCCTATAAAGGCCGCCGCCTTCGCGGCGCGGAAATCGTTGACCGTGATTGTCACGCCGTACGATGAGCTGCCGGTGATGATGACGAAGTGAGGGGTAAACGCGCGAGGACGCCCGTTTCTCCACCACCCGTTTCTGGGGCGCGGGCGTCCCCCCGTGCGAGCGCGAGAGACGCTGCTAATGCTTCTGTAAGTACTTCCGCCGCACCAAGTGGTTATTGGCGCCGGGATTCAGTTCGTCGTACTTCAGGCAACTGATCGATCCATCCACCTCGAGCACGGCCAAAGCCACGTCGTGATAATTGTTAATGCCATGCTCGCGCAGAGCCCGCTCTAACTCGTCCATGCTGACGCGCTCTTTGTTCATATGTGTGGTGATGATTTCTCCGTCATGGACCAGAAGGGTGGGTTCGCCCTCGATCACTTTGCGAAGAATGCGATTGCTGCCGGAAAGGGCGGCAACCAGATGATTCACCGTCAGCAGCGTGACCGCGGCTGCGATCCCGCCAAGCACCGATGTGTCCGGACCGGTCATAGCGTTTTGCACCGAGTTCGAGATCAACAGCAGCAGGACCAGATCGAAGGGAGTCATCTGCCCGACCTCGCGCTTGCCGCTCAGGCGAACGCCGATGAGGACGACGAGATAAATGATGCCTGTGCGTAAAACGATTTCTAGGATGACGTGAGTTCCAGGAAACGACATAGGTTTACCGGCGGCTCGGCGACGAAAAGCGCCTACTAACCGGATGCCATTGTTTTCGACGATATCAGGAATGTCAAGTGCGGCCTTCCAGGTCGGCTGTTTAGAGCTTTACGTTTCTCAGCCGTAGCGAATTGGTAATCACCGAGACCGAACTGAGACTCATCGCTGCCGCGGCCAGGATGGGGCTGAGAAGCAATCCAAAAAATGGATACAGCACGCCGGCGGCGATGGGAACGCCGATCGAGTTGTAGATGAATGCAAAGAAAAGATTCTGCCGGATATTTTTCATGGTAGCACGGCTGAGTTTGCGGGCGCGCACGATTCCGGCTAAGTCGCCTTTCACCAGCGTGATGTCGGCGCTTTCGATGGCCACGTCGGTGCCGGTGCCCATGGCGATGCCGATGTCGGCCTGGACCAGCGCGGGGGCATCGTTGATACCGTCCCCGGCCATGGCCACGACGCAGGCTTCTCGCTGCAGGCGGGCAACGGCCTCAAGCTTCTTGTCGGGCATGACCCCGGCTTCGAATTCTTCTATCCCTAATTCTCGCGCAACGGCTGCTGCTGTGGCCCGGCTGTCGCCGGTTAGCATTACGATGCGGATGCCTTCGCGCTTGAGGTCCGCGAGGGCGGCAGGCGTCGAAGGCTTTACGCGATCCGCGATTCCAACCATTCCAGCGGCCTTTCCGGCGATTGCGACCAGAATCACGGTCTGACCCTGGGTACGGAGATTTTCGGCGCTCTCGGCGAGCGGCTGCGAATCGATTTTCATCTCCCGAAGCAGAGCCTCATTCCCCGCGACGACGGCGCGGCTATCGACAGTTCCGCTAATGCCAAGCCCGGCACGTGCCTGAAATCCCCGGGCTTCGCCGAGGACCAGCCCGCGGTCTTTTGCCTCCTTCAGCACTGCCGATGCCAGTGGGTGTTCGCTTCCCTGCTCCAGCGCGGCAAGCGTCTTCACCAAATCATTTTCAGAAAAACCTAGTACGAGCTTTACCGCGACGACTCGCGGCTTGCCCTCGGTTAGTGTGCCGGTTTTGTCTAGAACCAGAGTGTTCACCTTCTCCAGAGTTTCAAGCGCTTCGGCATTCTTGATCAACACGCCGGCATGGGCGCCGCGTCCGGTTCCAACCATGATCGCCATGGGGGTGGCCAAGCCCAGCGCACAGGGACAAGCAATGATCAGAACCGCGACTGCGTTTACGATGGCGTGCGCAAACCGAGGCTGGGGACCGAATAACGCCCACACAATGAATGTCAGGATGGCAATCGCAATCACCGCAGGAACAAACCATCCAGCGAATTTGTCGGCGAGCTTTTGAATTGGAGCCCGGCTGCGCTGCGCTGCGCTCACCATGCGCACGATCTGCGCCAACAGCGTCTCGCTGCCGACCCGTTCGGCGCGCATTACAAATGAACCCGAGGCGTTCACCGTGGCCCCGATCACTTTCGCGCCCGGATGTTTTTCAACGGGCAACGATTCTCCGGTCACCATGGATTCATCTACCGAGCTGGAACCTTCGAGCACCACGCCGTCCACCGGCACCTTTTCGCCGGGACGCACGCGCAGGCTGTCTCCGACTTTCACTTGGTCGAGCGGGACGTCAACTTCTGCGCCGCCGCGAAGCACTCGAGCAGTTCTAGGCGCGAGATCTAGCAGAGCACGAATCGCGGCTCCAGTCTGGCCACGAGCGCGCAGTTCCAGCACCTGTCCGAGCAGGACCAAAGTGACGATTGCAGCGGCAGCCTCGAAGTAAACCGCAGGCCTCCCATTCATTTCACGAAACGACTGCGGGAAAATTCCAGGAAAAAGGGTCGCGACCAGGCTGTACAAGTAGGCGACGCCAGTGCCCATCGCGATCAGGGTGAACATGTTGCTGGAGCGATTCACGACCGACGCCCATCCACGCTGAAAGAAAGGCCAGCCTCCCCACAGAACAACTGGCGTGGTCAAAGCCAATTCGAGCCACGCGAGCCAGCCGCCCGGCAACGCGTGCTGCGCTGGCATCCCAGGAAGCATGTCGGCCATGGCGACTGCGAGCAGTGGGACGGTTAGAATGGCGCTGACCCAGAACCGTCGCGACATGTCGCGCAGTTCTGGATTCTCTTCTTCGATTGCGGTTACGGTGCGAGGCTCGAGCGCCATCCCGCAAATAGGGCAGTTCCCCGGCCCCGGGCGAATGATCTGCGGGTGCATCGGACAGGTGTATTCGGTTTTGGTCAGCGCGACCGGAATATCGGGTTCGAGCGCCATTCCGCAACTTGGACACGGGCCGGGCTTCGATTGGTGGACCTCGGGGCACATCGGGCAGACGTAATCGGGTGTCGCGGATTTTGTTTCTTTTGCCGAGACTGCGGTTGGTGCTGGGGACGCTGCGGCGTGACTAAGAGCGGGCTTTGGCGTCCCCAGGGTTACCAGCACTGGCCCGGCAGGCTTCGGTTTCAAATACTGATCCGGTGCAGCCCGGAATTTCTGCGCGCAACCGGCGCAACAGAAGTAATACGCAGTTCCGGCGTGCGCGACCGTTGCTTTGGCCGTCGCCGGATCAACCGTCATTCCGCAAACTGGGTCTGTTTTGACCATCATCGGTCAGTCATCAGCCGTTAGGTAAACCAGTTTCAGAGTACGTGGCTGAGGAGGTAATCTGATGTATCTTACTGATGGAGGGACTCAGACAAAAATGACACAGATGGAAGTCGCCTATCGCTATTCCAATCCGCCGAGCGAGGCTGCGATGCGCGCGGTTGACAACATGCGCGAAGTTTATGGAGTCCGCCGGATTCGTTTCGATGAGAAGGAGCAGATCGTGCGGGTGGAGTACGACGCTTCGCGCTTCAAAGAGCCGGTGGTGGCGAGGCTGCTACGCGGGGCGGGGTTGGACTTGCAGGAAAAGCTGGTTCTGGCCTGAGTTCTTCTGGCTGACCGTTGGCTCACCTGGGGGAGGGCCTAAACGAATATGCAAGGGGCGCCCAAGAAAACCTCTGGCCGAAGTTATTCTCAAGTGCGCCCCGTTGCGCGCCACTTCGTCTGCCTAAGAGATTTGCAACCATCTCGCCATTTGTAAGTACTTGAAAACAGGGATGGAACAGCGAACTACCCCGGTAGGAATTTCCGCCCAGCCGGAAAGAATTACTGGTATGGACTGCAGCAGCAGGACGAAGGCCTCTTGCCGTAGAAAATTTGATCTCCAGCCGATTTTGTTTACACAGAAGTGCTGGCGACCCCGGAGGGAGTCGAACCCCCAACCCTCAGATCCGAAGTCTGATGCTCTATCCAGTTGAGCTACGGGGCCGCTGGGATTAACGGTAACACAGCCAACTCTCAGCTTTCACAGCACTGCCCCGCATCGGAGCAGAGAACTGGGCGCGAACACCTCTCAGGCTCTTGCCGGTGGAGAATTGTAGGTTTAAAAAAAGCGACGGTACCCCGCATTGTTTGCGCAATCAAAAACAAAAAGCCGCTCCGAAGAGCGGCTCGAACGGGTGCGGGATCTGAAGGCTATTTGTCCGTGGCGGCACTTGCTTCCGTCTCGACTAGAGGAGCTGATAGAGGAGCGCCATTCTTGACCAAGTCAGTCTTAATTTCGACCTTCTGATTGGCAAGCGGATTGATGTTCGTTTCAAAAGTTTGGTAGCCGGGGAGGGCGATCCTGATCTGATGGCTTCCCGGGGCAACCAGCATTCCTCGACCCACCCCATCAAACTCCCCTACGTGTCCCACGAAAAGGCCATCCAGAAAGACAGCGGCCCGCGAGGGATTGACCGCGATCTTAACCGTGGCCGGCACATCAGGAAGCGGTCCCGTAACGGCCTTCTCCATTGCTACGCGAACGACCTGCGTTTGCCCCGGCTGGACAACAATTCGTTCTGTGAAGTCCTGGTAGCCGTCCTGACGAACCGTAATCAAGTGCTCTCCAGGCAGAAGAAGAACCTTCTTCGATCCCTTGAGTTCTTGCAGGTAGCCGACGTTACTGCCCGTCAACCCACACCCCGGACGTCCTTTCGACGTGGGATTTTCCTTCAAGTTGAAGCTCGCCCATTACATCGTTTTCAGCGTACATCGCGGCGGGTACAAGCAAAGCACAAACCAAAAGCAATACCCGCAGGAACGGAAATGGATTTGTTCTTCGCAGTGTTTTGTTCACAGCGGCCTCCTCGGTAAAACGTGGTGGAGCAGTGGCGCCTGCCAACAGCAGTGGTCCGTCACGCTACTCGCTCCTCCGCTTCCCTTCGCGGTTGCAATCCGAACATGCGCCGACCGTTGATTCCCTGTGGCGCGACGTTTTGTTTCGGATTGAAGGCAATACCCAAAACTGCCCCGAGACCCAGTCCAAGCAAGAGGAATGTGACGGCAGAATTCAAGTCGTATTCACTGTCACGCGTTGCACGTTGCATAAGCACCCCTTTTCCATTTTTCCCTGCGCTCTTGTCCAAGCGCGGTTGCAAAATACGAAGCAGCCAACCGCTTTGTGGGCCGCAAGAACCGTGCCACTTCGGCAAGGACCTTTCTTTTCCTGCTGATACGTGATCCGCAGAGTTCATGAGTGAGAAATTTCGACCGGCTTCAAACGACAAGAGTTCTCGCGGGGGATAATCTACCGAAAACACTGTAGGTCGTTTCAGGTGCGCAGATGTCGAAGACGGGGTGCCCCATTTCTCGCGCTCTCGCGAGAAGTGGGACACTAGAATTTTGTTTTTAGGCAGAACGGGTATCTTGAGACAGGAGAAGTGGGCCACTCGCCCAGTTACCGGAAATCACGTTGCCTTCGGGCCTCGCTCTCGGCTCGACGCCTCTTCATCGCAGACCTTTTCATCACGGACTTCTTCATCACGGACTTCCAAAGCGCCGTCCACTGCATTAAGGCCAGGCTTTCAGAATCATCTTTGAGGTTGGGAAGCGAGGGTTCTGCCGGTTCAGTCGAGTGCACAGTTCCTCGAGATGGCTTGCGGCGTCTGCCTCGACTCTTGATTGGCGGACTCATCGGGTCGAAGAGCCAGAGTAAGTGGAATGGCAACAACTTTTCAATCAGGTCGGAACAGTAGAGCACGAGATTTTTCCATCCACGGTCTGGCTAATGACAGACCTAGGGATGAACACAACGAGGGTGTTTTAATTCGTGGATATGGTTTTAAGGACAGAGAAATTATGGTGCGCCCTGAGAGATTCGAACTCCCGACCTTCTGGTTCGTAGCCAGACGCTCTATCCAGCTGAGCTAAGGGCGCGATCGCGCGGTGAGTTTTCTGATTATAACGGAAAGTTGCGGCGGGCTGAAAGATTGGTCCGTCGGGCTTATATCAGGATACGGCTTCAGTCGTATCGAAACTCGCGGCAATTGATTGCGGGTTTAGCCCCTGACGCAGCGCCTGAAGGCGCGGATTCTTGGGCGCCTGTGCGGCACGCCTGAAGGCGTGCCCTGATACGAACCTTCCAGATGCGAATCGCAGCGTCGGTTCCCTATTCCGCCACTTCGGCCATCTGGCTTTTCTTCCGTCTGCTATTCAACTGCAAGCCCTTCTTGCGCAGGCGGAGGGACTTCGGCGTCACCTCTACGAACTCATCATCGGCGATGAACTCGATGGCCTGCTCCAGATTCAGTTGGCGGAAGGGGACGAGGCGGATGGCTTCGTCGGCGCTCGAGGCGCGCATGTTGGTCAGCTTTTTTTCGCGGACTACGTTTACGTCGAGGTCGGTGTCTTTGGCGTTTTCGCCGATGATCATGCCTTCATACACGTCCACGCCGGGGCCGATGAATAGCTCGCCGCGCTCTTGCAGGTTCCACAGCGAATACGCAGTTGAGACTCCGGGGCGGTCGGCGACCAGAACTCCTGTGAGGCGATGCGGAATTTCGCCTTGCCATTCGGTGTATCCGTCGAAGAGGGCGTTCATGACGATGGTGCCGCGAGTGTCGGTGAGCAACTGGCTGCGCAAGCCGATGAGGCCGCGGCTGGCTACTTTGAATTCGATACGCACTCGGCCGTAGCCGTGGTTGTGCATGTTCGACATTTCGGCTTTGCGGGTGCCGAGCTGCTCCATGACCACGCCGACAAATTCTTCGGGGATATCCACCGTCAGGTGTTCGACGGGCTCCATCAGTTTGCCGGTTACTTTGTCGCGCTTAGTGACAATCTCGGGTTTGCCGACCATCAGTTCGAAACCTTCGCGGCGCATCATCTCCAGGAGAATCGACAGCTGGAGCTCGCCGCGGCCTAAGACTTTGAACGAGTCAGTGGTGCCGGAGTCTTCAATGCGCAGCGAGACGTTGGTGAGCAGCTCTTTCGCCAGGCGGTCGCGGAGATTGCGTGACGTGACGTAGGTGCCGTCGCGTCCGGAGAACGGAGACGTGTTCACCGTGAACAACATGGCGATGGTCGGTTCGTCGATGGTGATGGGCGGCAGCGGGGACGGATTTTCGGCATCGGTGATGGTTTCGCCGATGGTGATGCCCTCGACTCCTGCGACGGCAACGATGTCGCCCAGTTCAGTTTCAGTGATGTCGGTGCGCTTGAGTCCGGAAAACGAAAATAGTTTTGTGATTCGTGTTTTCTGAATCGTGCCATCGAGCTTGGCGATGGCGACGTCCTCACCCGTGCGCATGGTTCCGTTGAAGACGCGGGCGATGGCGAGGCGGCCGAGATAGTCACTGTAGTCGAGATTGGCGACAAGAATTTGTAGCGGACCTGCGGCATCGCCTTTGGGAAGCGGGATTGTGGTCACGATGGCTTCGAACAGCGGCTGGAGATTTTCGCCGCCTCCGGCTTGATTGGTCGAAGCTGTGCCCGCCTTGGCGTTGGTGTAGAGGACAGGAAAATCCAGCTGATCTTCTTTGGCGTCGAGATCAATGAAGAGATCGTAGATTTCGTTGAGGACTTCCTGAGGACGCGCGTCGGACCGGTCGATCTTGTTGATCACGACAATCGGTGGCAGTCCGGCTTCGAGGGCTTTGCCGAGAACGTAGCGCGTCTGCGGAAGTGGGCCTTCGCTGGCATCAACGAGGAGCATAACGCCGTCCACCATCTTAAGGGCGCGTTCGACTTCGCCGCCAAAATCGCTGTGGCCGGGCGTGTCCACGATGTTGATCTTCACGCCGTGATAAAAGAGCGCGGTGTTCTTGGCGAGAATGGTGATGCCGCGTTCGCGCTCGAGCTCGTTGGAATCCATGACGCGGTCGACGTGGGCTTCGTTGGCGCGGAAGGTACCGCTCTGGTTGAGCATGGCGTCCACCAGGGTGGTCTTGCCGTGGTCCACGTGGGCGATGATGGCGATGTTGCGAATGCTTGAAGTCAAAGGATGGTTTTTCCTGAAAGAGGGATCTCTTCCACTTTACTACGAGCGATGAACCGCGCGGGGAACAGCCTTCGGCGTGGCCCGAAACGAAGACCGAAGTTTGGGAAAGGATTTTCCCTTCGAAGCCCGAGAATTTCGTTTGGATGCGGGTTACTTTTTTGTTACTTCGGCATCGGCCCAAGCTCACCGAAACGCCATTTCAGGCCTCCCCCACTAACGTGCCATTGTCAGCAATCACAAGAAAACTCTATAGTTAGCAGGCATTGAGCTTGAGGATACAAGGCGGACAAAGATGTGCAGGCCTTTGCATACCGGCAAAAGGCAAGCAATGCCGTCTTTAACCTTAAGTGCTTTGTTTTCAGTGAATCCAATGGTCGTCTACTTTGGTAACTGAGATGCTGAGTAACATACACATTCTGCGGCATTAAAACACGATGGGGACGGCTTAACGGCAGAAGGCCAGCAAAACACCCCACAAAACAGAAGCAAATAACATCGGAGGAGCAATCTATGAGACGAGTAATTCTGTTGGCGTTGTTGGCTCTGGCGCTTCCTACAGCGTCCTTAGCTGGAACCATTGACTACGCCGGCTTTGGCATGTCAAGTTCGGGCACCGCTTCCGTGACCGGGACAGCGACGGTCGGCGGCAGCCTCACCATCACTCTGGGTATGCTGTCGGTCAACGGCGGCGCTTTCACCAGCGGAGTTGGTACCGCGGTTATCACCGCGCCGACTCTGGGAACGTCCTGTGGGGCAGGCTGCTTCAACATCACGGGCGGCTCAGTTAGCGTCTGGAGCGGCGGTGTTAACCTCTTCACTGGCAACTTCACCAGCGGCACGGTCACAGTTAACGGCAGCATCATGAACGTGCAGGGATTCCTGACCAACGGCTCGAGTGTGGCTACGGTCATTAATATGGGCAAGGGCGGGATCATTGGCAGCAGCGACACGATTGTGACGCCTGAGCCTGGAACCCTCGGACTGCTCGGTACCGGCCTCGTGGGCCTGGCGGGCCTGGTTCGCCGGAAACTACGCAGCTAATTCAACCTCAACCTTTAGCCGACAACTCAGTCTCATGAAGCCCTGCCGGAAACGGCAGGGCTACTCCCCCCTAAACTTCAAAGCTAGTGCTGTCTCCCAGCACCTGCAATCCCACCTTCCTGTTTAATCTTCCACAGAAACAGAGTTACCCCCGTAATCCTCGGGCGGGCATTACCCGTTGACCCCGGCTCTCATCCTTCTTAGGCTCATTATAGGGGGTGGTATGAAGGACATCCACGAGGTTTTGCGGCATAAGCAGGCCAAGTACGCGCAGCTGGGCAAGCAGATAGAGATGTTGCAGCAGGCGGCAGAGAAGCTGCGCGAAGTGGCTCCCTTGCTGGCAGAGAATGACGATGACGATGCCGCGGTGCTGGCCGAGGTGGACGAGCTGACCCCGGTAGTCGCGCGCGCCGCCGCCGCCCCGCAGTCCAGCCAACCGGCGTCAGCCAAGCCGGCGGTCCGAAGCGCATCTCCTCGCTGGCCATAAGCCCGGCCATTTATGACGTACCGCGCACTGCTGGTTACGAAGGACGACCAGGCCGCCGAAGTCCTCGCGCCAGTTCTGCAAGATTTCGGATTGCGAGCGCAGTGTTGCGGGTACTCCGATGCCGCGTGCCTGGTGGTAGAACAGAAATTCCACGCGGTGCTGGTGGATTTCGACGACCCGCACAGCGCGGCGCTGATCCTGCAAAATATCTCCAGCGTTTCTGCGAACCATCCCATCACCATCGCGTTACTCAGCGACAAGAACAAAGTACGAAGTGTTTTTGGCGCGGGGGCGAGCTTCGTCCTGTACAAGCCAATTTCGGCACAACAGGCGGAAACAACTTTGCGCGCCGCGACGGCGTTGATCAAGAACGAACGCCGCAATACCTTCCGGATCCCCATTCAAGTGCCAATCAAATTGCGTCTGACGAACCCCAGCGATCCGGCTGACATCGATGGCATTCTTCTTGACCTGAGTGACAGCGGCATGGACGTGCTGGCATCGCAGGCGCTGCTCCCCGGCGCGAGCCTTCAAGCGTGGTTCACTCTTCCTGATTCGCCTTCGGAGTTCGAAGTCAACAGTGAAGTGGTATGGGCGAATCCGAATGGCGAGTTCGGCGCCAGGTTCACCGGCACACCCGATAGTGTGCGGGCGGCGCTGTGCTCCTGGATACGGGAAAATCCGCAAGCACCCTCTCCAGCAGAAACCGTAGTTGTTGAAGCCGGTAAGCTGACTGATCTGAGCCGGGGCGGATGCTACATCGAAACCGCGTCACCTTTTCCAGAGCGTGCCCGGGTTGAGCTTACCCTGCGCGCCAATGGCGTCGAGCTCCAAGCTCAGGGATTGGTGCGCGTGATGCACCCGTCGCGCGGAATGGGCGTGGAATTGGCGGCGCAAGGGTTCGGGGAAGGCGCTCAGACCGAGAGCTTTATTCAGTTCCTGATTAGCCATCCGGGGATCGAACCCCAGGCGCTGGTTTTGCCGCAGTCACTCGAAACTGCGCCGGACTGCGGCTCGCACGAAGACGGGATGGAAGACCCATTGCTTGATCTGTTGCGCGATCACGCGTCCCTGAGCGAGGAAGTATTCTTCGAGACATTGCGCAGCCAGCGCAGTGCGGAGTTCGTGGAGCAGTAGAAACGCGCGATCAGTCGTTGGCTTTTTGGCTACCTCGTTTGCGGTTTCCACTTCTTTAGAAACTCTAGCAAATCCTCCGGCCCCAGCGCGCGGGCACGCTCAAACTCCCCGTTCTTCTGGCTGTAGAGCAGCTTGCCGCTGGAATCCAGGACCGCGATGGCGGGAATGCCGCGCTTCATCGGGACTTCGTATTGATTCATGAGGTCCTGATTCTTGTCGCCTTGGCCAACGTCTACGTGTACGACTTCATAGTTTGGCGTGACTACGGCAGCAATGTCCGGACGGCGGAAGGCCTTGTCCAACACGTGGCAGTCGTAACACCAATCGGCGCCGAAAACGACCAGGACGTGTTTGTGAAATTTGGCAGCGCGCAACAGCGCGGAATGGATTTCTTCGCTGGCATTCACACCCGCCGGATAGATTTTTGCGTCGAGGGAAAGCGGCTGCTCTAGTTTGGTTGCCTCGGTGCGCTTGGCGGAGACCAGTTTCCATTCCGTGCCCTGTTGCTGCCAAAGCTGTGCCTCGGCGACGTAAACCGTCTGCGGCAAAGTCCGGATGCGGGCCTGGAATATGATCTGCTGCAATCCGGGTTGCGGCGAATTGGACTGCGCGATCTGGATCGCTATGCTTCTCGCCTTGAGGCCAATCCAGAATGAAATATCAGAATCGGCACCGAGTTGCTCAGAAGTAGTGCTGATCTGGGCTGGTGGAGAACTGCTGTAGAGTGATCGTAAGGCCCCCGCGTTCCCTGCCAGCACCCCCGCTTTCCATTGTTCCAGTGGAGCGAAACTCGCTGGAGGCTGGGGCAAGACCTGGGCCGTGCTTTGTGCCGCGTACAGAAGCGCGAGAAAAACACTGGGCGCGAACTGGACGCGAAGACGCATACCGCGAGTATAAAAGATAGAACTGCATGAAACACATTCTGATCGCGACATCGAACCTGGGAAAAATTCGCGATTTCGCTGGCGCGGCGGCGGCGGGACACGGAATTGAAGTGCGGACGATTCCGGATTTTGCGTCGCTGCCGGCGGTGTTAGAAGACCGGGCGACCTTCGAAGCCAACGCCCGGAAGAAGGCCGAGGCCTACAGCCGCGCTGTGCCGGGAGAGATTGTGATCGCCGACGACTCTGGCCTGGAAGTAGACGCGTTGGGCGGCGCACCCGGAGTGCATTCCGCCCGCTACGCGGCGGACGAACCGCATCTCTCCGAGAGCAATACGGACGATGAACTTAATAATGCAAAACTGATCCGCGAGATCAGGCGCGTGCCAGCCGAGAGGCGAACGGGAAGGTTCATCTGCGTGATCGCGGCTGCCCGGGACGGCATAACTCTCGCTGTGTTTGAGGGGAAAGCTGAGGGAATGATTCTTGACTCGCCGCGCGGAGCAAATGGGTTTGGCTATGATCCGCTGTTTTACTTTCCCGCGATTGGCAGGACATTTGCCGAATTGACTGCGGTAGAGAAGTCAACGTACAGCCATCGCGGCGCGGCGTTCCGGAAGCTTCTCGAGTGGTGCGGAACAGGTTCATGCTGATGTAGGGGCGGGTTCTCACCCGCCCCTACGAGCGCATCGGAGCAGATAGGCGAGCCTTGCTCGCCCGCCCGGGTCCTGAGCGAAGTCGAAGGAGGGCGTCCGGCCCACGTGATTCTGACGCGGCCCTTACTGTTTGGCCTGGGTCGCGTATTTGCGTACTGCCGACAAAAACGGCTCGCTGCCTTCGGGCGGGTCGACTTTGCCGCCGAGGATGTCGGGGAAGGTGACCATCTTCCCGAACAGCAGGCGGGTTTCGTCCTGGTCCTGGGCAATCCTGGAGCCGTTGAGGTCGATGCCGGCAAAGACGCCGCGGGCACGCGAGTAGGTCAGCACTTCTGCCTTCATTTTCCAATCAGTGTCGGCCGCGGCTTGCCGTCCGACCGGACCGGCTGCCGCGGACGCGTCGGCGCCGACCTTGAATTTGCTGGAGAGCAGCGCGTCCATGCCTTTCTTGTTCATTACCAGCATGATCAGATCAACCCCCTGTGCGCCAATCTGGAGGCCCCAACTGCCGCCGGCAATAGTGAAGGGCGCAGGCGCGCTCCAGCCACTCGCCGTCCGACAGGTGGCGACGCCTTTGCCGTGATTGCCGCCGATGCCGATCGCGATTTTCAGCATAGACGGGACCACGGCGACGCACTCGGCGCTTTCCATAATCTCGTCAGGGATGGCTTTGTCCTTCACCGCCATGATTTCGTTCAGAACATCGGCGGCGTTTTGAATTCTTTTCTGAATGTCGGATTGGTCTTTGTCCTTGTCCTTGTCATCGGCGGCCCAGCCCAGGCTGGTGAAAAGCAAAACCACTGCGGTGAGCGCGAGAAGCAAGGCGATGAAACGGGAGGATGCTAGTTTCATTTTGGTGTGGGTCCTTTCTTACCAGACACGATTTTATCCCGGCGCGCAGTGGAATTCCCAGAGATTGCTGCACGCGCTTTTCGGGACTCTTAGATATGGGTCCGGCTTCGGTCAGCATTCCCGGGCTTGCAGGCTGTCCGGACCGACGTTTGGGAAGCTGCTGGGAACCGGGTGCGCATCCTGCAAAGGGACCAGTCTCAGTCCGCGGACGGGCTCAAGCACCAGGGTGCGATTGGAGGCACAACTGCCGCAAAGCCAGAAATGCACGGTCTCCCGCCGCGGTTTCTCATCAAACGGAGCCCGCGACTCATCCGTCGCAGCTAGCGAAATAGAAATAATTTCGAACTGAAAAAGCCTGCCCTCGGACAGCGAATGCAGAGGAAGATTGCAATCTTCATTTATGCAGTGCGCCATGATTGGATTCTCTCCCTGTTTTGCGTTTCGTAATCGAGACGTTACTGCTTTTGACCGAGGCTTGCCAATACAGTGCACACCGTATTCTGCCGCACTGAGATGTGCGAGGCTGTTTGAAACCAACAGGCATTTCCCTACCAGAACCCGAAGAGAATCCAATGCGAGCAGTCAAGAGCCGGTTGCTGCGAGTGGCGGAGGAATCTTTGCGAGGCGCAACTTAAAGCGATCTCCGGGCGAGCGCTGCGCACTCGCGGCTCTGCTGTCCTTTTGTGCCCGCTGCAGCAGTTCCCGAATGCGCAGTTTCGCCTTGTGCAGTTGGGACTTGCAATTGCCGGTGGAACATTTCAGCAGTCCGGCAATCTCCCGGTGCTCGTAGCCTTCCACTTCATGGAGCAAGTAGATGGTGCGATATCCGACGGGAAGCTCGGCGATGGCGCGCACCAGCGCGACGCGGTCCACGATCCCGACCAAGCGATCGTCGGTGCGGCCATATTCCCGGCTGGGGGCCTCGCGGCGAGACGCGCTTGCGTTTTGCGCGTAGGGCTCATCCAGTGAAACCTGTGGTAGCTTCTTTTTTCGGAAGTACATCAACACGGTGTTGACCGCGATGCGATACAGCCAGGTGGAGAGAGCGGAATCGCCGCGAAACGTCGCGAGCTTGCGGAACGCCTGCAGGAACGCGTCCTGCACCAGGTCTTCGGCTTCGGAGATGTTGTTGGTCATGCGCAGGCAAACGGAATAAATTTTGGATTTGTGGGCATGGAACAGAGAAGCGAACGCATCGGAGTCGCCTTGCTGCGCTCGCTGCACCAGATGCAGATCGGAATCGAATCGCGCGGTAGGTGTGGCTTCGTTGAAGGTCACTTGCTTCTCCTTTCGAAACGCGGGTTGTGATGTGCGCTGCCGACGAAGCGGTGCTGCCGTGGTTCGCACGGCTAGATCACTGCTGCGATGGTTACTGTGCTGACGTCCGCATCCTTTGCGGACCAAATTGTGGTAATCGCCTACAAGTATGCGAAAGGGTGCCGAGGTCGCGCCGCCGAAACAAATCGGCGGAATTGCAATCGCCGAATTGCAATTCAACGAATGTCAGTGAAATTGCAGGATTCGTGCCAAACCGCTAAGTCGTGTGCTTTGAACCGCAATTGGGCAGATGCAGTTTTGCGGCAGTGTAAAATTTACCAAGGTCAGGCGCCGGGCGGGGGGCCAAGGGAACCTGCAATCATACGATCTGGAATTTGGAATCCGCGGCAGGGCAAATCGCGTCTGTTATAATGACAAAGAACTTAGAGGCAAAGGAGACCCATGGCCACGACCACCGTCAACCCCGAAATCAAGCCCCAGGAGACCAAGAAGGCCCCTGTTTCGCTGACTCCGACTGCGATTGCCAAGGTGAGAGAAATCATGGCGCAGCAGAACCCCGTGCCCGCTGGCTTGCGCGTGGGAGTGGTTGGCGGAGGCTGCTCCGGCTTCTCATATTCGATGTCGTTTGAAAACGCCTCCGGAATGATGGACAAGGTTTTTGATATGGATGGCCTGAAAGTTTATGTGGACGCGACCTCGCTGACCTACCTGAACGGTTGCACTGTGGACTACATCGAGACCCTCGAAGGCGCGGGCTTCAAGTTTGACAATCCGCAGGTGAAGAGCACTTGTGGCTGCGGATCTTCGTTTAGCGTGTAAGAGCGGCTCTTGGTTCTAGGACCTGGCTCTTGAAGAAACACAAAGCCCCTCGGGTTGAGGGGCTTTGTATTTGTGGCGCGCCATCGCGCAACACCGCACCCGGAATGCAGCGCGAGCGAGAAACTGCTCGAGGCTTCACACGCGCCAGCCGCTTCAGCTGCGGCATGTGAAAGCCCGGCACGGCAGTGCCGGGGAAGCTAGACCCGAGTCCCTTTCAGGGACGCAACCGCTATCCCCGCACGGGAAGCCCGAAGCCTGCTCTACTGGTCCGGCGGTTGCGGATTGGGTTGCGGCGGACCACCCTGACCCGGCGGGCCTTGTCCAGGGCCTGGACTTGGACCCGGCGGCGGGGGCTGCGACCCGTTGGAACCCGGCTCGACCGTCTGCACGGATCCCTTCAGCGGCGGCTGGTTTGGGGTCATTAAAAGGCCGCCGCGGTCCGATGTGGGGTCGTAAATAAATTGCCACTGGTTGTAATGATCTTTGTTGTTGAACTCGCGGATGGTTTTTTCTTTGCTGGTGCTGGCCACGCCGACGATGCCACCGCCGCCGAAAACCTGCGCTCCGGCAGAACCCGAGTCGTTCGACTGCGTCCGGCCGGGCTGAACTGATTGAGTAGCAGACTGACCACTCTGGCCTGTCGAATCCGTGGCACCGCTCTGATCTCCGCCCTGCGGATTTTGCCCAGCAGTCGCGTCCTGCCCTGATGTGTCCTGCGTCGCGGTCACGCTATTCAACCCGCCCCCGGCAGGCCCGTTCGGGCCCGTGCCGGGAGGCGGCACGCCGGGCACACCGCCGGCGAACGACATCTGCACGTCGGTTATGTGCAGAAGCTTGAAGTCTTTTTCCTTTCCCGTGGCCGGGTCCCGGCTCATGGGATCTTTGTAGCGCTTGCGCAGCGACCGGTAGTTGTTGGTGTTCTCGAGGTCTGCAATGCTGTTCGGGTAGCGGCCAAATTTCTTGTAGAAGTGGCGCACCGCGCGCGAGTACTGCACGCCGCGGTGAATCATCTCTTCTTCGCGGTCGCGCTTGATCTGGGATTCGATGTTCTCGACCAACGCCAGGGCCCCAATCGTAAGCAGGGCGACGAACAGCATGAGGGTGAGCAGGATGTAGCCGTGGTCCGAGCGTCGTTTTGGAGAGCAAATGTTCATCACAAATCGGGCCATCGGGTGATTGGGTCATCGGGTGATCTGAAACTAAAACTAGATCGTCCGATGGCCCGATCATCAGATCGCCAGATGGTTCTCATCCCGTCAGCGGAATGTTCTGCCGGTTGTTGCTCAGTACATCCAGAATCTCTACCGCGTTGGGAGTGATGTGGACGACCTTGTAGCGGCGGTCCACGATGTCGCCTTCCTTGGCGATGAAAACGTCTTCTCCCTGCAAGAGGAAAACCCGTTTCGCCTCGCCGGGCCGACTGATGGCGAAGCCGTAAAACTTCAGGTCGATGGGCGGTGGAGGCGGGGGCTGCTGCGGCAGCTGTGGCCCGATGTGGCGGTCGGTCACAACCGGCGCAATCGGAGGCGGCGGCGCTACGAATGCCCGGAAAATGTTCCTGCCCGCGCCTTCATACTTGGTGTCTTCGCTGATTTTCAGGAGGTCAAAACGCAAGGTTGGATCCAGGGAACGTCCGCTAACGGGCTTCTTGGCGCTGCCGTGCGTCCTGACGTTGGCCTTAGCCGCCGGAAGGTCCAGAGTATCGGGAGGCGAGCCAGCGGGACTTGTAACGGGGGGCGCGGCCGCGGTCGAGGATCCTTCTAACAGCGACGCAACGAAACGGCCGCCTACGAGTAGCGCGACCGCCAGCAGCACTCCGGCGAAAATCACCTTGTTCCGGTTTTCGATGCCCAGCTTCACTACGTCGTCCTCAAGTAAGTTTCCACTTTGATTTGCAGCTTTACGATTCCGTTCTGGTCGCTGCCCAGATCAAGACTGTCCACGATGAAAAACAGCCGGTTGCGTTCCAGGGCGTTGATGAAGCGGACCAACTGCAGGTAGTCGCCGGAGACGTCAGCGTCAATTTCAACCCGCTGCAGTCCGTCAATATCCGAATCTTTGTGGGTGTATTTTTCCTGGGACATAGTGGCGCCGCTTTGGGAAGCCACTTTACCCAGGTCAGCGGAGATGGAGGAATCCTCGGATGGAAAGCGGTCGTGATAGAAATCTGCAATCTGGCGCTGGGCCAGCGGAATTTTCTTGTCCATGCCGCGCCAGGGAGCGGACTCGCGCGTCTTGAGCTGTAGCCAACTGTCTTGCAGTTCCTGCTGTCGCGTGTCGGCGGAGCCGGCGACTGGAGTCAGCAGCATGGCGATCGCCGCCACATCGACCAGCACCAGCGCCGCCACCACAATCTTCAGCCGCGTCCGCATCTGTCGAAAGTCCTGCATCAGTGCGAACCTCCGCCACTAGTTGAGGTTTCGCCGGAGGGGATGTACTGCGCGCTGAGGTCGAACAGCACGTGGTCACCGCTGGTCGGCTGGACCTCCGATCTTTCGGTATCGATGTGGGTCTCCTTGAAACGCTGAGATCCTTCCATCTTTCGGACCAGATCCAGCGCCTGCTCGCGTGACTCTCCGGCGACCACCAGCTTGATCTCCAGATTATTGTCCTTCGACATGTCGGGCTGAATCGAGACCACGTGCAGGTGCGCCGGCATTACCTGTTCGAGATCTTCAAAAACCTTGGTCCAAGAAAATGACTTGCGCTGAAACAGGTCATTCAGAAAACGCGACTGGTCTCGCACGAGGCGGTTCTCGGGCAGGCTCAACATGGCTTGGGCGGCAGCCTTTTCCTGGTCGTAAGCCGCAATCTCGCGTTGCAGTCCGGCGATCTTCGCACGTTCGTGGCTGGCTTGGATGAACCCGGCAATCGCCAGGTAACCGAGTACGAGAGTAATCAGGCCGAGCACAGCCAGCCCCGACCCCCAGTAGGTCCAGAAGCGGCGGGAATCCTCGTAAGGCTGAGTCGCGAGATTGATGTCGATCCGCATAGTTGTTTCAGTTCGTGCTTACGAGAGCAGCGCGCCCACCACGCCCGCCATTCTCCATTTGGGAATCGAGCCTCCGCCTAATCCCAGTTGCGATGCCGCGACCAACTCCCGTACTTCGGCGCCGGTCTGGGAGTGCAGCGCGGGCGCGGCGGCGTCCATATCGGAAACTCCAGCCACAAAAATCTGCTGAATGTTGGTGCTGTAGGTATCTTGAAAAAATACCACTGAGGGATACACGTCTTCGGCAAGTTGCTCGCCGCTGATGGCGACGCCGCGGGTATTTTCCAAGGTGCGGAAAAGAAGAAGCTGCTGCTTATCGAGAATTGCGATGCTGGTGGTACGCACGTCCACTTTCACCACCAGAGTGGGCTGCTCGGCCGGAGCGCCGCCCAGGGCCGCGAGCATGGACGGCAAAACCACGCCGGGGCTGAACCCGGCTTCAACGAACGCCGCTTCATAATCTTCGAGCACGCTATTCAGTACAACCGCGGCCACAACCCGCATCCCGGCTGATGACGTTTGCGCCTGATAGGAAACCTTGGCCTTGTCTACATCAAATGGCAGCGATTTTCTGAGGCGGAAACGCACCACGCTTTCAGCTTCCTCAGCCTTGGTGGGTAGGGTTTCAAAATCGAGCAGAACGACGCGCACCGCCGCGTCGGGAAGGATGGCAATAAGGTCGTGCGACCTGCCGCCAACATTCCCCAATGCGTCACGCAACGCGCTCACCACCGACCGCCGCTCCCGCAGATTATTTTCTGTCAGGTCGGGGATCACGCACCCGGGAGCCAGCTCGCTGGTGGAGCACAGTTCGAGCACTTGCCCGGAATCGGCGGCGCGCGCCGCGATCACCCGGTCAGGAGCGATCTCGCAGGCCAGCGTCGGCTTGGCGGAATGGTTGTTTAGGTTCATCAACAGTTGTCAGTGGCCAGTGGCTAGTGGTCAGTTTTCACTGAAGGCGGCACAGCATTCACTGGCCACTAGCCTCGGCCCACCGACCACTGCATTATCGCATCGTCTCAATGAACGTGACCTTGTTGATCTCCTTCAGCGTGGTCATGCCGTTGCGCACTTTATCCAGCGCGGACTCGCGCAAGAAGCGCATCCCTTCTTCGCGAGCGGCGCGGCGAATCTCTGACGTCGGCTTCTTGGCCAGAATCATTTCGCGAATGCGGTCAGTCAGATCGAGCAGTTCGTGGATCGCCGTCCGGCCTCGGAATCCTGTGCCCGCGCATTCAATGCAGCCCTGGCCTTCGTAGAAAGGAACCTTACCCCACTGCGCCGGATCGAGGCCGCTGGCCTCCAGCACGTCAGCGGGATAATGCACCACAGTGCGGCAAGTGTTGCAGATCAAGCGCACCAGTCGCTGCGCCAGAATGCAGTTCAGCGCGGACACAAAGTTGTAAGGCTCGACGCCCATGTTCAGGAAGCGGCCAAGCACGTCCACCACGTTGTTGGCGTGGACGGTGGTAAACACCAAGTGGCCGGTGAGAGCCGACTGGATGGCGATCTGCGCAGTCTCGTTATCGCGAATTTCACCGACCATGATCTTGTCCGGATCGTGACGCAGAATCGAGCGCAGGCCGCGGGCAAAGGTCAGTCCCTTTTTCTCGTTGACCGGAATCTGGGTGATGCCGCGAATCTGGTATTCGACCGGGTCTTCGATGGTGATGATCTTGTCTTCGTCGGTCTTGATCTCGTTGATCGCGGCGTAAAGGGTCGTGGTCTTGCCGCTGCCGGTCGGGCCGGTGACCAGCACCATTCCGCAGGGTTCGGCGATGTAGCGGCGAAATTCGCGCAGGTCGTCTTCGTCGAAGCCGACTACGTCGAGCGTGAGCGAGCGAAACTTCTCGCTCATGGATTCCTTATCGAGCACGCGGAGCACCGCGTCTTCGCCGTGAATCGAGGGCATGATGGAAACGCGGAAATCAATCGGCCGCTCGGGCTGGCCGTACTTCACGCGGAAGCGGCCATCCTGGGGCACGCGGCGCTCGGAAATATCCAGTTCGCTCATGACCTTGATGCGAGAAATGATCGTCGAATGATGCTCTTTGGCGATGGGCGGCATAGCCTGGGTCAGCACGCCGTCGATGCGGAACTTGATGGCAACGGAATCGTCGCGGGTCTCGATGTGAATATCGCTGGCCCTGCGCTGGAGCGCGGTGAAGATGGTCGTATCCACCAGGCGGATGATCGGACTCATGTCGCCTTGCGCGGTCAGCTTGTCGATAGAGATGCTTTCGTCGCCGCCCTCTTCTTCGCGAACGATATCGAGCGTAAAGCCTTCGCTGGCGTCTTCGAGAACGCGTTTCGATTGCTCGGTCTTCTTGAGGATTTCTGTGATCTGCGCCAGGGTCGCGACTTTGGTGACGATGCGCTTGCCCAAAAGCAGGCTGATTTCGTCAATCATCATCAACTGGCTGGGATCGGCGATGGCGATTGCGAGGCGGCCGTCGTGGGTCTCTTCGAGCGGCACGAAGTTGTAGCTGAACATCAAGCGGGGCGGAATCTTGGTGAACAAATCGTGATGCAGTTGAAAATCGTGCAAGTCCACGAACTCGCAGCGATAGCGCCGCGCGATGTCCTTGGCATGCTCGAGTTCGGAGGCGTGGGTGCCAGTCCCGACCTGGCCGTTCCCACCCACGAAAACCGACTTCTTTTCGACCTTCTCTGTCTTCTCTACTTTTTCTGCCATGCTTCCCATTTCAACCTGCCTTCATTCGTTTAATGAATGGTTGCACCCAGACTGAATATCGGCAGGTACAACGAAATCAGTACCAAACCAACGAACACCGCCATCACGATGAGAATGACTGGCTCGATCAAAGCCATGGCCGCTCCCAGCGCGGTCTGCACGTCTTCTTCGTAGAATTCCGCGACCGAGTTGAGCATGGCCGGCAACGCACCCGTCGATTCGCCCACCTCGATCATTTCCACTGAAAGCTCGGGAAACATTTTCTGCTCTGCGAGACTGCCGGCCAGGGTCTGGCCTTCGCGGACTCTGACAGCTGCATCGCGGACCCCGTTGAGAATCTTGCGGCTGCTCATGGACGCGCCGGCGGTTTCAAGGCACGTCACCAGAGGCATGCCGCCGGTCAGCAGAGTCGAGAGCATGCGCGAGAAAGTTGCGACCTGAAATTTCAAGAGAATGTCGCCCACGACGGGCATGCCTAGCATGGTGCGATCAATTTTCTCCGCGCCGCGGTCGGTGGCCTTCCAGCGCAAAAGCAAGGCTATCGTCACAACTACCGCCACCAACGCGAAGGGAGCATAACGCTGGGCATGGGTGCCAATGTCGAGCATCAGCAGCGTGATCGCCGGAAGCTGCGCATGCAGGTCTTCGTATAACTTCGCGAATTGCGGGACCACGTAGATCATCAGGAAAATGAACATGCCGGAAACCATAGTGATCAGCAGGGCCGGATACACCAGGGAAACTACCAGCTTCTTTTTGAAGGTCAGTCCCATGCGCTGAAAATTGATGAAGCGGGCCAGGACTTCGTCCATGTTGCCGCTCTTCTCGCCAGCCATCAGCGTAGTCGTATAAATTTTGGGGAAAACGTTCTGCGCCGAAAATGCCTCGGACAAAAGCTCTCCACCCTTCACTCGGTCGCGGACGTTCTGCAAGAGCGAACGGAAATAGGCGTCGCGCTGGCGTTTAATCAGCAAATCCATTGACCCAAGAACTGGCAGTCCCGCCTTCAGCAGCGTGAGTAGCTGCTGATTGAAGACCAAGAACGTGCTCTGCTTCACTTTCCTGCGCCGGCCGCCGGCGCCGATGCGAAGCCCTTTGGGCTTGACCCAATAGACCAAGAATCCTTGCTGCGCGAAGCGCTCGCGGACTTCGGCCTCGGAATAGCCGTTCTCCACCTGCTGCGTCAGGCGTCCGCGCTCGTCGGCGACTTTGACCAGAAACTCAGCCATTTTTTCTTCAAAACCTCGGGTGGCTTAACCCAGTTTAACATCGGGAAATACTGCCGTTACCGTCACTTAACACTTTGGTGTATGGGGAGTAAACGGCATGCTAAGCACCCGAATGGACGCTCCCTTCACTGAGCGGATTGGTCTTCAACAACCTCGCTGCCTGCCGGCGGCGAAAAGCGGAATTTGGCGTCCGGAACCTCCAAATTCTCCTTCTGATCGCTGAACCGGTATTCCGTGATCGAGTCGTCCACCCCTTGAATTAGGATGCGCGCGATCTGGTGGCCCGGGGTTGTCTCGAGCAAAACCTGGCTGACCCGGTCTTCCATGCCCCGTGGGACCCCTCGCAGCATGGCGTCCTCAGGCTTCCAGGGTTGCACATCAGGCGCGAAAGACAATACCCGTAACTCCTTTTCTAGCTTGGTCTTGCCGAGCAAGAATGCAAGTGGAGAGCGAAGGTCGTCCAGGTTTTTCATAGACGACTTCCGCACCTGCTTTTCGGCCGGAAGGTAGAGCCACGCGTCCTTGCCGTCGCCGACAAACAGCTTCTCCTCTGGAGAACGGTACTCCCAGCGCATCTTGCCAGATTTTTTCAGCCACAACTTCCCCGACTCGACGCGCTCGACCCCCGAGCCCTGGTAAATCTCGGTGAAGTCCGCCTGCAAGGATTGCATGTGGTTGTAATGGTCGTCCACGGCTTGGGCTATGGCGTGGACGTTGGGCAAGGCCAGCGCCGCTGTTGCTAAAGCCACGCAGGCGGCGAATACAAGAAGCTGAAATCGGGCTGGAACTTTCATGAAGGCTGAGTTTTTCCGGCCGGACTGGCCGCGATTTCGATTGTACTCTGCCGCTAATTACGCGGCATTGCGAAACAGCGCGTATTGATGCGTCCCGCCGATTCGTGTCAGCACGGGACTGCTTGCAACGACTTCCTCGAGCACAGGGTTCGCATAAATTACATAGGCCGACCGGGGGATTTTGCCAATCGAGGCTTCAATGTTCCCGAGTAGCTTTCTCAGTCCGACCTCCGGCAAGGGATTGAACAGAAAAAGTACGATCGGCTCGTCTGGAAAACCAAATTCGGTCGCATCTCTGCAAAGCGTCTGGATCTCAGGGTAAGCCCACTTTACACCCAAGAACTTGCGAATGTTTTCCTCGGCCACGCAGTTCAGTTCCGGCAGAAGTTCTACGCCGATAACCCTGCGAAACGGATACTCCGCCGCCAGCAACAGCGCGCGGCCCTTGCCCGAGCCGATGTCGATGAAAGTGAACTGACGGAAATCAATTTCGAGGGCCGCCATGATTTCGCGAAACAATTGCGGCTCGATGGGTTGATAAGGTGAATGCAGAAGCCCGAGCAATCGCGTGCGCCAGGACACGGTTGCGCTGGTGGTGTCCACGCGGAATTCCCAGTCGTACTCGACGTCGCTGTAGCGCTGGCGCTTACGCTCGGGGAGTGAATCGCGCAGAAAATCCCAGCAGACGTGGGCAAGTTCCCGGGCTGCCGCCAATCGTCCAGTCGCCGCACGCTCTCGCTTCCAGTAGTCACGAAGCGAGCGCCCGATGCTGATTTGAGGATGGTCCAAGATTCAAGGATGCCAAAGAACCGCGCAGCGGGCTAGTTCGCTGGCAGAATCTTGGGCACGGCCGGATCCCTATAATCCGAAGGCAGACCGTTTTCAACGAACGGCAGATCGTCGGGGTCGGTCACTACAACCTTCCCGTCGGAGGTCAGGCGGTAGGGCTTTCCCAAAGGATCCTCGGGAATGCCGCGCAGCAGCCCCGCCGACGCCATATCCAAGAAGCTGGCGGGCAAGCGTCCAGTGCGCTGATGATAGATTTCGACGACATGCTCGAGATCGGCCACGTCCTGGTCAACTTGCAGCGCGCGGAGGTGAGCGGCCGCGTTGGCCTTGACGTGATCATCGTGCGTGGTCTGGTAGGTGGCGCTCCAGAGCATGCGAGCGGTCTGGGCTTCGCCGCCGTGCTCAGCCATCTGGGCCGCCAGAATTCTCATAAACGGATGCGCATTAGGCACCTGCGAGCCGCGCAGGAAAGCGTCCGCCGCGCCCGGATAGTCCTTCAGATCCATGTAGTAAATGAAACCGAGGTCGTAGTAAAGATGCCAGTCATCAGGATTGCTGCGGATCCCGTATTCGACCAGTTCCACGGCTCTCTGCGGCAAGCCCGCGCCCTGCGGAGGCTTAGCTGAGAGAAAGGTACCGCCAAATTCGTAAGCCGGAATCAGATGCGGATCGAGTTGCGTAGTGATATTCAGCAGCGGCGCAAGTAGTTCATAATTTCCGCCGCCGGCGTGATGCATGCTGCCGTAGTACTGCACCGTGCGCGTCCAATAAACGTCGGCCACAAGCCCGTCGTATCCCAGGCTGAGGCGCTTCAGAAGCTTGGGCGAGGAAACGTAGAGGACTTCCTGCAGCGTAGCCCCGGCGCGGAGCTGGTCCACCTTCCGCACCAACAGCACCGATACCGCCATGCTAAACACGAGAAGTAAAGCGGCGGCATCCGTAACTCGACGCGAGCTCATTTCAGGTTCCGGCGCTCAAAGATCAAAACCGTGCCAGCCAGTACGGCCACCGTATAAACCAGAGCGTAGGCGGTGTTGTAGGCAATCAACTGGGGTGCGACCGCCTCGCCGTGGGCCACCTGGCTGATCACATTCAGCGCGGAAAAATTCGGGACCAGATAGGCGACGCAGGTCTCCAGCCAGCCCGCAGCCCCGTGGGTCAGACTAGCGATGCCGCGCAGATCTTCCGCAAAGCTCCCAATCACAAACAACGAGAAGGCGAACACCGCCGAGAGTAGCGGCGAAGAGAATGCCGAAAAGAGCAGGGCCAGCGCGGTGATCATCACGAATTGGAGCACGATGAAATAGAGCGCCACCAGTATCCTGCTGTCGGAAGCTTGCAAATGATGCGACACATACAACAGAGCAGCGAATACTCCAATCGCCATAAAGGTCGTGTTCACTACCAGCGTGCCGGCAAGGCCAAAGAATTTTCCGGCGATGAATTCCCACCGGCGGACCGGTCGGGAGAGCACGGTGTACAGCGTCTTCTTGTCAATTTCTTTCGCGACCAGGCCAATACCAATAAAAATCGCGATTACGATGCCGAAAATCGACACCGCGGTCAGCCCTAGATTGATGACCACGAGGCGCTCGATGTCGATCGAAACCTGTCCGACCAGGACCGCCGCGCCCGAAAGCAGCAGGGCAAACGCAATCAGGTTGTAGAGCACGCGGTCGCGGACCGCCTCGCGGAAGGTATTGGTCGCGATGTAGTAAATGCGAGGATTCATGAGCGCGCCCCCGCAGATTTTGCCCCCGGCATCAGGCTCGGGAGCGTTGATTTGGGGTCCCCTTGTGGAGGATCGGAAAGCTGCGCGATGAAATAGTCTTCCAGTGAAGTTCGCACTGGGGTGACCGAAATCAGTCGTGCCCGTTCGCGGCGGAGCGCATCGAGCGCAATATCCTGATTCTCTTCCGCGATCACCACGCGAATCGTTTCGCCGGCGAAGTGACACTCGGCGCCAAGCGTCTTAAGCGCTGCGGGCACGGTCGTACTTCGCCACACGATTTCAACTTTTCCTCGCACTCCGGAGGTTAGATCCGCGATGGCGCCGACTCCGCGCAACTCTCCCAAATGAATGATTGCTACCCGATCGCAAAGAGCTTCTGCATCAGACAAAATGTGGGTGGAAAAGAAAACGGTTTTGCCTTCCGCCTTCAGTTCTTCGATCAGGCTGCGCACCTCGCGGCGGCCCATGGGGTCGAGTCCGGACATCGGTTCGTCGAGAAAAACCACTTTGGGGTCATGCAGAATTGCCTGCGCAATCCCGGCCCGCTGCAACATGCCTTTGGAAAATTTCCGCAACTGGATATCGGCGGCGTCTTTCAGTCCGACCCGGGCCAACACCGCATCCACTTTGCTCGAGAGCTGCTTCGCATCTACGCCCGAAAGGTGCCCGTAATATTTCAGTAGTTCGCGCGCGGTCAGATAGTCGTAAAAGTAAGGCTGCTCGGGAAGAAAACCGATTTGCGCCTTCATCTTGGGATCGTCGAGCTCCAAGCCCAAAATCCTAGCGGTTCCGCCAGTCGGGAAAGCCAGGCCTACCAGCATCTTGAGCGTGGTGGTTTTACCGGCGCCGTTAGGTCCAAGAAAGCCGAATACCTCGCCCTCTTCCACGGCGAGATGCAACGGCTTCAGCGCGCACTTGGGCCGCTTGCGCCAGAATCCGACGCTATAGGTTTTTTCGAGACCCAGAATTTCGATTGCCGGCATGGGAGTAGACAGTTCTGCGCTCAGTATAAGCAATTGGTGCGGCGGCGGACATGCCGAACGCGATGCGGGTGGTTACGAACGTAAATGTGGTGGTTTTAGAACCTGGAGACTCGAAGCTGGAGAATTACTGAGTACCGCCTGCCCCCGGCAGCCCAATGGTGGTGATCTCGCGCAGAGTATCGCGCTGAGCGGGGTCGTCAGCCAACGCCTTATTTACGCGCCAAGTGCTGTAATCTCCGGCGACCATAATATGGAAGCACCACTGGCGGCGCTCCTCTTCCGGCTCGATGAGGCCAAGTTCCTTCAGCGGGCGCATGTAATCTTCCATCCACTTTACTTGCGCCTTGCTCATGCCGCGGCGTTGCAAGTCAACCGTAAGGCCAGCCAGATGCGAGGATGCGATCTCGCCTGATTCCGGTGCGGCATTTCGATTGTGGCGCCGCAGTTTTCTCTGCACCAGCACGGTGCGGACGGCGGAATTTAGCTGAATCTGCTCATGAAATTCTTTGTAGTACGCCTGGCTGATGTCGCTCACGAAATCCATAGTCCACGGTCGGCAATAGCGGCGTCCCGGATCCAGCGTGGGCTGAATGCGCAGGGCCTCATTGGGAACGATCGGAACCAGATCCTGGTTCGCAATCAATCGGTTCAGTTCTTTGTCGTCGTAAATACGGGGCAGGCTCAGGCGG
>Ga0210407_10000885_pt1 | contig 30461 bp, 18 predicted proteins | sample IncBWC27MmetaG_FD_150860 | JGI IMG/M metagenome (GOLD analysis project Ga0210407, IMG submission 150860) | Forest soil microbial communities from Barre Woods Harvard Forest LTER site, Petersham, Massachusetts, United States - Inc-BW-C-27-M | ecosystem: Environmental > Terrestrial > Soil >...
TCGGTGTCAGCGGTTAAAGCTCGCTTGTTCCGTGCGCGAAAGTGTCTAGCCAAATCACTGCGATGCCGGATAGGGCCTGATCTCGGCGGGCGCACTTCGCAAGATCGCCTGGCCTGCGCATGAAATTAGGACCCGCGCAAAGGAGCTCCCTTGGTTGAGGTTCTCTTGATAGCCGCAGCGAGCGTTCTGATTTTTCTGATCATCACCGACTCGGATGATCACCCGGGCACAAAACCTCGTTGAAGGGAAATACTTTTTAAAGGGAGGAGGAACTATGAAATCGCAAAATTTGATCACCAATCCCTGGAACGCGCGAAGAAGCTTTATTCCGCCAGCGGTCTCGGAAGAAGGACAGAACAACGGACCATCCCCGGCGGAAATCCGTCGCCGAGCGTTTGAGATTCACATCGAGCGTGGCGGAATTCACGGTTGCGACTTGAACGACTGGCTGGAGGCGGAACGCGAGCTGCAGCAGAAGTACAAGAACGAAGTGCAAGAACAACGCTAAGGATTCGAAAACAAAATGAGAGCCATAACAGAATCGCGGTTGCGATTTTCACGGACAAGGTTCGAGGACACCAGCATGTTGAAGATCAACTTCAGTCAAACGGACGCCCAAGAGAAATGGAATCTGCACGGCCGGCTTTCCGGCCCGTGGGTGGACTTGCTCAGGGCATGCTGGAAAGTGAATCACCGCGCGGATGCGGGACGCGCGTGCATCGTGGACCTAAATGAGGTCACGTTTATCGACCAAAGCGGGGAGCAGCTCTTGCACATGCTGGCGGAAGATGGAGCACGATTCACCGGCGGCGGAACCTACATCAAGCATGTGATTGAGAACCTGAGTGCGCGAAGGAAACGCTCTCTATCTAATCTGTTCGGTTTATTTATCGTGCTTGTGTTCGTGGCGGCTATGGCGGCCGGATGCGAGCGCCACGTGGCCTCGGCGCCGCCTCCTGCACCGCCCGTGGTTGAAGTAACGCCAGCGATCCAGAAAGACGTACCGCTCGAGGGAGAATGGGTGGGGACGCTTGAAGGGTACGTCAACGCTCAAATCCAACCGCACGTGAGCGGCTATCTGATTCGTAAGGACTACCAGGAAGGCGGAGTTGTCCGGCAAGGCCAGGTTCTCTTCGAAATCGATCCGCGCCCATTTCAGGCGGTGCTTGATCAGGCCAAGGGGCAGTTGGCCCAGGCTCAAGCGCAGTTGGCCAACGCCGACATCAACGTTCGGCGCGACATCCCCGAGGCGGAAGCTCATGCGATTCCCCAGAGTCAGCTCGATACCGACACGCAAGTGCAACTTGGAGCGAAGGCGACAGTAGAAGCGGATGAGGCTGCAGTCGAACAGGCTTCGCTGAATTTGGGATACACGAAAGTACTTTCGCTGATTGACGGCATCGCAGGCATCAACACAGTGCAGGTAGGCAGCCTGGTGGAACCCTCTTCGGTCCTCACTGCGGTTTCCCAGGTAAATCCGATCAAAGTTTATTTCCCCATTAGCGAACAGGAATACGTGCGCATGGCGGACGGAGGAGGTCCGGGGAGCGTGGATTGGTTGACTCACGCTTCACAAATCCCGCTTCACTTGACGCTGGCCGACGGGAGTGCCTACCCGCATCCCGGTCGAATCATCTTCACGGACCGCCAGGTGAGCAGCGAAACGGGAACCATCCAGATCGTAGGCGAATTTCCCAATCCAAAGAACCTCTTGCGGCCAGGCCAGTACGCGCGCATTCAGGCGCCAACCGGAAGCATCACGCGAGCGCTGCTGGTGCCGCAGGCGGCGGTGAGTCAGCAACAAGGCACCTACCAAGTGACAGTCATTGGCTCCGATAACCGGGCACAACTTCGCGCCGTGGAGGTCGGGCCGAAAGTGAGCGCGCTCTGGGTAATCACATCCGGAGTGAAGCCGGGAGAACGCGTCGCGGCGGTTGGTGCGGAGAAAACAAAGGAAGGCCAACTGGTGAATCCCACGCCCTACAAAGGGACGGAGGAGCGTTAACCATGGCGAATTTTTTCATCCGACGGCCCATCGTAGCGATTGTGATTGCGATTCTTACCGTCATCGTCGGCGCGATCAGCATGGCGACTCTGCCGGTAGCGCAGTTCCCGCAGATCGCCCCGCCTGAGATCAGGTTGCAAGCAAATTTCCCCGGCGCGGACGCCGAGACTTTGGAGCAATCGGTTGACGTACCCATCGAGCAGCAAGTCACTGGCGTGGACAACATGGCCTATATGTATTCGCTCAACGCCACCGCGAATCAGCAAACGACGTTGATCGTGGATTTCGATCTAAAAACTGATCCGAACACGGATTTGTTGCTCACGCAATCGCGCCAGCAACTGGCAAATGGTCAGTTGCCGCCCGAGGTAAACAACTACGGAATCACACTCAAGAAGTCGACTACCGCTCCTCTGATGCTGATCGCGTTGTACTCACCGCACGGTACACATGATTCCAACTACCTGGCCAACTATGCCTACATCAACCTCAACGACCCTATCGCACGCATGTACGGAGTTGGCCAGACGCAGGTCTTCGGCTCGGGGCAGTATGCCATGCGGCTGTGGGTGAAGCCTGATCAGTTGGCGAAGCTGGGTATCACTGTCACGGATATTGTTAGCGCGATTCAAGCACAGAACACCGTTAATCCCGCTGGCCAGGTCGGGGGCGAGCCGGCTCAGAGCAACCAGCAGTTCACTTATGCCGTGCTGGCTCAAGGCCGGCTGACTTCACCAGAACAGTTCGGCGATGTGATCGTGCGCGAAGCACCAAGCGGTGGGACCGTTCGCGTCAAAGACGTGGCGCGCGTCGAACTGGGCACGCAGGACTACAGCTTGATCGCTCGCCTGAATGGAAAGCCCAGCGCTGCTGTTGCCGTGTATCAGTTGCCTGGAACCAATGCCGTCCAAACCGTGCAGGGCGTGCGGAAGCTCATGACCCAGATGAAGCAACGCTTCCCGCAAGACATCGATTACACCGTTTCGCTCGACCAAACGCTCCCGGTTACGGAAGGCATGAAAGAGATCCTTTGGACCCTGGCAATTGCGATTGTGTTGGTAATTCTTGTGGTCTATCTCTTTCTGCAAGACTGGCGCGCCACTCTGATTCCTATGCTGGCCGTGCCGGTTTCGTTGGTGGGAACCTTCGTCATTTTTCCGCTGTTCGGCTTCTCGATCAATACGCTTTCCATGTTCGGCTTGGTGCTGGCAATTGGACTGGTGGTTGACGACGCCATCGTGGTCGTCGAAGGCGTACAGCACCACATCGAGGAAGGACTGTCTCCCAAAGATGCCGCCATAAAAGCGATGGAGGAACTTTCCGGGCCGGTTGTAGGTATCGCTCTGGTCTTGGCCGCCGTGTTCGTGCCGACGGTCTTCATTCCGGGGATCACCGGCAGGTTGTATCAGCAATTCGCGCTCACCATCGCGATCTCGGTGATGCTTTCCGCGTTCAACGCTCTCACGCTCAGCCCGGCACTTTCGGCGCTACTGCTCCGGCCCAAGAAGGAAACTCGCGGGCCGCTAGGAAAATTCTTTCGCGTCTTTAACGGCTACTGGGAGCGCTCTACCGACAGCTTTGTGAGTTTGTCGGGCGACGTAATTCGCAAGGGCGCACTGGTATTGGTGCTGCTTGCGGTTGCCGGAGGTGCCGCGTGGCTCATTGGAGCCCATTTGCCCACCAGCTTCTTGCCCGATGAAGACCAGGGCTACCTCTATATCAACATGCAGCTTCCCAATGCGGCGTCATTGGAGCGCACCAGCGCGGCGGCGAAACAAGTAGAGAAGGTACTCGCAAATACGCCCGGCGTTCAGTACACGACTAGCGTGGTTGGTTTCAGCTTGCTCAGTTATGTCAGGACCAGCTACAACGCCTTCTTTTGGGTCAACCTTAAACCGTGGGATGACCGCAAAACCCAGGCTGAACAATATCAAGCCATCAAGGCGCGTTTGAACCAGGAACTCAAGCAGCTTCCGGAGGGGACTGTCTTCAGTTTCTCACCACCCGCGATTCCCGGTGTCGGCACCGCCGGCGGAGTTACGTTTGTACTGCAGGACCGCGCCGGCAAGGACGTCCAGTTTCTAGCCGACAACCTGAACAAATTCCTGGCGGCCGCTCGCAAGCGCCCTGAGCTTGCCACGGTCAGCACCACGTTTATTCCCAGCGTGCCTCAAGAGTTCATCAATGTGGATCGCAGCAAAGTGTTGAAGCAAGGCGTGGCTTTGACCGATGTTTACAACACCATTCAAGCTTACATGGGCGGATTGTTCGTCAATTACTACAACGATTTCGGTCGCACCTGGCAGGTGTATGTGGAAGCCGAAGCTCCTTACCGTGCAACCACCAACGATCTCGGACAATTCTATGTTCGCAACGGACAAGGGCAAACCGTGCCGCTTTCCGCGCTGGCGAAATTCGAGACTCGTTCCGGTCCGGAGTTCACGATGCGCTACAACGAGTACCGGTCCGCACAAATCAACGCCGCCGCCGCACCCGGTTATAGCGCCGATCAGGCAAGAGCGGCCCTCGTGGATGTCTTCAAGCAAACCATGCCTTCTGAAATGGGTTACGACTGGATCGGCATGTCCTATCAAGAGGTGAAGGCCGAGGAAGGGATCCCGGCTTCGGTGATCTTCGCGTTTTCGCTCCTGTTCGTTTTCCTCGTCCTGGCTGCACTCTATGAAAGCTGGACGCTGCCGTTCAGTGTGCTGCTCAGCACGCCGGTGGCGGTATTCGGAGCCTTGGCCGCGCTTTGGTTGCGACGTTTCGTGATGGGCCTGTACCTGCCTCCTTACATGCTTCAGATGGAGAACGACGTTTATGCGCAAATCGGCTTGGTGATGTTAATCGGTTTGGCAGCGAAGAACTCGATTCTGATCGTCGCGTTTGCCAAGGAGGACTACGAACGAGGTATGTCCGTTGTGGATGCAGCGCTATCTGCGGCGAAACTTCGCTTCCGGCCCCTCATGATGACCGCGCTCGCCTTTATTCTCGGTTGCGTGCCGCTCTGGACAGCATCGGGAGCGGGTGCGATAGCACGCCAGATCATGGGCACGGCGGTAATCGGCGGCATGGTAGCGGAGACGTTCATCGGCAGATTCTTTGTTCCAGCCATCTTCTACGTGGTCGAGCGCATCTCGGGCGCCACGCGACAAAGACCACCAGAGCTCGTACCCGCGCAAACGCAAGGCCACGGTAATTAACATGAGAAAACTTGCGTTCTTGCCCGTCGTCATCGTCGCGCTTGCCGGCTGTGCAGTCGGACCGAATTACAAACGGCCAGCAGTGAGCGTTCCGACAGACTACCGCGCCGCCATGCCCAGCCCGACGGCGCCGGCATCATCGCTCGGAAACGAGAACTGGTGGCAGGTGTATCAAGATCCTGTGCTCGTGCAACTGATTCACACAGCGCTCCAGCAGAACTATGACGTGCGCATCGCGGCCACTCGCGTGCTCGAGGCCCAGGCACAAGTCGGCATCACACGTGCCGATCAGCTCCCCTCCGCCAGCGTCGGCGCGGGCGTCTTCAGTCAGCAAAACGCAAAGGATTCAAATCTGTTTCCGGCCTTCGGGGTCAACGCTGGTCAGCTCAACCTGTCGGTTATCTGGAATCTCGACTTCTGGGGAAAATACCGCCGGGAAACCGAGGCAGCTCGCGCTCAGTTGCTCGGCACCGAGTGGGGGCAGCGAGCGACGATCTCGTCGCTCGTGGCCAATGTGGCCACCGCCTATTTCCAGCTTCGCGCATTGGATAGCGAGCTTGAGATCTCGAAGCGCACGCTGGCATCCAGGCAGCGATCACTTGAGTTGACGAACGTACTTTTCAGCCACGGCGGAGCTTCGGACCTCGACGTAAGCCAGTCAGAACAACTTGTCTACACCGCTTCGGAATCCATTCCTGACCTCGAACGGCAAATCGAGCAGCAGGAGAATGTGCTCAGCATCCTGCTGGGCGAAAATCCGCAGTCCATCCCGCGGGGGCGTGCTCTCACGGAACAAGCTCTTCTGGATAGCATTCCCGCCGACCTGCCATCGCAGCTGCTGGAGCGCCGGCCGGACGTCCGCGAGGCGGAACAGAATGTCGTCGCAGCCAACGCGCGAATCGGCGTGGCCAAAGCGGCTTTCTTTCCCAGCATTTCCCTGACGGGGATGGGAGGTCTCGAGAGCAACGCATTGAATCAGTTCATCAGCGTGCCTTCGCAGACTTGGTACGCGGCCTTCAACGTGAGTCAGCCCGTGTTCGAGGGCGGAAGGCTCCGTTCGGGACTCAGGCTCGCCCGAGCGCAATGGCAAGAGTCGGTACTCTCCTACCAGCAGACCGTTCAGGACGCGCTGGAGCAGGTCTCGAATTCCCTCGTTGGTTATCAGAAATTTCGTGAATTTCGCGCTCAGCAAGAGCTGCTCACTCAGGCTGCACAACGATCGGACGACCTCTCTTTGGTGCTTTATAAGCAAGGCGGCGCAAGCTATCTGCAGGTGCTGACCAGCGAGACAAATTATTTTTCGGCGGAGCTGAATCTGGTTCAGGCGCAACTCAACGAGCGGCTTGCGCTTGTCCAAGTCTATGAGGCTCTCGGTGGCGGCTGGCAGCAGTGAAGAACGCAAAACTCCGTGCTTTCACTCCGTTGCGGCCAGAGACGCCATCCGACCTGCAAAACTTGCGAGCCCAGGGCAAAATCGGTCATCATCTCCCTCATAGGCCCGGCAATGATTTGCGGCGCCTTGGATATGAACACAGAAGCGGAACTTCAGCGTTGGAACGAGCGGTTTGAGTTGCTCTTGAATCTGACGACCAGCATCACGTCCAGTCTGGATCTGCGGGAAGTATTGCGCTCGATTGTAGCCAACATACGCGAAGTGATACACGCCGATGGCGCCGCTGTTTCCCTGCCCGAGGGAGCGACCGGAGGATTTCGGGTATTTGCCATGGATTTCCCGCACGGGAAAGGCGTGATAAAGGAAGAGTTGCTATATACACCAAGCGCCGTCGGCAAAAGAGCCGTGGACACCTTGAAGCCGGTAGTCGTGAACGTGCGGGAGCAGCAGGACCTCGGACCTCATGCTTATGACATCGCCGCTGCGGAGGGCATCCAAGCCTTGTGCTGTATCCCACTTGTGAATCGCGGCCGGGGTCTGGGACTGCTGTGGATTTGTCGCACTACAGACACTCCGTTTTCGCCGGAGGATGTCGATTTCCTCAACCGCGCCTCAGGGCAGATCGCAATCGCAGTCGAAAACGCGCTAGCTTTCAAAAAAGTATCCGGATTAGGAGATCGGCTGCAATTGCTCCTAAATCTGACGGCCAGAATCACGTCCAGCCTCAACCGCCGTGAGGTTTTGCGCGCGATTGCAGCGAATATCCGCGAGGTGATAGACGCTGATGGCGTAACCGTTTCCCTGCTCGATGCAGCAACGGGAAAATGCAGGGTACTTGCCGTGGATATTCCGCACGGGAAAGGCGTGATAAAGGAAGAGTTGTACTTTACACCAAGCGCCGCCGCTCAAAAAGCGATGGACACCTTGAAGCCGGTAGTCATGGACACGCGGGAGAGCGGCGAGTACGCGTTTGGGATAAGTGAGACGGCGGCTAGTGAAGGCGTAAAAGCCCATTGCCTTATTCCATTGGTTAATCGCGGGCGGATCCTTGGATTTCTTTCGATTTTGCGCACAACAGACACTCCGTTTACTTCAGACGATGTTGACTTCCTGAGTCGGGCGTCAGGACAGATAGCCATTGCAATTGAAAACGCGCAGGCGTACCACGAAATTTCTGAACTCAAGGACAAGCTCGCCCAAGAGAAGGTCTATCTCGAAGAGGAATTTCGCAGCGAGATGGGTTTCGAGCAGATCATCGGCAACAGCGCCGCGTTGAAGCACGTTTTACAGCTGGTTGAAACGGTTGCCCCCAGCGACTCCACGGTCCTGCTGCTCGGTGAAACTGGTACGGGAAAGGAGTTGATCGCCCGCGCGATTCACGACCGCAGCCACCGCAAACAGCGCACACTAGTGAAGCTGAACTGCGCGGCCATCCCGACTGGGCTGCTGGAAAGTGAACTGTTTGGCCACGAAAAAGGCGCTTTCACAGGAGCCATAAATCAAAAGATTGGCCGGCTCGAACTCGCAGACCAAGGGACACTGTTCTTGGACGAAGTGGGAGACATCCCGATTGAGATTCAACCGAAGCTGCTGCGCGCTCTTCAGGAGCGGGAATTTGAACGTCTCGGCAGCACGCATACGCGGAAGGTGAACGTCCGCCTTGTGGCGGCTACGAATCGCGACCTTGAGCAGATGGTTGCGAACAAGGAATTCCGCAGTGATCTGTACTATCGGCTGAATGTCTTTCCCATCCGAATTCCCGCGTTGCGGGACCGCAGAGAAGACATTCCCCTGCTCGTCAGCTATTTTGTGCAAAAGCATGCGAAGCAAATGCAGAAGTGCATCGAAACGGTCCCTGCGGCTGTCATGAAGGGACTGACGAGCTTGGAGTGGCCCGGCAACATTCGTGAGCTTGAGAATTTTATTGAGCGAGCCGTGATCTTGACGAGGGGCCGATCGCTTGACGCTCCCTTGGCGGAACTTCGAAAAACAAGCAAGGAAGATTCCGTAGCTACCCCGCATCAAGTGACGCAAGTCGCTGAAGAAAGAGCAGGCTCACGCAGCGACAAAACCAGCGTCGCTGACGAATACGTCAGAAAGCAGCGCGATAAGATCATACAGACACTCACTGTATGCAAGGGTCGCGTGGGTGGCGCCGATGGTGCAGCCGCGCGCCTGGGAATGAACCGCACAACTCTGCTCTCTCGAATGAAAAAGTTCGGGATATTCGCGAAGCAGTATTCTTGACCTTGCAGCCCGCCTGTTTGTAGCAGCTCAGAACCTCGACGATTTCGACTCTTTCAACTCCTTCAACTCCGACATTTTTGACCTGTCGTAGCGTTCTCCCGAAAATTCAGCAACTTACGGTTCTGCGAGTTTGGTGTGGGCCGTGCCCTTATCACTCGTTGTTGAGAGCAAGAGCACCGAAGCTGCTGGAGGCGATCATGCCGTCTCTCTTGATTTACTTATTGCATCTTATGGCTTTTCTGAGCCTGGCAGGGCGGAACGCTTTCGCACGTTGGAACTCTCGTCGCTGAAGAGTGGCGAACAGGCAGAAGTAAGGAGATTAAGCCGTGAGTCAAAAAGAAATTCGTGTCGGAATCGTGGGTGCAAACGCCAAATCAAGCTGGGCGAAGGTGTCGCACGTTCCAGCGATCAACGGTCTTCACGGCGTGAAGCTCTCGGCCGTAGCAACGCGCAACGAGCAGAGTGCTCGGGAAGCGGCTAAGGCCTTTGGCGCTGAGCGCTGGTTTTCCGATCCCTTCGCGATGATCCGCGATGAGCGGATTGAAGTGATAACAATCGCTGTCAACGTGCCGGCGCACCGCGAACTCGTACTGGCGGCACTGGAGGCCGGTAAAGCGGTCTACTGCGAGGCGCCACTTGGGCGCACTGTCGCGGAGGCTGAACAAATGGCGAGCGCGGTAGGTTCACTTCATACCGCGATCGGATTGCAGGGTCGTTTGAATCCAGCCGTGCGTCGTGCGGCCCAATTGGTTTCTTCCGGACAGATTGGAAGGCCACTCAACGCAAGTATCGTCTCCACCACCACTGGCTTCGGGCCCGAAATGCCTTCCACCTATGACTACTTCAATAAGAGATCCTCTGGCGCGAACCTGTTAACCATTAGCGCGGGGCACACTCTCGATCTGGTGGAAGCCATCCTCGGACCGATCTTAGAGGTCGAGGCTCGCACCGAGATTCGGTGGCCCACTGTCAAACTAACGGACACCGGAGAGGAGAGTGTGCGCCAGACTGCCGATCAAATTGGCGTCCTGGGAAAAACTGGTTCTGGCGCCGTATTTACGGCAGACATTCATGGTGGTGTAGCGCACGAAGATGCTCGCTTCGGGTTCGAAATCAGAGGGGCGGACGGATGGCTCAAGTTAAGCGGTCGTCACCCGTACGGCTTCCAGTGTGGAGATCTCAAGCTGACGTCGAACGTCGCATTCGTGAGACCCGAGGAAGCCGCGGTCTCCGCAGGGTTCATGGGCGCGTCGATCAACGTAGGAGAGATCTACGCTTATCTGGTCCGTGATCTGCGAGCGGACGCCTACAACACACCTGACTTTGATCACGCACTTCATAACGCCCGGCTCATCGAGGCCGTAAAGCGCGCCGACGAACTAGGCGAGCGGCAGAAAGTTATTGAGCAATTCGAAAGCTTCGACGAGGCGAGAGTAACGATACGCTCGTGAGCTTTCCGCTGCTGGCCGGCTTTCCTGAAAATTCAGTGACTTACTGTTAGGGACATTTGGCGTCGGGCTTGCGCCAACGCAAGCGCTGGGCGGAGGCAATGTTAAAGATCTCGATTCTCGATACTCCGAGTCGACGCCAGCTGGTGATGGAGGGCAAGCTCATCGGGCCTTGGGCCACTGAGCTCGCGAGTGTCTGGCGGCAGGCGACAGCAGGCCTGAACGGTCGTGCGCTCATTATTGACGTGAAGGGGCTGACTGCAATTACCGAGGACGGAGAAAACGTACTTCTAGATCTAATGAAAGAAGGAGCCAGCTTCCGCTCGTCCGGTGTGTTCACGAAGCATGTCCTCAAGCGGCTGGCCCGGAAGCTCCCTAGGGATGTTCGGTCAGACGAGAAAACTGGTCACTCAGCATCTGCGAAGAAAAATCGTCCCGAACAAAAACGGCACTCAGACCATCGCGAGTGAAAAGCAAGTTGCTGTAGCGGATCAAGACGCCAGTCTTTTGCAGTCGAACCCGAAGCCCGGTAAACAGTCACAAATCCGCCGCAAAAGAATCCTGGTAATCTCGGCGGTGATCGCACTTTTCATCGCAGGCGGCTATTTCGCCTGGAATGCTTTCCAGTACGAAGGCACTGTCGATGCACAAATCGACGGCCATGTCATGCCGCGGAGCCCTCGAGTCAACTGCCACATCAAGGCCATGTACATCGATGAGGGTCAGTTGGTTCATCCTCGCGAAGCGCCGATGACCATCGACGCCGAGGATTCCGGAATGCATTCACGACGATCGGAGTGAGCGGGACTTCCGCCCCGCGGTTCTCCAGCTTCGAATCCGGAATCCAGACTGTGACGTTAAACAACGTTGCGCAAGAACTGAGGGCTATACCGCTCAATTCGCGCGTGATCGTGCCACGTCAAGTGCTGCGGCTTGCGAATATCGGGCTAGATCGCCTCCAATGATTCGCCGACATGTCGAATGTTGCCTTCGATTGTGGCCACAACTTCCTCGATGTTCCCGGAGAGGACCATCTTTCCCATGGCCAGCGCGAAGCCTACGGCTTGAGACCGGTCGGCATGAGAAGGTATCGAGAGAGCATTTGCATCGGTGACCACATCAATCAGCGCGGGCCCCTTATGCTCCAGCGCCTTCTTAAGGCCCGAGCTCACATCTGCGGGGTTTTCGATTCTTACACCCATCATGCCGACGGCTTCGGCAAGCTTGGCGAAGTTTGGATTCTTGAGGTCCGTTTGATAATCGGGAAAGCCCGCGGTTTCCATCTCGAGTTTCACCATGCCAAGCGCGCCGTTGTCGAACACAAGTACCTTAATCGGGAGGTCGTACTGTGTGATTGTCAACAAGTCACCCATGAGCATCGCGAAACCGCCGTCTCCGCACAGGGAGACCACTTGTCGTCCGGGATAGGCGCATTGCGCGCCAATTGACATGGGGAGCGCGTTGGCCATGGACCCGTGGTTAAAGGAACCGATGATGCGCCGGTTCTTAGTGGGCTTAACATGCCGGGCGGACCAGACGTTGCACATGCCGGTGTCCACCGTAAAGATAGCGTCGGGAGCGGCAACTTCACTGAGCGCGGCGGCGACAGGCTCGGGATGCATGGGCGTGCGTTTTCCCACGTGGTCAACGTACACATTCATTTTTCGAAGTTTCTCTTTGTGCTTGCGGACCGTGGTATCGAGGAACGCCCGGTCCGGTTTTGCATCCAACATCGGCAACAGAGCTTTTAGCGTCTCGCGGACATCGCCCCAAATTCCCAGATCGATTTTGCTGCGCCGTCCCAGACTCTCAACCCGGATGTCAACTTGCGCGATCTTGCAGTTTGTGGGCAGGAATTTGTCGTAGGGAAAATCAGTGCCGAGGAGCACCAAAAGATCGCATTCGTGGATCGCCTCGTAACACATCCCGAAACCAATCATGCCGGTCATTCCCATCTCATACGGATTGTCGTATGCGACGTACGGCTTCCCTCGGTAGGTATATCCAACCGGAGCTTTGGCTTTCTCCGCGAGAGCGACCACCTCATCGTGGGCGTTCTCGCATCCGATGCCGCAAAAGAGCGCAACTTTCTTATTGGAGTTGATCAGGTCCGCCAGCCTCGCCAGATCCTTTTCGCCGGGACGGATGCTCGGCCGTTGTTTTACCAGGGTACGCGAGCCGGCTTGCGCCGGTACTTCCAATGCGACCACGTCGCCGGGCAGTGCGATCACGCCTACTCCACCTTTTCCAATGGCACTCTGCATGGCGATGTGCAGAACGCGCTCGAACTGAGCCGGATTCGTAACTAGCTCGCAATAGTGGCTGCATTCCTGAAACAGATTTTGTGGATGCGTTTCCTGAAAATATCCCGTGCCGATCTCACTGCTCGGAATATGCGATGCGATCGCCAGCACCGGAGCGTTGCTGCGATGAGCGTCGAAAAGGCCATTGATCAGGTGAAGGTTGCCGGGTCCGCAGCTCCCCGCGCAGCAGGCTAGTTTGCCGGTGAGCTGTGCCTCCGCGCCGGCCGCAAACGCGCCGACTTCTTCGTGGCGCACATGGATCCATTTAACCTTGTTGTTCAGCCGGAGTGCATCGGTCACAGGGTTCAAGCTGTCGCCGACGACGCCGTAAATCCTTTCGATACCAGCTTCGGCAAGTCTCGCTACCAACTGATCCGCCAATCGATGTGCCATCGCCTAAATCCTCCTTTGAGATTTCATTATTTTTGCGCTGTCGCAGGTCGCGGATGCGCCGCACTTCCGGTTTCACGAAGAAAGAAGCTCACGACAATTGCAAGCGCACAGCAGGCAATCCAGAACATTGCGCCTCTCTGAAAGTGCACCGCCAGGTTTGGCGTGTTCCCGGTGCCCCGGCCGATACGATGTGCGTAAACCGGGCCTAGCAACGCTGTAAGCGCGAAAACGAGGAAATTGATTCCGCCGGTCGCGCTGCCCTTAACATTGTCCGGATTGACTTCCTTGATGATGCTGTAGGGAATCATCGCGGCGCCGGATGCCACGCCGAAGATGAACATTCCCAGCCTCGCTGAAATCGGCAACGGGTGGAACGCGATTTGCGCGCCCGCCAGCATCATCACTGCCGCGCTCCCCACAATTACGGGTTTGCGCCGTCCGATACGGTCGGAGAGCCAGCCGAGCAGCGGACATCCGAATACCCAGCCCAGAGGAACCATGGAAGCGATTACCACTGCGTTGTGGTAGGAAAACTGAAGATCCTTTTGAAATGCCGCGACACCCCAGATCATGTCGCCGATCGTGGTGGGTGCAAATAGCAAGCCGGCAACAATTCCACACAGATACGACTGGGGATTTGAAAATACCACTTCGTACGGCTTCAGCAGCGAGCCGAAGCCGCCTTCTTGAGCGTGAGGTCCGAGTTGTTCCTTGGGAGTGGAGACATAGAGTAGAACTGCAACGACCAGGATAATTATTCCTATTCCGATCCAAAAAACTTGAACACCCAGACCGCGCTCAATCATCGGCCCGACGACGTTCTGTCCAGCCGACCCCCCGAGCATTCCGACGCATTGTGTGGCGCCGATAGCGGTAGCCAGGTAGCGAGCAGGGAATCCGCGCGCCGCAAGATAAACAGCGCCCGTGAACGCAAACGCCGAGCCCGCGCCCTGGCACAGACGGCCGATGTCTCCCGCGATTACGGTCGGTACCGCGAACAGCAGACAGCCTAATCCCAGAATCGTCATTCCGACGGGCACGGAGCGCTTGGCTCCCAGATGATCCAAAGCAGCCCCGGCGACCAGACTCATCGAGGAATAGGTGTAGTAATACACTCCCAGAATCGTGGCGATGCCGAGCGCACTGGTGCTGAAGTGGTCTTCCAATTCCGAAATCATTACGGAGGGCGAGGACCGCACCGCGTATTCCAGGAAATAGAAAATCACGGTGAAAAACCAGGCGATGATGAAAGCTCGTGTTTGCGCCTCGCTCTGCTGTGGCTGCGCGACGGGCGTGGCTGTGGATGAAGAAGCCGGAACTTGCGTTCGAGCCGCGCTGGCCTCTATGGGAAGGGGTTTATCAGCCATGGTTATCTCCTCCATCAATTCGAAAACGTGTACTACATTTGCCAAAAATGCGTTCCAACCGAGGCCGCAGGTTCCGGCCTGTCACCGTTTATTCGCGTTCGCTAAACATAGTGATCATTTGGATCCGGCATAGCCGGATGTCGAACCCGAAGGCAAAACGTAGCGGAAGCCTGCGTACACCATGCTGAGATGCGCGTTCTTAGGCGCGCCGGGCGCGACAGACCACGGATCACGACCTATAAAGGAATATTGGGTGTAGTACTGGAAGGTTCCGTATCTTTCACTCTTCCAGAAAGCGTGGATCAAATCGAGCGTCGCTTCCTCAACGGTTCGATTATTTGAGCTGGGGGAACCAGGCCCGCCAAAACCGATAATCGTGCCAGGAGCGGTGGTGTTCGTGGTGTCCGGGAAAAAATTCCGCGCATAGTAGTCAAGCCCGTAGTACGCCGCCACGGTGGTCTTCGGGTTCATGATCCACTCGAACCCGCCGAGCGCCGCTCCCGAGTGGACCAGCGAAGGGCTGACGTTTGTCCCTGCCGCGTTTGGTCTTACCACGACTTGAGGTCCGGTAATCACGAGGTAGTGAGCGCCGCCGTCGCTCCAAAACGCATTGCCCAGAAGGACGAAATTGTGAAACAGCGTATAGTTCGCGGCTAGACCCCCACCGCCTCCCACTGCCGAGTGCGAAGAGAAAGGTTGGCCAGGCGCTGGGAAAATCCCAGCCCTCACCCCCGTGACCAAACCGGTAGCTTCGATGTGGAAATGCCTACCTCCGATTTCTGTGTCATGAGCGACCTTTGCAAGAATATCTGGAAATAGATTAGGAGCACCAACTTGAGCATTGTTGTCAAACTGGGAGCTCAACTGGCTGCTAAAAGCCGTGGGGAGCGCAACAAACGTGCCCGTAAACTGATTGGGATTCTCGATGCCCAGTCCCATGACCCAATGGTCATTGAAATGATACGCGGCGCGGAACTCGGCAGCGCGCGTATACGGGATGCCGACCTGGACGTCCTGATCCTCGTTGTAGGTAGTTATCAAATCGCTCAGTAGCGGACTCACGCCGTTGCGGTTCGGCATGAGCCAACTCCAAGTTTGACCGCCCATAATCTCCCATTTACCGCGTTTCAAATACATGAAGCAAAGGCGGAGACGGAGAGTGTGCCCATTCACGATTTGATAGACATTCGCTGCATCGTTTCCGCTGAAATCCGCTTCGCAGTAGGCTTCCACATCATTAGCCCCAAACCTGCTTTTAGCGTCCACGTCGAAACGGGAATACTGTCCGGTGAGGCGATACTCACTCAGCTGTCCCTGTGTAGTGTTGCTGAAGGGTATGGCACCGAAGTTCGTGGCAATATTGTTCTGCGTGTTCGTGGTGCGGTATATGTTTTCCAAATCCACGAACCCGCCAGGAGTAACTTCCACGTTGCCGATACGAAAGGATCCGAGCGGCCGAGATCCTTGTTCGTTATCCTGCGGCAACGATTGAATCGGCGCACTCGCGCCGTTGTAAATGCTCGCGGACCGGGAATCGGGCAGAGTCAGCGCCGCGTTGATCACTTGCGGCGCCTCGGCTGGGGCGCTGACGGAGGCGGGATGTCCGGCGACCAATTGCTGCCTCAGCGCTTCAATCTCCCGCTGCTGCGAAGTCATTTGCTTCTGCGTTTGTAATAGAGCTTCACGAAGAGCTTTCAGCTCGGCGGCCACATCAGAGTTGTTTTGCGAAGAATCCGTTACCTGAGCGCTAGACTGGGCCCAGATAAGACCTGGAGTTACGAGCAACAGGAGTACAGAACGTAGCAGCGTCATATTTAGGGCTCCTCGCCATCAAACTAGAATTTCCGGCATTCGTCGGAACTCGTTTGAGGCTTTTTATCAGCCGTGATGTTCTTTCCTAGCGGACTCTCGACTGTTTTCTCTGCAAATGTCGAGCGTTTACGACACTTGGATTCAGTCACCGTTATGTCTTTCCTTTTTGCGTTCTATCAGGCCGCGCGCTGGCTCAGTCACTGACGTCCTTGCTTGCCTGAATCCTTCCTTCAGGCACGACATCGACGACGAACGCCTGTCACTGGCATCGGAAACAGAGCGCATTTCGTCGCCCAAACGCCCCACCGTGCTACAGCGATGATATGAAATGTCTTATCCCCCGGACGCAGATTACGGCCCACAATTTGATGTCAAAATGTTGACAGATGCACAGATCATTGACAGTCGCTCGCTCCTGTTGCTTGCACGGGGTGCGACGATTCGTGAATCTACTGCATCGAAGTGACGTCCGAGGAATTAGGGGTATTCAACCGTGCAAGTTCTGGCCGTCGGTGCCGGTGTCGTCGGTGGCATTTTGGGTGGTCGCCTGGCTCAGGCAAATCGTTCGGTGATCTCTCCATCCAATTTTTTGAGATGTGCGTGCCCAGTACAGCGACGAAGCCGCGCCGATCTTTCTCTCAGTATCTCACTCTGAGATTCGCCATGTCGGCGGCGGTAGGCACTGCCGCAGGAAGCGTCGTTATGTGCTCGCCGCGCTTTCCCATTGCCTCGGCCGGGCGAAATGTGCCATAAATCCGCCCCGCCATGACATTCACTTTATTGGATTGGTCCGCGATTATTGCTTACCTCCTGATTACTCTGCTCCTAGGGCTCTATTTCCGCCGCTCCGCTGGTAGAAGCTCCGAAGATTATTTCGTTTCCGGACGCACGGTCTCCTGGTGGCTGGCAGGCACCTCCATGGTCGCCACCACCTTTGCCGCGGACACTCCCTTGCTCGTCGCGGGGCTCGTCTACACCCAGGGGATTTCCGGAAACTGGATCTGGTGGGCTTTCTTGCCCTCCGGAATGATGACGGTGTTTCTGTTCGCGCGTTTGTGGCGGCGCTCCGGCCTGATGACCGACGTGCAGTTCGCCGAGATGCGCTATTCTGGCAAGCCTGCCGCGTTTCTGCGCGGCTTTCGCGCCATCTACCTGGGCGTGCTGATGAACTGCTTGATCCTCGGTTGGGTCACCAAAGCGATGATCAATATCGTGGGCACCACGCTGGGCGTCACGATCAGCCAATGGCATTTCTTGCAAAGCATGTCCCGCGGCCTCACGGGTATTTTCGGCCCGGTTTTTTCCGGCACGGACGGCTACGCGCTGATCATCTGCATTTTTTTCCTGATTCCCTTCACCGGCTTCTACGTTTCGCTCGGCGGACTTTCCGGCGTGCTGTGGACAGACCTGTTTCAGTTCATCTTGAAGATGGGCATCGTCATCGCCATCGCCTGGTACGCCGTGAAGGCTACTGGCGGGATGAGCTCGATGATCGCCCAGATCGAAGCGTTGCGCGCGAAAAATGGCGGCAGCGACCCGCTCGGGTTTCTTCCTGATTTCTCCCAAGGCTTCGCCAGCGAAACGCTTTGGACTCTGCCGGTGATTACTTTTTGCGTGTACCTCGGCGTGCAGTGGTGGGCGTTCTGGTATCCGGGAGCAGAACCCGGCGGCGGCGGATACATCGCGCAGCGCATCTTCAGCGCGCGCGACGAGCGTCAAGGATTGCTCTCCGTGCTCTGGTTCAACGTGGCGCATTACGCGCTACGCCCATGGCCGTGGATTCTCACCGCTCTCGCGGCCATCGTTCTCTATCCAGGCCTCGCGCATCCGGAAACGAGCTACATGATGATGGTCAACGACCACGTGCCGCACGCGCTGCGCGGCATCATCGTCGCCGGATTCCTCGCTGCGTTCATGTCCACGATCGCGACGCAATTGAACTGGGGCACTTCGTACGTGGTCGAGGATTTCTATCGCCGCTTTCTGGTGCGCCACGCGTCGGAACGCCACTACGTGCGTGCTTCGCAGGTTGTCACTGTGCTACTGGTCATCGCCAGCGGCTATGTTTCCGCGCAATTGGCTTCGATTCGCTCCGGCTGGCAAGCCGTGCTGGAAGTGGGTGCTGGAACGGGCAGCGTTTATCTGCTGCGCTGGTATTGGTGGCGCATCAACGCGTGGAGCGAAATTTCTTCGATGATCACGGCGCTCGTTTTGACTTTGGCCTTAAATTCGGAAGGATTGTGGAACGCGCTGATTGGCCGGCCCACGTTCTACACCGGCTCGGCAACCGTGCTGTTTGCGAAAAACGTGCTAACCACGACGCTGGTCACGACGACCGTGTGGATTTTGGTCACCGTGCTCACCGCGCCGGAACCGAACAGCATCCTGCTCTCGTTCTATTGCAAAGTTCGCCCGGACGTCACGGGATGGAAGACGATCGCGGCGCTAGCGCCGGAAATTTCCGCGACGCACGATCTGGGCCGCAACCTGTGGTGCTGGATTCTTGGCACCGTGATGGTGTACAGCGCGCTCTTCGGCGTCGGCAAATTGCTGATGCAAAAATGGAGTCTGGGAATTTGCCTCACGACGCTGGCGGCGGCGTGCGCGTGGCAAATGTCGCGTGAACTGAGCCACGGCCACGGTTCACGGGAACGCGCGCTGTAGCACTCGCTGCGAAAGCGCCTATGCCAGCACTGCCTTTCTCTGCGTGTCTGCGGTGTTTTCGCTTCACTGCGACTACGCGGCGAAAGCAATCAGCGGAATCTGCGAATCACTAGCGTGTGACGGCCGGAGCGGTACAGGCCTAGCACGTACATGCAGGCCCTTCCCTTTGTGGTGAAAATCAGCTGGCGAATTCGCAGCAGTGGAGAGCCGCGCGGCACGGCCAGCAGCTCCGCGGTTTTTAGATCCGCGGCGGTGGCGTCAATCTCTTCGTCGGAATAGGCGAGTTCCACTCCGTATTCGTGCTCCAGTGTTACAAATAGGGAGCCGCGCTCCAGAGTTCCACCCGCGAGCGCGGGGAATTCGTCGGCTGACAAATAGCAAGTCTCAAGAGCGAACGGCTCATCGCCCGCCTGGCGCACGCGCTCCAGCATAAACAGGTGGCTGCTGGATGGGAGTGAAAGCCGCGCGGCGATTTCGTGTTCGTTGTCGTGCACGCCGGCGGAAATAATTTTCGACCTTCCCACTAATCCGCGGCTGGCCATTTGCTCGGTATAACTCATCAGCTTGTTGAAGTGAATTTTGGGCGGCGCGACGAACGTGCCGGAGCCGTGGCGTCGTTCGACCATGCCTTCTCGCGCCAGATCCGCGAGTGCGTGGCGCGCCGTCATCAAGCTGACTTTGTGCATCTTCGCGAGTTCGCGTTCGGAAGCGACGGCGTCGCCGGGCTTCAGCTGGCCGCCTTCGATCCGTTTGCGAATCACGTTCTGGATGCGCTTGTAAGTGGGCTCGCCGTTACGTCCGATCGGTGTCATGAAAGCTCCGCAAAATGCTGAGAGTCTAGCAGGTTAGGCCGTCGGCGCGGCCAGCAGACGCCGGAGTCCGCTCCCAAGTGCAAATACGGTGCTATAGAGCGCGTGTATCCGCTATAGAGCATATCCGAAAAATCTATCAGAAGCTTTATACATTCACATTTTTCTCTTGACAAGCTATATTTTCCGCTATATAGCTCTTCTCATCTTTTGGGGTGCATGGGGGATGATATGTCGCTTCGCCGCACAGAATCCAAGCAGGAGGCTTTCGTGAACAAGAATTCCCGGCTCGCAAAATTTTTGCTGCTCTTTGGCGTCGGCTTGCTCGCGGCCGCTTTTGCCGTCATGGCGCCCGCCCGCGCGCAAGAAACTACGGGGTCCATCAACGGCAACGTTACTGAATCCTTCCGGTGCAGCTGTTGTCGGCGCCACTGTCACCGCCTCCGATGTCAACCGCGGTACGGCCTATCCGACGCAAGCCAACAGCGATGGCGCCTACTACCTGACGCACCTCCCGATCGGGAAGTACACGGTGAAGGTCGAAGCGAAGGGATTTCAGACCTCGGTGCACTCGGCTTTTGATCTGGTCCTGGATCAAGTGGCGCGCATTGACATGCAGATGACTGTCGGCACGATGTCGCAGACCGTCGAAGTGACTGGAGCACCCCCACTGCTGCAAACGGAAACAACCGACATCGGCACCCACATCGATCACGTCGTGACGGAAAACATCCCGCTGATCACTGGAAACTACAATGAACTCACGTTACTCACGCCGGGAGCAACCAGCACGAATCCGGGCGCGTTCACCTCGGGCCAAAACACCTTCCAGATTGGACGTCCCTACATCAACGGGAATCGCGAGCAGACGAACAATTACATCCTCGATGGGATAGACAACAATCAGAACGACAACAACGAGGTGGCTTACTCGCCCAGCACCGAAGCGATCCAGGAATTCAATCTAATCGCGCAGAATCCTTCGGCGGAATTCGGCAATTTCCTTGGCGGCATTGTGAATACTACGATCAAGTCCGGCACGAACTCCTATCACGGCAGCGCCTTTGAATTCCTGCGCAACGACGCATTTGATGCCAATCAATGGAGCGCCGGTTTGACCACTCCTGTGACGCCGAAAGCCGCTCTTCGGTATAACCGATTCGGCGGCACCTTCGGCGGGCCGATCGTCAAGAACCGACTTTTTTTCTTCGTGGACTATGAAGGGCAGCGCATGGACAGCCCTTCGACGCAGCAAGTGCAAGTAATGAGCTCCGCGGAGCGCGCAGGAGATTTTGGCGAACTCTGCCCGGCGGGTTTTACTGTAGCGGGTGTCTGCACCAGCCTGATCAACGGAAACACGCAACTTTATAAGCCGCACGCCGGCGTGAATCCCACGGCTCGAGTTCCGATTCCGTTTAACAATTTGACCGCGGCGGGACTAACCCTGAGCAGCGCTGCTTCGGCGATCGTGAATTCGCCGCTGTACCCGCTGCCGGCCTCCGGCACTACTTTGTTTTATCAACAGCGAATCATAAACAATGCGGACCAAGGCGACGTAAAGATCGATTGGACGCCCAATGACAAGGACCGCGTTTTTGGGCGCTATTCGCAGCAGTCCGTGCGGAATCCGACCACTGAAACCTTCCTGTTGGCGAGCAACGGCATCACGGATTTTAACTATCCCTTAAAGAACGGGGTCATCGGATGGACGCGAACGATCAGTCCGAGCTTTATAAACGACTTCCGTGCGGGCTTCAGTTATTTCCCTGTGAGCCAAGGCTTTTCAAATCCGACAGGACAAAATCTGCCGCAGGAATTTGGCATTCCAGGTTCACCGAGTACGTTCCTCCCGGCAATCGGGGGGCTATTTGGCGGCGTCGGAACCCTGGCCAACAATCTGGGGCAATTTAACACCTTCGCCGACACCGTCTTTCAGATTGGTGATTCGATCGTCAAGACGCACGGAAATCACGAATTGCACGCCGGCATCCAGTTCAACAACTATCGCGATAATTTTCTTTTCCCTGGGATTGAGGGACTGGCGGGCCTATTCAACTTCAATGGGCAGTACACCGCCAATCCTACGGTCGTCAACCCGACCACTACACTCTCCGGTGGCTCGGGCCTCGCGGATTTTATGCTGGGCCTCCCCAACAACTTGGGCATCGGTTCGGGTACCGGCAACCGGCACGTTCGAAACAATCTTTGGGCCGTGTACGGGCAAGACAACTGGAGGATCAGGCCTAATCTCACTTTAAATATCGGACTGCGTTGGGAGCTCAATACGCCCCGGGCCACGCAAGATGGCAACGCCGTAAACTATGAGCTATTTGGCGGGAACCTCATCACCTCCAAGATCAACAATCAAGGATTGGGACCAGCCCTGTATAAGCAGTACAACGGCATCACGAATTTCCAACCACGCATCGGAATTGCTTGGCAACCGGGTTTTCTGAATAATACGGTCGTGCGCGCGGCTTACGCGGTCTCCAGTTTCAATGAGAGCAATGGTGTGAACAACTTGCTCACCGCAAACCCGCCGTTCCAGCAGGCCAACAATGTCACCTTCGCCCCCACGACCCCGTTGCCGGGCAGCACTTTGGACCAGGGATTTACGGGCTTCCCCAGCGGATGCACTCTTGCTCTGGCCCAGGTGTTTTCTCCGATCTGTTTCTCGGGTGTGACCACTCATGCTTTTGACGTGAACATCCGGCCCGAGGTCCAGGAGGAATGGAGCTTGAACGTACAGAGGCAGTTCGGAAGGGCTACAACCGTGCAGGTGGGCTACGTCGGCGAGAACGATCAACATCTCAGCAACATTATCATGCTCCAGCAGAACCAGTTGAACGCCAATGGCACGATCACTCCCAGCCCGTTTCTGAACCCGACATTGCTCAGCGAGCCGGGACAAAGACGTCTTTCACTCTCCAACGGGATCGGCAATTACAATGCGTTGGAGATGGTGCTGCAAGAGCGCTTCACCAACGGCCTGCAGGCACAGTTGAACTACACATGGTCGAAGTGCTTGAGTGACACACCGGGATTCTTCGGCCAGTTCGGCGATAACGTCGCGACGGAAGCCCAGACGATCTCAGCATGGGCATTCCCGCAGAATCCGTACGACCAACGCGGCGACTACGGTCGGTGCCCGCAAAACATTGCCAACCTCTTCAACGGCTACGTGGTGTACGAGCTCCCTTACGGACACGGCCGGCGGTTTGGCAACGACGTGAATGGCGTCGTTAACGCGATAGCCGGAGGATGGCGCATCAGTTCGAGCTTCATCTTCCACAGCGGATTTGCCCAAACCATTTTTGCCAGCGGCGACACGTCGGGCACCGGCGGATTTTCCACTCGCGCTGACTGCGTCCCCGGCGTTCCTGCCCGCGTCCCGATGGTGTTCAATCCGGTAAACCATGGCGTGAGCTATCTAAATCCTGCCGCGGTGACGACGCCGGCGACGGGAACATTTGGCAATTGCGGCGTGGGAGCTTTCGAGGGTCCCGGACTTAAGACTGCCAACATCAGCTTGGCCAAGGATTTCCGGATTACCGAAAGGCAATCGCTGGAATTCAGAGCTGATATGGTGAATTTCACGAACACGCCAATCTTTAACTTCGGACAGGAGTTCAGTGGCCAGCACACTGCGGGCGCGTCCAACTATGGGGAAATCTTCACCTCACAGGGGGCGCGCAATATCCAGTTTGCATTGAAGTATCGCTTCTAATTTCCAACCAAGGGTTTGCAGCAACGGGGCCCCCACCCCATCGGAGTCGTCGCTTCAAAGCGGCGGCTCCGTTTTTTTCGGTTGGCTCCAAACGGATTTCGTGGAGCCGAGACTACTCGAGCGCTCTGACCCCGGACATGGCCCATACTCAGATATTCCCTACAGAGATAGTACTCGCCTCGTCCAGCCGAATAGACGTCGTGCCAACACTCCGACAGATTTGCGCTGAAACTCCCATCACCAAGTCGTCTGTGAATTGACGCAACCCCTTATCTTCCAATCACTTCCGCACGGCTTTCGTCACGAACAGACTCTGGCATCGCCGTTGCTCCTCTCCAGGTCGGGTATTGCCCAAACAAATGGCGAGGAGATACGGAATCATGGATATGTTTCCTACACGCGGTATCGAAATAGACTCAGATCGCCCGTTCGTAATTGCCGCCAAGCGCGGAGACGCGCACGCGTTCGAAAAACTTGTGTTGCGCCATCGGCAGAAAGTCTTCGCGGTTGCGCTGAGGATAATGAAAAACCGGGAAGATGCCGAAGATGTGTTGCAGGAAGCTTTTCACAAGGCTTTCCTCCATATCGGCCGCTTTCAACAAGCGTCGCAGTTCTCCACGTGGCTGACCCGTATCGCCTTGAATGAAGCTTATATGGCGCTGCGCCGCAGACGCAGAGTTCCCGAAGCTCTTCCTGTGGCCTCTGACGACGGTGTGAATTCTGTCCCGGAGCCGTTCGTTGACCAAAGTCCCAATCCAGAAGAATCCTGTTGGCGCCGAGAGCGCAAGGAACTCTTGACCCTGGCGATTAATCGGTTAGGTCCAACGATTCGAAAAACGATCTTGCTTCGCATGGTCGAGGAGTGCTCTGTCGAAGAAACGGCTCAGATGCTGGACACGTCCGTTTCGGCCGTGAAATCACGCGTTTGCAGAGGTCGCCGGCAGTTAAGTGGAACTGCAATTCGTGCCCTCTTATACGCGACGCCGGCCTAGGTGCCCGCGAACGCTGTCGGAACGCGAGTCAACGTGTTTTCCGGTAGAGACGGTAGCTCAGCGGTCCAAGCTGCGCCGCGAACGTCAACAAAATATTTGCAGATATCATTTCTCAGGAAAGGATAAAGCAGATGGAATACACAATAATCCCCGGCACGGAAATGAATGTTTCGCGAATTGCGCAAGGCACGTGGGCTATCGGTGGTTGGATGTGGGGAGGCACAGACGAACGAGAATCAATTCGCACGATTCACTCCGCCCTCGACAAAGGAATCAATCTAATCGACACGGCCCCGGTTTACGGCTTCGGGGTCTCCGAAGAAATCGTCGGAAAGGCAATCCAGGAGAGAGGACATCGCGAAAAGGTGTTCATCGCGACCAAAGTTGGACTCGAGTGGCACGACGGCTCGGTTACACGAAATTCCTCTCCCGCTCGCATCCGCAAGGAAATTCAGGATTCACTCCGTCGCCTTCGCACGGACTACGTGGACATCTATCAAGTTCATTGGCCGGATTTGGCCGTCCCGATCGAAGAAACCGCCATGACGATGCACGCCCTCTTTAAGGAAGGCCTGATCCGTGCGATCGGTGTGAGCAATTATTCGCCGGAGCAAATGAACCAGTTCATGACCGTCTCCGAGCTGCACACCGTCCAGCCGCCTTACAACCTCTTCGAGCGCCAAATTGATCATGACGTGCTGCCCTACGTGCGCGAAAGGAATCTGAGCGCTTTCGCTTACGGGCCCCTCTGCCGCGGGCTCTTGACCGGCACGATGCGGCCGGACACGAAGTTCACCGGCGACGATCTCCGCCTGTCCGATCCAAAATTCCAGCCGCCGCGCTTTGCGCAATATCTAAATGCGGTTCAGCAACTGGATGCTCTGGCGCAGAACAGATACGGAAAACGCGTCATGGATCTCGCCGTGCGTTGGGTGCTGGACCAGCCCGGAATCACCGCGGCCCTGTGGGGCGCGCGCCATCCTCAGGAACTGAACGCTGTGGCGGGCGCCCTGGACTGGCATCTCGACGCGGAAGCGCTCGCCGCGATCGATCAGATTCTGCGCCAGACGATCCCCGAGCCAGTCGGTCCCGAATTCATGGCGCCGCCGGCCAGAAAGACCGTCGCCGCTTAGGAGACCTGGAGCTGCCAATCAAATTGAATTTGTAAATAACGGATACTGAAAACCGACTAAATGTGGTGAAGCACTAGTTCAGCCCTCGGCGGGAGAGTAGCACGTTATGAGTCGATCACGTCGAGTCGGTTTCACTTCGGCAAAAGCGCAGATCCATGTGGATGAAGTCTCTCGCTTCGTCCGATAACGCGGTGAGTAGGGGCGGCTGTCGGCAGGGGACGCGCCATCCGCCCCTGGGATTTCGAAAATTTGCATTATGCGCGGGTTCGAAGATCCTGACTCAAAGCAGCCGCTCCGGCGCGGCCATCCTTACTTTGGATGGGCTCGTTCGGTGGCGCGGAGGACTCACCTGGAGCTACGTTCGGCCCCGGCGCGCTCTTTCCATTTCCGAAGAATGCCTTACGCGCTCTCTCAAAGGAATCTTCCGCCATGCGATGTTCCCTCCTCCCATTATTCTGCGGGCCCATTTGCCATTTCTGCCCGCGGATCCTTTTCGCGGAACAGTTGCATCGTAGAAAACGCCAAGGATAGTGTCCATACATTGAACTCCTGAGAAAGCCTGAGAACTTCAATCGACGAGTGGCACACCCGTCCACAGCGCCCAAGCAAATGCAGAGGCACTTTCTTGATGCCGCATCCGTTAAGTTTTTGAAGGATGAGGGTTTAGACACTCCGCGAGCGGCCAAAACCGCGAAGTACACTCCTCAAATCCTTTTGGCCGGTAAATGAAGGTTCTGTCACACTTCCCTCCAGACGGACAGCAACGAAGTGGACTCGTGCATGCCAGCTTTGGGCGGGAGCGGAAAGAATGAAGACTTTTCAAGATCTGGGCGACGGCGGCAGACTTGCACAGGTGCGACCAACAAAAATCCTGTCCGGCGCGTTGCGCGGCCACTCAGTTGGCGCTTGCTGCAGTCGTCACCTCAATTGGCTCGTGAGTTTGCCGCAGCATTCCGGGCGCGCCGGCAGCGCAGAGCGATCCCATCCCCCGCCGAGGGCCTGCACCAGCGAGACTGCATCCACCATTCGCCGGCCAAGAATATTGACTGCGGTGACTTCGTCCGAGAGAGCGGCGGTCTCCGCCGTTGTCACCTCCAGATAGCTGGTGACTCCGCCGGTATAGCGTGTGTTCGCGAGCTCGAGATACCGTTGGGCGGCGATGACTGCTTTGTCCTGCACTTGCGCCTCGTGCTCGAGAATTCGCAATGCAGCCACGTTGTCTTCCACCTGTTGGAAACTCGTCAGCACGATTTCGCGGTAGTTGGCGACGGTTTGGTCATATGCAGCGATGGCTTGATCGGAGGCAGCCCGGCGTCTTCCCGCATCGAAGATTGTTTCCGTCGCGGACAGCCCAATGGACCACAAACCGCTTGGCCCCTGTATCAAGGTCGTGATGACGGCGCTTTCAAATCCACCGCCGGCAGCCAAATCGACGAGCGGGTAGTAGGCAGCTTTCGCCACGCCGATCTGCGCGTTCGCGGCTGCGACCCTCCTCTCGGCGGCAGCGATATCCGGGCGTCGTTCCAGCAGTTCCGAGGGCACGCTCACCGGAATGGCCGGAGGCGGTGTGACGAGCGGCAGCGGAGGCAGACTGAACTCCGCCGGAGGTTTTCCGATCAGGATCGCCACCGCGTGTTCGAACTGCGCGCGGGCGACTCCCACGTCAATTGCCTCGGCGCGCGTTGTCTCCAGCTGAGTGCTGGCTTGTTGGACCTCCACTTCGGACGCAATGCCGCCTGCATAACGGCTCTCGATCAAGTCCAGAGCATCTTGATACTGCTTCACTGTCGAGTTCAGGAGCTGTTCCTCGGCGTCCAGGCTGCGGGCCAGATAGTAGTCAATCGCCAGATCCGCATGCATGCTCAGATTCACGGTAGCTAAATCTGCCGCGCTGGCTTGCGCCTGTTCTCGAAAAGATTCCACATTTTTGCGAACGCGTCCCCAGACGTCTGCCTCGTAGGAAACGTCGAACGGCACCACGAAGTCGTTCTTGGTGACGCCGGTGGCGTTCAAACTTGCGAACGGGCGATTGGCCGACGTCCGTGCCCGACTGGCTGACGGCGCAGTCGTCACGGTGGGATAATAATCGGCCCGCGAGTAGCGGAGCAGCGCGCGAGCCTGTGTGTATTGGGCTTCGGCGGCCTTCAGGTTTTGGTTAGACACGTCAACTTGCTTTTCGAGAGCATTCAGTTGGGGGTCCTGAAATATCTCCCACCAATTGCCGCCAAGATTCTGATCGTTGGGTTGCGCCGGTTTCCAGTCCCCGACCTCTTTATACGCGGGAGGTATTTCCGCGGTTGGCGTGTGGTATTTGGGTCCGACGGCGCATCCACTCACCACCAGCATAGTTACCGCGCAGAGAAGCCGCGGCAAAATTGTTTGCTCCGGGTTTTTGATCCAACACACCGTGCGAGGCGTTCTCACTTGGAATCTCCCGGCAAAGTCGCTTGAACCACTTGGACTTCCTGCCCCGGAACGATTGAGTCAGGAGGGTTGACGATCACTTGATCGTCTGCCTTGAGTCCAGAGACGATCTCTATCTGATTGCCGAAGTCATGCCCCGCGATGATAGGCGTGAGCACGACTTTCCCGTCTCTCACGATGCCTACGCGCAATCCTTCCGTGCGAAACAGCAGCGTATCAACCGGAATCAAGAAGGTAGAGCCCTGCGTCGGAACCGCCAGGTGGACTTCTGCATAAGATCCCGTGAGCAGCGTTCCGGAGGGATTGTCCACGTCAACCTCGATCAGCAACGTCCGCGTTGTCACGTTAATCGCATCCGCCGTGCGCACTACCTTTCCCGGAAACTGACGCCCCGGAAACTCGGCGAGATTGAGGTTTGCAATCATTCCGGGCTTGATCCCCTGCGAGAATTCCTCGGGAACGTTTACGTAGACGCGCAGTATTCCCGGCTGCGCAATGTGAAAGAGATCGGTCTTCACATTGCTGTTGCTGCCGGAATTGATCAGGTCGCCGATGTCGGTATTGCGCGCGGTGATTACACCATCGAACGGGGCGTAAATCTTCTCGAAGGACACTAACGCCGAGAATTGCTCGACGGCTGCTTGGTCCGCGTCGACGATAGCTTTGTTCGCGTTATAGGTACCCACCGCGTTGTCTACGTCCTGTTGGGACACCGCGTGGGCTTTCAAGAGTCCCTGATAACGAGTTTTGGTGATGGAGGCAAGATCGAGGTTCGCCTGTGCGGTATTCAGGTTACTGCGCGCCTGCTGCAGTTGCTGGTCCACTTCCGGAGTTTCGATTACCGCCAGCAACTGCCCTTTCTTGACATGTGCGCCGATATCGAAATACCACTTCCTGAGATATCCGTTCGTTCGCGAATAGATCGGCGAAGTGATGTAGGGCTGCACGTTTCCCGGAAGAATAATTTCCTGGGCGCTCGCGGTTTCTTTGGGCGACACAACCGACACTGCGGTGAGGGCGATTTGTGCCGTCTCCACGCTCAACGATTTATTGGCCTTCACGCGTGACCAGATTCCGGAGACCAACAGGGCGACGACCACAATCAGACCAATTGCCAAAAACAGCCATCGCCCGTGCCGTGCTTTTTCTATTCCTGCTTTATTCGCGGACAGTGAATTTCCGCTGCTCTGCGTTCCAATTTCAGCTTGAGATGACATGAGTGCGACTCCACATAAATTGGCGCCTATTTCGGATTTCCAGCTGTGGCTGGACGCAGATGCGCGCCGCTCTGCAATAGACTGAAGAATGCCGGCACAAAGAACAGCGTCGAAACCGTCGCGAAGAGCAGCCCGCCAATTACCGCCCGGCCGAGCGGCGCGTTTTGTTCACCGCCGTCCCCTAGTCCAAGCGCCATCGGGATCATGCCGATGATCATGGCCAGCGCGGTCATGATCACGGGACGAAAACGCGTGAATCCCGCTTCCACCGCGGCTGCAACGGAATCTTTTCCTTCCAGCATTTTCTCCGTGGCAAAGCTCACCACCAAAATGCTGTTGGAAGTTGCCACGCCCATGCACATGATCGTTCCCATCAGGGCGGGCACGCTCAAATTCGTGTGCGTTATAAACAGGAACCAGGCAATCCCGGCGAGTGCCGCGGGCAAAGCGGAAATCATGATGAAAGGATCCAGCCAGGACTGAAAATTGACTACGATCAGCAGGTACACCAGCACGATCGAGAACACCAAGCCGCTCATAAGGCCAACGTAGGAAGCTCGCATCGTCTGCACTTGACCACGAACGATGACTTGCGACCCGCGCGGCAGTTGCTGGCGTGAATCCTGAATGATTTTGTTGATGTCCCTCGATACGCCACCCAAGTCGCGTCCGGACGGAGCGCCAAAAATGTCAATCACCGGCGCGACGTTGTAATGAGAAACCACTGCCATTCCCACTCCCCTTTTCATCGAGACCAAACTGGCCATGATCGACGGGGGAGCGTTGGGGTCTGTACCCGTAATTGGAATATTCTCGAGATCCTGCAAGGTGTCGGCGCGGTATTGCGGCGTCTGGGTCGCGATTTGGTAGCTGACGCGGTTCTTCGGATCCACCCAGAATGTCGGCGAAGTCTGGAAGCTGCCGCTGAGCGACACCAGTAGATTCTGCGCGATATCGTGCGCCGAAAATCCCAGCTCTTCCGCTTTCGTGCGCTCCACGCGGTAACGCAGGTAAGGCTCATCGAACGGCTGCTGGATCCGCAGATCAGCCGTTCCGGTTACGTATTTCAATTTGCTCAGCAGCGCGTCTGCATAACGCTGATTTCCCTCCAGGTTATTCCCCACAATCTGCACATCAATCGGAGCCGGCAGGCCAAAATTGAGGATCTGACCGACCATGTCGGCAGGCAAGAAAGCGAAACTGACGCCTGGGAATTCTCTGGGGAGCGTCAGACGGAGTTGGCGAATGTAGTTGTCCGTCGGATGGTGATTCGCGGACAGGTTCACGAGCACGTCGGCGTCCTGCGTGCCGATCGGCGCGGAAT
>Ga0210407_10000887_pt1 | contig 30412 bp, 16 predicted proteins | sample IncBWC27MmetaG_FD_150860 | JGI IMG/M metagenome (GOLD analysis project Ga0210407, IMG submission 150860) | Forest soil microbial communities from Barre Woods Harvard Forest LTER site, Petersham, Massachusetts, United States - Inc-BW-C-27-M | ecosystem: Environmental > Terrestrial > Soil >...
TTTCAACAGTTAGGCCCTCAGACCGAGTTAGCACGCAGCTTGTTCAGGTGGTCGTCGAGGCGCTGTCAAGGATACAACCGCCCTATTTTCGCGTGTATGTCCAAAAGCCGCTGTTGTTTACCATTACAAAGTCCAGCAACCCGTCCGAGTTGAAGTCACCGGGAATCAGGCCAATTTCCCCGCCGAAGTTCTGCGGAAGATTTATCCTTTTCGCCTTTTGGAACGTGCCGTCCCCGTTTCCCCAAAGCACCTCGAATTTGGGATTGAAGTGGCCCCCTGCCGCCGGTGTGCTTGCAATGAGGTCAGTCTTGCCATCGGAGTTGAAGTCGCCTGCGGTGAAAGTGAACCCATTCCCCGCTCCAAAACCGGTCGAGTAATATACGGGGTGCTGAAAGCTTCCGTCGCCATTGCCCAGCAAGATCCCGATCCGCCCAGCATTTGTTTCGCAGAAGGCCAGATCGGCCTTGCCGTCGCCGTTGAAGTCACTCACCAGCAGGGATGGTCCGAAACTGCACCCGAAGTGGTTTGTGTCGGTGGCGATGCGACGAGCCTTCTGGAACGTTCCATCGCCGTTGCCGACGAACAGGTAAAGCCCGCTTACATATTCCCCCACCAGGTCCAGTTTGCCGTCTCCGTTGAAGTCAGCCCCGACTATGTCTCCTCCGGCATAAATGCCCAAGCTCTCGACCTTCTGGAACGTCCCATCGCCATTCCCGTGAAACACCCAGCCGCATCCCCCACTGCCGCAGCCGTCAGCCAGGTCCAATTTCCCGTCGCCGTCAAAGTCTGCTGCGACTATGCCTCTACCGTAGGAAATCGATTGATAACCAAAGCGCGGTAGCCCCCGGAACCTTCCGCCACTCTCGCCGAGCAGCACCTTCAAGTAAGTGGGCATGTTCGCGCCCCAGCCGTAGATGAGGTCGACGGTGCCGTCTCCATCAAAGTCGCCATACGCTAATCCAGCATCGGGAAAGTAGTTCTCGCCGATGGTGGTCGCTGCCTGAAATGTGCCGTCTCCATTGCCACGATTCACATTGACTTTGCCGTCGCCCTGTCCCGAGACTAAATCCAGTTTGCCGTCACCGTACAAGTCGGCTGCGATCGCATAGAAGGCATCGCTCGGAACAACGCTCCGAACGTTGACGGCTAGGGTCTTGGTCGGCGTATGTACCTCGACCAGTCCATAGCTCGAACTCGAAATCCCGCCGCCTGGCGGAGGGTTGGTCACGGTGATGTAGCCTGCCGTGGCCGTGGCTACATCCGAGGCGAGAATCTGCGCTTGCAACTCTCTGGCCGAAATAAACGTGGTCGAAAGCGGGCTGCGATTCCAATTGACCACCGCGCCTGACACGAAATTCGCGCCATACACTGTCAGCGTGAAAGCCCCGCTGCCGGGAATCACGGCCTGCGGCTTCACGGGCCCAACCACCTGGGGAACGGGATTATCCGCGAACGCAGAAACCACAAGCAAGAGGCTAGCCGCTGCGATCGAAATCAAAGGAGAGGCGCTGAGGTATCGAGTTCTGAGATTCATAGGACCACCCTTACCGGCGCGGTTCTTGAGCCTTATCATAGTAGCCCATGGGGGAGCGATGGACCATCTGGCAAGTAAGTATCGTTAACAGGCCATTTCACGTTTTGGCCGCTGGTCAGTGAACCCCGAAGTTTGGGAAAGCCCGAGGCGAAAGTCAACGGCCGCGGACCGGAGTGTCCGCTCGACATTGGGTTGGCGGAAAGAGGGTTGAGGTTGTGTGCAGCGCTAGATCCTTCGCGGACTTGCGTCCATTCAGGATGATGGCGGGCTTGACAGGGCTGGAGAGGATTGCGTGCTGGACTGCTTGGCGCCCATGCGGGGCCTAATCGTCTTTCTGACCGTACCCAGGACTTCCGTCCTGGGCTATTATCTGTCGCCCCTGCCGGGGCTGTGCTTGGTTGGGTTGGGCCGCGTTCTTCGCGTGTAGAGACTTCGTCCGTGACTGCGCACGAGCGAGGACGCTCGCGCCTCCATTTGGCGAGTTCGCCGCGGCGCGTCGTTTGTTTGGGGGATCGGCGTGTTGGTCGCCTGGATCCACACGAGTTCAGGTCGGGCTTAGCGGGCGGGGGCGCCCGCTCTACACGATCTTTGGGCAACGGCCGCGGACAAGAGTGTCCGCTCTACACGGTTAGCTTGCTGTTGCGGCTTGGGCTTTTTGCATCAGGCGGCGGGCGTGGGCGATCAGGTCGGCTACTTCGAAGGGTTTCACCAGGCAGGGGACGCTTTTTTCCTGGAGGAAGCTGCGCACTTCGGGTTCGGCTACGCTGGAGAAGGTGAACAGCAAATGTTTCTCCATGCCGGCGCAGTTTTCCGTTAGCCAGAGATAGACTTCGCGGGCGCTGCCGTTGCCCTGCGCCTTGCCGTCGATGATGATGGCGTCGAAGGATTGCTTGTGCAACAGGTTCTTCATCTCTTCGGCGTTCATCGAGGTGACCACTTCGGCTCCAGCGCCAGTGAGGACGTCGCGCTCGAACTCGAGGACAGCTTCTTCGTTTTCGATCAAGAGGACTCGTCCTTGGAGGGCGGACTCACGACGTGCCGTTGGCGCTGCCTGCTCCATAGTCGCGGTCTGGCCAGCCGACGGCAGAACCACTTCGATCACGCCGCCACCGCTGGTCGCATTGCGGGCGCTGATTTGACCTCCGTGTTCCTGAACGATGCCGTAGCAGATGCTCAGTCCGAGGCCAGTTCCCTTGCCTACGCTCTTAGTGGTATAGAACGGTTCGAAGATGCGGTGCGGTTCCTTAATGCCAGTGCCGGAATCCTGAAATTCGGTGTGGACGCTTCCATCCTTGGTGTAGACACGAACCGTCAACGTGCCGCCCTGGCCGGCTTCCAGCATGGCATCGACGGCGTTGTTGATGATGTTGAGAAACACCTGTTCGAGTTGATGCGGGTCGGCGGTGACGGCCGGTGCCTGACTTTCGAATTCACGCTGCAGGGTGATGTCATTTACCTTGAGGTCGTAGTCGCGCAGGGTCAGGGTCTCATCCAACACTTTGCAGATGTCGACTTGCTCTTTCTGCGGCTTACGCTGGCGAGCAAAGGACAACAGGCTTTGCACGACGCGATGCGTGCGCTGCGCCTGCTTGAAAAGCTTGCTGACAAAATCGGCGGCGCGGTCGTTCAGTCCTTCGCTTTCAAGGAGTTGTGCATAGCCCAGAATCGCGGTCAGCGGGTTGTTGAGTTCGTGAGCGACGCCCGCGATTAGCTGTCCGACGGCGGACATCTTTTCGCTTTGCAGTAACTGCTCCTGAGTCTTGCGAAGGTCTTCGTAGGCGCGGCAGGTCTCTTCGTAGAGTCGAACCTTCTCGATGGTTGTGGCCAACTGGCGGCCGATGGCGACTAACAGGTTTTCATCGTTGCTGGTGTAGACGCGGTTCTCGCGGCTGCTGATCCCCATCAGGCCGATGGGCGTGTCCTTGCTCCACAGCAGCACCCAGATCCATGAACTTAACCCGTCGGCGCGGATGAACTCGGCGACCAGCGGAGGGAGATGCGGGAGGTATTCAGGGGTGAGGACTTCGGTGCGGGAGCGCGTGACCAGATCGCCAAAGCCGCCTTGGAACTGAACTTCGGACAATCGGGCGCGATCGGCGCTGCGCTGCCCCCAACCGGCGCGGCGGCGGAAGGTGGTTTGGTCGGGGTCGCCCAGATAAATCGATCCGGTCTCCGCGCCCAATAGCGAAATCACCTGGCGCAGGGTCAGATTCAGAATCTCGTCGAGATCGAAAGACTGAGTCGCGATGACAGCCATCGCGTTCAGCGCGTTCAGTTCGCGATTGCGTTTGCGGATTTCGTCTTCGGCGCGTTTCTTTTCGGTGATATCGAGCAGGAATCCCTGATAGCGTTCGATCTTGCCGAGGTTATTGCGAGTGGCAAAGCTGCTCTCCAACACCGTCACCAACACGTTGTCTTTCCGGCGCAGAGTCACTTCAAAGTTGCGAACGTAATTGTGAGCTTCGATCTCGCGGTGAAAGGCATCGGTCTGGTCGGCGAAGGCGCAGATCTCGGTGTCGAGATCCATGGCCATCAATTCGGCACGACTGTCGTAGCCCAGCATGCGGACGAAAGCGTCATTGCAATCGAGCAATCTGCCGCCGGGAGTAGCCACGAAAACGCCTTCCTGGGCTTGCTCGAAAATCAGCCGGTACTTTTCCTCGGCGTCGTGGCGGTCGGTGGTATCGTGCACCACGTGGATGGTGCCCTTCTGCTGGCTTCCATGTTCGCTGTAGGACGACGTGGAAATCATGCAATTGCCGCCGAAACACGGGTCTTGAGCTTCCTGGATGCCTTCATCCGCGGCAACGCAATACGGGCATCCGGCCCACTCGCCCTTGCGCGGTAGCACTGATTCACAGGGCTGTCCGATCACGTCGGCGGGCGCTTGGCCGAGGCGTTGCAACAGCGCCATATTCGCTTTCATCACCACGAAATTTGCGTCGTGCACCAGAACGAGGTCCTGAATGGAGTCGAACGTGTTCGCCCATTGGCGATGCGAACGGAGAATTTGTTCCACCAGGCGGAGGTTCTCGACGGCCAGGCCCAGCTGATGAGCGCTGGTCACCAGAAATTCCATGTCGTCGGGAGTGTAACTAAGGCGGTGGCGGCTGCCCAGGGACAAGGTTCCAATCACCGACTTCTTTCCCAGGACTGGCAGCATCACCACGTGATGAAAGCGTTCGCGCCTCAGGTGAGGCCGGATGGTGTCGGCGGCCGACGAAGTTTCGATGATCACGGGCGCGCTTTCCGCGATCATGCCCTTCAGAGATTCATCCAGGGGCACGGCGGCGCGGTCTCGCAGGTAGTCCGCAGAAAGCCCGATCTGGGCGGTAAGCACCAACTTGTCGCCTTCGAGCAGCCGGAACCACGCTGCCTCAGCGCCCATTAGGGTCTTCAACTCGCCCAGCGCGGTCTCGGTCATCGGTCCATGCTGCTGCGAGCGAGTGATGGTTGTGGTCAGTGCGTTCAGCACGCCCAGCCGCCGGGTGCGCATCCGGGAGTCGTCGAAAACCATCAACAGCATGCTCAACCCGAGAAGCAGGTCCACCGCCAGGCTGAAGCCCGGCGGCAGTTGCACATTCAACGGAGCCCAGTCAAGATGCACTGCGAGCAAACTAATGCTTAACAGCCAGGGACCGATCTCCCAGCGTGCCCAGCGGAAACGGATCAATTGCAGCGCCGCGCCAAAGGTGATGATCCGGTAGGAGACTTCCAGCACCACGCGAAGAGCGAATTCATCCGGCCAGAACAGAGCCCGCACGGACGCATAAACGATGACTGCGATGGAAAACGCCAGCAGCGGCACCAGCACTTTGCGGGCATGGCAATAAACAAAGACTGCCGCGGAGAACAAACACAATGCCAGCACGAACTGCGATTGCGAAACTGCCAGCGCATAGCGCGAACCTGTGTCCACGCCGGGATGGTGAATTGTCCAACTGGAAACGAAGTAAGCCAGCCAGCCCAGAATCCAGATCAGCAGGTAACGCTCGCGGAAGGTGCGAAACACCAGCAGACCCGCGGCCAGGATGACCAGCGCGGCCGATTCCACCGCCACAAACCTCGGCAACGGGAGGTCTACGACGGCGTACCAGGCAAATAAGGCAGAGCTATTCATCGCGATAAGGGGACCAGCGCTCCTTATCTAAATAACATGGCTATAGTCGCGGCCGATGACCTTTCCCGTTCCGGGTGATTACTTTGGGAACCCCGTACTGAGGAAGTCCTAATTTAGGCACTCCGAGTTTAGGCACGATTCGCGGTACACTGAGGCTGTTATGCCAGCCGAGCGCATTTTGGTCGTCGACGACGAAGACGCCATTCGAGAAATCGTTTGCTCCATGCTAACCGCCGCCAACTATAAGACGCGGCAGGCTTCTTCCGGCCTCAAAGCCCTGGCCATCCTGGATGCCGGGGAAGAATTCGAACTCATGCTCTCCGATCTGATGATGGCCGACCTGGATGGAATCGGCCTGCTCGAACGTACCAAGGAAGGCTACCCGGATATGCCCGTGGTCATGGTGACCGCGGTGCATGACATTTCGGTTGCCTTGGCCGCCATCCGAAACGGCGCCTATGACTACCTGCTGAAGCCTTTTGAGCGCGAACAACTGCTGGCAACGGTGCGTCGGGCTTTGGAGAATCGCCGCCTCAAGATGGAGAACCGCAAGTATCAGACCGAGCTTGAGAGTCTGGTCGATGCTCGCACCGAGCAGTTGCAGAAGGCGATGAATAATCTGGAGCGTTCCTACGACATTACGTTAGAGGCCCTGGGCGATGCGCTGGACGCAAAAGATGCGGAAACTGAGGGACATTCCAGACGGGTCACGGCGTTCACGATGGCCATTGCCAAGGCCATGGGCTTACCGAGAGATCAGATTGCGGTGATTGCACGGGGCGCGTTTCTCCACGATATCGGAAAAATGGCGATTCCCGACGCGATCCTGAACAAACCTGGCAAGCTGGACTCGGAGGAAGTCACCATCATGCGGGAGCACGCTTACCGCGGCTACCAGATCGTGCGGAAGATTCCCTTCCTGACCGAGGCAGCGGAGATCGTTTACTCGCATCAGGAAAAATACGATGGCACGGGCTACCCGCGAGGACTAAAGGGTAAGGAGATTCCTCTCGGAGCACGCATTTTCGCGGTGGCAGACACTTTGGATGCGATGATTAACGACCGTCCCTATCGCGCTGCCCAAACTCTGACTGCTGCCCGTAAGGAAATCGAACTTTTCTCTGGACGGCAGTTCGATCCCGAAGTCGTCAAAGTGTTTCTCTCAATGCCGGAGAACATCTGGGGAGAATTGTGCAAAGATATCGACTCCCAAATTAACCGCTTCGCCTACTCTACAGCCAAGACATCGTGATCGTGCGGATACTCCGGTTCGCGCATTTCCTTGCGGGGATGGGCATTTTATTTTGGCATTATTTGAAAAAAATGGATGGGAGAATCCGCTCGACACCCGACGTTACCTCCCGCGATTTGCTGCCCTCCTCTTTCCCTGTTAACATTTTGTGTTCCCGGCCCCGCATTCTTTCACTAGTATCTTCATCATCCTCACGGAGGCAAGATGGCTATCAAAGTAGGCATTAACGGTTTTGGACGTATCGGGCGCAACGTGATGCGCGCCTCGCTTAAGGATCCCAACATCGAATTCGTTGCGGTCAACGATCTCACCGATCCCAAGACGCTCGCCCACCTGCTGAAGTACGATTCCATTCTCGGCAACCTGCACAACCAGATCTCCTCTGGCCCTGACAGCATCTCCGTCGACGGAAAGAGCTTCAAGGTCTTCGCGGAGAAAGACCCGGCCAAGCTTCCCTGGGAATCCGTCGGGGCCCAGGTCGTGCTTGAATCGACCGGACGTTTCACCGACGCCAACGACGCCAAGAAGCATCTGCGAGGGCCCGTTAAGAAGGTCATCATCTCAGCTCCAGCCAAGAATGAAGATGTGACTCTCGTCCTCGGGGTCAACGAACAGGTTTACGATGCGGCCAAGCATCACATCATTTCGAACGCGTCCTGCACCACCAACTGCCTGGCCCCCATTGTCAAAGTCATCCACGACAATTTCAAGATCATCGTCGGCTCGATGACGACTATCCACTCCTACACCAATGACCAAGTGATTCTGGATTTCCCTCACAAAGACTTGCGCCGTGCTCGCGCGGCCGCGCTCTCTATGATTCCAACTTCGACCGGCGCGGCCAAGGCGCTGAAACTTGTCATTCCCGAGATGGCGGGCAAACTCGATGGTTTCGCCATGCGCGTTCCCACGCCCAACGTCTCGGTTGTCGACCTGGTGGCGCTGGTCGAGAAAAAGACTTCCAAGGATGAAGTCAACGCCGCCCTGAAAAAAGCATCGCAGGATGGTCCTCTCAAGGGCTATCTTGGATACGAAGAAAATGAACTGGTCTCGGCTGATTTCCGCGGAGACTCACGTTCCTCCATCGTGGACGCAGGGATGACGCTCGTGATCGGAGGGACCCTGGTCAAGGTGATTTCCTGGTACGACAACGAGTGGGGCTACTCTTGCCGTGTCCGTGACCTGATCAACTACCTCGGCAAGAAGGGTTTGTAGGTAGCGGCGGCGTAGCACCAAGGATGACTTAATGTCGAAGCTTTCCATCCGCGATCTTGATATCAATGATCGCCGCATTCTGATGCGGGTCGATTTCAACGTGCCCATGGAAGACGGCCGGGTCATGGACGACACTCGCATCCGTGAAACACTCCCGAGCATTGAATACGCGCTCCGTCACGGCGCGCGGCTCATTCTCGCTTCCCACCTCGGCCGCCCCAATGGAAAGCCGAATCCCAAGATGAGTCTCAAGCCCGTGGCCGAGCGCCTGCGCATGCTCCTCGACAAGGAACTGGCCCGCGGCGAGAACGTCGGATTCTCTCCCGACTGTGTGGGAGCGGATGCCGAAGAAATAGCCGGCAAGCTGGAAAAGGGTCAGACCCTCCTGCTCGAAAACCTCCGTTTTCACGCCGAAGAGGAAGCCAACGACGAAAAGTTTTCCAAGCAGTTAGCCACCCTGGCTGACTACTATGTGAATGACGCTTTCGGGACCGCTCATCGCGCCCACGCCTCGACGGTTGGGGTGACGAAATTCGTTAAGAAGTCTGCCGCCGGGCTGCTCATGGAAAAGGAGCTCCGCTACCTGGGCAAGGCCCTGCAGCATCCAGAACAGCCCTTCATCGCGATCCTAGGCGGAGCCAAAGTCAGTGACAAAATCGCAGTCATCCAGAATCTGATGAGCAAGGTGGATACGCTGCTCATCGGCGGCGCCATGGCTTACACATTCCTGAAGGCTCAAGGCGAGCAAGTTGGCAAGTCGCGCGTGGAAGAAGACAAGCTCGACCTCGCCCGCCAGCTTCTTCAGGAGGCCAAGACTCACAAGCTCAAATTCCTGTTGCCGGTCGACCACGTTGTCGCCGACCGGATTGAGGTCAACGCCGTGGTGCACATCGTGAACAGCGGGCAACCGATTCCGCCCAACATGATGGGACTCGACATCGGGCCGCAAACCATCGAACTGTTCTCGGAAGAGGTTTCACGCGCCCGCACCATCATCTGGAATGGTCCCATGGGCGTATTCGAAGTCTCCCCGTTCAGCAGGGGAACCACCAAGATCGCTCAAGCCATTGCCGAAAACGTGGGTGCGATCTCGATTGTGGGTGGAGGCGATTCGGTGGCGGCAGTACACGCGGCTGGGGTTGCCGACAAGATGACGCACATCTCCACGGGGGGAGGCGCATCTCTTGAGTTCCTGGAGGGAAAGAAGCTCCCCGGCGTAGAAGCGCTGACGGACAAGAAATAGACTTTCCTGTTTTGTTGCATACATCAAGTTGCCCTGCGAATCCCATCACCGCTGTCATTCTGAGCGAGGCGAAGGGTCTGTGCATTTGTTTTCCTTTGCATTCCCAGAGCTTGTGATTAAGCGTGGCGTTCAACCGGGACGTAAACACGGGCGCGTACGCCCGCGCCTGCATTGATTAAAGATTTTCTCCGAAGGGACTCTATGGCCCGCAAGAAACTAATCGCCGCTAACTGGAAAATGTACAAAACGCCCGACCAGACTCGCGACTTCTTTCGCGACTTCCTTCCGCTGGCTGCGAATCACGATCGCGATGAAATCGTAGTCTGCCCGCCTTTCATCGATCTCTGCGTCGCGGTGGAAGCAGCGGCGGGATCGAGCATCGCCATCGGCGCACAAAACCTGTACTGGGAAAAAGAAGGCGCCTATACCGGCGAGGTCTGCCCCAGCATGGTACTCGCCGCGGGATGCACGCATGCGATCGTCGGCCACTCCGAACGCCGGCAGTATTTCGGCGAGACCGATGACATCGTAAATTTCAAGCTGAAGGCCGCCCTCGAAGCCGGACTCACTCCGATCGTTTGCGTGGGAGAGGTTTTGGAAGAGCGTGAAGCCGGACTTACCGAGGATGTGCTGCGCCGCCAATGCCTGCGGGCCTTCCACGCCATCTCTGCCAAGAAAGCCGGCAAACTGGTGGTCGCTTACGAGCCAGTCTGGGCCATCGGAACCGGCAAGACAGCTACTCCGCAGCTTGCCTCCGAAGCCCACAGCTTGATTCGCGGAGAAGCCGCCAAGTCCTTTGGCCAGCCGTTCGCGGATGGTCTTCGCATCCTCTACGGCGGCTCCGTGAAACCGGAAAATGCCAAGGCACTCATGGCGGAAGAAGAAATCGACGGCGCGTTAGTGGGCGGGGCCAGCCTCGATCCGAAATCGTTCGCGGCAATCGTGAAGTATTGACGGGTCGCGGGGTATCTCGCGTGGTGTCAGCTTTGCTATAATCGTTGAGCCTCCAAGTATTTTTTCGCGGCTCGTGCGGAAGTGGTGGAACTGGCAGACACACCATCTTGAGGGGGTGGCGCCGAAAGGCGTGGGGGTTCAAATCCCCCCTTCCGCACCAATTTTAAGGCTCACGCGGCTACCCCTTCCCCGGCAAGGCTCCTCTTCCCATTCCACTCCACTGCTGGCGAATGAAGTCGAACAGCGCGTTGCGATCTCGAAAGGCTTCCGTGCCTCCCTCCTTCGTCACCGAATACGCCGCAACGATATTGGCGAAGGCCAGGCAGTCCTCCATTTTCGCGCCGAGCAGATAGGAGTGAATGAAACCGGAATCAAAGGTGTCTCCGGCGCCGACGTCATCGACCATCTGGACGGCGGGCGGCGCCAGGCTCCATTGCTCATCGCCTCGACGACATATCGCGCAACCCGAGCCGCGCTTCACTACTACAACCTTGCAGAGTCCGGCCAGAAGATTGAGGGCCTGCGAAGAGTCATCCGTGTGTGCGATCTTCTTCGCCTCACGCTCGTTCGGCATCAAGACATCCACGTACTTCAAGACTTCCAGCAAATCCTGCGCCCACTGATTCTCCGGATCGTCGTTGGTGTCGAGTGAGGTGGTCAGACCCGCTTCCTTCGCCTGCTGAAACAAGTTCAGGATTCGCGGCCGAAGCGCACGGTGGAGGAAAAACGAAGAAAGATGCAAGTGGCGGGCGGAGCGAACGTAGTCCATATCGATGTCCGAGTATTGCATCTCAAACATGGTTCCGGGATACGTCAGCATGTATCGCTGCTGGGGATACGGGATCACCACTGTGAGCCCGGTAGAGGTCTTGCTCGTGCCCCGTTTCATCCTGCTGATATCGACGCCTATTGCTCCGAGCCGCTCCGCGGCCATCGCGCCGAGAGGGTCAGCGCCGATTTTTGAAATAAAACCGACCTGCGTACCCAGAGCGTGCAGGTTGTGCGCGAAGATCGCCGACGAACTTCCCAACGTGAAGGCCATATTGCTCGCCAGGTGCTCCCGGTCGAGTACCAGGTCTTTTGGCAATCCGTAGAGAATTAAATCCAGGTTGAGTTCACCGACGACGCAGACTTCAATCATTCGTACTTTCCTCTTACAAGTTTCGCAGCTTTAGTCAGGAATGAATGCCGACATTTTGGACTACGCGGCTAATGGCGCCATTGGGACTTGGGCAATCGGGATGCAGTTTCCATCGCAGGGAAAAAAACAAGCCGAGCACTTGGCCGAAGATCACATCCACCGCTGGGCGGTAGTCATCGGCGATTGCGAGCGATCCGGCTGGCGCGAGATGGTGTTCAGCAAAAGAATTCAATCTCGTCTCCCCACTCCCGGCGACGACAAGCCGGGTCCGGACCAGGCGCTTGTTTCGAATCTCCTCAAGCAGATCAAATTCGTACTGCTGTACCCGAGGGCTGCTCGAAAGAAAACACACGAACAGTGTGTCCTCACCCAAAGCCGCCATGGGACCATGGCGCAAGCCCAGAGCAGATTCGGACATGGTTAGGGTCTTGCCCGCGGTCAACTCCAACAGTTTGAGCGCCGATTCCCTGGCCACAGCTCGCAGTGGTCCTGACCCGACAAAACAAGCCTTGCCATACGACTCTTTGGCAACTGTTGCAGCGCAGTCCGCGGCAATCGGGAGGAAGCTTTTTCCGGCATGCACCAGTTGGAACAGGACCGGCTCGTACCTTCCCAAGTCGTTGGTGTGAGCCAGGCACTGACCGAAGATTACCATGTTGGAGAAAGAACTAGTCATGGCCAATCCGCGATCGTTGACGGCATCGTCCAGACAAATGCTCAGGACTTGAGGGTTGCCGGCGTGAGCGCGGATCATTTGTCCGCTCGCATTGCAGGAAATTACGAGGTGGTAGATATCAGGGCGGCGCTTGCACGCTCTCTCTAATACGGCGACACCCTCGGGACTGTCGCCCGAGCGGGAAAAGGAAATCCAAAGATACTTCCGGTCGGGAGTGCAAATCTCATCCATGTGCGTCAGGAGATCTGTGCTGGGAACAGCAACTACTTCGCACCGCCACGCTTTGCGAAACAAGTAGGCGAGAGACTGCCCAATGTAGTCCGAGGTTCCGGCGCCTACGAGAAAAACAGTAGGTCTGACACGAGGGTCGACCGCTAAACCCGCGGAAGTCAGAAAGTCCCCGATGTCGGCGCGTCTCGTTTTAAAAAGTTCGAACGTAGACAGCCAAGTATCGGGTTGCTGCGTGATTTCCGCAGGAGTGTGAACCAACCCGCGAGCTTTCTTTTCGCTGTCAGGCAAGTTCAACAATTCAGAAAGAGCATTCACCTTCAGTTACTCCTTGATCAATCCGGATTGATCCAACTTTTCTGGGTGGTTGGGTTTCAGCATCAGGGCTCATGCCAGAAGACCGCCCCCTTCTCAATCGCGGGCAAATGATATGTGACACTACCCGCTGCGACAGTTCCGTCCAGCCGCTGCACATCTCCGAGAAAGGGCAGAAAGAATCCACGGCCCTTGGTCGCGCCAGCTATAGTGACTTCAACTCCGGTTTGTGGAGTCTGGACGGGATTCGCTCCTCCGCGCAGGCCTGCAAAGTTTGCGAGAAACACGTGAGGCTTGCCGTCCACGCGAGCAATCGACGTGGCGAGCATGGCGGAACCAACTACGCGGACTGCTGGGTCAGATTTCAAGCTTCCCAGAAATTCCTGTTCTCGATCGGGCGTTGTGGCTTCAAAATCCTTTTGCAGGGCAGCACCGTAATCTTTTCCTGGGCACCTCCTCAAGCGGATCACATTCGCGGCGTTTCCAATCCCGGTCGCATCTTCTCCCGTGATCAGCAGAATCTTGTTTCCCTCCACGTACGTATGCAGCAAGGCCTTCTCGCTCTCGCCCATGACTCTTACATCGGGAAGAATCAGGGTGCTTCCCTGGAAATCGGAAAGCGTACGCGGAGTGACAACCTGAAACTCGAGATGTTTCTGCATGAGCAGGATGAGAATTCCGCGATAAGACGCAATAAATTCGTTGGCGAAGAAGTTGCGCGTTTGCGGAGAGAAGTAAACTCCGATCGGAGTAATCGGCGTCCGCGGTGAGTAGAAAGTTTTCTCGTGGGCCTGAATCCAGGAAAATATTTTCTTTCGCGTCGGCGAGTCGTTCGATCCAGCCATCGAGTGTCCCGGCGCGTCCCAGAAATTCGCTCCCGCCATAATTACCGAAACCGCCAGATTCATCATCGATTCCCGCCGGTCCACTTTCTTATCGCCGTCCCATGAGTAGTTCAGAATCCAAGAGGCCTTGCCTTGCGCGAAAGCGCGAAACGACTGCATTCCCGCCTGGTAACTGAACCAATCCAGCGGCGTTCGGGATGATGCCATGTGATCCCCGGCACCGAATTCGTATTCATGCGTGATGGCGTCGACGACTGGGTACAAACTGTAAACATCTGCGCCAACGCGAACTGCTTCTTCCTCGATACCGGGATAGATTTCAGGAATGGTCTTGATCTCAGGGTTAACGGACTTCGCGCTCCGATCAATCTCTTGCATGAAGTCGGTGATGGTTTGAATTCGGAATTCGACCCACCTGCGAAAATTGGGATCGGAGAAATCCCCGAGCTTCAAGTCTTTCTTTGCGTCCAACCCAGTTTGCTTTTGAAATGCCGCGACCGTGTAAGCATCGAAGCTCGCCCAGGTATCTTCCCAACCGTCGAAATGCGTCATCCAGTAAGGAATGTCCACATAAATTCCATCGATGCCTGTAGCCGCAATCTGCCGCACTCGCTCCATATAAGTCTTGCGCCAGGCTGGGGCGTAGGGGCTGACCCACACGTCTTCATCGCCCTTCGCGATCCAGAAAGCCGTGCCTCCGCCGAAGATTGCAGGCTGTCCCGTGATCTTCCGCTGCAGCCAGTCGGGATGTTCTTTGGCGAGCGTGTGAGAAGTCTGATCGGCATTGGCCGTGATGCACTCGGTTCCCGCGATGTACACGAATGCCCGGTTGCCCGCGGCATGCGCCTTCTGAGCCACCGCCCGAATCGCCTTCAATTTCTCTTCGGGATCGACGAAACTTTCATAGCGTCCCGGTATATCGTTGTCCACCTCGATGCCAAAGACGCCATCTTGCTGAGCGCTGGGCACAATCTGGTCTGCATTGTCACTTTTCAGTCCGTAGGCTCCGATGCGCACATAGTTGGTCCAATTCTGTTCCGCAGCAGGTACAGCCAGCAGAATCGGAGCCAACAGGACGAGAATGAACACCGTGATGTATGCGCTCTTCCTCATTCGATGTCGAGCTGATCTTTCCTAGAATTCAAAACGCACCCCGAGTTGCCCGTGGCGCGGCGTGCTTCCTTGCACCGTGGATGAGACCTGGCCGAAGGTTGAGTCTCCGTAAAGCGTGTCGGGCAAGGCAAAGCGTGGCGTATTGAACAAATTAAAGAACTCGGCACGGATTTCCAAACGCATGCCTTCGCGGGGTACAAATTCTTTGTCGAGCGCCATGTCGATGTTGTGGATCCCGTCGGTGCGCAAGTTAGGGAAGTAACGAGGCGCATCTCCAGGCTGCTCATAATTGGGAAGCGCAAAGCAATTCGAGTTAAATGTGCTTAAGCCAGTGAGCGCCGAATGGTGCGCACCCACGCCGCTGTTGGGATTGCAGATCACGTTTGGACGTTGGTTTCCGTCGTCGAGTGTAGGCTGCGAGATCCCAATGTCGATGGGCTGACCGGTCTGATAAGTGAGAATTGTGGAAATCGTCCAGCCTCCAACCACCGCGTCCAACGCCTTGTTCATGTCTCGCCCGATCCAGCGCCCACGCCCGATCGGAGCGTCGGCGATGATGGCCATGGCCAGACGGTTGGTGGCATCGTTGGCGCTGATGGCGTGTTCTGCTTTCAGATTGTCCAGTTCTTGCGGATTGTCGGAACCAAGGGATCCGATGAACGCATTACGGCCGGCTGCCGAGGTGTCCGTCGACTTCGACCACGTGTAACCGCCCTCAAAACTGATGTAGTGGCTGGCGCGCTTCTCGAAGCGGACCTGTAGGGCGTTATAAAAAGACGAAGCCTCCAGCAGGGGAAGACCTTCAAACGGACCGTCAAATTGAGGATAAGGCCGAAGCAGATTGATTAGGGGGATTTGTGGGTTGTTGTACAGTGAGTCGGGTTCGTTGAAGACCGCATTCGGACCCACGAAGAGCGGCAGAAATGGATTGTTCACTGTGTTGTGCAATTGGTTGTAGAGATCGATCGTGTTGTACTGTTCGCGCACAGCCGAGGATATGAAATTGCGGTCCCTCGTGGTTGTGCCGCAACCGCAAATGCCTCCATTCCCGCCCCAGGGCAAGTGAGTGCTGCGGTTAGCGGAGTAATCGGCGGAGACTACCAACTGTCCCGGCAACAACCGCTGCAGCCCGAGGCTCCACTGGTAAAGGTCGGCATTTTGCGCCGCAGTGGTGCCCAGGTCATTTTGATTAGAGTAACCCCAATCCGCCAGCGGACCGTATTTTGTGCCTTGGGGTGCCGGCAGTCCATTCGGGAAAGGGTTTTCGAAAGTTGCATATTGGGTTTGATGGTTGTCTTGAGTGAAGTAGACCACGCCGTCTTTGCGGAAAGCCGTGCCCGGAAATTGGAAGTTGGTCGCGACGTTCGACCCGTAGTAGATTCCCGCTCCGCCGCGAACTACGGTATTGGGCGCGAGTTGATAGGCGAAGCCAAAACGCGGAGCCCAGTTGTTGCGATCCACCGGAACGCTGCGATGGCTGGAGTTTGCGAACTGCGTGATTCCCTTCAGCGGCCCGGAAATCAGCGGAAGGCCCGGCACGGTTATGCCGCTGTTTCCAGAGAAATCGCTGAATTGCAGCCGGTTCTGCGCCTCGTTGTAAGGCGTGCTCCATTCGTAGCGCAGGCCGATGTTTAGCGTCAATTTAGGCGTGACCTTCCAATCATCCTGCGCGTAAAACCCGGTTTCTTTCGAGCGGTTCCTTACCTCGGGGTAGATGGCTATACCTCCGCTATCTCCCATTCCCGTCAGAATGTCGGCAAACGGATTGCCCTGGTCGGGATTGAATGCGCCGACGATGTTCTCCGTCACCGTCTGCGCGAAGTGAAAAGACCCCGTGGGATACGGCGGCTGCTGAAAGTTGTTGTCGAACAAGCGCTGTTCTCCACCGAATTTGAAGTTGTGTTTGCCGCGCACCCAGGACAAAGCAGATGAGTACGAATACAGAGTGTGGGAAAACTTTGTGTCCACAGCGCTTTGGTCGAACAGTGAGGTCCACGGCGAATCGGTAAGAATGCCGGGCATCCTGGAAATACCAGGGTTCGCATTATCCAGGAGCGCGGGGAATCCGACTGAGGTTGCGGCAGGATAGCTGCTGTACCCCGGGGCATAAACGTAGTCGATGGCAAAGCGACTGCTCAGCAGCAGCGTTGGGCGAATGTTCCAGTCGTGCTGCACGCTGCCGTTCTCCACGCTGGTCAGTTGGTTAAGTCCATCATTGAACTCTCCGTCGCCCAGGATAGTCGGAACTGAATTGAAAGAGTGGAGGTGACTGAATCTTCCAGCCAGATGCTGGTCGCCCGTGAGTTGCTCATCGATCTTGGCGTCAAACTGCAAAGTCTTCGTACTTGAGATCGTGTTGGCGCGGAAATTGTTGGTGCCATCGGGATTCCCGGCCTGATTGGGGAGCGGATAGAGCGCCAGGATCTTTTGCCCGATTGGATCCTGCCATTGCTTGCCAATGACGTTGCCGGAAAAAGCGGTGCGCACTCCATTGGCGTCAACCTGGTGAGGATTGAAGATCAGATTTGGAACCACGTTTCCCGAGTTCGGATCGGTGATCAGGGCTTGCGAAAAGTCGCCGGTGCGCTCCGCGGCAGTGGGAACGGTCCCGACAATAGGCACCGGATCGGCTTCGAGCACGCGCTCCATATCCACGAAAAAGAATGTCCGATTTTTCCGGATCGGCCCACCTAGAGAAAAGCCGTACTGGTCGCGCGAGTGATCTGGCCGGGGCAGACCTGCCTGGTTGCTGAAAAAATCGTTGGCGTCCAACACCGACCTCTGTCCGAACCACCACGCGGTGCCGTGTAGAGCGTTGGTCCCGCTCTTCAGGGCCATGTTGACGACCGTGCCGCCGTTGCTGCCAAATTCCGCCGAGAAGCTGTTGCTCTGGACCTTGAATTCCTGCACGGCTTCCACCGAAGGCTCGTAATAAATGTTTGAATTGCCGCCCTCGCCCTGCTCCGGAGCGCTGATGAGCGCTCCATCCAGACGAACTTCGGCGGTTGCGTTGCGCTGGCCGTTGGAGACGAAGTTGGTTCCGGAGGGATAGCTGTCGGCAGTGCCCGATCCCGCCGTTTCGCTTACGCCGGCATTCAGAAACACCAAGCCGAAGAAGTTGCGGTTTAGCAATGGAATTTCCTTCACATACCTGCTGGTGATATCCGTTCCCAGGGCAGAGCTGTCAGTGTCCAGCAGCGGCGCGGCCTCCGTCACCTGGACCGTCGTGGACGTACCGGCGGGGCGCAGAGTGAAATTCAGGCTAGTCTCCTGGCCGACCGCGAGAACCACATCCTTCTGCTCCACGGTTTGAAAACCCGCCGCCGCAACCTTGACGAGATAAGCGGAAGGCCGCAACCCGCGTACGATGTAATCCCCCGAATGGCCGGTCGTGACCTTCTGCGACAGATTGGTGCCCGCCTCGGTGATGGTGACCGTGGCGTTGGGTAGAACGGCTCCGGTGGCATCGGATACAACTCCGCGCAGCTGGGCTTGATAGCTCGCCTGCGCGAGCAGCGTCGACGGGAGGAGAAGAATGCAAACGAAAACCAAGTGAAACCGAATCGATAACGGTTCAACGCCCAGGACTCGCATGGAAGGCCTCCCGCGAAGGTCAAACCCGCAAGGTTTCGTATCCTTGTGTTTAATAACTTTTACTTTCGTTCTTCTTGACTGTCAAGCGTAAAATGCCACCTGACCGCGGGATCAACGACCGAGGGATTTCCACGTCCCAATGCAAGTGAGGCTGGTCAAGTGCAGTGACCCAGCAATTGCGATTGTAGAAACGTAGCTTGCTACATTTCGGCGGCACCACGGAAACGTAGCAAGCTAGGTTTCTACGGTTAGAATTCTATCTTTTCTTGACCGTCTCAATGCCCCGGAATTGTCCGAGGATGCGTTCGGCGTTCTTGTGATAGATCTTTTCCAAGACAGCGTCCGGGAGGTCCATGCCATAAATCTTCCAGCGCCCCTGCCCCGGATATCCCCAATAATCGAAATACTCGTCCGCGGTCTCCAGCCAGCGAAAATGGTTGCGATACATGGCTTCGTCCATGCCATTGTCGGTGCCGAACATAATGCGATCCTGATATTTGAGAAAGAACTCCCTGGACCTGCGAGGCTGGCGGCCGAGTTCGGCTTCGCGCGCCCCGAATTCGACCATCACATTCGGAAGCGTATCCAGCAGGTGAGACACGTAGTCGAGATTTTCCGGCCAGTTTGCCAGGTGCAAAGCGACAAACGTCGTGTGTGGATGCCTGGCAAACATGCGATCGCGCGCAGCCAGAAGCGACTCCTTGCTGGGAAACTGCGGACCATAAAAACTCCAGTCGGGATGTTCGATCAACTCTTCATAGCGCTCGTTCGTGTTGTCGACGGGATGAAAGAAAGCTTCCGGATCGGTGACGTGAATGGAGACTGGGATGCCGAGCCGCCCGCACTCCTCCCAAATGGGATCGAGGCGCGGGTCATCCACCGCAACCAACTTCCCAGACTTGTCGCGCACGGTTAACCCAAGATCCTTTAACTGTTTCAGCCCGCGGGCGCCTCGCGCCACCGCATCGTCGAGCTGCGCCACCATTTCCTGGCTGAAGTTTGGATCGTCGATCTTGCTCCAGTCGATCTGTGCGAAGACCATGAAGCGTCCGGGGTACGCCTTGACCATCTCGTCGATCACCGTCTGCAGCTTGTCGCCCCACATGCCAGTCAGAATGACCACCGTTTTTACGTTGGTGTTGTTCATGATCTCAAGCACGCGCTCCGGCGGCATGTGGTTCTCGATTCGGTTGGCGTCGTTGACGTGATTGTGAACGTCGATCACGTAGTACTTGGCGCGGTCCACGTTATGCGCCGGGGCATGCAACATGGTGACCGGCTGAAAGTCTTTCAACAAGAGGGTCTTCTTCTGTTCGGCATCGGCAGCGGGCTTGTAGCCAATCTCTCCCCCCGGGGACTGGTCTTGCTTTGGGGGTGCGTCCTGGGCCGCGGACCAAGCCAACATGCACAGCAATAAGGACGAGGTCGCAATTGCGTTGATCGCCATTGAGTTCAGCCTCCATTACGCGGAGTTCGTGGTTGACAACATCGAGTAAACGAAAGTAAAAGTAATATATCGCAATATATCGCAATTCGTCGGTTTCTCCAACCGCTCAAGGTGAGAGCGGGTTCGGCGCGGACCTAGCGGGGGTCAAATATGATCGGTGGTACCCTTCGATGATGAAGAGCACGCGGGCCATCGCTCTAACCTGCTGCGTCGTGCTGGGGCTCGCATTGCCGGGTTGGAACTCGGGGCAAAACAGTTCGGTCCCGAAGAGCGTCGAAGCAAGCCCGGCCAATACCGCAACTGATCTCCAGATCCAAAGCTCAATCTTGCGAATCGAATTTGACCGCAATCTGCACAGCCGCGTGGTCGCGCTGTTTGGTCGAACTCTAAAACCGGTGACTCCGCTTTCCGCGTCGGAAACAGTAGCCGGCGTTAACCGCTCCTGGAGTAACTTCACGCTGACTTCATCCCTCCGGGAGACAGTCTCCGATGTTTTTGGCAAAGGAGAGCGGCTGTCTCTCACTGGCAAGTCCGGCGATCTGCGTAAGAGTGTGTCGGTCACGATCTACACCGACTTCCCTTCCCTCGCCATCTTTGACGTTGAATACTCGAATGAAGGCGCGACCCGACTCACAATTCGCGGTTGGACTAACAATCAGTACTCGCTCACTTCTCCCCCCACGAAGCGAGGGCCTGCGTTTTGGTCCTACCAGAGTGGATCCTACGAGAAGCGTCCGGATTGGGTGCTTCCGTTGCGGCCTGGATTCCGGCAGGACAATTTTCTCGGCATGAATGCCAGCGACTACGGGGGAGGCACCCCAATTGTCGACGTATGGCGCAAGGACGTTGGACTCGCGGTAGGTCACGTTGAACCGGGCCCGCGGCTCATATCACTTCCCGTTTCCATGCCAGACACGCGGCATGCTCGCATGGCAGTTCACTCGGCTCGGGAGCGAACCCTGGAACCAGGAGAGAGCTTCCACACTCTGCGCACATTTGTGTCCGTGCATCAGGGAGATTACTTCCGCACGCTGACAGAATATCGCCGTCTCATGGTGCACCAGGGATTTCAGATGGCGACGGCGCCCGACAGCGCGTACGGCCCCATCTGGTGCGCCTGGGGTTACGGACGCTCGATGAAGCTCAAGCAGGTGTACGACACGCTGCCCACGGTCAAGAAGATGGGATTTGCCTGGGTGACCTTGGATGACGGCTGGCAGAACAACTACGGCGACTGGGAGGTCGATCCGAAGAAGTTCCCGCACGGTGATGCGGACATGAAAGCCCTTGTCGACCGCATCCACGAAGAAGGTTTCAAGGCGCAACTGTGGTGGTCACCGCTGAGCGCCGTCCCCGATTCGCAACTGCTTAAAGACCATCCCGACTTCCTTCTGCTCAATCGTGATGGATCGAAGCGGAAGATTTCCTGGTGGAACTCGTTTTATCTTTGTCCGGCCAACCGTACGGTCGTGGAATACCACAATGCTCTGGTTCGCAAAATCCTCGTCGACTGGGGATTCGACGGCCTCAAACTGGACGGCCAGCACATGAACGCCGTCCCGCCCTGCTACAATCCCGCGCATCATCACAAACGACCGGAGGATTCGGTGGAAGCGCTGCCGGATTTTTTCCGTGAGATTTACGAAACAGCTCGCAGCGTGAAGCCGGACGCACTGGTGGAATTTTGTCCTTGCGGCACTGCGTATTCTTTTTTCACGATGCCACACTTCAATATGTCAGTCGCATCTGATCCGGAGAGTTCGTTTCAAGTGCGTTCCAAGGGCAAGACCTTGAAGGCGCTCATGGGCGACAACATTCCGTACTTCGGCGATCACGTGGAACTCAGCGACGGGGCAGCAGATTTCGCTTCCACCGTAGGCGTGGGCGGCGTCGTGGGCACCCAGTTTGTTCTGCCCGAACTGGTCAAGAAACACAACAAGTTTGATCTGACTCCGGAGCATCGGAAGATATTCGACAAGTGGATCGGCATCTACAAAGAGAAAATGCTTTCGCGCGGAGAGTATCTCGGTGACCTCTACGACATCGGCTTTGACCGTCCCGAAACTCATGCGATCCGAAAAGGCGGAGAAATGTACTACGCATTTTTCGCCCGTCATTGGAGTGGGCCGATTGAACTGCGTGGTTTGCAGAACCGCACTTATCACATCGTGGACTACGTAAACAACAAAGATCTCGGAAGCGTACGCGGACCCCAGGCCAGAATCCCCGCTCAATTCGACAAACACTTACTCATTGAGGCGCAGCCCGAATAGAGCAGCCTACCGTGCAACCACAGCCCAAAGACGCAAGCCAACAACTGCAAGACATCATCCGCCGCAATCGTGCATCTGAAAAAATCGGTGTGTATGCGGTCTGCTCGGCTCACTCTAGCGTCATTGCGGCAAGTGTTCGCCAGGCCATCGAGGACGACTCTGTTCTGCACGTCGAATCTACCTCAAGCCAGGTCAATCAAGAGGGCGGCTACACCGGGCAAACTCCGTTGCAGTTCGCCGATTTTGTTCACTCCGCAGCGCAACGCGCTGGACTGCCACGGGAACGGGTGTTGCTCGGCGGCGATCACCTGGGTCCATATCCGTGGCGGGAGCAGCCTGCGGATGCGGCCATGCATAACGCCTGTGAACTGGTTCGTGCGTGCGTGCTCGCCGGGTACAACAAGATTCATCTCGACGCAAGCATGCCGTGTGGCGATGACAACCAGAGCGGCCTGGACGAAAAGATCATCGCGAAACGAGCCGCCGTCCTATGCCTCAGCGCCGAAAGCGCATTCAAGAATTTACCGCCGGGTTCTTCGCCTCCGCTTTACGTAATCGGCACTGAGGTTCCCCCTCCCGGCGGTGAAACCCTTCCCGGAGCGCCACCCGCGGTATCCCCGGCCGCCCAAATCCCTCGCACCCTGGAGCTTTTCCGCCAGGCCTTCTACGAGCAGAACGTATCGAGTGCGTGGGAAAGGGTCATCGGCATAGTCGTGCAGCCTGGAGTGGAATTCGGCGAGAACGTGATTCTCGATTACGACCGGCAAAAGGCAATGGCGCTGTCGTCCGCCTTGCCGAAACATCCTGCGTTGGTGTACGAAGCGCACTCCACGGATTACCAGAAGCCCGCGGCGCTTGCCCAGCTTGTGGAGGATCACTTCGCTATCTTGAAAGTGGGGCCATGGCTGACATTTGCATTTCGTGAGGCGGTCTTCGCACTCGGCTCAATCGAACGAGAAGTGCTCGCCCACCGAAAGGGCCTTCGTCTCTCGCAGGTTCGGGAAGCGCTCGAGGCCGCGATGCTACGCAATCCTGCCTACTGGCGCTCGTACTATCACGGCAGCGAAGACGAAGTTCGTATAGCCCGCCTCCACAGTTACAGCGACCGTTGCCGCTACTACTGGGGCGATGCCGCGGTTCAGAGAGAACTCGTTCAACTGCGCGCAAACATCGACGCTTCGCTTCCGCCTCTCACGCTCGTGAGCCAGTACCTTCCATTGCAATACGAAGCCATCCGCTGCGGACGCCTTCGAACACGCGCCGAAGATATGATTCAGGAGCACATCCACACAGTCCTGCGAATCTATGCCGCGGCGTGCGGCAGATGATCGTGTCGATCCCGTTCTCTAAAAACTCAGTCGCAACGAAAGCTGGATGATACGAGGGCTATATGTCGACAGGATGCGGCCGAAAGTCGGACTGCTTATGTTCGTATCCGGATTCAGGAATTCCGCGTGATTGAGAAGGTTAAAGAAATCAGCGCGAGTCTCTACTTGCAGTCGATCCGTGATTGGCGTTGTTTTTGAAAGGGCAAGGTCGATGTTAAACACCTCCGGACCGCGAAGGTAGTTTCGCGGAAGGGTTCCATAGGTCCGCAGCGCCGGGTCGCTGACCGCCTGGCTGTCAGTGGGAAATCCGGTGTTTGAAAAACTCGTGGGATTGAACCAGTAGTGACCGCTTTGCCCTGCAATGGTCTGTATGGTTCTCGGATCGAAGATTTGCACGGGGCCAACCAGGTTGGCGCGTACCAGGCCCGCATCGCCGGCGCCGGAAGGTCCTGGGCTGGCAAAATTAAGACTGCTCGGAAGATTCGCCAGCACATCAAGTGGAAAGCCGGTTCGCCAGCTTACGATGGGAAACAGTTTCCAGCCTCTCGTCAGGCGTTTTGAAACAGAGTCGCTCAGCTTGTCGAAGGGAATCTCCCAGCCGCCGCTGAACACGATTCGCTGGCGAACATCCATATCCGCGGCACTCCGGAAAAGACCGGGCTGGTAGAAGGGCACAGTGCTGTTGCGGTTCGAAAAACCCGAGGCGTTATCGATATTGTGCGAGTAAGTGTAGCCAACGGTGAAGTAGGAGCGGCCGAAGACCCCGTCCCCAGAAAGCTGTTTCTGAAGGCTGAGGAGCAGGCTGTTATAACTGGCTGAGGTCGCATTCCTGAACTCCTCCAGGTTGGCGAAACTGCACAGGAAAGAATTGTTCACATTGCAAGTCTGGTTCCCGGGAGTCAGGTTCAACACGCGGTCATAGGTTCCAAGGACGAAGGGATTGATATCCATGAGCGCGGTGAGCCCGTGGGAACTGCTGCCGACGTAGCTCCCTTCGAATATCGTGGCCCTCGCCAACTCCCGCTGCAAGGTCAGATGGAATTGATAGGTATACGGCGTGCGCAGGTGCGGATCGACAACGTACACACTGCTGGAGGCGCCAATGGGTAAGTATCCAGTCGCGGCGAAGTCGAGATTCGAAGGCGGTCGCCGCGAGGGAAACGGATTGATGGCGCCGGCTGCCGCAAAGGGCTGAGCCAGGTAATTGAGGCCGGCCGTTGGGTCGAAGGCAGGAAAGGCAAAGCCCGCGCTGGCGTAGAACGGCGGTTGTCCATTGAACTGCAGATTATCTTCGGCATTCAGGATATCATAGAAAATGCCAAATGCACCGCGCAGACTGGTCTTGCCGTTGCCTTGAGGATCCCAGGCAAAACCGATCCGCGGAGCCCAATTGTTCTCATCCGGATAGTTAACCCCATGCGGTGCGCCGGGGTCCCCTGGAAACACCATGCCAACCGGCGCGTGAATGAACACCCGGGATTGTTGGCCTGGAATAATAGAAAAGGTTCGGCCCTGCGTATCCGACTTCGGCGTGCTGTATTCATACCGGAGACCCAGACTCAAAACCAGGTTCTGGCGCACCCGCCACTCGTCCTGTGCAAAGCCGTAGGTAAACTTGGTTCGGACATTGGACGGCGCAGCCGACGACTGGGTGTACTGGTAAGGCAGTCCCAAAAGAAAATCAGCGAATGAGTTCTGGGAGTAGAATCCGTTTTGCCCCACAAACTGAAACTGACCGTCCACTGTGAAAGCGAAAAATGTATTGTTCTGAAAAGCCGAGAAGCCTCCTCCGAACTTGAAGTTGTGCCTTCCCCGAACCCAGGTAAGCGTATCGGCATAGGTGTAGGTGTTGTCCGTGAACCGCTGCGGTCCAATCGTGCTGAAGCCAATCTGCAATCCTGTATCGAAGGCCAGGTTGGTCGGACCCACGGCAAGGTCGGGAGTAATCCCGATGCCTAAATTGGAGGGCTTAGGTAATTGGACGGTGGGATTCAACGACGGATTGTCCGTCCGCTCAGCTGTTACCCGTAGTTCGTTCAACAGGTTCTGAGAAAAGATATGGGTGTAACCAAAATTGGCAAAGTAGTCGTTGAAGTGTGAGCTCTCCGGAAAACCCGGAACGTTGGCGGCGAAGGTGTTGATCGGACTGAGGTCGTCTTCCCGGCTCCAGCCCAGCGTGACCCCCAGTTTGTTCTTGTCGTTAACTTCGAAATCGAACTTTTGCGTCAGTTCGTCGTAGCCGATCGTTAGGAGTCCTTGCCAGCTCAGTAGACCTGTCGGTGAAGTCGGGATGAGATCAGCAGCAATATAATTGTGCGCCACGTTATTGATTTGGCTTGGGTCGATGATTGCCTGTTTTTCCAAATTCGAGTTGGGTTGGAACGACTGATTTACTTCCAAGAACGCGGCCACCCCGGGATCGGGCACGCCTCCGGGACCGGCCTGCGAGAAATCTCCCGCCAGTTCCGCTGGAGTAAATGTCGGCACGTTGTGAATCGAGAGAACCTCACTTTGCCGTTCTCCCTGGTAGCCCACAAAAAAGAAATAGCGATTCTTGCCTTGAACCACTCCGGGAATCGTGATGGGGCCACCCAGAGTGCCGCCAAACTGGTTTCGCTTCAGGTCGTCGCGTGGAAGCCCTTCATTCTTGTTGAAGTAGCTGTTGGCATCCAGAGCGTCGTTGCGCAGGAAGTCAAAAGCACTGCCGTGCAGTTGATTCGTCCCCGAGCGCGTAAGCATACTGATCACGCCGCCCGAGTTGCGGCCGTATTCCGCCGGATAGTTGCTGGTCAGGATACGAAACTCGGCGATGGTGTCAGGATTTGGAGTGAATACCGATCCGTTGGTGATTAGATCGTTGTTGAGTCCCCCGTCGAGAAGGTAGGTGACGGAATCTGCTCGATTGCCCGCGATATTGAAATTCCCGTCCTCGCTCGAATCGAAGTTGACGGGCGTCACTCCTGGCTGGAGGAGAGCGAGGTTGCGAATGTCACGGCCGTTCAGGGGCGCATTCCGGATCACGTCACCGGTCACGACCTGCCCCAGCGCTGCGCTCGCGGTTTCGATGTCCTGCGCTCTTTCCGATACCTGCACCTCCACCGGAGCGGCGCTGACCTGCAATTTGATATCGAGCCCGTGCACATCCGCGACGTGGAGGATCACGTCCTTGACTTCCGCCACCGCGAACCCTTGCTTCTGCGCGGTGACTAGATATCTTCCGGGCTGCAAAAGGGGAACCGTAAAATAGCCATTGTCGTCGGTCGCGGCTTCGCGTTTCAGTCCCTGGTCCAGGTTCAACAGAGTCACACTGACCCCCGGGACTACGGCCCCCGCTTGATCAGTGATCGTACCCAGAAGCGTCGCGCGTTGAGCATCAGCGATTCCACAAAAGACGAGGCACACCCAAAACAGAAATGCCGCGCGGGTTCGGATCGAAAGCTTCTGTCGCCGGGGCTTCATGCGCAGTGCAAGCAGTGCAAAAGGATAACCGATCGAAGCGGCTCAAATGTCAATACCGATGCAGTCTACGCACGGGGAGCCCCGTTCCCACCCTTCAGCACAACTTAAAGATAGCGCTTACCGGCAGTTCGTCACAACTCAGAGGTCTAGCCCCGAGGGCGGTCGTCCCCTTGATGCCGATCTCGGCAGCGATTTTGTTTTCCGGACCGAGTTTCTCACAGCTTCAACGTCGGCAGAAATCGCGGCGGCCTTCTGGCTTGGATCGTCTGCTCGAAGCCGTAGGCAATTTTCAGCAGCGTCGGCTCGCTCCATGCTCGGCCGAAGAACGAGATTCCTACCGGCAGGCCAAAGACGAATCCCGCGGGCACCGTGATATCCGGGTAGCCTGCCACTGCGGCTGCGTTTGAACTGCCGCCTGTGGCGTGATCTCCGTTGGCAAAATCGGTGAGCCACGCCGGGCCGGCGGTGGGCGCCATGATCGCGTCGAGATGAAATTGGTCCATCACGGCGTCGATGCCTTCCTTCTGTGACAGACGGTGGTTCGCCTCCAGCGCATCGGTGTATTCCTTGGTGTCGAGGCCGCCCTTGGCTTCAGCTTTGATGAAAATATCCTGGGCAAAATACGGCATTTCTTTGTCGCGGTTGTGGTCGTTGAAGTCAATGACATCCTTCAACGATCCCGGCGCTCCCGGACGGGCCGCGAGGTAGGCGTTAAGGTCGGACTTCAACTCATACAGCAGCACCAGAAATTCGGTGTCATCGAATTTCCCGTGGGTGGGCAAATCGGCGGGATCGACTATCTCCGCACCTTGCTTCTTCATGGCGTCGATCAAATTGTTCATCAACTGATCTTGTGCGTCGTTCGAGCCGAAATACTTGCGGGCCACGCCGATGCGCGCGCCGCGAAGTCCGTGGGGATCGAGAAACTTCGTGTAGTCAGCGGCTGCCTTGCCTGCGCTCGCCGAAGTTGCGCTGTCGCGGGGATCGACTCCGGCGAGTGCACCCAACAAGATTGCAGCGTCGCGCACGGTGCGCGCCATGGGGCCGGCAGTGTCCTGACTGTGCGCGATCGGAATGATGCCAGCGCGGCTGATCAGGCCAAGCGTGGGCTTGATGCCAACCAGCCCGTTGGCCGAAGATGGACAGACCACCGAGCCGTCAGTCTCCGTGCCTACCGCGACCGCGCAAAGACTGGCTGCTGCGGCGGCGCCCGAGCCTGAGCTCGATCCGCAAGGATTGCGGTCGAGCGCGTAAGGATTGTTAGTCTGGCCGCCGCGCCCACTCCATCCGCTGCTGGAGTGGCTGGAGCGAATGTTCGCCCACTCGCTTAGATTCGTCTTGCCCAGAATCACGGCTCCGGACTCACGCAGCTTCTGCGCAACAAAAGAATCTTTCGCTGGCTTCGATCCGAGCAGGGCCAGCGATCCGGCGGTGGTCTGCATCCGGTCGGCGGTATCGATGTTGTCTTTGATCAGGACCGGAATTCCGTGCATGGGTCCGCGCACGTGGTTCGCCTTGCGTTCTTTGTCGAGGCCGTCGGCCATAGCCAGGGCGTCGGGATTGATTTCGATCACGCTGTTGATCGCGGGGCCTTGCTTATCGATCTCCTCGATCCGCGCCAGGTATTTCTCTGTGATGGAGCGGGCGCTGAACTTTCCCGAGGCCATCCCGGACTGAAGATCGGCGATAGTGATTTCGTCCAACTCGAAGGATTTGATATCGGATGGCGGGGCAGGGCCGACCGCGCGCACGCTCGCTAAAGACGGCAATACCGCAGCGCTGACACCTGCTAAGGCACTAGCTTGCAGAAAACGCCGGCGCTGAAGAGAGTCACAATCAATGATTGCATCTCTTAACTTGCTCAAGTTTGTCTCCTGTTCCGCGATTCTTGTATGCAGCGAAACCGGCATTATAGGGTATTGGGCGCTCCGGCTTGTCAAATTGTGGTGTCGCTCGGGCCGCACGGACGCCCGCGCCTACATTGGCGATCTAGGGAATTCCATGCTTACGAGTGGCGGGCGATGGCAGGGAACGAAATGGCTGAAAACAATAACGACGCGGCAAAACAGAATGCCAAGCGATTGGTACGCTTGCCCGTTGCGTCTTGTCCTCTTGTCAAAACAGATTGATCGCGCTCCCTACTTCGCACCCAGCTTCTTGCGTATCCGCCGAAGCTCCATGAAACAAAGTCCAGAAGTTGTGCAAAGAACGCAGCCCATCATGATGATCACTTTCATGTCCATTGGCGCGGGCTCCTCTCCCGCCTGTGCCTGCAACTTCTCTTAAGTCATTCAGCCAACCGGAAGTACACACTCCGAAAGATACAGCAAAATGGTCCCATCTGCTGTTACCATTCTAGTTTCGTGAACAAAAGCGCTGGGTGGACTAAGATTGCCCGGCTGCGGGGTATAATAAGAGTTCATGCCCAGATACTCCATCGTCGTCCCGCTGCACAACGAGCAGGAGAACGTCACCGACCTCTACGACCGGCTCAAGCATGTCATGGAAGTACACGGCGAGAGTTTCGAAATTGTTCTGGTCGACGATGGTTCCCGTGATCGCACCTTCAACTTACTTCGCGAAATTGCTGCTGTTGACAGCCGTGTAACGGTGGTGAAGCTTCGCCGTAACTTTGGCCAGACTTCAGCGCTGGCTGCAGGATTTGACCATTCGCGGGGCGAATACATCATCGCCATGGATGGCGATCTCCAGCACGACCCGGCTGACATCCCCCTGTTTCTCGAAAAGATCGCCGAGGGTTACGACATCGTCAGCGGATGGCGGAAGCGTCGCCTCGACAATCTCTGGCTGCGCCGTATTCCTTCGCGCTGCGCCAACTGGCTGATGGCAAAACTGAGCGGCGTCAATATTCATGACTTTGGAACGACGTTTAAAGCATATCGCCGCGAAGTGCTGGAGCAAGTCCCGCTGTACGGCGAGCTGCACCGTTTTATCCCGGCGCTGGCATCGTGGTACGGAGCCTCAATCGTCGAAGTCCCCATTCGCAACGTCAACCGCGAACGCGGGGCTTCGCACTACGGAATCTCGCGCACCTTCCGCGTATTCTTCGACCTGATCACGATTCGGTTCCTGCTGCGATATCTCGCGCGCCCGCTGCACTTCTTCGGCACACTGGGAATGTTAAGCATCCTGGGTGGAAGCTCCGTGGCAGGATGGCTGCTGATCGAGAAATTCCTGCATCACGCCGACGTCATGACACAGCATGGCCCACTCATGATTTTTGCCGCCGTCCTCCTGCTAGCGGGGCTAAATCTTCTGGCGGTTGGCCTGTTGGGTGAAATGCAAGTGCGGCACTACCACGAGCCCACCCGCCGCGCCCCTTATTCCGTGGATCGCCTGCTGCGCGCCCAGAGCAGCGAAGAACACACCATCTCCGAGTAATCGTTTAGAGCCCGGCTCTGGTTATCCCTGCGTTTTGTAGCTAACTTTGACCCGCCTTTTTCCGTCTAAACACTCAACCTTCCGCCGTTTCTGACCACGGTGGCGGGCTCATCCCTCAAGGACGAATAACGTGACACGGACAGAATCATGACAAAAGGAAAAATCCTCGCCAGTCTGCTTGCCCTCGGTTTGCAGATTCCAGCGACCGCGCATTCAGCCACGCCCAGCGGCGAAGCTGCGGACTTGCTGCACCAGGCCTTGCGCCAGATGGGT
>Ga0210407_10000888_pt1 | contig 30363 bp, 17 predicted proteins | sample IncBWC27MmetaG_FD_150860 | JGI IMG/M metagenome (GOLD analysis project Ga0210407, IMG submission 150860) | Forest soil microbial communities from Barre Woods Harvard Forest LTER site, Petersham, Massachusetts, United States - Inc-BW-C-27-M | ecosystem: Environmental > Terrestrial > Soil >...
CGGCCCCATCCATTCCGCGTCGCGGCGTGCCAGGTAATCGTTTACTGTGACGATGTGCACGCCCTTGCCGGTGAGCGCGTTCAAATACGCGGGAAGTGTGGCGACGAGCGTTTTTCCTTCGCCCGTCTTCATTTCGGAAATTTTGCCTTGATGCAGCACCGCGCCGCCGATCAGCTGCACATCAAAATGGCGCATGCCCAGAGTGCGGCGTCCCACTTCGCGCACCAACGCGAACGCCGGCACCAGCGCGGGCGCGAGCGCTTCCTGCAATCGAGCTTTGTAATCGGGATCGTCGCGTTCCAGGCCTTCCATGCGCGCCTGGACTTCCGTCTTCAGCTGGGAGGTCTTCGCGGTAATCTCGGCGTCCGAAAGCTTGCGCATCTCGGGCTCGAGCGCGTTGATTTCCTCAACGAGCGGCTGCAGTTCTTTCACGTCGCGTTCGTGCTTGGTGCCGATGAAACGCGCTACGACGCTATTTATGAATTTTTCGACGTCCATATTTTCAGATTAGACGCATGCGAGCCCACAAATAGGGCGAAATTGTCGTTTAAGCTCCCAAGAACGGGGAACCCGACCGGCAGGTGTGGCGGCTGCGAGGATCGCGCGTCTCCCTGACAACTATTGTAGCCGCTTGCGCGATTTCGTGCAAAGAGCTCGTTGAATGCCTGGAAACGCAGTCTTCGAACGAGCTGTTTCGCTGGTGATAGTGCGGCGCGCGGCCTTGCCGCTCATGCAGCGGCAGTCTATCATTGCAAGTTGACCTTATGACGTGGGAAGCCACTGCTACGTGGCTTCGCCGAAAGGATTCATATGCCCCCCGGACCTGGACCAGGACCTGCAGTTGATAAAAAAGCGCCCATCGCGGGCGTTAAGAACCTTGTAGCCGTCGCCAGCGGCAAAGGCGGCGTGGGCAAGACCACCGTCGCGGTGAATCTGGCGATTGCGCTGAAAACTCTGGGCGCCACGGTTGGCCTGCTAGATGCCGACGTGTACGGGCCGAATGTGCCGGTGATGCTTGGAACGAATGAGCAGCCACGCGCGGTGGACGACAAGACCATCATTCCGGTGGAAGCATACGGCGTGAAAATGATTTCGATGGGGTTGCTCAATCCCGGCGATAAACCGCTGGTGTGGCGCGGGCCGATGCTGCACAGCGTGATGCAGCAATTTCTACGCAGCGTGCAGTGGGGCACACTCGATTACTTGATCGTGGACCTGCCGCCAGGCACGGGTGACGTGCAGCTTTCGCTGATTCAAAGCGTTTCGGTGACGGGCGCGGTGGTCGTTACGACGCCTTCGATCGTAGCGCTGGCCGATGTGCGCAAGGCCGTCGAAATGTTTCGGCAGGTGAACGTGGAAATTCTGGGCGTGGTGGAAAACATGAGCTACTTCAATTGCCCGCATTGCAACGGGCGCATTGATGTGTTCGGTCACGGCGAAGGCCAGCACATGGCCAAGAGTTTTGGCGTCCCGTTTCTCGGCGAGATTGAGATTGACCCGCAGATTCGCATCGGAGGCGATACCGGCAAGCCGGTGGCATCGCTGGGCGAAGACGCGCCTGGGGGCAAGAGCGTGTACGCGGTGACGCGCAACGTGATCGCGCGGCTGGAAGTTGTGAATGCCTCGGCCGGCGCGCCTGTGGTGCAGATATTGTGAGTTTTTGTGATTTTGTCGCGGCACCTCGCCGAGTAACAAAAACGTACCTCAAACGATAATCAGGAGTGGTACCTTGCTTCGCAGCTACAAGGGACGAATGCCGCGTGTTGCGGCCAGCGCTTACATTGATCCGCAGGCCGTCGTGATTGGCGACGTCGTGATCGGCGAGGATTCCAGCGTGTGGCCTTGCGCTGTGATTCGCGGCGACGTGCATTACATTCGCATCGGCGCGCGCAGCAATGTGCAGGACGGTTCGATTTTGCACGTGATGCGCGACATCAATCCGCTGGTGCTGGGCGACGACGTTACCGTGGGCCACAGCGTCACTTTGCACGGCTGCACGATCGAATCGCGCTGCTTGATCGGCATGGGCAGCATCATCCTGAACGGCGCGGTGATTGGCACCGGCTCGATCATCGCCGCCGGGACGCTGGTTCCAGAGCGCACCATTGTGCCGCCGGGCAGCCTGATGATGGGCCAGCCCGCGAAGTTGCGTCGCGCCTTGGGCGCTGAAGATTTGGATTCGATTGATGCTTATGCGCGCCGCTACGTCGAGTACAAGGAAACGTATCGCGCGGAAGAACGGATGCAGGGAAGCAAGGAGACAGGGAACTAGAGTTGCCAGAGAAACGACAATTCCGCGCCATCAAAGGCACCCGCGACATTCTTCCATCCGATTCCAAGCTGTGGAATTGGTTTGAAAGCACCGCGCTCAAAGTGTTCGAGTCCTATAATTTCAACGAAATTCGCCCTCCAATTTTAGAGCAAGTCGAGGTCTTTGCTCGCTCTATCGGCGCGGAGACCGACATCGTATCAAAGGAGATGTTTACTCTCGATCTCAACGCTTTTCGCGAGATCCACGAGTATCGAGGCCACCTAGTTGAATCCGCAGACGAGCCGCTCCGTTTCACAGGTTGGCTTTACTATCTTCGGGGCGCACTTCGTGGAGCGTGGGAAACTTACCGCATCGACCGGAACGACACGAACCGAGTTGCGATTGACAGATTGGACGGTATTTACGATCACCTTTACGCAGGGATAGAAGACGATCGAATCTTACGCGAAATACGAGAAGACCGGTCCAAACATCACGAGATTTACGCCTTGATCAGAGAAGCCATGAATCTCGCGATGGATATACGCATTTTTCCGGACATTGCTGTCCTCCGCCCTGAAGCAACTGCCAGCACGATCCGCGCCTACATCGAACACAACATGCAGGCGTTGCCAGGAAACGTGAAGTTGTACTACATGGGGCCGATGTTTCGGCGGGAGCGGCCGCAGAAGGGGCGCTACCGGCAGTTCTACCAGATTGGCGCGGAAGTCTTGGGACAATCGGACGCGCCTGCGATTGACGCTGAAATTCTGGAAATGTTGATGGTGTTTTTCAAGCGCGTGGGATTGACGCGCACGACGCTCTACGTCAATTCCATCGGCGACAAGAATTGCCGTCCGCAGTATGTGGAATTGCTGCGCCAGGCGTTGCTTGAGGTGAAGGACCAGCTCGGGCCAGACTCGCAGCGGCGCATCGAGACCAACCCGCTGCGCGTGTTGGATTCGAAATTGCCGCACGAGCAGGCTCTCATCGCGAAATTGCCGCGCATATCCGACCATCTGTGCGCCGACTGCCGCGAGCACTTCGCAAAACTGAAGGAAGAGCTCAAGCTGCGTGGAATTGTGTACGAAGAAAACTGGCGCCTGGTACGCGGCCTGGACTATTACACGAGGACGACGTTTGAGGTGATTGCCGAAGGCCTCGGCTCGCAGAATGCCGTGTGCGGCGGTGGGCGATACGATGGGCTGGTCGAGCTTCTCGGCGGGCCTCCGACGAAGGGGATCGGCTTTGCGATCGGCAGCGATCGCGCGATTCTTTCGATTCAGGAGTCCGGCAATTTGCCGCATTTGCCGGGCTTGGACGTGTTCGTCGCGTGGATGGGAGAGCCAACCTACGCCACCGCGGTGGCTATCGCGAGAAAACTGCGAGAGTCGGGTGTTTCGGTCGAGCTGCCCGGCGAAGAAATGAAATTCAAGAAGTCGCTCAATCTGGCCGACAAACTCGGCGCGCGCTACGCGCTGATCATCGGCAGCGACGAAGTCGCCTCTGGCACGTTCACGCTGAAAAGGCTGGCCGACGCGGATCAGAAGAAGCTTTCTGAATACGAACTGCTAGAATATCTGGAATCCGAAAAACGCGACACGCGGGGCTGACGGCAACTTCGTAACAGCATGAAGCGCACAGCCCGCGCTGGCGGAAGGGAACCCAATCTTGCTTGATGCTCTCGGTAATCTGAAACGCACCAACTACTGCGGCGACCTGCGCGCGTCGGACGCTGATAAAGATGTGATCCTGATGGGCTGGGTACACCGCCGCCGCGATCTGGGCCAATTGATCTTCATTGACCTGCGCGACCGCGCGGGCTTGGCGCAAATTGTTTTCAACAACGAGTTGCATCCCGAAGCGCACAAAAAAGCCGAGGAATTGCGCTCGGAATTCGTCGTGGCCGTCGAAGGCAAGGTGATTCGCCGCCGGAAATCCAATCCCGAAATTGCATCCGGCGAAGTGGAAGTGATGGCCACGCGCCTGCACATCTTGAACAACTCGAAAACGCCGCCGTTTCAGATTGAAGACGAAGTGACTGCGAGCGAAGAAACTCGCTTGCGCCACCGCTACCTGGATCTGCGCCGGCCCCGGCCGCACCGCAACATCGAGCTTCGTCACCGCATTCTATTTGAGATTCGCAAGACGCTCGACAGCCTGGGATTCTTCGAAATTGAAACGCCGATGCTGACGCGCTCGACGCCCGAAGGCGCGCGTGACTACCTGGTGCCGAGCCGCGTCCATCACGGCCAATTTTATGCGCTGCCGCAATCGCCGCAAATTTTCAAGCAGATCCTGATGATTTCGGGAATGGACCGCTATTTCCAGATCGTGCGCTGTTTCCGTGACGAGGATCTACGCGCAGATCGACAGCCGGAATTCACGCAACTGGACCTGGAGATGTCATTCCCGCGGCAGCAAGATATTTTCGAGGTGATCGAGCGGGTGATGATTCGCGCGCTGGAAGTGGTCGGCGTGAAAGCTCAGGGCCCGTTTCGTCATCTCGATTACAAGGAAGCGCTGCGGCGTTACGGGTCGGACAAGCCCGACTTGCGCTTCGGCATGGAGCTGCAGAACGTGACGCAGCATTTCGAACCGGCGCGCGCCACGATTCATTTTGAAGGAAACGTACAGGCGGTGGTCGCGCCGGGCGCGGCGGGCTGGTCGCGCAAACAGCTCGACGAGCTGGGCGAGGTCGCGAAGTCCGCGGGCGCGCGAGGTGTTTACACCGTGAAGGTGACTGCCGAAGGAATCAGTTCGCCGCTCGAAAAAACGCTGGGCGCGGACGGGCTGAAAAAATTGGCTGACGCGGTCGGCGCGAAGGCGGACGACTTGATTGTCGCCGTTGCCGCCAAAGAGCAAATCGCGCACACCGATACTTCGTTAAATGTTGCGGGCCACGTGCGCCTATGCCTTGGCGACAAGCTTAATCTGATTGATCGCGCGAAATGGGAATTTGCCTGGATCACCGGCTTCGCTCTCTTTGAGTGGAGCGAGAGCGACAAGCGCTGGGTCAGCGCGCAACATCCGTTCACCGGGATCGTCGAGGAAGACCTGGACAAATTGGAAACGGCACCGTGGGAGTGCCGCTCGAAGGGCTACGATCTGGTACTGAATGGCGTCGAGCTTGGGTCAGGGAGCATAAGAATTCATCGCCAGGACGTGCAGGCGCGGATGTTCAAGGCGCTGGGCCTGAGCGAGGAACAGGCACGCCAGCGATTCGGGTTTTTCCTTGATGCGCTCACTTATGGCACGCCGCCACACGGCGGCATCGCGCTGGGCCTCGACCGGGTAGTGATGCTGCTGGCCGGCGAAAAATCCATACGCGAAGTGATCGCCTTTCCGAAAACCACGGCGGCACAGGATTTGATGGCCGAATCGCCGTCTGCGGTGGGCACTGACCAGCTCAATGACCTGGGAATCGCCATTAAGCCGTCTGAGACCGGGATCTCGGCCAAGAAGGATGCATGATTTCGTATAGTTTGCTGATTGGCATATCAATTGCAGCGTTGCTTGGAGTGTTCCTCCTGGTGCGGAGCATGCACAGGCTAAGGCTGCGCGTACAATTCATGGTTCTGGCTGGGCTGGGAGTAACAATCGGGTTCATTTTTCTGGTGATGGTGCAAATGCCGTCGTTTCCAGCGTGGTTCGGCGTTTCGCTGGTGGTGGTCGTCTTCATCGCCAGTTTGTTCGGCACGCGCATTTTTTTGCGCAGCCTCGCCCAGGAAGATAAGAAGACCGAAGACGAAGCTCGCGAAGAACTTCGGCGCAGCTCGGAAGAATCGGGATTGGCCGATCCGCACTCCGCAGGTAATACTCCTTGAGCCGCATCCGCATACTTCCGGAAACTGTTGCCAATAAAATTGCAGCAGGCGAAGTCGTCGAGCGGCCCGCCTCCGTGGTGAAAGAGCTGCTTGAAAACGCGCTGGACGCAGGCGCGCGCTCGATTCGCATCGAGACCGAGTCTGGCGGCAAGCGCCTGATCCGCGTGATTGACGATGGCTGCGGCATGAATCACGACGACGCGCTGCTGGCCTTCGAGCGCCACGCCACTTCCAAGCTGCGCACGGCAGACGATCTGCTCTCCATCGCCACGCTAGGATTTCGCGGTGAAGCGCTGCCTTCGATTGCCGCCATTTCCCGGCTGCTGCTGGAAACGCGCGACGCGGAAGAAGGCGAGGGAACGCGCATCGAATTCGCGGGCGGCAAACTCCTGAGCGTAAAACCCGCGGGCGTGCCGGTGGGAACTTCGATCAGCGTGGCGGACATTTTCTATGCCGTGCCAGCGCGCCGCAAATTCCTGAAGTCGGAAACCACCGAACTGGGCCACATCGCTTCGCTGGTGACGCATTACGCGCTCGCGCAGCCGGACCGGCACTTCCTGCTGAAGACACCGTCGCAGGAAATTCTGAATTGCTCGCCCGTGGAAAAGCTCGCGGATCGCGTGTATCAGATTTTCGGCCGTCAAGCCCTGGACGAACTCACCGAGATTCCGCCGACGGAAGCGGCGGTGCGTAGCGCCATCACCGAGCCGCCGCTGGAGCCGGAAGAGCGCGCGGCCACGCTGCGCGTCAGCGGATTCACGTCGCGCCCCGAAGTGCAGCGCAGCAATCGCAACGGCATTTACATTTTCGTGAATCGGCGGCTGGTGCGCGACCGTCTGCTGCTCCACGCAATCAGCGAGGCCTACCGTAACATCGTGCCGCCCGGCGTCTTTCCGGTGGTGCTGCTGTTTCTGGATATGCCTTACGAGGAAGTGGACGTCAACGTGCACCCCGCAAAAATCGAAGTGCGCTTTCGCCACCCGCAATTCGTGCACGATTTCACGCGCGATGCGTTGCGCCAAGGGCTTTCCGTCGCGCGGCCCATCCCAGGATTTCCCGCGGCGCGTGCGGCGACCGCTGCTAGCGCTGCCGCTACGTCGTCCGCGGGAACTAATGGCAGCTCGACTGCGTTCGCAGCCGGGGCGGCGGGGATTGACCCGGCGTTTCTTTCATCAGCGAACCACGGAGTAATGCCGGGCGCACCTCCCGGCCCTCCACGCGCTGTGATTCCGACTTCGTTTGGTGATGTGGCCGGAGCGACGGAAGGATTTGAACTGAGCGGTGCGCCGGACCGCCCCATCTCGCAGCGCTTGCAGTTCGATCCGACCGGCGCGAGCGATTTTTCACTGGGCCCGCGGCAATCCGGCTCGCTGGCAGCAGGCGACAGCATGCAGACCGCTGAAACACCTGGTGCGCTGCCCAGCGTGGAAGATATTGCCGACCTGAAGCCGTTGGGCCAAGTGAACAGCAGCTTCATCGTTGCGGTGAATGGCGAAGGGCTCTGGATCATTGACCAACACGTGGCGCACGAACGCGTGCTCTTCGAACAGCACTTGCGCGCGCGCCGCGAAGGCGAACTCGGCGGGCAGCGCCTGCTGGTGCCGCTGATCGTCGAGCTGAATCCGCGGCAGCTGGCGATTTTCGAGCAGATCGGCGAAGAGTTGCGCGCCAATGGCTTTGAAGCGGAACTGATGGGCGCGCGCAGCGTGGCGATTCAGGCCGCGCCCGCGGGCATCACGAGCGGCGACGCCGAACGTCTTCTCTACGAAATCCTGGACGGAATCGCCCGTGAGAATCAGGCGATTTCCATCGATTCGCTGCAAGCGAAGATCGCCGCGTCCACTTCTTGCCACGCGGCCATCAAGGTGAATACGCCGCTGGACCCGGCGAAAATGGAATGGCTGCTGGGCGAGCTGGCGAAAACGGAATACCCGATGAGTTGTCCGCACGGCCGGCCCGTGGTGCTGCGCTATTCCGTACGCGAAATCGAACGCGCCTTCAAACGGATTTGAGTGCGATTGTGAGCCTGAATACAACCTCGAATCTCGAGCCGCGAGCGACTTCTTGAAGAAACTCATCATCGCCATTGATGGGCCCGTCGGTTCCGGCAAGAGCACGCTGGCGCGTCGCGTAGCGGAGCTTCTGGGCTACGTGTACGTGGACACTGGAGCGATGTACCGCGCGCTGGCGTTCAAAGCGCTACGCTCTGGCCTTTCGCTCGATGGCCACGACGCGGAATTGGTGGCGCTCGCGCGCGCCACGCGCATTGACCTGCGCGCGGAAGAGGGCGCCCAGCGCGTGTTTCTCGACCACGACGACGTGACTACCGCGATTCGCACGCCGGAAGTTTCGCAAGCCGCGTCAAAAATTGCCGTCAATCCCGGCGTGCGGCAGGTCCTGGTGGCGGAGCAGCGCCGCGCCGGCGAACAGGGCGGCGTGGTGATGGAGGGGCGGGACATCGGCAGCGTAGTTTTTCCCGACGCGCAGCTGAAAATTTTTCTCACCGCTTCGCCGGAAACACGCGCCGAACGGCGCTGGCGCGAGCATCAGCAGAAGGGCGACCAGATTGACCTGCAGCGCACGCTCGAGGAAATCCACGAACGCGACCGCCGCGACCTGCAACGATCTACTTCGCCGCTGGTGCGCGCCGCGGATGCCGTGGTAGTGGACAGCACGGCTATGAAACCAGAAGAGGTGGCGCGGCTCGTGGTGCTGCTGGCCAAAGACAAGTCTTCTGCACAAGCTAGGTAGCAGTTCGTAGCAACCCTCCCCCGACATTCGTCTGGTGTAAGCGGATCCGTCTCAGGTAAGGACGCTTGCGTGAAACCTGTCCCGCGATTTATGCCGAGGGCGATGCCGCCTCTTCGTGCCCGGAGAGCATTTTTCGCGCCCATTCGACGGCCTCCACATAGAGCGGGGAAATTGCACCTTCGTGGATACCCGGGCGCGCAGCGGAGGAACTGATTTCCTCCCAGCATCCTCGTTCGTAATTACGCACGAATTCGAAGATGTCGCGCAACTTGTTTGCCTTTCCCAACAGCGCGTCGCGGATATTTTCGCTGATTGCAATTTCCTTCAGCACGTCCGGCATGCGCATGTCGAGGATCCCGTCCATCGCGGACAAAAGGCCGAGCAGGAAAAGATCGTTGGCGGATGCCGCGAGCCCCGCACACGGCGCGAGAAGCTCGCAAAATCTCGCCCGAATCAGCGGCAAAGACACCAGCTCCGCAGGTTTACCGCTGGCCATGCACGTCACTGCGATCAATGAGACCCACTTCCGAGTGCCGCGTTCGCCTGGCAGCGAGAGAGCGTGAGGAATCGAGCGCACTTCCACGATCAGCGGGAACGCCGGCGAATTCAGATAGCGGAGCAGGCGAAAGCTGAGGGACGGTTCCGCTTTAATTCGTTCAATCACTTCTGCGGCGTCCATGGGCGCGCGGTTTACCGCCTGTAGCACCAGCAAGTAATTCATCTGATTCTGGAGGATGTCTTTCCGCGAAAGCATTTCGGGCTTGCTGAAAAAATAACCCTGGAAGTAGGTGTAGCCTAATCCGCGCGTGCGGTGGAAGTCGTCGTAGGTTTCCACTTTTTCCGCCAGCATGCGGACTTTCAAAGGCAGGTAGGTGTGCGCGAGACGGAGCTGATCTTCAGGAGAAGTTGCAAGTAGGTCCACCTTGATGAAGTCCGCCATGGCGATCAGCGGTTTCCAGTCCGGCCGGTCCTCGAAATCGTCCAGGGCAAGCAGGTAGCCGGCCTGCTTCAAGCGCCGGCACGCGTCATGAACTTCATCGTCCATGGCAACCGTTTCCAGGATTTCAAGCACCACGCGGTCTTTGGGCAGCATCGTCGCAAAATCGCGAATCAAAAAATCACGCGTGCAATTCAGAAACGACCGGCATCCAGGCGTCAGCCTATCCATGCCGAACAGTAAAATGCCGTCCACGGTTGTGGCGGAGGCCACATCGGGCTGCGTTCCATCAAAGCGATTCTCCGGGCCGGAGCGGAATAACAGCTCGTAACCGTACACGACACGTTCGGAATTGAAGATCGGCTGGCGCGCGAGGAACCGCTGCATGCACATTTCTCCTTCCCGCTGTGCGCGGGTGTTTCCGTGCGGGAAGGGGGAAAAGGGGCACGCGCCCCGTGAAAAACTGCGGTTACGCCGGACTCGACATGGAAGCGAGGAATTCGCCGTTCGTTTTGGTCTTGGAGAGACGTCCGAGCAGAAGCTCCATGGCTTCCACCGTCGAGAGAGGGCTAAGAACTTTGCGTAGCACCCAAATGCGGTTCAACTCGTCCGCGGGCAGCAGTAGCTCGTCTTTGCGCGTTCCGGAACGGTTGATGTCAATCGTCGGAAACACGCGCTTGTCCACCAGGCGGCGGTCCAGATTGATTTCCATGTTGCCGGTGCCCTTGAACTCTTCGAAGATGACGTCGTCCATGCGGCTGCCGGTGTCAATCAAGGCGGTAGCGATGATTGTCAGCGAGCCGCCCTCCTCTACGTTGCGCGCGGCCGCAAAGAAACGCCGCGGGCGCTGCAGAGCGTTGGCGTCGATACCGCCGGAGAGCACTTTGCCCGAAGGCGGCGTGACGGCGTTGTAGGCTCGTCCCAAGCGCGTGAGCGAATCCAGCAGGATGACTACGTCGCGCTTGTGCTCTACGAGGCGCTTGGCCTTCTCCAGCACCATTTCGGCAACTTGAATGTGGCGTTGCGGCGGTTCGTCGAATGTCGAGCTGATTACCTCGCCCTTTACTGTGCGCTGCATGTCCGTGACTTCTTCCGGCCGCTCGTCGATCAGCAGCACGATCAACGCCACTTCCTGATGGTTGGTCGTAATCGAATTCGCGATGGACTGCAGCATCATCGTTTTTCCGGTACGGGGCGGAGCGACGATCAAGCCGCGTTGGCCCTTGCCGATGGGGCAGAGCATGTCCAGCACTCGCCCGGTGAGGTTCTCCTTGGTGGTTTCCAGACGGATGCGACTGGCGGGATACAGCGGCGTCAGGTTGTCGAAAAATATCTTGCTGCGCGCGACTTCCGGATCTTCGAAGTTGACCGCTTCGACCTTGATCAGCGCGAAGTAGCGTTCGCCATCCTTCGGCGGGCGCACTTGGCCGGAGACGGTGTCGCCGGTGCGCAGATCAAACTTGCGGATTTGCGACGGCGAGACGTAGATGTCGTCCGGGCCCGGCAGATAATTGTATTCGGGCGCGCGCAGGAAGCCGAATCCGTCCGGCAGGCATTCCAGCACTCCTTCGGAGAAGATCAGCCCGTTCTTTTCCGTCTGGGCGCGGAGGATCTGGAAGATCAACTCCTGCTTGCGCATGCCCGAGGCGCCGGGGATGTTCAGCTCCTTGGCGATTTTCGCTAGGTCGGTGATGTTCTTGTCTTTCAGTTCTGCAAGGCTAATGCTCATCGATTTCGTTCCCTCTTAAGCCTGATTTTCAGGCAGATTGATTTGTGAATGGATTACGGGCGGGCGCAAATTCGAACCTGCCACTCTTTGCAACTTAAATACGGGAAAACCTACAGACAACCGGAAACCTCTGGCCGCGGGCCAAGCCTGCTGATCAAAGTGAGGAAGGACCAGAGGGTTTCAATTGGTTAGTTCATTGTCCTGCGCGACGTCCGCGCCGAACTCGGGTTCGACTCCTGCAACCGGTGGGTGGCCGGGAATCGGCAGCGGATGCTCCAGCGCAATCTGCAGCACGTCGTCCATGGACTCGACGAAATGAATGGACATCTGCGACTGGATGTCCGGCGGGATATCCGCCAGATCTTTTTCATTGTCCTTCGGCAGAATGATCGTGCGCAGGCCGAGGCGGTGCGCCGCCAGCAGCTTTTCCTTCACCCCGCCGATGGGCAGTACCTTGCCGCGCAAGGTGATTTCGCCGGTCATGGCGATATCGCAGCGTACTGGAATTTTCGTCAACGCGCTGACGATTGAGGTGCAAATGGTGATGCCGGCCGAAGGACCGTCTTTCGGTATCGCGCCTTCCGGGACGTGCATGTGAATGTCCAGGTGGCGGTAGAAATCCTTGGGCAGGCTGAAAAGATGGCTACGCGAGCGAATATAGCTCATCGCGGCCTGCGCCGATTCCTGCATCACGTCGCCGAGTTTGCCGGTGAGCGTCAGGCGGCCGCGGCCCTGCATCAAGGTGGCTTCGGTGGAGAGCACTTCGCCGCCCACTTCAGTCCAGGCGAGGCCAGTGGTGAGGCCGATTTCGTTCTTCTTCTCCGCGAGGAAGTCGCGGTACTTCAAGATTCCGAGGTAGTCGTTCAGGTTTGCCGGAGTCACTTCCACGGCGACGTCCTTGCCCTCGGTGACGACTTTGCGCGCGACCTTTCGCGAAATGTTGGCCAGTTCGCGATTCAGGTTACGCACGCCGGCTTCGCGCGTGTAATGGCGAATGGTGCTGTGGATGGCTTCGTCGGTGATTTTCAGCTGATTCTTCGCCAGGCCCGTGGCTTCCAGTTGCTTGGGAATTAAGTAGCGCGTGGCGATCTGAAACTTTTCGTGTTCGGTGTAGCCCGGAATGCGCAGCACTTCCATGCGATCCTGCAGCGGCTGCGGAATGGTGTGCAGCACGTTGGCCGTGCAAACGAACATGACTTTCGAAAGATCATATTCCACGTCCAGGTAATGGTCCGTGAAAGCGTGATTCAGTTCAGGATCCAGCACTTCCATCAGCGCCGCCGACGGGTCGCCGCGGAAATCCATGGACATCTTGTCCACTTCGTCCAGCACGAATACGGGATTGGTGGTGCCGGCCTTGCGCATCATCTGGATGATCTGGCCGGGCAGCGCGCCGATATAGGTGCGGCGGTGACCGCGTATTTCGGCCTCGTCGCGCACGCCGCCTAGCGACACGCGCACGAACTTCCGGCCCGTGGCGCGGCCGATAGACATCGCGAGAGATGTCTTGCCCACGCCTGGAGGCCCTAGGAAGCAAAGTATGGAGCCCTTGGGATTCTTCACCAGTTGGCGCACGGCGAGGTATTCGAGAATGCGGTCCTTAATCTTGTCCAGGCCGTAATGATCTTCGGAGAGAATCACTTCGGCGCGCTTGATGTCGCGAATTTCCTTCGAACGCTTCTTCCAGGGCACCGCCAGCAGCCAGTCGAGATAGTTGCGCGATACCGTGGATTCCGCGGACATCGGCGGCATCATTTCCAGCCGCTTCAATTCCTGCATGGCCTTTTCCTGCGGACCTTCGGGCATGCCGGAAGTTTCGATCTTCTTTTTCAGTTGCTCGATTTCGTTGGCTTCGCCGCGGCCCAGCTCTTTCTGAATGGCCTTCAGCTTTTCGTTGAGGTAATACTCTTTCTGGGCGCGTTCCATCTGGCGCTTCACGCGAGTATTGATGGAGCGATCCACGTTCAGCTTTTCGATTTCCACTTCCAGAATGTCCGCGATGCGGTTCAGGCGTTCCAGCGGCTCGAATAGTTCCAGCAGCTCCTGCTTCTCTTCCACGGGGATCTGCAGATTCGCAGAGATCGCATCGGAAAGCTTTCCGGCATCTTCCACGCGCACGGCCGCGATCATGGTGTCGTAGTTCAGGCTCTGCGAGAGCTTCACATACTGTTCGAAAAGCCCGGTGACGCGTTCGGAAGCCTGTTGCAGCTGCGGGGAAGGCTCAGTCTTGGAAGTGACCACACGAATCGAAGCGCGGAAAAAGCCTTCGTCGCTGGTAATCTGCACGATCTTAGCGCGCTCGGTGCCTTCCACCAGCACCTTGATATTGCCGTCGGGTAGCTTCACGCTCTGCACGATGTTGGCGAGCGTGCCCACTTGATAGATTTCTTCCGGTTTGGGATCGTCCACCGACGCATCATGCTGCGTGACCAGGAAAATCTTCTTGTCGCCGGCCAGCGCGTCTTCCAGCGCGCGCACGGACGCTTCCCGGCCCACGATGAAGGGGTGCATCATCTCCGGGAAAATCACCATTTCCCGCACCGGCATCATCGGTACGCGCTTGATTTCGCCTTTTTCGCGATTGAACATCGAGTCTCTTTTTCTCCCGGTACGTTAGCCTGCTTTTTCCAGCAGGCTCCAGTTGATTTCGCGTCCCTTGACCATGTCCGCCGTAACCACGAAGTCGCGCAACTTTCGCTGCGCCGGCAGGTGGTACATCATTTCCAGCATCAGATCTTCCAGAATCATGCGCAGGCCGCGCGCGCCCACTTTGCGCTGCAACGCCAGCTCCGCCACGGTGTCGAGCGCATCGTCCGTAAAGCGCAGCCGCACATTTTCAAACTCAAAGAGCCGCTGATATTGCCGCACCAACGCGTTCTTCGGTTCGGTGAGAATCCGCACCAGCGCCGATTTATCCAGATCGCTCAACACGCCCACCACCGGCAAGCGGCCCACAAATTCCGGGATCAAGCCGTAACGGATCAGATCGGTAGGCTGCGCCTGCTCCAGCATCTCGATATTGCGCCGCGATGCGGTCGTAACCTGCGCATCGGCTTGGAACCCCAGCGATTTATGCCCCACGCGCCGTTCGATAATTTTCTCGAGCCCCACGAAAGCCCCGCCGCAGATGAACAGGATGTTGGTCGTATCCACCGGCGTAAATTCCTGGTGCGGGTGCTTGCGTCCGCCCTGCGGCGGCACGTTGGCTACTGTGCCTTCCAGAATCTTCAGCAGGGCCTGTTGCACGCCTTCACCGGAAACGTCGCGGGTAATTGAAGGGTTTTCGTCCTTCTTCGATATCTTGTCGATCTCGTCTATGTATATGATGCCTTGTTGGGCCTTTTGGACGTCTCCATCCGCGGCCTGTAGCAGCTTCAAGATGATATTTTCGACGTCTTCGCCGACGTAACCGGCTTCGGTGAGGGTCGTGGCATCCACGATCGCGAACGGCACGTCCAGCATGCGCGATAGCGTCTGCGCCATCAGCGTCTTGCCGGTTCCGGTGGGACCCACCAGCAGAATGTTGGATTTCGCCAGCTCCACGTCGCCCGGCTGCTTGTTCAGGAAAATGCGCTTGTAATGGTTGTAAACCGCAACCGCCAGCTTCTTTTTGGTCTTGTCTTGCCCGATGACGTAGCCATCCAGGAAGGCCTTGATCTCAGGGGGGCGGGGTAGGCGCCGATTCGCAGGGCTGGACTGCTCGCGCTTCTCGTCCTCGAGAATCTGCTGGCAGACGCCCACGCACTCGTTGCAAATATACGAGCGCGGATATTCCGATGGAGAACTGATCAGCTTCTCCACCTGCTCCTGCGTTTTATGGCAGAAGGAACAGCGTAACGGCTCTTCCGGTGTGAACCGTTTCACTGATTAGGCTCCCTCGCTTCGGATTTCACCACACCCATAATGAATGTACCTTCCATTGTAAAACGGAAACCGGCGGGGCGGCAGGGATTCATCGGTTTGGATACTAACCCTTTGGAACGGCAATTACCTGTGCTTCGTAATGATTTCGTCCACGATGCCGTACGCCTTCGCCTGTTCGGCCGTCATGATGAAATCGCGCTCCACGTCTCGCTCGATTTTTTCCAGGGTTTGGCCCGTGTGGCCGGCCAGCAACCGATTGAGCGATTCGCGCGTGCGGATGATCTCTTTCGCATGAATGTCGATGTCCGTCGCCTGCCCGGAGAGGCCGGACATCCACGGCTGGTGAATCAACACTCGTGAATTCGGCAGCGCGTAGCGCTTCTTCGGCGTGCCTGATGCGAGCAACACCGCGGCGATCGAGGCTGACTGCCCGATACAGTAGGTCACCACGTCGGGACGCACAAACTGCATCGTGTCGTAAATCGCCATTCCCGCGGAAATCGAGCCACCCGGCGAATTGATGTACACCGAAATGTCTTTCTCGGGATCTTCCGACGCCAGAAACAGCAGCTGCGCGGTCACCAGATTGGCGACGTGGTCGTCAATCGGCGTGCCGATGAAAATAATGTGATCCTTCAGCAGCCGCGAATAAATGTCATAGGCCCGCTCGCCGCGGTTCGTCTGTTCGACGACCATGGGAACGAGCGTGGTGGCGTGCGGAGTTGCGTCGTCTGTATATTTCATTGGAAGTGTCTTTGCGCGCTGAGGAGCCCGAACCAGATATTACTCTTCACGTTTGGCTGTCTTCTCGATTCGGGTATTGCTGTAGAGCCACTCGATCGTTTTATCGCTTCGCAGCTTCGACTTCATCCTATCGAGCGCTCCCTGCTTTGTCAAGCGAGCCCGCAGCGACGTTGCCGATTCGCCACTGTGTTCCGCCAGCGCATTTATTTCCTTTTCGACGTCTTCGTCGGTTGCCTCGATTTTTTCCGCATCCGCAACCCGGTCAATAATCAGCTCGGCCTTCACATCGTCCACCGCGCGGTCGTGCTGGCCTTTGCGGAGCGAAACCCAATCCACGTTCACCGCGCGCGGGTCCACTCCCTGGGATGCCAATGACCGGACCGTGCGCTCCAGGCGCACATCCATCTGATGCTCTACGAGCGCATCCGGAACTGGAAAATCGTGCTTTTTTACCAGCGTTTCCAGAATCTTCTCGCGCGCCTGCGCGGATTGCCGCGCTTCTTTCTCGGCTTCCAGGTTATCCTGAATCTTCTTGCGCAGCTCGGCGACCGTGGTCACGCCTCCTACTTCCTTGGCCACTTCCACCGCGAATTCGTCATTCAACTCGGGCAGCTTCTTTTCCTTGATCGCTTGCACTTCTACCGTGTAGTCGTAGGTCTTGCCCTTGAGCTTCTCGTCCGGATAATCATCAGGATATTTGGCCTGGAATTTCTTGGTTTCTCCGGGAGTCACGCCGCGCAGATTTTCGGTGAAGCTCTCCAGCGTTTCCTCGGCGCCGATGTGGCACATGATATTGTCGGCTTCAACGGGATCGCCACCGCCCTCGGGCATGCCGGAAAGCTTCATCAGCGCGTAGTCGCCGTCTTTCGCCGCGCGGCCTTCCACGGGAACAAACGTCTCGGCACGCTCGCGCATTTCCTTGATGACCTCGTCAACTTTAGCGTCGCCCGCGTCGAGGTCCTCCACTTGCACTTCCAGTCCCTTGTAATCGCCCAGCTCGAATTCCGGAAGAACTTCGAATATCGCGCGGAACTTCAGCGGCTCGCCCTCTTTGAATTCGACCTTATCGACTTCGGGGCGGGTTACCGGAACCAACTTCTTTTCGTCCAGCGCTTTTTCCAGGTATTCCGGCACGAGCGATTGCACTACTTCGCCCTGGATATCCTCGGCGAACCGGCGGCGGATTAGGGTGACCGGCGCCTTGCCCGGACGGAAGCCGGGAATGCGCGCTACACGCGCCAGATCTCGCTCCACTTTCTGACTTGCTTTGCTGACGACTTCGGCTGGAATTTCCAGCTCGATTTCACGTTTGCACGTTGATTCGGTCATGGGATTTTTTGCAGGGGAAGGACTGCGGAACACCCTGTTTCCAGTCTGCCTTTCACCTGTTCGAAATTCGAGAGGGAGGACGGCAGGGAAGTGCGGCCATACGCAACCGCATCAGAAACTCCAGTATAAAGAAACTGTAAGCGCGCGTCAACGCCGATTGGGACGGAAATAAAATGTCGGTTTGCGCGCGAAGCGCGTGGCGCCGCGCATCCGTCCCGGCGGGTTTGCCGCTAATCGGGGAACAAGCGCTATACTGCCAGCGGGGAGGGCCAAGATGAACCAGTCAAATGAAGAAGCGGCCGCGCAACTAAGACGCGAACATGAAGCCGCCAAGCACAGATTGGAATCGCTCCGAGAAGAAGCGCGCAAGCTGGGCCACGAATTCGAAGAGAAATTGAAACCAGAGATATTGGAAGCCGAAGTGGAGCTGACGCGCCTGAGCGGTATGCTAGGGCAAATCGGGCTGTAGCGATTCGCGTTCGGTACAAGGTGAATTCGCGCGAAGAGTGCGGAAGAAGGGACTCGAACCCCTACGGCCTTTCGGCCACCAGCTCCTAAGGCTGGCGCGTCTGCCAATTCCGCCACTTCCGCGGTGGAATCCAAAGTATAACATTTGCGCTGGATTTCACGCGTTCCCGCTTCGGCATCATCAGTGGCGTTGCAAACTTCGTGTATCCCGGCGTTCTTCTCGTTTTTGCTTGCGGCAGTCCCGGGCTTTTGCTAGGCTCCGCGCCAAATGCCACACTTGGACGCGAAACCTTCGGGAGGAACTTCGTGCCACATTGCACTAAGTGCGGAACCGTTGTTGCCGGCAACGTGGGGTTCTGCCCCAGTTGCGGCGCGCCCCAGGCGGCAGGAGTAGCGACTGCCATGGCCCCCGCTGCCAGCACGCAATCGGGTCTATCCGAGAATGTTGCCGGGCTGCTATGCTATTTGCTGCTCTGGGTGACCGGGCTGATTTTCTTTTTGACGGATAAACGCCCGTTCGTCCGATTCCATGCGGCACAATCGATCGTTGTATTCGGTGGCCTTATGGTCATCCGCATAGTGCTGGTGATGCTGTTCGTTTCGTCGGGACTGGCAGGGTTCTCGATTGGCATGGGATTAGCATGGCTCGTCTCGGTAGTCGGTTTCGTGCTTTGGATACTGCTCATGATCAAGGCATACCAGGGCGAAAAATTCCGCATCCCAGTCGCTGCCGATCTAGCCGATCAAATCTTCGGAAAATCCTGAAACGCTTCCCACCGGCATTTCCTACCGGCACGGCTAGGTTTTCCACAGCGACATCGCGACGCGCCCAATTCCAACCGGGGGAAGATCGCAGATTTCCCAAATGCGGCCGCGAAATTCGCTCACCTTCGTTCGCGCTTGACATTAGCCAACTGAACGTCCATCGTTGTTGGCTTTCCCCTGCGCGGGCTTCCAGGCCGCGCGGGTGGTCGGGAGAGGGAATTGAAGGTCCGAGTTTGTTTCCACGATAAATGCTTCGACGGAGCCTCCTCCGCCGCGATTTTCACGCGCTTTTATAAGGAGCGCATCAATCCCGCCGCCGAGTTCTTCTACACCGGAATGACGCACAAGGCCTCGCAGCCTTTCGAGGACGGCACATTCGACGGCGACGAAAACGCCATCGTGGATTTCAAGTATTCCAGCTCGCCGCGGCTCACCTGGTGGTTCGATCATCATCAGAGCGCATTTCTCACGCCTGCCGACGCCGAACATTTCCGACAAGACCATTCCGGCAAAAAGTTTTACGATCCCACCTATAAATCCTGCACTAAATTCCTGGCGACCATCGCCTCGGAAAAATTCGGCTTCGACGCCAAGCCGCTCGCCAATTTGATTCACTGGGGCGACATCATTGATGGAGCGCAATTCGCCTCGCCTGCGGACGCCGTAAGCCTGACGGAACCCGCCACGCAGCTGGCCTTGGTTATCGAGGCCGCGCCCGAAGCCGACCTGGTGCCCAAGTTGATTCCCCATTTGGCTTATAAGTCGCTGGCGGAAATGGTCGAATTGCCCATCGTGAAAAAATACTTGGGGCCGCTGCTCGAGCGCCATCGTAAATCGCTCGACGTATTTCGCGAGCGTGCCGATTTTCGCGACGGCGTAATCTTTTTCGATGTCAGCGATTTGGATCTCGAGGGCTACAACAAATTCGTGCCGTACTTTTTGTTTCCGGATGCGCTCTATTCCGTCGGTGTGAGCGCGTCGCCGCTGCGCGCCAAAGTTTCGGTCGGCACCAATCCCTGGAAGGAAGCTGCCGCGGATGTGAACCTCGCCTCGCTGTGCGAAAAGTATGGCGGCGGCGGCCACGCGCGCGTCGCAGCTATCTCGCTGGGTCCCGGCGACCTGGTTCGCGCTCGGCAAGTGGCACAGGAAATCGCCGCGACTCTACGACGCCAGAAGTAGGTTCGTGCAAGCGCAGGAGCAAGAGATCGCAACGTCCGCACGATTTATAAGGTAATGAGCGGCGGCGGTTGGGCGCTGCATGCACTCGTGTTACAATTTTTTCCGTGGGCCGGTAGCTCAATGGTAGAGCAGCTGCCTCTTAAGCAGCGGGTTGGAGGTTCGAGTCCTCCCCGGCTCACCACTTCCCAGCGTTTCAAGTGATGTCGCGGGTCATCGTCCGCGTTACGATTGCAGCCCGCGTTGGGCCACGCAGTTTTCCCGTTACTCGTACATCGGTGATCTCCTGCATATCTGTCCCGCAAATCCCTTCACGCTGATACTTGCTTTGCCTGATGCGCAACGATTTGTCGTTCCATTGAGGGCGTGCTCCTGTAAAATTCCATGTCGTACAGCCCTGGTGCTTCTGTCTTACGGTCGCCCCTCCCGATGGCCGCCGGATCTACTGCTTCATTCCGCCGGCCGGAATGCGCAGGTCGCAGTTTTCCGGCGGTGAGTAACGAAAAGATTGGAGAATCAAATCTAGAAGATGGCCAAGTTAGCCCAACCGCCTCCGCCCATTTTTTCCGAGCCAGAGGAGACGATTCGCGCCGAGCTCTTCAGCGTCGAGCGCCTGGAGCAACATGCGGAAAGCCTGGCGGCCGCGCAACTCGTGGTCACCGATCCCGAGGAAGGCCGGCCACTGATTCCTCGTGTGCTGGAGAACGGCCGCGTCCTGCTGGAGTATTACCGGGCCACGGCGCGCGCCATTCAGCACGAGCAAGCCATCACTCCCGCGGCCGAATGGTTCGTAGATAATTTTTATATCGTCGAGGAACAACTGCGCGAAATTCGCGACGATCTTCCTCCCGGTTTTTACCGCAAATTGCCGAAGCTCGCGTCCGGCCACCTGGAAGGATTTCCGCGCGTCTTTGGCGTCGCCTGGGCGTTCGTCGCGCACAACGACAGCCGCTTCGATCCCGAAGTATTGCGCCGGTTCGTCAGCGCCTACCAGCGCGTCCAGCCGCTGACGATCGGCGAACTGTGGGCCGTGGCCATCACGCTGCGCATCGTGCTCGTGGAAAATCTGCGGCGCGTCGCCGAACGCATCGTGCGCAGCCGCAATGCGCGCGTGGAAGCCGATATCCTTGCCGACCGCGTGCTCGGTACCGCAGGCCAGACGGCCGTTTCACCCGCCGCCGTTCTGCGTCGCTTCGAAAATAAGCCGCTAGAGCGGTCCTTTGCCGTGCAATTGGTTCAGCGCCTGCGCGACCTCGATCCCAAAGTTGGCCCAATTTTGGTATGGCTGGACGAACGCCTCGCCGCGCAGGGCACCACCGCGGACGAAATCGTCCGCGCCGAGCATCAAGAGCAGGCCGCCATGAGCGTGACGGTGCGCAACATCATCACCAGCATGCGGCTGACTTCCTCGTTCGATTGGGAAGGATTTTTCGAGAGCGTGAGCCTGGTGGACGAAGTGCTGCGCAGCGGCAGCAATTTCGGAGACATGGATTTTGCGACGCGTGATTACTACCGTCACGCGATCGAGGACCTGTCACGAGGTTCGGCTCGCTCCGAAATCGAGGTTGCCCAACGCGCCGTGCAACGCGCCAAGCGGGCGCGCGCGGAACTGCACAGTGACGGGCATCCGCCCGACGAACGCAAGGCCGATCCCGGCTACTACCTGATCTCCCGCGGCCGGCTCGATTTCGAGCGCGAACTCGGATTCCACGTTGCCTGGCGGCGCGGTGTGCTGCGCTTGTACGTGCGAGCCGCCGTACCGGGATATTTGGGCACGATCGCGATAATGACCGCGCTGATTTTGTCGCTGCCGCTGGCGCATGCGCGCGAATTGGGAGTAACCACTCCCATCTTGGCGCTGTTCGCGCTGCTTGCCTCTGTGCCTGCTTCTGATTTGGCCATAGCGCTGATCAATCGCGTGGTCGCGGATTTACTTGGCCCACGCACTTTGGCGCGCCTGGAATTGCGCGATGGTGTTCCGGAGGAGCTGCGCACCATCATTGCCGTTCCTACTCTCTTGATCTCGCAGGATGCGATCAAGGAACAGGTTGAGCGCCTGGAAATTCATTACCTCGCAAACGTCGATGGCGACCTGCGCTTTGCGCTGCTCACCGATTGGGTGGACGCCGCCACGGAAACTCTGCCGGGAGATGACGACCTGCTGGCCGCGGCCGCCAGCGGCATCGCCGGCTTGAACAACGCCCATGGCCCAGCCCCCGGAGGCGGCGCGCGTTTCTTCCTATTTCATCGCAAACGCACCTGGAACGATCGCGAAAAGAAGTGGATGGGCTGGGAACGCAAGCGGGGAAAGCTGCACGAGCTGAACGAGTTGCTGCGCGGTTCGACGCAGACAAATTTCATTCCCGTCGGCGACCAGGTGCCCGAATCCATCCCCATGATTCGCTACGTCATCACGCTCGACGCGGACACACGGCTTTCTCGTGGCACTGCGGCGCGCTTGGTGGGAACCATGGCTCACCCGTTGAACCGCCCGCAATTCAGCGCGGAACTGGGGCGCGTGGTAGACGGCTACGGCGTGGTGCAACCGCGTGTGACGCCTTCGCTTCCCACCGATCGCGAAGGCTCGCTCTTCCAGCGAATTTTTTCTGGTCCGAGTGGAATCGATCCGTACGCCGCCGCGGTCTCAGATGTTTATCAGGACTTGTTCCACGAAGGGTCATACACCGGGAAGGGAATTTACGATCTCGATGCGTTTGAGGCTGCGCTGGCCGGCAAGGTTAAAGAGAACACCCTGCTGAGCCATGACTTGTTCGAAGGCATTTTTGCGCGCGCCGCGCTAGCTAGTGATATCGAGCTGTTCGACGAATTTCCATCGCATTATGAAGTGTCGGCCGCGCGCCAGCATCGCTGGGCCCGCGGAGACTGGCAGCTGTTGCCGTGGATTTTCGGACGCGGGGGACTTTCAAAAGAGGAGCGCCGCAAAGTTTCGATTCCTGCGATCAGCCGCTGGAAGATGATTGACAATTTGCGCCGCACGCTTTCTGCGCCGTGCATGTTGCTGCTGATGGTAGCGGGATGGTTGATACCCCAGGTGTCGCCGTGGATGTGGACTCGCTTCATCCTAGCCACGATTGCGATTCCCGCGTTAATCCCTTTTCTTGTTGGATTGAATTCCCGCCTGAGCGGCATTTCGAAACGCAGCCATTTTCGTGATGTTCTATCCGATCTGTCGTTGGGCGCATCGCAAATCGGTTTAACCATCACGTTGATTGCGTATCAGGCATGGCTGATGACGGACGCGATCGTCCGCACGCTGGTCCGATTGTTGTTCACACGCCGAAATCTGCTGCAGTGGGTAACCGCGGCGCAGGCCAAACACGCCGTGGACTTGAGTCTTTTGGCTACCTACGGACGCATGGTGGCCAGCGTCTTGGTGGCCTTCGCCGCTCTCCTCGCCGTGGCGGTCGCACGGCCTCAGGCTTTGTGGGCTGCGATCCCGTTTGGCGCACTTTGGATAGCGGCGCCCGCCGTGGCACGCTGGATCAGCATTCCACCACCGGTCGAGGACGTCGAGCCACTATCGGCATCGGATACGAAAACTCTGCGAACCATTTCCCGCCGCACATGGCGGTTTTTCGACAAATTTGTATCCGCCGAAGATCGTTTTCTGCCGCCGGACAATTTTCAAGAAGATCCCAAGCCTGTGGTAGCCCATCGAACTTCTCCCACCAATATCGGTCTGTATCTGCTCTCGACTCTCGCTGCACGAGACATGGGTTGGTTGGGCGCGCAGGAAGCGGCAGACCGGCTGGAAGCGACGCTGCAAACATTGGGTCAGCTCGAACTGTATCGCGGCCATTTTTACAACTGGTACGACACGCGACGCCTTGTTCCGCTCGATCCTAAATATGTCTCCACCGTTGACAGCGGAAACCTCGCTGCCAATTTGCTCGTTCTGGGGAACGGCTGCCGCGAAATCATTCAGGAACCGTTCGCCACGTCGCGCCCATTCACCGGAGTCGGTGATGCTCTCCATCTCCTGCGTGAAGCGCTCGAAGAAATTGCGGATACACAGCGTACGCACACCGTCACGCGCAAACAGCTGGCAAACGCTCTGGACTCGCTGGCTGCCCTGCTCGATCCGGTCCCTGCCGGTCCACGCGAATGGGCCGCGCGCTTTCTGGAGATTCAAGAACGCGCCCAGACGGTCGCCGATATCGCTCAGGCATTAGCGCAGGAACTCGGCGCGCCTGCGGATTCTGAATTGTGCATTTGGGCTGAGGCCGCGCGAGCCAATCTGGAAAGTTACGCGCGCGATGCGCGGATCATGATTCCCTGGCTCCGTCTGGAACGCAGCGCAGTGCTCGCGATGGCGGAACGCCCGCAGGACGAAGCGCCCGAGTGGATGGCCATCGAATCTTCCTTCCGTCATCTGCCGGCCCTGGCGGATGTTCCGGATCGTTGTGAGTCCGCAGTGCGTGAACTGGCGACGCTGCGCGAAAGATTCGCCCGGGATTCCGCAACCAATCGCGAAGTTCTGCGGCGTATTGATGCTCTCACCGTAGCCCTCAACGGCGCAGGCCGGGACGCGGCGACTCTGACTCGTCGCCTGGTCGCCATCGCGCACGCTTCCCAAAGCATGTTCGACGCGATGGACTTCACATTTCTTTTTGATACTTCGCGCAAGCTTTTCTCGATCGGCTTTCGCGGTACAGACGGAACGCTGGACGGCAATTGCTACGACCTGCTGGCATCGGAAGCACGGCTCGCCAGTTTCATCGCGATCGCCAAAGGCGAAGTGCCGGCGTCGCATTGGTTCCGTCTGGGCCGCGCACTCACGCCGGTAGGCCGTGGCTTAGCTTTAATCTCCTGGTCCGGCTCCATGTTTGAATACCTGATGCCGGATTTGGTAATGCGCTCTCCGGCGAACAGCATGTTGAGCCAGACGTACGAGCAGGTCGTCGCGCGCCAGATCGAGTACGGAGAGGAGCGCAGCGTTCCCTGGGGAATATCGGAATCAGCGTTCAACGCACGCGACATGGATTTCACGTATCAGTATTCGGGTTTCGGAGTTCCAGGTCTGGGGTTGAAGCGCGGGCTGAGCGAAGACCTGGTGATCGCGCCGTATGCCACGGCACTGGCAGCAATGATCGATCCAACCGCAGCCGTACAGAATTTTACCAGGCTGGCGAGGGCAGGCGCCGCGGGCAGCTATGGATTCTACGAGGCGCTGGATTACACCAGCAGCCGTTTGCCGGAAGGTAAGGATGTAGCTGTGATCCGCGCCTTCATGGCGCATCACCAAGGCATGTCCATCGTCGCGCTCGCCGATATTCTGAATGGTGGCGTAATGCGCGATCGTTTTCACGCCGAACCGATCGTGCGCGCTACCGAGCTGCTGTTGCAAGAGCGCACGCCGCGCGACGTGCTGGTCGCCCGTCCCCGCGCCGAAGAAGTTTCCGCAGCATCGAAAGTGCGTGAATTGGTTCCTCCGCTCGTGCGGCGCTTCAGCTCGCCACACGATGCCATTCCGCGCACGCAATTGCTCTCCAACGGGCGCTATTCCGTAATGCTCACCGCCGCCGGTTCGGGCTACAGCCGCTGGCGCGATCTGGCCATCACGCGCTGGCGCGAAGACCTCACCTTGGATAACTGGGGCCAGTACATCTTCCTGCGCGACGAACAATCCGGAAATGTGTGGTCGGCGGGATTTCAGCCCGCGGGAATCGAAGCGGACGAGTACGAAGCCATTTTCTTCGAGGATCATGCCGAGATCGTCCGGCGCGACCGCTCGCTCACGACGGCGCTGGAAGTCGTCGTTTCCTCCGAAGACGATGCCGAAGTCCGGCGCATCTCGCTAAGCAACGTCGGCGTCCGCGCGCGCGATATTCAAGTCACGTCCTACGCGGAACTTTCGCTCACGCCGCAAGCGGCCGATGTTGCGCATCCGGCGTTCGCGAAGCTGTTCGTCGAAACTGAATTCTCGGCAGAGGTCGGCGCGTTGATAGCCACTCGCCGGAAGCGTTCCGAAGACGAGACGTCCGTGTGGGTCGCTCACGTCCTGGTCACGGACGCCGAAACCGTCGGGGAATTGCAATTTGAAACGGATCGCGCGCGTTTCGTGGGACGGACTCGCAATCTGCGCGATCCCGTGTCGGTGATGGATGGCCGGCCGCTTTCCAACACCGTTGGTGCCGTGCTGGACCCCATCCTGAGCCTACGCCGCACGGTTCGCGTTCCCGCGGGCGGCACAGTCCATTTGATTTTTTCCACCATTGCCGCCGCCTCGCGCAATGAGGTCCTGGATCTCGCCGACAAATATCGCGATGCCCGAACGTTTGAACGCTCCCATACGCTGGCGTGGACGCAGGCGCAGGTGCAACTGCACCACCTGGGCATCACTTCCGAAGAAGCGCTGCTGTTCCAGCGCCTCGCGAATGCCGTTCTGTACGTGGACCCATCGCTGCGTCCCACCGCCGACGTGCTGGCGCGCAGTTCGCTAGATATTTCCACGCTGTGGGCCCAGGGTATCTCCGGAGATTTGCCGATCATTCTCGCGCGCATAGACGATCCCGACGACGTGGATATCATCCGGCAGATGCTGCGCGCGCACGAATACTGGCGGATGAAGCAGCTGTCGGCAGACGTGGTCATCATCAACGAAAAAGCCGCGTCCTACGTCCAAGAGCTGCAAGACTCGCTGGAAGCGCTCGTCCGCGGCAGTCAATTGAGGCTTTCGCCGGACTCCGGCGGCGTCAGCGGGAAAATTTTCCTGCTGCGCGGCGATCTCCTCACGCCACAGGCGCGCACACAGCTCCAGGCCGTGGCGCGCGCTGTCCTGTTAAGCCGCCGTGGCACGCTCGCCGAGCAGATCGTTCGCTCGCAATATCCGGAACCGGCGGAGCGCACTCTGGTCCGCCCGGCACGCCCGACCAGATCCCCGGAATCTAGTTTGCCTCGGCAAGCTCTGCAATTTTTCAATGGGCTCGGCGGTTTCGCGGATCGTGGCCGTGAATATGTGATCGCCCTGAATGAAGGTCTGCGCACCCCGGAGCCGTGGGTCAATGTCGTGGCCAATCCATCCTTCGGATTCTTGGTGTCCGAATCGGGTTCGGGTTTCACTTGGTCACTCAACAGCCATGAAAATCAGCTCACCCCGTGGTCCAACGACCATGTCTTCGACACGCCGGGAGAAGCGATCTACGTCCGCGACGAAGGCAGCGGCGACGTTTGGACGCCCACGGCTCTGCCTATACGCGACGAAACCGCAAGCTATCAAGCGCGACACGGTCAGGGCTACAGCCGTTTCCTGCACGGATCGCGCGGCATCTCTCTGGAGCTCTTGCAGTTTGTGCCAGTGGAAGACCCCATCAAAATCTCACGTCTAACGCTGCGAAACGATTCGGATCGCGTGCGTCGCCTTTCGGTGACTGCCTACGTCGAATGGGTTCTGGGCAGCTCTCGCAGCGCCACCGCGCCGTACATCATTACGGAAGTGGAGCCGCAGTCGAAAGCGATCCTGGCGCGCAGCGCTTGGACCGGCGAATTTGGCGGCCGGGTCGCTTTCGCCGATCTGTGCGGGCAGCAAACCTCCTACAGCGGCGACCGCACGGAATTTCTCGGCCGCAATGGCACAGCCGATCGTCCCGCGGCACTGGAACGTACCGGCCCGCTCTCCGGCAAAGTCGGCCCGGGCCTGGATCCTTGCGCCGCGCTGCAAACGACGATTGAGTTGCGCCCCGGCGCGCGCGCCGAAGTCGTGTTTTTCCTGGGTCAAACGGAGAACAAAGCACAAGCAACCGACCTGCTGATGCGCTACCGCACCGCGGATCTGGACAAAATTCTGGGCGAAGTCACCCGCCGCTGGGACGAAATCCTCGACACCGTGAGAGTTACCACTCCCGATCCCAGCATGGACGTGCTGCTGAATCGCTGGCTCTTGTATCAAACATTGTCTTGCCGTGTGTGGGCCCGCGCAGGTTTTTACCAGGTCAGCGGCGCCTACGGATTCCGCGACCAACTGCAAGACGTGATGGCTCTGAATATCGCCAAACGCGGAATCGCGCGTGAGCAATTGCTTCGCGCGGCCGCCCACCAATTCCCCGAAGGAGACGTCCAGCACTGGTGGCACCCGCCCTCGGGCCGCGGCATTCGCACCCGCATGTCCGACGACCTGCTGTGGCTGCCCTACGCCGTGGTCCAATTCATCGAAGCGACCGGCGATATGACAGTGCTCGAAGAATCCATCCCCTTTATCGAGGGTGATCAGCTGGCGGAAGGGCAGAAAGAATCCTATTTCCAACCGCGCGTTTCGGAAATTCGTGCGACTCTTTTCGAGCACTGCGCGCGCGCCATAGATCGTAGCCTGGGAGTCGGTAGTCACGGCCTGCCGCTCATGGGAACGGGTGATTGGAATGACGGCATGAACCGCGTGGGACAGGATGGCAAGGGCGAAAGTGTGTGGCTCGGCTGGTTCCTGCATACCGTCTTACGGGAGTTTGCGAAGCTTGCGGATGGCCGCGGCGAGCATCAACGCGCTGAGACGTGGCGCCTTCACGTCAGCAGCCTTAAGGCTGCGCTGGAACGCGATGGCTGGGACGGCGAGTGGTATCGCCGCGCGTATTTCGACGATGGCACGCCGCTGGGCTCCGCGCAGAACACAGAATGCCGCATCGACGCGATAGCGCAGTCCTGGGGAGTTCTCAGCCGAGCGGCAGAGCCGGGACGCGGAGCGCGGGCCATGACGGCCGTGGACCAGCAGCTCATTCGCCGTCCCGACGGGCTGATCCTGCTGCTCACCCCGCCTTTCGATCACCCTGACCATGATCCGGGCTACATAAAAGGCTATCTGCCTGGCATTCGCGAAAACGGCGGACAGTACACCCATGCTGCCACCTGGACTCTGATGGCCTTTGCCGAGCTGGGCGACGGCGACAAAGCTGTGGAGCTATTTCGCATGATGAATCCCATCAACCGCGCCGATACGCGTGCCAACGTCCAGCGCTACAAGGTCGAGCCGTACGTTGTCGCAGGCGATATTTACGGTGAAGCGCCGCACATCGGTCGCGGCGGCTGGACCTGGTATACCGGCTCCGCGGGATGGCTCTATCGCGCTGGGATCGAATCAATCCTGGGATTCCGCGTCTGCGGAACCTCCCTCTCAATCGATCCCTGCATCCCGCGAAACTGGCCGGGGTACAGCATGGAGTTTCGCTACCACTCGTCTGTTTACAAGATCACAGTCGAGAATCCTTCCGGCGTGGCGAGGGGAGTGGCTCTTACCGAGCTTGACGGGAAGCTGCTGGCCGGCTCCGCCGAGATTCACCTGATGGACGATGGTGTGGTCCATCAGGTGCGCATCGTACTAGGGTGAACCCAGAGTGCGAAGAATGCTTGCCGGGGGAGCCCCTCATTCGTCGAAACAGTCATTAGCTTCGTTTCTTACACAGTTTCATTCGATGTCTGGTTCGTCTAACATTAATTGTGCCGACTAGGGACAGATTGAGGCCAAGGAAGCTATCGCGCCGCGACCTGCTGCGAGATCTGGCGGCGCTTTCTGCCTGCGGTATTCCGCTTGCCGGAGGCCTTTCGCTCCAGCACCCGGTCGCAAACCGGCAGGCTACGCCTCTGCCCTCGCAGCTGCCACCTCCCTCATACTTGTCTCCCCGAGACGATTCCTTCCTCGAGGAACTTGAAAAAGCGATTTTTCAGTTTTTCTGGGATCAAACCAACCCCAGCACCGGAATGGTGAAAGACCGCTGCAACGTGCGTTCCTCCGATAACGGTGTGGTGAGCAGCATCGCGGCCACCGGATTCGGCTTGACCGCGTTATGCATCGGCGAAAAGCGCGGATATGTCTCGTTCACTCTCGCTCGGGAACGGGTGATCAACGCCCTGCGGTTTCTTTGGAAAAAGCTGCCCACCGAGCGCGGATTTTTCTACCACTGGGCCAATATCAATTCGGGCGAGCGGCTCTGGCAGTCTGAATTCTCCTCGATTGACACATCCATACTGCTCTGTGGGATCCTCACCTGCCGCCAGCACTTCGAACACTCTGAGATCAGCGAGCTCGCGCACCAGATTTTCAATCGCGTGGATTGGGACTGGCTGTCGGAAGATACGCGCATCCTTCCGCATGGCTGGAGCCCGGAAACCGGATTCTTGCAATATCGTTGGGACAGCTACAGCGAAATGATGATGATGTACCTGCTGGGCTTGGGCTCGACGTCCCACCCGCTGGCTCCCGCCACCTGGGATGCCTGGAAGCGCACCATCTTCGAATTCGACGGGATCAAGTTCATCGGCTCCTACGCTCCGCTGTTCGTCCATCAATACTCACAGGCTTGGTTTGATTTCCGCGGAAAGCGCGACCTCTACGCGGACTATTTTCAAAACTCGATCTTGGCGACCGATGTGCACCGGCGATTCTGTTTGAGTCTGGCGAACAAGTTCCCCGATTACAGCAACGACCTCTGGGGCATCACCGCGTCAGATTCGATCAAAGGATACCGGGTCTGGGGAGGGCCGCCGGAAACGGGCCCGATTGATGGAACCATCGTTC
>Ga0210407_10000889_pt1 | contig 30360 bp, 33 predicted proteins | sample IncBWC27MmetaG_FD_150860 | JGI IMG/M metagenome (GOLD analysis project Ga0210407, IMG submission 150860) | Forest soil microbial communities from Barre Woods Harvard Forest LTER site, Petersham, Massachusetts, United States - Inc-BW-C-27-M | ecosystem: Environmental > Terrestrial > Soil >...
CGCGTCGATGAGCGCCTGGATGTAGCCGTAGCAATAGGCGAAGGCGACACCCGAGGGGTCGCGGCCGTCGATCTGCGGGACGTGGTCGGGCATCAGCATGTAGGGGTAGCCGACATCGCGATAGGCGGCGAGCGCGCGCGGCATGTTGATGTCCCCTTCGTCGGGGAACGCCTCGATGAAGTCGAGCTTCCGCCCCTTGATGTTGCGGAAATGCACGTTGAAGATCTTGGCCCTCTCGCCGAACCAGCGGATCACGTCGAAGATTTCGCGGGCCGGGTCGTCGAGCATCTCGGCGACGGTACCCTGGCAGAAATTGAGCCCGTGATAGGGGCTCTCGTGCATCGTGACAAAGCGTGTGATGACACGACTGGATGGGGTTCACTCCCTGAGAGCAATTCGGGCACGAGAGCTACCCCAGGCACCTGCCGCCTCCTGGCTTCTCGCGATCGTGGCGCTGATCTTTGTTATAGTCCACGCTGCGCCGGGTGAGCCACTCGTCGCCCTGTCAGGTGAGTTCAGCGCTGGGGAATACAGCGAAACGTCGAGCTGACTACGAACTCCGTGTCAAGCGATTTCAGGCACCGTACCCGCGGTGTCCCGTCACTGGCTGCTGAACAGGTCTTGAGGAATGGCTGCGGCGGCAAACAGATAATCGCGCGAGGCCTCGAGCTGCTGACGCAGATGCGGCAGATCGACGTCGAGCAGCTCGCCCTTCCATTTGCGCACCTTGCCGGCGACGATCACGGTCTCGACATTGGTGCGATCCATCAACGATACGACCGCGCCGGGCACCTGGTTGAGCGGCGCCACGTTGATCCGGGTGGCGTCGAGAATGATGATATCGGCCTCCTTGCCCGGAGTGAGCGAGCCGACCTTACGGTCGAGCCGTAACGCTTTGGCACCGTTCATCGTGCCGAAGCGCAGCACATCGCGCGTCGTGAGCGGGGCCGGTAGGTCCGTGGGCGGCGTCGGCCAGGGATTGTGGTTTGGCACATCTGATGGAAGTTCCGGAAGTCCCCAATCGACGGGGTCTGGCGGAAGGCCCTGATTGAGGATCATCTGGTTTAGGACCACGCGCTGCAGGTTCATGCAGGACCGCATTTGGGTGAAGAAGTCGGCGGTCATCGTGCACTCGACATCGACACTCAGCGACGGCTCCATGCCCAGGCTTTGCATCTTGAGGATGGGCGGCATGCCGTGCCGCATGTTCATCTCGATCGGGAAGGCGATCGAGACCTGCGCACCATTGTCGTGCACCGCCTGCCATCCAAGCTCGGACATCCCGGTCATGTGGATGAACAAATTGTCCTTTCCGAGCCCCAACGTACCGCTGTCGCCACCCTTGCCCTGGGCGAGCAGGTCCAAGGTCGGACGGATGCTGAACGGGGAAAGGATGTGAGCCGCAATCTGCAGACCGAGCTTGCGACCGATCACCCAGGCCTTCTCGTAACCCGGCAGATAGACCTCGCCGCCCATGATCATCGTGACAAGCTGGTCGGTCGAGGTAAAGTACTGGTTATAGATGCGGGTTGCGTCCTGGGGGTATTTATATGTGGCAGGGTCGTTCGTTCCGGCACCCTCGAAATAGCCGAAGGCCGCGCGGCGCCCCGTATCGAACAAGGCCTGGATGGCGGCGTCGGAGTGCTGGGGCGTGTGATGGATCTGCGAGACGTCGTGAACCGTCGTGACGCCGTCGTCGAGCTGGCTCAAGCCTCCGAACAGCTCGTTGATATAGACGTCCTGCGGCCGGTAGACGGGGGCGAATTTCAGCAGAATGTACTCGTAATAAGTCGTAGTCCCGGCCGGCGTGCCCGAGCCGTCGTTGATCAGGATCCCATCGGCTAGAAAGCTGCGCAGCGCCGTCTCGAATTGGTGGTGATGTGTGTCGATAAAGCCCGGCATGACGATGCGGCCGGTTGCGTCGATCACCGTCGCGTCGCCCGCCTGCAGGTTCGGACCGACGGCCTGAATTTTCTTACCGTTGACCAGCACGTCCGCCCGAGCGAAGTCGCGGACCTTCGGATCCAGCGACATGACCGAACCGCCGCGAATGACGTAACGACGACCCGGCTGGCCACTGCCGATGGGCGAGTCGTCGGCCCTGGCGGGACGCGCCGCGAACAGATTTAGACCCGCGGCCGCGACCCCGGTCGCCATCGCACCTTTCAAAAAACTGCGCCGTGAGCCGAGATGCTTCCGAGCCCGACGTTCATCACACAGCCTGCACATACCGGTTCCTCCCCAAGGTGCGAATTGCTTGGGCACCATCGTCGCTTTGGAAAACACAGGCAACACAAATTGCCCGCTGCGCGCAGGCTCTTGCTGGTCTTTTCAACCGGCAGGATGGGAGTCTATCAGCAGATGTGGTCACCGCCGTTGACCGAGACATCGGCCCCGGTCACGTAAGCCGCGCCTTCGCGCGAGGTGAGGTCCTGTGGCTGCACGAGCAAGACGTCGTCCAGCGACACGGGCACTCCGGACGAGATCCAGCGCGGATCCTGCTTCGCCATATCCGGCGGGTGAGCTGGGCCTACCTCATCGACAATGAGCAGAGATTTCTCCACGAGGCGTGGCGGATGTCAGCGTTTCCTGGGCTTCCGACGTAACGTCTATTGTCGGCCTCGGCCTCGGCCTCATCCTCGGAAGATTCCGGTGATGGAGTTTGGTCCTCCAAAGCGCATCCCAGCGCCGACCTACGGCTCGTCGAAGGCTGCGACACGCTAAATTTGAAGCAGCCAAGGCCCGCTCGGCACACTGACCTCATAAGGGCGCTAGTAGCACATCTCGGACGGCCCGCCCCAAGCACCGTAAGTCTGCAATAAAGATGAGAGCGGTCACCCGGTGCCGGGAGCGGTCACGGGCGCGGCACGAGCGCGTCGATGAGCGCCTGGATGTAGCCGTAGCAATAGGCGAAGGCGACACCCGAGGGGTCGCGGCCGTCGATCTGCGGGACGTGGTCGGGCATCAGCATGTAGGGGTAGCCGACATCGCGATAGGCGGCGAGCGCGCGCGGCATGTTGATGTCCCCTTCGTCGGGGAACGCCTCGATGAAGTCGAGCTTCCGCCCCTTGATGTTGCGGAAATGCACGTTGAAGATCTTGGCCCTCTCGCCGAACCAGCGGATCACGTCGAAGATTTCGCGGGCCGGGTCGTCGAGCATCTCGGCGACGGTACCCTGGCAGAAATTGAGCCCGTGATAGGGGCTTTTATGCATCTGTACAAAGCGCTTCAGCCCCTCGACGGTGCCGAGCACGCGAGTGACGCCGCGATAGCCGGGCGGCGTGTAGGGGTCGTGCGGATGGCAGGCGAGCCGCACCTTGGCGGCGGTCGCGACTGGGACGACCTGGCCGAGGAAATGGTCGATCCGCTCCCAGTTCTCGTCCTCGGAGAGGATCCGGCCTTGGTTGGCGGCACCGCCTAGTCGGTGTTGCTCCAGCGGAAGGCGGCGTTGCGCGAGCCGCCGCGCCCCGGCTCGCGCGGTGCGCCGAAGAGTCACGCTCGAGTTACTTCGTTTCTCTTTGCTCGTCAGCCTATCGCCCGTCCCAGCCACGTCCGCAGTCCGGCCAAGGTGCGGAATTCCTCCACTGCGCGGGCGCGGCCGTCTGGAAACAACGCCGATGCCATGTGGCTCAACGCGGTTCCAGGACCGAGCTCCAAAGCCGCCTCCGCGCCGGCCGATCTGCAGCTCTCGAGGCAAGCCGCCCAGTCGATGGTGGTCGAGATCTGACGGGCCAGCTTGTCGATCCCCGTTTCGATGTCGTGGATCGTATCGCCGTCGATTCCGCTCAGGAGCCGATACCCGGCGCGCGGCAGCCGCGGAGACGCCTCACGCAGGACGGCGCGGAACTGCTCCGTCGCCCTGCCGAGGAAAGGCGTGTGCGACGGCAGAGCCACCTTGAGGCTGATCGTGTGCCTCGCCCCGTGCGCGGCCGCCTCTTGGCACGCGGCCTCGATCCCGGTGCGACGGCCCCCGACGACAAAGCTGTCGACGTCATCGACGATCGCGATCGAGACCGAGTGCCGTGCCAGGATCGGCTCCAGGGTCGGACGGCGTAGCCCGACGATGGCGGCGAGACCGCCGTCGCTCGGCGCGGCCGCATCCATCATGACCGCCCGGCATTGCGCCAGGCGCAGGGTGCCCGCCCCGTCGAGGGCGCCGGCGCACCCCCAGGCGGCGAGTTCGCCGATGCTGTAGCCGGCGATCACGGCGCGCGCCGGCCGGACCGTGCCGAGCGCTGCCCACGCAGTCAGAGCCTGCGTGCAGCACAGGATCTGTCCGGAGAGGTCGGAGAACAGGCCTGCCGGAGCGACTTCCCGCACGAAGCGACGCGGATCCTGCCCCAGCACGCCGCCCGCGACGGCGAAGACCGGCTCGGCCTCCGGACAGTTCGCGACAAGATCGAACATGGCGGCATGCTGCCCACCCTGCCCGGAGCAGAGGATCGCCACCAGGCCGGCCATTACCATCCCGCCGTGAAGGCCAGCGCAACCGGCAGGGTCACGACGCTGGCCAGCGGGACATGGGCGAACGGAGAGCGACTCCGCTTTCCAGCGCATCGACGAACAGGGTCATGGCCAGCAAGTCGGCGCAGCCTCCGGGGCTCAGGCGCCGGGCGACGAACGCCGCATGCACGGCAGCGGCCCGCCCGCGCCAGTCCGGGGCGCCGACCCCGCCCTGCGACAGGAATGAGCAGGCCGCTTCAGAGGCGTAGCGCATCCCGTCGGCACCGCCGCGATGCAGAAGGTTGGTGTCGCAGACCGCGGCAATCAGGGCGAAGCACGCCTGCACGGGCGGTGCGTCAGGGTCGTCGGGCTGCAATGAGCGGCCATCCCTCAACGCCGGCCGGCCCACCTCGTAGACGCTTCGGAATCCACCTGCCGCCTCGGCCCGGGCGCCGCCCGCGCCATAGCGGCGGAGCGCCGCCGCGCCGTGGCTGAAGAGCGGGATCGGACCTCGCCCGATCGCCGCAGCCCATCGCCGCCTGACGACGTTGCCGAGGCCCACCGGCGCAACCGCCCCGCCTTCGGCCGATATTTCAGCGACTCCGCCTGCGGCGGCGCAGAGCAGGCCCATGCCGAAGATCGCGCCGCGATGCGTGTTGACGCCGCCCGTGACGGCCAGCATGGCGGCCTCTGCGCGCAGCCCGATCGTCCGGAGCCGGCCCATATCGGCTTCGTCCTGACCAGCCCGCGCCAACTCCGCGAAAAACGGGCGCAGCGCCTCGGCGCTGGCCTGCAGCATGGCCGCATCCATGTCCGTGTGGCCGCCGCTATCGATGTGGCTGACGAGGCCGGGCTTGGGCCAGGCCGCCAGCTCATGCAGCAGTGCCAGCACCGCCTGGTCGGCGATCAGCTCTGCAACGAGGCCGCCTCCCCGCCGCTGCGCGGGACGGGCGGACTGGATTGCGAATTGAGGCGCCGCGCTCATGCGTGCTGCCCGACGCCCGGCAGAGACGCGATGTCGAGGAGCCGAACACCTTCCATCGTCTTTGCCAGCACCATGGGCCGATCGGCGGTCCGGTGCGCGTTCCACAGCTCGCGCCAGTTCACGGCGCTGCCGTCCGGAAAGACGACCTCGCCGTCGATGCGCAGCGGCGCGGCGCGCTGTACCTCGGTGATGCTGAAAACGAGGGAGAGGACGTCGAAATCTGCCGGAACCGGCCAGAGGACGTCGAGATCCGAGTGCGGGGACAGATAGGGGAGGCCGGTCAGATGCTGCCACAGCAGGCTGCCGAAGGCCGAGGGCTCCACACCGGTCCGCGCGCCCAGGGCGAGAAGCCAGACGATCGTGGAGCGCCAGCCCGGGTCCGCAACCCTTGCGGCGGCGCGCAGCAGGGGCGGGGACGAGCGTTGCAGGACGCCCTCGGGCGGAAGGAGAAGGGCGACGCGGCGCTTGCCGGCGGCCGGCGGCAGCGGGACACCGACCGGCACCAGGCCCCTCTCCTCTCCCTCAGCGCGGCGTCGAACGATGACCGGCCATCCCCGATCCACCCAGGTACCCACCAGCGGCAGATCGGCCAATGGCGGCCAATGGGCCAAAGCCGACGCCCAAACGTCCGGCGCCACATGCAAGAGATCGTGCCGCCTCCAGGGAGCGCTCGACGTCTGTCTACCTCCACGCATGCCCGGCCGCCTCCGTGGCGACCCGTTCGGCGATCTGTTGGGCCAAGAGGCGTCCCTTTCGTTCGAGCCCGCTCCGGTCGCGCAGATCGGAGGTGGCCACGGGCTGCCGCAGGAGGGCCGCAAGACGCGGTGCGAACGGCTCGTCGGCCGCCCAGGTCTCCGCCACCGCGCCGGTCGCGAAAAGCGGCTCGACGCCGGGCGCAAAGATGGGGGTCGACTTCGCCAGCTCCTCGAGGTCCGCGAGTGGCAGTTTGGTGACCCGAGAGATCGAGGGTAAATCCATGACACTGGGTTCCGCACCCGGCAGCGCCACGAGGGACTGGCTCGACAGCGCAGTGGCGATGAACGCCCCCGCCGCCGCATGGCCGAAGAGGACGCTGACTGTCCGATGGCCGTGCACCGCGGCGAGCGCCAGACTCTTGGCGAGATGAGCGAGATATTCGTTGAGCCCCAGCAGCTCGTCCCGACGCGCCATGTTCTGGCTTGCCGTATCGACGAGGACGACGATCGGCGCGCCGCCGCCAGCCTCCACCACGGCCAGGACGTGCCCGGCCAACAGGATCGCGCCGTCGACGCCGAGTGGCGTACCGCCGACGATGCCGACGACCGACGCCTCACCCTGGCCCTCGACCTTGGCGGTGCCGTGGAGCGTCCCCGATGGCCCACGCTCGACCGCATGACCGGACGGAAACAGCGAGGCCAGAACCTCATCGAGCGTCATGATCGGTTCCCTTCGGGCGCTGAATGGCGAGGAACGCGTCGTCGGTGATCTCGGCGATGCGCTCCGGCTGTGGCAGTCCCGCCTTGCGCCAGATCTCCGGCGCGTCATGACAATCTCCGAAGCGTTGCAGGCGCTCCGCGAGGCGCTGCTGCTCGGCCTTGAGCGTCGCCAGCTCGAAGGGCGGGGCATGCGGGATCAGCGCAATCGCCGCTTCGCGGAAATCCTGGATCCGTCCCTTCACGTAGCGGTCCGCGCCGCCGGTGAGGTAGCGCGTCCGGGCGCCGCAAACGCGCCAGACGAGGGCGCGATCCTTGGAGTCGAACTCCTCCACGCCCTTGTTGGTCTCGATCACCTCCGGCCCGCTGACGCTCACCCGGGCGTGCTCGGAAACGACGATACGGCTGCAACAGGCAGTGATGATGCCGCCGCCACCGAAGGCTCCGGCCCGACCCCCGACCAGGGCCAGGACCGGGATGCCGGCGCTGCGCACCTCGACAATGGCACGGATGATCTCGGAGATCGCGAGCTCACCGGCATTCGCCTCCTGAAGCCGGACGCCGCCGGTATCGAGCAGGAGCAGTACGGCGCGGGGACCGCCCCGTTTGGCGCCGTCCCGCGCGGCCCGCAGCAGGCCGGCGAGTTTCGCGCCATGGGCCTCGCCAAACGCACCCCCCAGGAAGCGGCCCTCCTGCGCCGCGACAAAGACCTCTTGGCCATCGAGGCGGCCGCTGCCCACCACGATGCCATCGTCGAAGGCGCCCGTGAGATCGAACTGTGCGAGGTGCGGGCTCATCGCGCGCTGCTCGGGCCCGAGAAACTCGACGAAGCTCTTCGGGTCGAGCAACCCGGCGACGCGCTCGCGGGCAGAGGCTTCGTACCAATCCGCCTCCTGGGGTCGCAGCAGGTTGCTCATGGCTCGGTCCCCATCAGCCGCACACTCTGCATCAGCCGCAGGGTGACCGTGTCAGGGCGCGCTCCGCCATCGTTGATCGAGAACCGCAGGCCGCCCGGCGAGCTGCGCTCGAAGAATTCCTGGATCACCGCCTCCCAGATCCCGCGGAAGCCGGTCACCGCCGTGCGGACGTCGACCAGACATTCGTGCTCGGGCAGCGCCCGCTCGACCAGGACCTCGAGATTGCCGGAGGCGTTGACGCCCGTGATGGCGTGATGCCGATGGCCGACGGCGCGCCTCTCAACCGTACCGCGCACCTGGAACTGCTCCACCTTCGCCTCCTACCAATTCCGGAACTTGGATGGCGGTCGGTAAAGGCCACCGGACCAAGTCACGAGATCCTCGATCGAATGGGCCGCGAGCAGCTGGCGGGTCGCGGCCAAGGGATCGATGCCGAGATCTTCGGAACGGCGGATGACCCCGCGCTGCCGCAGCGCCTCGACGGCCTTGCGATCCCGCGCGCGGCCCACGTCGGTGAAGCCGGCGACACCGCGGATCGCCTGTTCGCGCTCGGCCGGACCGCGGCACAGGAGCAGGTTGGCGATCCCCTCCTCGGTGACGATGTGGCTGACGTCGTCGCCGTAGATCATGACGGGCGCGAGGTCGAATTTCAGCTCCTCCGCCATCGCCACGCTGTCCAGCGTCTCGACGAAGTTCGGCTTCATCTTCTCGCCGAAGGTCTCGAGGATCTGCACCACCAGCTTGCGCCCGCGGATCAGCGTCGTCTGTCCGTCCGAGGCCTCGCGGCCGGCCTTGAGCCAGGCGGCCGTCGGATGGCGGCGGCCGTGGACGTCCGACCCCATGTTCGGAGCGCCGCCGAAACCGGCGATGCGGCCTTCGGTGACGGTCGAGCTGTTGCCGGCAAGATCGATCTGCAGGGTCGAGCCGATGAACATGTCGCAGGCATAGAGGCCGGCGGTCTGGCAGATCAGGCGGTTGGACCGCAGCGTTCCGTCATGGCCAGTGAAATACACGTCGCTGCGCGCCGATATGTAGTCCTCCATCCCCACCTCGCCGCCGAAGGAATGGATCTGCTCGACCCAGCCGCTTTCGATGGCAGGGATCAGCGTCGGATGCGGGTTCAGTGCCCAGTGGGTGGCGACCTTCCCCTTGAGGCCGAGTTGCTCGCCGTAGGTCGGCAGCAGGAGCTCGATGGCCGCGGTCGGAAACCCGATGCCGTGGTTGAGGCGCCTCACACCGTATTCGCCGTAGATGCCCTTGATGGCCATCATGGCCATCAGGATCTGGTTCTCGGTGATGCTCGCCGGATCGCGGGTGAACAGCGGCTCGACGTAGAAGGGCTGGTCCGATTTGATGACGAAGTCGACCCGGTCGCCAGGTATGTCGACGCGGGACACCTGGTCGACGAGCTCATTCACTTGGGCGACCACGATGCCCGACTTGAAGGCGGTCGCCTCGACGATGGTGGGCGTGTCCTCGGTATTGGGGCCGGTATAGAGATTGCCGTGGCGGTCGGCCTGCGCGGCGGCGATCAGGGCGACGTGCGGCGTCAAATCCATAAAGTAGCGGGCGAACAGCTCGATATAGGTATGGATGGCGCCGAGCTCGATCTTGCCGGCGGCGAGCGCGCGCGCGATCGCGGCCCCTTGCGGGCCCGAATAGGAGAAGTCGAGCTTGCGCGCGATGCCCCGTTCGAACAGGTCGAGATGGGCCTGGAGAACGACTCCCGATTGCACGATATGGAGATCGTGGACTCGCGACCGATCGACGCCTGCGAGGACCTCGGCGAGGAAATCGGCCTGCTTCTGGTTGTCGCCCTCGAGGCAGACCCTGTCGTCGGGGTGGATGACCGCCTCGAGAAGCGCCTTCGCGCTCTCCGGCGACACCATCTTGCCGCTGGCGTAGCGGGAACCTGCGTCCAGGCGGGCGTCTCGCTCGCTGCGCTGCTTCTGCCAGTCCGTCATGTCGCTGTCCCCAGGTCCCAGACTCGATGAGTCGTGATCAGGTTCCCCGCTCACGTCAGTTTGATGGAGCGGCTTGTGTATGCGCCACTCGACCCTCCCTGGAACCGTTCCGGAACACGGTTCGCGGCGTTTAAAAGATGCGGCCGTTTCCCGGCCCACGTGAGTGAACCGGTGTAAATTTACGTAAAATAGTCGGGAGCAGCCACGGGCGCGGCACGAGCGCGTCGAGCAGCGCCTGGATGTAGCCGTAGCAATAGGCGAAGGCGACGCCCGAGGGGTCGCGGCCGTCGATCCGCGGGACGTGGTCGGGCATCAGCATGTAGGGGTAGCCGACGTCGCGATAGCGGCGAGCGCGCGGGCCATGTCCATGTCGCCCTGGTCGGGGAAGGCCTCCATAAAGTCGAGCTTATGTCCCTTGATGTTGCGGAAATGGACGTTGAAGATCTTGGCCCTCTCGCCGAACCAGCGGATCACCTCGAAGATCTCGCTGGCCGGGTCGTCGAGCATCTCGGCGACGGTACCCTGGCAGAAATTGAGCCCGCGATAGGGGCTCTCGTGCATCGTAACAAAGCGCTTGAGCCTCTCGACCGTGCCGAGCACGCGGGTCACCCCGCGATAGCCGGGCGGCGTGTAGGGGTCGTGCGGGTGGCAGGCGAGCCGCACCTTGGCCGCGGTCGCGACCGGCACGACCTGCCTGAGGAAATGGTCGATCCGCTCCCAGTTCTCGTCCTCGGAGACGATGCCCGCACGCGTCGGCGGTGCGGTCTGGTCGGCGCGGCTCCAGCGGAAGGCGGCGTTGCGCGAGCCGCCGCGCCCGGGCTCGCCCGCGGTGCGCGGGATGCCGATGATGCAGAGATTGTATTTGGCTGCGCGGATGCCGGCCGCGGCCAGCCGTTCCGGGTCCTTGCCGAGCAGGATGTGCGGGCTCTCCGCCTCCTCGATCGGCCGCGGCTGCGCGGAATAGTGGATCTCCAAAGGCGGGTCGCCTCGGGGAGACGGCGACTTCAGGGGCGCGTTGGCAACGGGAGGATGCCCGCGCTCGGGCCAGTCAGGTCGGTCAAGAAGATCGTGTTGTGCCCGTTGGCGTTAGCCGTCCGGGTGAGCTCTTGGAGCACCTGCATTCGGTACACCATCTTCCGCGTGCCTGTGGGATCCTGGTCGAGGAAATCGGTCAGCGTCTTGATCGCCGCCGTACGAGCCTCCGCCGCCTTTTGCGCGATTTGGGCTTCCACGACCGCCTCGTCGGGCTTCATGTTCGATACCTGCGCTCCGACGAGGCGAAGCGGCACGCCCTGCTCGATCAGCACTCTGCCAACTCCCGCTGCGATGCGGTCGGTGAGGTTGTCCTTTTCGCTGCCGAAAGCCTTGAAAGCCGCGGCAAAATCTGGATATCGCGAGCATATCTTGCGAATATTGCCGCGGACCTGAAGCTGTGCCTGCTGGTCGTAGACCGACTCTGCCGAAAGCACCAGGATTCGAGTGCTGCCTTGCATCGGGGTTGGGTTTCCCAGCATGAACAGCGTCCTCAGATCCTTTTTTCCTTGCGGCGTCGAATAGTCCGGCAGCGCCAGCACGAGTCTGACATCGAGCGTCATCGGGTTCTGGTCCTGGGTCAGACAGCGATGGTCGGCGCCATCCTTGTTGCCTGCCTTGCCGAGGAACTGCTCTTTGACTTCGATGCCGCTTCGCTGGATGAGCACCAACTGGTTACCCTCGCCGGCAGCACTGGTCGTGCCGATGTCGACTTGCCCTGGGGTGTAGATGGTGTCCTCGTACCCGCTCGGAGTGAGCTTCATGCCGATGTAGTTCGGCGGAATGTTCTGGAAGCTCTGATAACAGGCAGCAAGTATTAGACTGCTGACGATAGCCAATATCACTAGGCCGTAGACACGGGGTCGCATTGTGTTCCTCTTTCTTTCCTACTTATTGATGATGGCATCCATACGCTCGTAAACCGGCGAATGGTCTACGTCCTGTCGCGGGAGACGATTGGCGCTGGCAACCAAGAAGACATGCCAGAGCATGCCGCCGACGATGGCGATGGCCAGAAGCGAAGCGCCGCGATTGTTCCATTTGCAAAGTTGCGCTTGCGCGAGGCTTGCGCCAGTGCGCCGCGTGCTGAACCGAATAGCGAGCCAAGCGATGAGTATCGCCAACAAGCCGCCAATTGATCCCATGATCCCGGGCTGGAGGGAGCGGGCAAGACCTGTCCAATTCATCTCGATGATCTCGAATACATTGCCTGATGAAAGATATCGGCGAAATCGTCCAAAAAAGGCAAGCACAACTTTACTTACCGAGTGGCTTATACATGATGTTTTTCATCACTATCGTCATATTACTGTGTAAAAACGGAAATTCGAGACATAAATCGCGAGTTTCGATGAATTGCCCAATCATCTGCGCTGAATTGTGCGCTCCGCTCGATCGGGCGCTGAAACTTTTCGTTTTGATCGCCAAAGCAACCGAACCTCGACGCACCGCGCCAGCGAATAACCGGATCGGTCAATATCGCGGCGGAAGTTGAATGATTTGCCAATTCGCGGCGGGACAGGACCGGAGGGGAGGGCCAGACGCGGGCATTCAATCAAGCCCCAAGCGCCGCGTCGGCACCGACCGCATGATTGGCTGGCGCGGCCGAAGCCGGTGTCACTTCGGTGATCAAACGATCGTTGCTGGCGATGTCGGCTATTCGCGACAATAAAATCTGCCGACGCTCGTGAAGCCCGGGGTGCGATCTCCGATGACGCGCGCGCCACAGGCGCAACTCGATGGAAATCCGCTCGATCGAGTTGGTGGCTCGATCGGGATCGAGCTCGATCTCCTCGTCGCTGCCATACACGCCGTCGAGATCATGAATGTCCTGCAGATACCAGCTCAGGATGTCAAAGCATTGGAGGCACCGTTTCAGGTCGAAGCCGGCCTTGCGACACAAATCGAGTGCGTAAGCATCGGCTGCGAGCTCGTTGTCGCGGGAATATAGCCACCGCGCCAGCCGTTCGAGCGCGATAAAGGCTAGAGCCGCGGGCACGTGGGCGAACGCGCTTTCCATCCAGCGCTCCGCTCGCTTCAGGTGGCCGAGGTCATGGTGTCCGATTTCGTGCGCGAGCGCGAAAGCCACCGGGGCATCGGACGTGCAGCGCTCGATGAACCGACGAGTAATGTAGACATACGGCCCCGGCAGAGTGAAGGCGGTGGGAGCGGAAGCCCACAATACTTCGCCCGTCATCGGTGCCGAGGGCGCCCGTGCGGCGTTCAGCGCCGCCATAGCCCGCGCGGCTCTGTCGTGGGAAAAATCTCGGTTTCTCAGTCCGAGCTGTCGGAGAAATACTGAGTGGAGGCGTTCGCCAAGAGGTCGTTTCTGGTGGGTCATGTGCCGAGGAATCCTATTCGATTGAAGGCATCTTCTGGGCTTAGGTTCATTTCTTGCCGTGGGGTTCTTTTGCCTGATCAGCGTGGTCTATCAGCACTCGGATCAGAACAATCATGAATGCGGCCAGCAGGCAAATCAGCGCCATCAGGATATGAGGGTTGAACTCGTAGATAATCGCATCCGGGGGAGGGGGATAATTGATGATTTCCATTTCTTCTTTTCCTTACATCGAGTGAAGAACACGCGACGTAGTGAAATTGCAGGGAACCAAGGACGAACAAGCTGAGACGTTTCAGCCGGGCCATGGCGGCAAACCGGCAATCAGGTCAATGGAGTAGGAAGGCCGCGAGAATGAGCGTGGCATTGTAGGTGGCATGGGCTGCGACCGGGGCGCACAGGGACTGGGTGCGCTGGGCCCACAGGGCAAAAAGCAGCCCGTTTGCAGTGATCGCAGCGGTGGCGACCCAGCCGCCGACCCCCGGGCACATCAGAAAACGTAAATGCCCAAGAGCAAAGATCGTGGTGGTAACCAGGGCTGAGGGCAAGCGGGCCAGTCTCTGCTCAAACCATTGCAGCAACAGCCCACGGAAAAACATCTCCTCGGTGAGCGGAACCAGCACGACCGCGATCAGTCCCCATGTTGCCAATTGTCCAAGCGATTGCGGTCGCGCCATGACTTCGGCAGCTGTCCGGTGGCAAGGCCAACGAACGGTAGACCAGAGCACAGCGAGCAGCAGTACTACGACCCCGGCCGCGACCAACCCGCTGAGAGCGGCATAGAGAAGGCGTCGGCCTGCGATCGGACGAAAATAACCGGCGAAAGATCCGCGCCCGCGGCGCTTGCGCAGCACCCGCCGCATGGCGAGCAGAAGAGCCAAATAGAAACTAGCAACACAGATTTGGGTGAAATAACAATTTGTGGACATCTCCTTGATAAACACATCGGCGTCAGTTCCGTACCCCAACACCAAGTACAATGTGACGCCAGCCACAATGAATAGGAAGGAGAAGCCGAACCAACCGAGATAGGCCTTGAGCGCTATGAAGAACAGATCCCACCAGCGTATTTTGCCGGGGCTTGTAGGCACCTTAGAAGACTTTGCTGTTACCGGTTGAAATGGCTTCGCCGGCGCGACACTGGTTTGGTTGGGCGCGACGCCGTCGATCCGGGCAAGCGTCGCTGTTTTGGGGGGAGCGAATTCGAGGACTACCGATTCACCGCAGTGCTCCGGACTGATTTCCTCGATGCTTTGCCTGATCAACAGGTCTTCCGGTGTTTCCCAGTTTGCCATATGCCATTTTCTTTTGTTATCTGAAATAACCCATACTAGGACTATAAAATAACTCTAACATCATTAAAATCAACAACAAGTTTATTCGCCGACTGTACTCTTCTGCTATTTCATAGAATGGTTCCGAGCCTCATATATATATTGTGTCACTTTAATGGGTGAATCATAGACCGCGAGACAATTGCGCGACCGTGTACCTGTGAAGTGAATATTATCGCGTCAGATTGGCCACGCGGCGAAAGCCGCGCGTAGTCTAACCATCAAGGTAAACCTGTGTAGCCGTTCGCGGGGGAATTGGATCCAACGGTCAGACCTGACGCGATTCTAGCGCTGAGTAGCGGATTTGTGTAATATCGTATCAGAAGTCGCGCAATATGCCAATTAGCGGCCGCGAGAGGAACGTTATGTTGAGCAACAACGTCCGCTGGAGGGTGGACCAGGCTTTCGCGCTCAAAGCAGTCATGCAGTATTTGGTAAATTGCAAGCAGAAGCGGATAACCTACAAAAAGATTTTCGCCGCACATCCCAAAAAAGGCGAGAGTAAGGAGTTCGACGAGGTCAAGAGAGGCCACATGTTCATGCGAGAGAACGCAGGGTTCGATATTTATGAGGAAGAGTTTCCGCATTTTTTGACAGCAGTCCAAAAGGTGATCGACGACAACAATATCGTACTTCCCTTATTTCTACGCGAGGCAGCCCGGCATGCTGGAATTAGGGTGGCGGGGGGAGATCGATCGACAGCGATCCCTTCCTTCATCGATGTTGACGGCGTGGCAGCGTCTATGGAAGACGATAAGGAGATGGAAGACATCCTGCGACACTATCAGGGATGCTGGCAGATTTACCGCTTATCATCGAGATCGAGCACTACGGATGCCGATGAAAAGGTGAATGTCGGGTTCTTGAACATTAAACCGTTATCACTGATCAGAAAGCTCGGGCTGCTGGCGCCCGAGTTTTCACTGTATCAGCGCAGCGAAGAAGATGATTCATTTCAGGCGTTGAACCTCGGAAGAGTAACCGGGGCGCTATTGTACAACGGTGGTTACGTGACACTGGTTGGCGAGCGATCGGGGCGTGGCTTTGCCAAGATCGGGATTTTAACGTGGGCGCATGTCGGAAATATATTTGACGAACATGAGACAACGATATTCGGCCTCTCGTGTATTCCTAATTCGGAGGGCCGAAGAATCATCGGTGCGTATTTTATTGCTCGATTCATCCCAGGAAGCGACGAATTTAATGAAGATAAATACCAAATAACCAGGGAAAATGAGTTGAAAAAAATTGGGTATGTCGCCTGGGATAATTTAAAAGAATCAATCGATGACCTATCTGTTGTTCAACGTATACAAGCAGCATTTGATCGAAGTAAGCGGGATTGCGTGTTTCAGGTATAAGCGCTCTGCGTGCCGGCTGGCCGGGGCACCAGAGCGTCGAGCAGCGCTTGGATATAGCCGTAGCAATAGGCGAAGGCGACGCCCGAGGGGTCGCGGCCGTCGATCCGCGGGACGTGGTCGGGCATCACCATGTAGGGGTAGCCGACATCGCGATAGGCGGCGAGCGCGCGGGGCATGTCCATGTCGCCCTCGTCGGGGAAGGCCTCCATGAAGTCGAGCTTGCGTCCTTTGATGTTGCGGAAATGGACGTTGAAGATCTTGGCCCTCTCGCCAAACCAGCGGATCACCTCGAAGATCTCGCGGGCCGGGTCGTCGAGCATCTCGGCGATCGTCCCCTGGCAGAAATTGAGCCCGTGATAGGGGCTCTCGTGCATCTGCACGAACCGCTTCAGCCCCTCGACCGTGCCGAGCACCCGGGTTACCCCGCGGTAGCCGGGCGGCGTGTAGGGGTCGTGCGGGTGGCAGGCGAGCCGCACTTTGGCGGCGGTCGCGACCGGGACGACAGCGCCGAGGAAATGGTCGATCCGCTCCCAATTCTCCTCCTCCGAGACGATGCCGGCCGCGGTCGGCGGGGCCGTGTGGTCGGCATGGCTCCACCGGAAGGCGGCGTTGCGCGAGCCGCCGCGTCCCGGCTCGCGCGCGGTGCGCGGGATGCCGATGATGCAGAGATTGTATTTGGCCGCCGGGATGCCGGCCGCCGCCAGCCGCTCGATCAGCCCGCAGATGCTGTCGATCTCGCGCTGCCGCTCGGGGTCCTTGCCGAGCAGGATGTTGGGGCTCTCGGCCTCCTCGATCGGCCGCGACGACAACGGCAGCTGCACCATGTCGAGCGCGAGGCCGAACGAGGAGACGTGCTCCTTGTGGCGGCAGAGATCCTCGAGGCTCCAATGGTGCGGATCGCCCGGCGGGTCGACGCAGACATGTTTGACGCCGAGCTGGGCCCAGACCCGGTAATCGCCATCGTCGCGCGGCCCGATCTGGGTCCCGACATACATGACCGTTCCTCCCTCCCCGGGGAAGGCGCATGCTACACGCTTCGCCCCCTTGTGGTGACCGGATCGTCGCCTATCTATACCATATGTGTGGTTTTGTCAATTAACGAAATGGTTATGCCGCGTGGAGAGCATGCTTCTGGGGCCAACCGATCTCCGCTGCCAAATTCCGCTGCCATTCCGCTGCCGGCCGGTCTGCCCAATCGCTCTCAAGGAGCTGAATTGCATTGCTTTTTCGCTGTTGGTGGACGCTTTTTGGACGCCGAAACAGATGTTCCCTGCTGTGAGGGACATCTGACGCCGGGCTGACGCTCATAGCGAGGTGCGAGATGCGCGTTTTCACGATGATGCCGATGCGGCACTGGCGCGAGGCGGGGCGGTTCGCCGCCGCCGCGGAGGAAGCCGGGTTCGATGCGCTGATGACCGCCGAGCTCGCGCACGACGTCTTCACCCCGCTCGCCTTTGCGGCACTGGCGACCGAGCGGATCGAGCTGACGCCGTCGATCGCGGTCGCCTTCCCGCGCAGCCCGACGGTCGTGGCGAGCCAGGCCTGGGACCTGCAGGCGAACTCGAACGGACGGTTTGTGCTGGGGCTCGGCAGCCAGGTCAGAGGCCACAACGAGCGCCGCTTCGGCATTGCCTGGAGCCCGCCCGCACCCCGGCTGCGCGACTATGTCCAGGCCCTGCGCGCGGTCTGGCGGTGCTGGGAGAAGGGCGAAAAGCTCGATCACCGGGGTGAGCACTACCGGCTGACCCTGATGACCCCCGACTTCTCGCCGGAACCGACCGGGCTGCCGATGGTGCCGGTCACGATCGCCGCCGTCGGCGAGGCGATGCTCCGGGTCGCCGGCGAGGTGTGCGACGGGGTGCGCCTGCATCCCTTGTGCTCGCGCCGTTATCTCGAAGAGATCGCACTGCCGCGCATGGCCGAAGGGATGCGCCGCAGCGGACGCAGCCGCGCGCATTTCGATGTGTTCGGCGGCGGCTTTGTCGTCACCGGGCCCGATGAACAGACCGTCGCCGAGGGGATGGAACGGGTCCGAAAACGCGTCGCCTTTTACGGCTCGACGCGCAGCTATCTGCCGATCCTGTCGTTGCACGGGCTCGACGAGCTCGGGCTCAAACTGCACGCAATGTCGTTAGAGGGACGCTGGGGCGAGATGGCGGCCGAGGTGTCGGATGATGTAGTCCGAATTTTCGCGGCCTGCGGCACCTATGATGAGGTCGCGCAGGCGATCGAAGCGCGTTACGGCGGCCTTGCCGACTCGATCGAGATCAATTTCCCCGCCGATACCCCGGTCGGGCTGCAGCGCGAGCTCGTAGCCGACATCCGCCGCATCCCGCACGCCTTCGCGGGCTTCGCTGCCGGCTGGTGAGCTAGCCGGTCGCCAGCCGCCCGACGCCCTCGATGACGGTGTCCCAGTCGTCGACTTCGCGGTCTTGCGGATGGACCATGACGTGCTGTACGCCGGCCGCCGCGTAGGCGGCGACGCGCTCGCGCATCATGCCGACATCCTTGCCGTCCCAGTGCGAGCGCACCGAGATCGTGAAGCCCGGCTCGGGCCGGTCGCGGCGCAAGCGCTTGATCACTTCGCCGGCCTGCTCCGGGGTCACTTGGCTGCCGTGCCAGCCATCGCCGATGCGCACGGTGCGGCGGTGTGCCGCCTCCGACCGGCTGCCGTGCCACATCGGGATCGGGCTCACCGGCTGCGGCAGCATCGTCATGTCCTTGATCACGGCCAGGATGTATTTCGCCTCGAACGAGACCGGGTCCTGCGACCACACCGCACGCATCATCGCGATGCCCTCGTCCATGCGCCGGCCGCGCTCGTTGAACGGCACGCCGAGGGCCGCAAATTCGGGCTCCAGCCAGCCGACCCCGACCCCGAGGATCAGCCGCCCTCCCGACAGATTGTGCAAGGTGGACAATTCCTTGGCGAGCGGCAGCGGGTGGCGCATCGGCAGCACGATGACGCTGGTGCCGAGCCGCACCCGCTCGGTCACCGAGGCGACCCAGGTCAGGGTCAGGATCGGATCGTAGAACAACGGCGAGCGCGGAAACTGCGCGCGCGGCACGATGATGTGCTCGCTGACCCACACGTCGCTGAGCCCGAGCGCCTCGGCGCGCTGCGCATGGCGCTTGATCAATGCCGGTGTGGCCTGCGATCCCGCATGCGGCAGATGAATCCCGAGTTGCATCATCCGTTCTCCCGTGGTCGTCTCTGATGACAATGCATTTGCCAGCGCAGACGCGAAAGGGGGAAGGGATGCGGTTCACCGACAAGGTCGTGGTCATCACCGCGTTTGCCAACGGGATCGGCTGCGCGACTGCCGAGATCATGGCGCGCGAAGGTGCGGTTGTGGTCGGCGTCGATAACCATCAGGACCGCCTCGAAGAGGCGGTGTCAGCATTGCGCAGCGCAGGCGGCAAGGCGCACGGGCGGCTCTGCGACGCCCTCGATCCGGGACAGGTCGAGGCGACCGTCGCCTCAGTGCACGACGAGTTCGGCGCGATCGACATCCTGGTCAACGCCGTGGGCGGCAGCACGATCATCGCCAATTCCGGGGCCGGGGTCGACGAGCTGACCTTTGCCGAGTGGCAACGGCTGATCGATTTTAATCTCAGCGGGACCTTTCTCTTCACCCACACCGTGGTGCCGATCATGAAACGCCGGCAGCACGGCAAGATCGTCAATCTCGCCTCGATCGCCGGACGCGGCTTGAGCCCGACGAGCAGCAGCGCCTATGCCGCGGCAAAGGGCGGGATCATCGCCTTCACCCGCAAGCTCGCCTTCGAGCTCGGCCCCTACGGAATCACGATCAACGCGATTGCGCCGAGCCTCACTTTGACCGAGCGCATCCGCCCGCACTGGGATAAGCGGACACAGGAGGCGCAGGTGGCGGAGATCGCGCGCACACCGCTGCGCCGCATCGCCGAGGCGGCCGACCAGGCCAAGGTCATCTGTTTTCTCGCATCGAGCGACGCCGATTTCGTGACCGGCGTCACGATCGACGTAACCGGAGGAAATTAACCCGATGGCGACTTTTGTTCTGATCCACGGCTCCTATCAGGGCGGGTGGATCTGGCAGCGCGTGGCGACCCGGCTGCGGGCTGCCGGGCACACGGTCTATGCCCCGAGCTTGGACGGCTGCGCCGAACGCAAGCACCAGGTCCGCGCCGGCATCACCACAGAGACGCACGCCGCCGAAATCGCCGAGATGCTGTTCTACGAGGATCTACGCGATGTCGTGATGGTGGGCACGAGCTCGGGCGGCATGGTGCTGTGCCGCGCTGCGGAAGCGGCGCGCGACCGGATTGCCCGAGTGGTCCTCGTCGATGCGCTGGCGCTCTTTGACGGAGAGCGGATCCGCGACATCGTCCGCCGCTCGACGGCGGTTCCGAGCGGGCTCACCGCAGGGCCTTCGCGCGAGGATGCGGAAACCCGTCTCTTCGCCGATCTCGACCCGGCGACGCGGGCCTGGGCGCTCGAGCGCTATACCTTGCACCCGATCGGGATCTACGAGCACCCGATAGAGCTGACGAGCTTCTGGACGCAGCCCTGGGATGCGACGGTGATTTGGTGCCGCCGCGCGGTCAACCCGGGCGAAGCGCATCAGCGCCGCGCTGCCGACCGGTTAAAGGCCAAGTGGTTCGAGCTCGACACTGGCCACTATCCGATGCTGAGCATGCCGGAGGAGCTGACCGCGCTGCTGACCCAATGACAACATTGATCATTTGAGCTGATCGGCGACTTTGTCGATGCCGGCCTTGGAGCACGCTTCGTCCTTCTCGCCGCCTGGCGCGCCCGAGACGCCGACCGCCCCGACGACCTCGTCGCCGGCCTTGATCGGCAAGGCGCCCTGCGCCGCGATGATCCCCGTCAGGTGCACCGCGCCGGTTGTGGGATTGTCCTTTACGCGCTGGACAAATTCGCCCGACGGGATGCGAAAGGTGCGCGAAGTGTAGGCCTTGCGCTGGCTGTTCTCCATCGTGTGCGGCGGGGCACCGTCGCCGCGCACCGCGACGAGGACCTCGCCATTACGCCCAAGCACGTGCACGGAGACGTGATAGCCCTGCTTCGTGCAGGTATCGAGCGCGGTTTGCGCGATCGTCATCGCCATCGCGGCCGACAGGCTCTTCTCGGTCAGCAGTTGCGCGCCCGCAGGCAAGGCCAGCGCACAGGCGAGGCCGATGGCGGCAGGGCGTATGAAACCCACGGGCATGCTGCCTTTCCTCCCTCGGATCAAGTCGAGCTGGTTGCTTGGGATGCGGCTTGGGCGCAAAGCCTATCACATTCCGGGCCGCCAATAGCGTGCAGGAGGTTATCGATGATCCCGCGACGCCGCATGCTGGAAGGTTTCGTTGCCTCGGCTGCGGGTTTCTCATTATCGCGGCTGTCGGTCGCAGCTGCGCTGGCGCCGACCCCGGAGCAAACCGCCGGCCCGTTTTACCCGCTGGCACTGCCACCCGACTCGGACAACGACCTGATCCACATTGCCGGGCGCGACGGGAAGGCGAAGGGCACCGTCACCTACGTCAGCGGGCGCGTTCTCGACCCGGACGGGCGGCCGGTTGCCGGCGCACGGGTCGAGATCTGGCAATGCGACGCCAACGGCCGCTATCATTATGTCCGGGACGACCGCGCCGGTCCACCGCTCGACGACAACTTCCAGGGCTACGGGCAGACCGCGACCGACGGGACTGGAGGCTATCGCTTCGTGACGATCCGGCCGGTGCCCTATCCCGGCCGCACGCCGCACATCCATTTCGCGGTCTCCGGCTCGGGTTTCCCGCGTTTCATCACGCAGATGTACGTCGCCGGCGAGCCGCAAAACGAGCGCGACGGTTTGCTGATGAGCGTGCGCGACCCCGCCGCCCGCGCCCGGTTGATCGTTCCGCTGCGGCCATCGTCCGAGGCCGAGAAGGCCGCTCTGGCCGGCACCTTCGATATCGTCCTCGGCTGAACAGGCGAGGGGCGGCCAAGCCCCTTCTCTATCGGGCCGTCGCGGAAGCACCCTTCTGATCGGGTGTAATAAAACGAGCCTCAGCTCCGCTGGCACCGCCATTGCGAACCGGCGGGCGATATGCACCCATTAGGCTCCCGCCGATCCGCAGATGCGGGACGGCGAGATGCCGTGAAGGGGTCTGTCGGGCGGACAAGGCGACCCGGCGCCACCACCTGAAGGGGGGATAAGCACAGATGACGATGGATATCGCGTCCTGGTCGCCGCGAATGCTGTCGGTGCTCCGGATAATGACGGGTCTTTTGTTCCTGGAGCACGGGACGCAGAAGCTCTTCGCTTTTCCGCCTCCCGCGAACCCCGGCCCGGCGCTGTTCTCGCTGCTCGGGGTTCAAGGGATAATCGAGCTGGTCGGCGGCACTCTTCTTGCGCTCGGGTTCCTCACCCAGCCCGTAGCCTTCGTCCTCGCCGGCGACATGGCGGTCGCCTACTTCATGAGACATGCCCCGAGAGACTTCTTTCCGGCGCTCAACGGCGGAAAGTTGGCGATTCTCTATTGCTTCGTGTTCCTCTATCTCTTCGTCGCCGGAGGCGGGGTTTGGAGCGTCGACGAGTGGCGGGCAACGTCACGTTCCCGGTGAACGATCGCTCAAGCGGGCGCGCGCTCATTTTGCCGGTGCAGAGCCTCGATCCTCGCTTTCATCTCGGGCGGCGGCCAGTCCTCGATCAACCACCCGGGCAGCGGTTCGCCGGGGCCGCTGACCTTCAGCGCCTCGTCGTGGTCATCCCGGCCCCCTGAGAACAGGGCCAGCGCGTGGGGCAACTCGTAATAAATCTCGAGCGTGTTGCCGTCGGGATCGGCGAAGTAGAAGCTGCGCTGATTGATGTGGTTGGTGGCGCGCAGGATCTCGACGCCGTTGCTGACGAGGTGGGTATAGGCGTCGCGCAAGGCGGCATAGCCGACCTGGAAGGCGATGTGCCCGAGCCCGATCTGTCCGCGCTGCGGCCGCTGCGCCGTTTCGGGCGCCGGATGCTGGCCGATGTCGAGGGTGTGGAAGTTGTCGCCCAGTGTCATGAAGACGCCGCCATGCTCCGGGTCTTCCTCGGCAATCACGAAGCCGGGCACATCGCGGTAAAACCGCTTTGAGGCCTCCTGGTCGGCGACCCTCAGATTGACGTGGCCGATGCCCTTCAACTTGATCATGGCAACACCTGTGCCTTCTCTCGGATAACTCTAAGGTTATGCCCACAAGAGCTGGCGCAAGTCTGTGTCCATTCGAATGGCAGCCATGGCACAGACGCAGCCAACAATGGGCCGACGAGCGCCCCGTTCGGGTTATGCTGACCCCAAGGCCGACGCCGGCTGCGCAGGAGCGAGTACATGACCATCAGCCTGTCCGCGCAGAGCGGCGAACGGCGCCGGGTTGCGGAGACCACCGCCTTCTCGATCATTCTGGCGCTGAGCTTTTCGCATTTCCTGAACGACATGATGCAGTCGCTGCTGCCGGCGCTCTATCCGATGCTGAAGGGCGCCTACGGGCTGAATTTCGCTCAGATCGGAATGATAACCCTGACTTCGCAGCTGATCTCGTCCGTGCTGCAGCCGGCGGTCGGGATGTTCGCCGACCGGCGGCCGCAACCCTATTCGCTCGCCATCGGCATGGGCGCTACGCTCGTCGGCCTCATACTGCTGGCGGGCGCCGGCAGCTACCCGATGCTGGTCTTTGCGGCGGCGTTGGTCGGGGTCGGTTCCGCGGTCTTCCACCCGGAGGCTTCGCGTGTCGCCCGGATGGCTTCGGGCGGGCGCCACGGCTTGGCGCAATCGCTGTTCCAGGTCGGCGGCAATGTCGGCTCGTCGCTCGGGCCGGTGCTGGCCGCCTTTATCGTGATCCCATGGGGCCAGTCGAGCATCGCCTGGTTCTCTGCCGCCGCGTTGCTGGCGATGACGGTGCTTTTCGCGGTCGGCAACTGGTGCCGCCGGGAGCACGCTGCCCCGCCGCGGGCGGCCGGACGGTACATGGCCGAGCTGCCCCGTCTGTCGCGGCGCCGGATCGGCTGGTCGATCGTGATCCTGCTGGCGGTGATCTTCTCCAAAGCCTTCTACACGACCAGCCTCAACAGTTATTACACCTTCTACCTGATCAGTAAATTCGATGTGTCGATCGAGAGCGCGCAGATTTATCTCTTCGCTTTCCTCGCCTCGGTGGCCCTAGGCACGTTGATCGGTGGTCCTGTCGGTGACCGGATCGGCCGCAAGGCGGTGATCTGGGTATCCATCGTCGGAGTGTTCCCGTTCACCCTGGTGCTGCCTTACGCCAACCTGTTCTGGACCGGCATCCTGACCGTCGTGATCGGGATGACATTGGCTTCGGCCTCTTCGGCGATCATCGTCTACGCGCTGGAATTGGTGCCCGGCCGGATCGGCATGGTCGCAGGATTGTTCTTCGGCCTGTCCTTCGGCATGGCCGGGATCGGCGCAGCGGTGCTCGGCCGGGTAGCCGATGGCACCAGCATCGACACCGTCTATCAGTTGTGCGCGTTCCTGCCGGCGATCGGCCTGCTGACGGCACTATTGCCGAACCTCGGCCGGCCGGTGCCACCGGCAGCAAAGACATCGCCGCAAACGAGGCTGATGGAGACAGCACCCGCTCGCTTTTCCCGCTAGCGCTTCAGCCTTTCTCGCTGCCGTCGGTTGCGGGGGGCTGTTCGCCGCGATGAAAGTCGAGTGCGGCACCATTCATGCAGTAGCGCAGCCCGGTGGGCTTCGGGCCGTCATCAAAGACATGGCCGAGATGGCCGCCACACTGGCTGCAATGGACTTCGGTACGAGTCATAAAAAGGCTGCGGTCGGTCTGCGTCTCGACAGCCTGGGCGACCGGCGCCCAGAAGCTCGGCCAGCCGGTCCCGCTGTCGAACTTGGTATCCGAGGCGAAGAGCGGCTGGCTGCAACCGGCGCAGCGGTAGATGCCCGCGCCATATTCCTTGTCGAGCGGGCTCGAGCCGGCACGTTCGGTACCGTGCTCACGCAGCACTCGATAGGCCGCCGAAGGAAGCTTGCGCCGCCACTCCTCCTCGCTCATCGCCACGGGGAATTTCTTGGCCGGCGAATGTCCTCTGCCGGCGAGGCGACCCAACAGGCCCTCTGCCATAACATTTCCTCTCGGATGTGAGTGCGACGGGACGGGATATCGGATCGCCGGGGCCGGCCGTGAAGAGCCGGTGGGGCCGCGGTTTCGCAAAATGCGCGGGGTAGGAGTCTTGGTTCGCCCTGAACTTAATGCACCCGCTCGCCTTTGTCGGGGACCGGACGCAGCAATTCCGCGGTCGAGCGCGCGATCCAACACCAGACGACGCAGGTCAGCTCGTCGTCGCCGCTGCGCAAGCGCTGGACCTCCTGTTGCGCGATTTGCGCAGCGGCAGCGCCATGCCGGCGCACGAGAAGCAGAGCCGCTTCCCAGATCTTGCGCTCGTTCGTCATCATCGTCGGAGCCATCATAACCGCAAACCCCGGCGCATCCCAGCAGGTTCCCTGGGCGATGTTGGATTTGCCCGCGGCGGATTGGGCGGCGGGCTCGAAACGCCGGCGATGCTTCCAATATTTAGTTGCCCTGCGGCCTGGTTGATACCGCATGCTGCTTGCGCTGACTGAGACGATTCTTATACTCGCGCCATGCCCGACCTCTTCGATATGCCGAGCCCGCGAACCGCGGACAGCTATTCCGCCAAGGATATCGAGGTCCTCCAGGGGCTGGAGCCGGTTCGTCGCCGCCCCGGCATGTTTGTCGGCGGCACCGACGAGCGCGGGCTGCATCACCTCGTCGCCGAGGTGCTCGACAATGCCATGGACGAAGCCGTTGCCGGCCATGCCACGCGCATCGAGATCGAGCTCGCCGCCGGCGACTGGGTAACGGTCCACGACAACGGCCGCGGGATCCCGATCGATCCTCATCCCAGCTTCCCGAAGAAATCCGCGCTCGAGGTGATTCTGACGACACTGCACTCCGGCGGCAAGTTCGGCGGCGCCGCATACCGGACCTCGGGCGGTCTGCACGGCGTCGGCGTCAGCGTCGTCAACGCGCTCGCCGACCGGCTCGAGGTCGAGGTGGCGCGCGATCGGCGGCTGTGGAGTCAGAGCTACCGCCGCGGGGTGCCAGAATCCGGGCTCATCGACCGCGGCCCGGTCAATAACCGCCGCGGCACAACCTTGCGGTTCCATCCCGATCCCGAGATCTTTGGCGACATCGGGTTCCGGCCGGCGACGCTCTATCGCATGGCGCGCTCCAAGGCTTATCTGTTTCGCGGACTGGAGATTCGGTGGACCTGCGATCCCGCATTGCCGCGCCCGGAGGGCGTTCCGGCCGAGGCGCGGCTGCACTTTCCGGGCGGGCTCGGCGATTTCCTCTCGGCCAGTCTCGACGGGCGGCCGATTCTGACGTCGCGACCGTTTCTCGGCCGCGTCGATTTTGCCGAAGGCGGCAGCGTGGAGTGGGCGATCGCCTGGCCCGAAGACGAGGAAGACGGCTTCAGCCACTCCTACTGCAACACCATTCCGACCCCCGAAGGAGGGACCCACGAAGCTGGTCTGCGGAGCGCGCTGTTGCGCGGGATCAAGGGATATGGCGAGCTGGTCAACAATCGCCGGGTCGCCCAGGCCACCGGAGAAGACGTTTCGGCAAACGCGGCGATGCTGCTGTCGCTGTTCATCCGCGACCCCCAGTTCCAAGGTCAGACCAAGGAGAGGCTCGCTTCGACCGAGGCCGCACGGCTCGTCGAGAATGCGGTCAAGGATCATTTCGATCATTGGCTGAGCGCCGATCCGGCAGCCTCGCGGCTGCTCCTCGACCGGATTGTCGAACGGGCGGAAGAACGCCAGCGCCGACGCCAGCAACGCGAGCTGGCGCGCAAGTCGGCGACCCGCAAGCTCCGCCTGCCGGGCAAGCTCGCCGACTGCACGCGCGACAGTGCGGCGGGCACCGAGATCTTTCTGGTCGAAGGCGACAGCGCCGGCGGCTCGGCCAAGCAGGCGCGCGACCGCGAGACCCAGGCGATCCTGCCGTTGCGCGGCAAGATCTTGAACGTGGCGAGTGCCTCGGCCGACAAGATGCGCGGCAATCAGGAGCTCTCCGACATCATCCTGGCGCTTGGTGCCGGCTCCGGCGCGCATTACCGTGAGGAGGCCTTGCGCTACGAGCGGGTTGTCATCATGACCGACGCCGATGTCGACGGGGCCCACATCGCCTCGCTGTTGATGACCTTCTTCTTCCGCGAGATGGCGAAACTGGTCGAGAACGGGCATCTCTTTTTGGCGCTCCCGCCGCTCTATCGCCTGACCCAGGGCGAGCTGACCCTCTACGCCCGCGACGACGCGCATCGCGAAGAGCTGCTGCAGAGCGCCTTCACCGGGCGCGGCAAGATCGAGGTCAGCCGCTTCAAGGGCCTCGGCGAGATGCCCGCACGTTATCTCAAAGCAACGACGATGGACCCGGCCCAGCGCATCTTGCTGCGGGTGACCTTGCCGCAGAAGCCCGATCCGGCGGCGATCGAGCTGCCCGGCGAAGAATACGAACGAACAAGAGCGCTCGTCGAAACCTTGATGGGACGGAAGCCCGAGCTGCGCTTCGAATACATCCAGAAGAACGCCCGCTTCGCCCGCGATCTCGACGTTTAAGCCCTCGGCGCACCGCGTGCGCAGCCGTCGCGCCGCCTAGGTCGCGCCTCGACGAGGCTTCCGGCAAGTGTGGCGAAAAAGGGGCGCGGGCGCCCGGCGTCATCGGGAAATTCCCTGTCGTCGGGGAATAGCAGGGAGAAAATTCGCAGTCGCCCTTCGCGGCGCTGACCATCATCACTGATAAAACACGCCAGATCAAAGACTTGAGAGCTCGAACGGCAACGCGCCAGCGGTCCATCGGTCGCCCTTTGCAGGGAGCGCAAAAGGGGCTCTGAGGGAGGGAGCAGGGACGGACAAAATATGGCATTTTTTGGGCTCATATTGCGACTTTGGGAACGAAAGCTCGTAGCACGCCATGGTGCCGGAGCCGCGCCGCGCGGCTGGACACACGGCCGTGGCGCCGCGTCCGGACCGGATCGGCGAGCGCCCACGGTTCCGTAGCAGGCGCGAAAGATAAGCCCTAATTTTGTTGCCAATATGGCAACGTTTTGCGCCCCATCGAACGCCGACGCTGTGACGGGCACCCGCCGCATCACGGCGCGAGTGTCGTAGTGCCTCCCCGCATGCCTTTGCCCCCGGCGTGTTCGAGGCCGCCATGCCGCTCAACAGACGGTGGTTGCGGGTCGGGTTGATGCCTTTTGGCCGCGGCAGTATCCTGGGTTCGATGCCGGTGCAACCGTTCTCTCGGATTTTGGCGCTTCTCCTCGCGGCCACGTATATCGGCGCCACAATGCTGGTGATCGCCCCGAGCGGGAGCGATATGAGCAGCGCCGCCATCGGCGGGATGATGCATGAGCAGGATGGCCCGGGCGACAGGATGCCCTGCAAAGGCATGGTGCCCGGCTGCGTCACCGATCTTGGCTGCGTTTTTCTTATAAGCCTGGCGGCGCCGGACCTCACGCTTGTCACGGTAACGGCGTGGTCGTCGGTGACTTATCCCGGCTTAGATCGGGCCTTGCATGGGCGCACAATCAAGCCCGCCCTAGGCCCTCCCATCTCTCTCGCCTGACCGGAGCGGGCCGACTTTGTCGGCGCGCTGCTTTCTCGCTCGGCGATTCGGTTTCTGACACCGCTTGCGCGCGTGGCGCCAGCGGTGGCGCCGACCTCGCGAACGAGTACCCGGCGCCGCGCCCCTAACGCTGGGCGGGTGCCACAGGCGAAACGCGGCCGGCATCATCCGCGGCCGCACGAATGGGATTGGATCATGCGCTTTTATCGGTACGCGCGCGCCTTTATCGGCGCCGCCATCTTCGCGGCCTCGACATTTGTCACGGGTTACGGGCTCGCGGCCCCCAACGACTACCGCTTCGAGGTGGTTCAGGTGCAGCCGGCGGGTTCCGGCAAAACCACCGTCACGGTTCGGCTAATTCACCTGCCCGACAACAAACCGATCGCCGGCGCCGTGCTGTTCGAGAGCAAGACTGATATGGGGCCGGGCGGGATGGCGGAGATGACCGGCGCGGTGAGCCCGCTGCCCTCCGATCAACCGGGGATTTATCGCTTCCAGGTCGAGACCGGCATGGCCGGCAAATGGGCGCTCAATCTCGGCGCCAAAGTACAAGGCGAGGCGGGTACCGTGCGCGGCACCCTCGTCTATGAGGCGAAGTGACATGCCGAGCCAGCTCTCCCGATCGCCGCCGGCGTGGCGCCGCACACCGACGCTGGCGTTGCTGGCCATCCTGCTGGCGGCAGATCCGGCCGTTGCCGAGCCGCCGATCTCGTTGCTCGCCCCCGGGGCCACGCTGGAGGAGGTACTGACGATCGGCCGGCGTCTCAGCCCCGAGCTTGCGGCGCGGGCGCTCGAGACCGAAGCCGCCCAGGCACGGGTCGCGATCGCGGGCTCGCTTGCCGATCCGACGCTGCGCATCACCTCCGACGAAATCGACCGCACCAGCGCGCCACGCCAAAACAAAATGTTCTTTACGGTTGAGCAGGAATTTCCGCTGTGGGGCAAGCTCGACCTGCGGCGCGACCAAGCCAACGCCGATGTGGCGCGTAGCCGCGCCGATACGCGCGTGACCGAGGCCGAGCTCATCGAAAAGGTCAAGGTCGCCTTTGCCCAGTATTACGAATCCGACCAGGCGATCCGCACGACCGAGGATCTGCATCGGGTCGTACACGACATGGCGCGTGTCGCGCGAGACCGTTACGCGCAGGGCCGAGGTTCGCAGCTGGAAGTCTACAAGGCCGAAGTCGAGATCACCCGGCTCGCGGCCGAAATCGTCCGCCTGGAGACCAGGCGCCGCCGCGCCGCCGCGCGCCTCAACGCGTTGCTGGCCCGGCCGATCGATGCGCCGTTAGCGCGGCCGGTGAAATTACGCGCCTTGCCCTCCGATGCGGCGCTCGCGCCGGATGCCCTGATGCAGCGGGCCCGTGCGGGGAATCCGTCCCTCGCCGGCCGCGACGCGCAGATCGCAGCGGCCGCCGCCGGCAAACAGCTCGCCGACAAGAACTGGTATCCGGACGTGATGCTGAAGGCGGGTGCGATCGATCGCACCGGCAACGGCCCCAATGGGTATCTGGCGGAGATCGGTCTGCGCGTGCCGCTGCAGTGGGGCCTGCATGAGGCGCAGCAGCGCGAAGCCGCCGCCCAGGTTGGCGCGGCGCAGGCGCGCCGGCAAGCGCAGGAGCTGCAGATCCAAGGCGAGCTCAGGGAATTCACAGCCGACCTCGCCGGCAGCCGCAAGACCGCCGATCTGATCCGCATGCAATTGCTGCCGCAGAGCCAGGCGCTGCTGCGGTCCGGTGTTGCGGGTTACGGCCTGGGGCGCGCCGAGCTTGTCGACGTGCTGCGCGCGGAGCACGATCTCGCCAACCTGCGGATCGAGCTGCTCAGCGCCGAGTTCGACCAGCAGCGCCAGCTTGCCGCGATCGAGCGGCTGATCGGGGGTGATCTGTGAATCCCCGGCGCAAAATAGGCGTGCTGCTCCCGGCTTTGCTCGCTGCCGCGAT
>Ga0210407_10000890_pt1 | contig 30339 bp, 29 predicted proteins | sample IncBWC27MmetaG_FD_150860 | JGI IMG/M metagenome (GOLD analysis project Ga0210407, IMG submission 150860) | Forest soil microbial communities from Barre Woods Harvard Forest LTER site, Petersham, Massachusetts, United States - Inc-BW-C-27-M | ecosystem: Environmental > Terrestrial > Soil >...
CGGATTCAGTTTCGTAATCCGCTGCCCCATGGTCTTGATAATCCGCCAACCGCCCGCCATCGTCCCGCCCGCCATCGCCAGGTGACAACAAATGATCACCCAATACGGCACCGCGAAATTGTTCAACAAACCGCCAGCCACCAGTGCGGTCGTGATGATGCCCATCCCCTTCTGCGCGTCATTCGTCCCGTGCCCCAAACTATATCCCGCCGCCGAAACCAATTGCAGCCGCCGAAACCAACGATCCACTTTCTGCGGCCGCATTTTCCGCACAATCCAACTCGTCCCGATGCTCGTCGCGAAACCCAAAAACATTCCGATCACTGGCGAAAGAAAAAGAAACAGAATGGGCTTCGTCCATCCGCTCAGAATCAATGCGTTCATTCCGGCGTGCGCCACCGCCGCGCCGCCATATCCGCCCATCAGCGCGTGCGACGAACTCGTCGGCAATCCCAGAATCAGCGTGATCATATTCCATAGGATCGCGCCCACCAATCCCGCTAGCAGCACGCGTTGATTCACCATGTCAATGTGCACCATCCCGCTGCCCAGGGTTTTCGCCACCGCCGTCCCAAACACAAACGCCGCGATGAAATTCCAGAATGCCGCCCACACCACCGCGCGGAAGGGCGTCAGCACGCGCGTGGACACCACGGTGGCAATGGAATTCGCGGCGTCGTGCCAGCCGTTGGAAAATTCAAATGCCAAGGTCAGGCCGACGGTCACTAAGAGGAGCTGGAAGCTATTCACGGGGTCAGGCGCTTTTCAGGATGATGCTTTCGATCACGTTGGCTACATCCTCGCATTTATCCACGGCGGTTTCGATCACTTCAAAAATTTCCTTCCACTTGATGATCTGCACCGGGTCCTTCTCTTCATCGAATAGTTGGGCGATCAACGTCCGGCAGATCCGGTCGCTCTCGTTTTCGTAGCGGTTGATCTCGATGCAATGCTTCATCGCCGTATCCGGCTTCTCGATCGCGTGAATCGCCGCGGCCAGCTCCTTCGTCGCGGCCACCAGCACCCCCGCCAGGTCCAGCGTTCCCACGCGCAAGGTTTCCACGCGATACAGAACGAAGCGGCTCGCCGCTGCGTCCACCAGGTCAATCACGTCGTCCATCGTGCTTACCAGTTCGTGAATGTCCTCGCGGTCAAACGGCGTGATAAACGTCCGGTTGAGCATGAGAAATGTCTGGTGCGTGATTTCGTCGCCGGCATGTTCGATAGCCTTGATGTTCTGCACTTGCTCCGGAACTCCCGTGTAGTGCAGCAGCATCTTCAGAAAAGCCTCGGCGCCGCGATGAATATTTTCCGCCTGCTTGCGGAACAGATCGAAAAAACCTTCTTCGCGCGGCAGCAGCCGTTGCAGCAATCCCGTCATCGCGTGTCATTTCCCCCAAGCCCAACATTTGAAACAGCCAGACCATAGCAGAGTTAGCAATCCAGAGGCAAGGAACCCGTCCAAGCGTACCGCGAACGGCGTGCACGACGGGTGTGCGCTGGCAGCGCGAGCGAACGACCTCTCTCCGACCAATGTAGCAAGCCGAACCCAATATGGAGTGCGGCGGCTTGCTTGTCCTGAGGCCCCGACTGTGTCGGGGCAGAAGGGCCGCCGCTTTCGCCACAAACTCAGCCGCGTTGCAAATCGCGCTAGGCGAGGCTTGCCTCGCCCGCCACCCGCGACCTTATGATCTGCCTTTTCCCAAATTGGGAAGCCACGAGCCTGTTAAGCGCTTGATTATCATATTTAAACTATGATATAATGGTTACTAAACTATACTGCCATTCGCTCATGATGCGGGAGCCAGCACCACGCCGGGTGCGACGAATACCGTCGCACCGGCGCCCGCCCCGCTCCTTGCCCGCTATAGACCCGCAGCTCTGCGTCGCCAAAACGCTCCCCGAATTTCTAATCGACAGTCCCGGCGATTAAAAATCGCCGTAACTGCTAGAAAACAGACGGCGACGTCTTTTCTAATCGACACCATTCTTGCATCCATGGCGCCGCGGAATGTACGCAGTACATCCGCAGATCTACCGATGCCCACAGCCAACAACGGTGGCCCGCTGCCTCAGATGCTGCTATTCTGGCCGCGAACCATTCCACAGAGGTCGCGCTGATGGCACAAACCGCAACCCCCTCAATTCCGTACTCCGCGGCAAGCACCGAAGCCCATGCTCCGGTCCCCTGGTACATCTGGTGCGGCCTGCTCGGCGTCATTTCCATCGTCTTCGGCCTTTATTGGGATATTTCCTGGCACATGAGCGTCGGGCGCGACACTTTCTGGACACCCGCGCACCTGGCCATCCAGCTGGGCGGCATATTGGTCGCGCTCACCAGCGTTTATCTGATCCTATCCACTACTTGGGGGAATAATCCCGCGGCTAAGGCCGCTTCCATTCAAGTTTGGGGGTTCCGCGGACCGCTCGGCGCGTTCCTCGCCTGTTGGGGCGGCGTCGTGATGGTCACGTCCGCGCCCTTCGACAACTGGTGGCACAGTTCCTTTGGGCTGGACGTCGCCATCGTCAGCCCGCCGCACATGGTTCTCGGCGTGGGAATTCTGGCCGTCGCGATCGGTGCCCTGCTATTACTCGTGAGTTCGATGAATCGCGCCGACGGCGACGCGCACACGCGGCTGCGCTGGATGTATCTGCTGCTCGGCGGCGTAATTCTTGCGCTCCATTGCGTGCTGCTGTCGGAATACACCAACGGCAGCCAGATGCACGCTCCCGGTTTCTATCGAGCCTTGTCGCTGGCGGTGCCGATCATCCTGGTGGGGCTGTCGCGTGCCGGCGGCTACCGCTGGGGCGCGACGATCGTCGCGAGTATTTACACCGCGTGGGTGCTGGGCCAGCTGTGGCTGCTGCCATTATTTCCCGCGACGCCGAAACTGGGGCCGGTGTTCACCAAGATCACGCACATGGTGCCGCTGGAATTTCCCACGCTCATCGTCGTGCCCGCAATCGCTCTGGATTTTTTGCTGAATCGTTACGCCAATAAGAATAAATGGGTGCTTGCGGCGATGCTTGGCACCGCGTACCTCGCCGTGCTGCTCCTGGTGCACTGGCCGCTCGGCGATTTCCTGATTTCACCGGCAGCGCGCAACTGGGTCTTCGGCCAGAACTATTTTCCCTACATGCAATCGCCTTCGGAATATCACTACAACTGGGAATTCGGGGACCTCGCGCCCACTACGGGGCTCTTCCTGTACGGAATCGGCATCGCTCTGGTGACATCGATCATCGGCTCGCGCATCGGACTCGCAGCCGGTGACGCATTGCGCGGCTTGCGCAGATGAACGCCATGCCGCGGCGTGGAATCGCCTCGCGCGCGCGCGAGCTGGCGCTCGCGTCGCTTGCTGTTCTGCTGTTGATCACGCCCGCATGGGCGCACATTGGAAATCCGGACGTCTATTTTCAAGGCACGGCCGGCCCCTATCACCTGATTATCACGATTCGCACGCCGCAGATGATTCCCGGCACCGCGGACGTGGAAATTCTCAGCGCCACTCCCGGCATTTCGAAAATCACCGTCGTCCCGCTCTATATTGTGGGCCCCGGCGCGAAATATCCGCCCGTCGGAGACTTGCTCGCCCAATCCAAAGAAGACCCGCAATATTTCTTCGGCCAAATCTGGTTGATGGAATCCGGTTCGTGGCAGGTTCGCGTACAAGTGGAGGGCGCGCAAGGCGCGAGTGAACTCGCCGTGCCGGTTCCGGCCGCCGCGCGCCGCACGTTGCCGATGCAAAGGTCGCTCGGCATTCTGCTCTTCGCGTTGATGTCGCTGCTCGTCGTCGCCATCATTTCCATCGCGGGCGCCGCGCGCCGGGAAGCCACCCTCGCACCCGGCGAATTGCCGTCCGCGGAAAGGTTGCGCCGCGGCCGCTGGATGATGCTCGGCACAGCGGTCGTCGTTTTCGGCGTTCTATATTTCGGCAACTCGTGGTGGAATTCCGAAGCCAGCGCAAAAGCGCGCCAGATGATTTACAAGCCGCCGCCGCTCGACGTTTCTCTGGAGCCCGACGGAAAGCTCCTGCTGAAAATGGGCGAATCCGCGTGGCATCGTACCCGCCCCGAAACCGTGATGACCACTCTCATGCCCGACCATGGCCACCTGATGCATTTGTTCCTTATTCGTGAACCTGGCATGGATCGCTTTTATCATCTGCATCCGCAGTTGGTTTTGCCCGAGGCCGGCCTTCACCCGCATCGGGAACCTGCGTTCGAAATGGATTTGCCCGCGATCCCCGCGGGCCGATATCAGGTTTTTGCTGATGTTGTGCGCGAGTCCGGCTTCCCCGATACCATGATCGCGGAAATTGATCTGCCGGATATTCCCGGCGTCGCGCTAGCTGGCGATAATTCCGCCGCCGCAACTTCACCGCTTCCAGCCGACAGCGCGCGAGCAAACGGGAACGCCGACCCCAGCAGCGCGAGCGGCCCGAACGGCGCAGTGGCCGCGACGGTCAGCGTCACGCCCGACGGCACCACCGCGATTCTGCCGGATGGATACCGCATGATTTGGGAGCGCGGCACCGCGCCGTTCACCACTAATCATTTTGTCTGGTTGCGTTTTCGCATGGAAACGCCGGATGGCAAGCCCGTCAGCGATTCCGAACCTTACATGGGAATGGCAGGACACGCGGAAATCGTGAATTCCGATCGCTCGGTCTTCGCGCACATCCATCCCGACGGTTCGGTCGCCATGGCTGCGCTGGAACTCGCGCAGAAAAATTCAGCGCAAGGAAATGCCAGCACCAGCGCGCAAGCGGGAGTGAATGCGGGCGGCGGCATGAGCGGCATGGACATGTCCATGGACCCGCGCTCCGCCGAGGTTTCGTTCCCCTACGGTTTCCCAAAACCCGGTGAGTATCGCCTCTTCGTGCAGATGAAGCGCGGCGGAACTATCGAAACTGGCGTGTTCGATACGCAGGTGCTCCCGTGAGCCGCGGCGCGCTAAGTATCAGAAGCGCGCATCATTTTCGCGGCCATTTTCGTTACGAGGCTTCTGGGCGCGAGGCGCTGCCCTTCTTTCATTAGACGATTCATGAAGCCGGAAATCACGTACGGCTTTCCTGCCGCTTGCGCTTCCAGACCGACGCGCGCCACTTTCTCCGCCGTCTCCGCATTTTTGAACGCGCGATCCGGCTGGTGTGCGACCTCCTGGAATTCCGTCACGGTGGAACCCGGACACAGCGCGCACACGCGCACTCCGTGCGGACGCACTTCCTCGGCAATTCCTTCCGCGAACAGCAGATCGAACGCCTTCGTCGCCGCGTAGCAGGCGTTGTAAGGAAGCGGCTGAAACGCCGCGAGCGAAGCCACAATCATCACGTCGCCATGCCGCCGCTCAACCATTCCTGGCAGGTACAGCCGCGTCAGATGTACCACCGCGGAACAATTCACCTGGACCATCTCCAGCATCGTCCCGGCGGGAATCTTGTACGCGTTGCCGTATGCACCAAACCCCGCGTTGTTGATCAGAAATTCGATTTCGATCTTCTTGTTGGCCGTAAACGCGTAAATCTCACCCGGCGCTTCGGGGCGCGTCAGGTCCGCGGAGAAGACCTCGGTTCGGATGCCGTGCTGCGAAGACAGGTCAGCAGCCAGCTTTTGCAGCCGGTCAATCCGCCGCGCCGTGAGCACCAGGTTTGCGCCACCAGCCGCGAGCAGCTTGGCCAGCTCCAGACCGATTCCCGCACTCGCTCCGGTAATCAGCGCCCACTTGCCCCGCCATTCCTGCTGCCACTTTTCCGCCATGAAAACCTCCGATCCTGCGACCACCAGTTCTCAACGCCGCTCCCCGAAACTCTATCACAGCGACGCTCACGTTATTCGAACCGGCCAGGACGAAAGACTGATGGGATGAAGGCACAATTAGGGGAGGCGCCGAAGCAGGAAATGCCGAGAAACAGGTCAGGCGTTGTTGGGCTTCTCGCGGGGCATCACGGTGTCTCGAATTCGCACGCCCTGCTCTTTCAGACGATCGAGCAGACGCCGCGCCCAGACGAATTCCGCCGCGCGGATGCCGAGCGCGAGCATGATGGTGAGCCAGCCAGACCCAGGAGTCGCGATCATCGCGATTCCCAGTGCGAGCAGAGTGAACCCGATGAGCACTTTGACGACCCGTTTCGCCTGCTGGAACGAATTGATCAGCACCAATCATCTCGTTTCACGAGAATCGCATGCGCTCGTGGCCGCTTGCTGCTTAGATGCGCGTCAACCAATTAAGTATCGGCACGCACGCGGAATTCCATCGTGAAAAGTTCGCTGAAGGCTCAAATACTGATTCCTGCGCGGACAACAGTGGGTTTGCGTCGAGCGTCGTCGCTCGAATCTATGTCGGGCGGCGAGCGATGACCGCAAATGGAAAGTTTCTGCCGGGTAATTGGCAATACGGAACCGCAAGCACGAATTGGTTGAAAACCCTGCAGGTGGGATTCAGGCGAGCAGACTGCGCACCGACGACTAGAACTTGTATACGATGCCTGCCGAAACTTTCGGGCTGATCTGATAGGTTCTGAAGAAACCGCTCGCGATGCCATCAATGGCAAATCGTAACGCCGCGTGCCGATGGTGGCCGTTCAAATCCACGCCCGCGCCTACCAATCCAGCGACCGCGCCTTGGCTGCCAAAGGGCGTTTGCGGCGTGATGAAGATTCCTCCTACCATCGCATGTGCCCACAGATCGATCCCTTTTGGCCCCACGTAGCGGAACCGTGGACCCAAGCCTACGAATACCAGCCAGGAATTCTGTCCGGGCTGGCTGCCGTATGTGGCCATGACTTCTGCGTCAGCTCCCAGCCAATCCCGATACCAGTAAACCGCGGAAGCATTCCCGCCGTTCATGTTCGAGATGATGCCGGGAACTTCGTAGAAACGGAAGAACGTGTAACCTGCGTATAGGTCCCAACTGTACTTGTCAAAAACACCTTGCACTTCCTGCGGCATGGCCGCCGGAAATGCAGGCGCCGGACTGGCAAACGCTGGCGCCGCGAATACGGCTGCGGAATTTGCCGACGGGCTTGCGGGAGTCGCAGGCGTGGCCGGCGTAACAGCGTAGGTCACGAAGGAAGGGGTCGCGAGCGTGACGGAATTCCCGAAGTTCGTTTGTGCTCCGGCGTTTACGGCCACGAATAACAGGCCGCCCAATAGAACAGAGATGTGTTTCATCGCCTATTGCCCCCAGACGAAGGAATGCCTTCCCACCTTCCCTATCACTCTGAAGGATAGCCAAAGGGCGTGTCTATAACTTTGATTGGCTTTGCCGCTTGGATATCACCCTGTTCTCTCGGACAGTCCGAAGCGAGCCGCTACGCCCGCGGCGAGCTGGCTCGGCCGGTGCTGGGGCACTCGGTGGCCACGTTCGAACGGCGCGAGGAGCGCACCGCCGCGGCGCAGAGCTAGCGGAGAAAGGTTCTGCTTTGGGCGCTGCGGCGGCTGCGAAATCTGCGGAACATTGCGCGACGAGGTGCTCGTGCAATCTTGGCTTGACCTGAAAATTATTTCTGCTATTCTGCGGGGGCTGCCTTACCAGCAGCGCTTATCAAGAGTGGTTGAGGGGACAGGCCCTGCGACGCCACAGCAACCTGGTGCAACTGCCAAGGTGCTAATTCCTGCCCAGTGGGGAGAGATAAGATCCTCGATAGACCGGCCACCGGTCGTTGAAGATTCAACTCCCAAGCTGAAGTCGAATTAAGGTCTGCATTCGCAAAAGCGAATGCTCGCAATATTTATTGCAGCGCATGGAGCGCTGGGCTGGGCCTATTTCTATACATTTTTTAAGGGCCCTAAACCAGACCATGACGCGGCGGCGGAGCGCATTCCGCGAGGTTTGGAGGAGTTGGATGTCGCAGAGAACGGCAGCGCAGGAGTCCATAGCGGTTATCAAGGTCGGCGGTTCGATCTTGGCGAGCGCTAAGGCGTATCGCCGCGCCGCGACTTTTGTACGGCACACGCTGCGGACCGCACCGCACGAGCGGCTGGTCGTAGTGGTTTCCGCGCAAAAAGGAATCACGGATCGGCTGGAGCGCGGCGCGCGAAAGATTGTGCGCGAGCCGGCGCGCGCAGCGCTGGATTTGCTGTGGTCCACGGGCGAGATTCGTTCGGTGGCGCTGCTTACGCTCCATCTGCAGCGGCTGGGAGTTGCGGCTGTGTCCCTGAACATCCACGAAGCAGGCCTGACGGTTCCAGAAACCGAAAGCGAAGCAGGGCGAATCCACTTGCATGCGGGACGGCTTCGCAGCGTGCTGGCAACGTTTCCTATCGCTGTAGTGCCGGGATTTCTTGCGGCGAATTCGGCAAACACGATCGTAGCGCTGGGCCGTGGCGGCTCGGATCTGACGGCGGTGCTGCTGGCCGAGGGCTTGCGAGCTTGTCGCTGCGAATTGATTAAAGACGTTCCGGGTTATTTCACCGCCGATCCACACATCGATTCCTCCGCCCGCCACATTCCGCACTTAACTTTCGAACATGCTCTGCAACTGGCGGCGGAGGGGTGCGACCTGGTGCAGCGCCGCGCGATTGAGGCGGCTGCGCGCGCGGGGATGCCACTGGTGATTCGCAGCGTGGACGAAAAGGCGTCGTACAGCCGAATTTCACATTTCGCAATGGAGACGGCGCGCGCGCCGCGGGAATCGAGCGCGGCGGCATCCGCGGATTGAAACTGGGCAACAGCGGGAGCGGTGAAATAGCAGGGTCATGAAACAAAAGGGCCGAACAGCAACAGAAACAAGAAAGCGCACACGATAAGGAGCACGACCATGAATTTTGCAACGAAGACGATTCACGCGGGGCAGCCATCTGAACCGGAAACCGGTTCGCTAATCGCGCCCATTTTTCAGACGTCCACGTACGAGCAGGACGCGCCCGGGCAGGACAAGGGCTTCAACTACTCGCGCACAAATAATCCAACGCGGCAAAGGCTGGAGACGGTGCTCGCCGAACTGGAAGGCGTGCAGCACGCCGCTGTTTTTGCGTCCGGACTCGCGGCGGAGAACGCCGTGTTGCAGGCGTATCTACGGCCGGGCGACGAAATCGTGATTCCGAACGATGTTTACGGCGGGACGTACCGCATCCTCAATAAGGTGTATCAGCCGATTGGCGTGACCATCAAACAGTTCGATATTTCGAATCGAACGGCGCTGGAAGCAGCCATCACGGAACGCACCAAGCTGGTGTGGATCGAATCGCCGACAAATCCGCGGTTGTTGGTTTACGACATCGTGGACATCTGCAAGCTGGCCCATGCGAAATCGGCGCTGGTGGTGGTGGACAATACTTTCGCGACGCCTTATTTTCAGCAGCCGTTCGAGCTCGGCGCGGACATCGTGGTGCATAGCGTGACGAAATATCTGGGAGGACACTCGGACACGATTCAGGGCGCGGCGCTGGCGAAAGACCCGGCGATTTTCGAGCCGATTAAATTTTTGCAGAACGCCACGGGTGCCGTGCCTTCGCCGTTCGACTGTTGGCTCACGTTGCGCGGATTGAAAACGCTGGAGCTGAGAATGCAGCGTCACGAAGAGAATGCGATCGCGATCGCCAATTCGCTGAAGGGACATCCGCTGGTGCGCCAGGTCTATTTCCCGGGCTTGCCGGAACATCCTGGACACGAGATCGCGAAAAAACAGATGACCGGATTCGGGGGAATGGTATCGTTTGAATTAGAAGGCACGATCGAGGAAGTCGTGGCGTTCTGCTCCTCGCGGCGTTACTTCACGCTGGGCGAAAGTTTGGGCGGCGTGAAGGCTTTGCTGTGCCACCCGGCGACCATGACCCACGCTTCGATTCCGGCGGAAACGCGCGCGGAATTGGGGCTTTCGGATACGCTGATCCGTTTGTCGCCCGGCTGCGAGAACGCGAAAGATTTGGTGGAAGATTTGCTCGAGGGACTTACCTTGCTGGATCATCAGCGCATAACACAGAAAGCGGTCGCAGCCAGTGCCCACTAAGACTGCGGGAGTGGACCCCGCGGCGCGCGGAAGCGCATGGCGGCCGGGCTCCGCGAAAATTGCTGTGGGAATTCTGGGCGCGACGGGCGCGGTCGGCCAGCAGTTCATCGCGCTGCTGGCCGATCATCCGTGGTTTCGAGTGACGTGGCTGGCGGCTAGCGAGCGCTCCGCCGGGAAACGCTACGGAGATTTGACCTGGCGTCTGCCGACGGAATTGCCGGAGGAAACTGCGCGCCTTTCCGTGGAAGCATTGAAGGCCGGTGCAGGTCCGCAGCTGGTATTTTCTGCGCTGGATTCTTCAATCGCGGGCGAAGCCGAAGTGGAATTTGCTTCGGCTGGACATATTGTGGTGAGCAATTCGCGCAATCATCGGATGGATGCGCTGGTGCCGCTGCTGATTCCGGAAGTGAATCCAGAACATTTGGGATTGCTGCCGCTGCAACGGAAGGTGAACGGGTGGAGCGGTGTGATCGTCACGAACCCGAATTGCGCGGCGATGCCTCTGGTAATCGTGCTAGCGGCTTTGCGCACTTATCAACCCAAGCGGGTGCTGGTCACGACGCTGCAAGGTTTGTCCGGCGCGGGATATCCAGGTGTGGCGTCGCTGGATGCGACGGCGAACGTGATTCCGTATATTGACGGCGAAGAACAAAAGATCGAAACGGAAACTCGCAAAATTCTGGGACGGTTGGTTGCGGATTCCGTCGAGTTGCATCCGGTGACGGTGAGCGCTACGAGCACGCGCGTTCCCGTGGTGAACGGGCACACTGAAAGCGTGTCCGTGGAATTCGAGAAGATCGCGACGCACGAGGAGATATTGGCGGCGTTTCGCGATTTTTCGGGCGAGCCGCAGAAGCTGAATCTGCCCAGCGCGCCTGTGAAACCGATTGTTTATATGGATGCGCCGAATCGCCCGCAGCCGCGGTTGGATGTGGAGCGCGGCGGCGGAATGGTGACGCACGTCGGGCGCTTGCGGACTTGTCCGGTGTTGGGCCACAAATTCGTGCTGCTGAGCCACAACACGATTCGCGGCGCGGCTGGCGCGGCGATCTTGAACGCGGAATTGATGGCGGCGAAGAATATCCTCGGGTAGTTCGCCCCGAAGCGCTTGTCCAACGACGAAAAAAAAAGAACGCGGCTTCAGGGGCTGAAGCCCCGCCCTTCCGAAACCTTTACTTCCCGTAAAAGCATTTCTGTAGCAGCTTGCTGGCGAAAAGCAGATCCCTCGCTCCGCTCGGGATGACACCCTCAACGATAACGCCGCGACATACAGAGATTATCGAGTTGCGACGTGGACTGCGCAGGGCTCTAAGTTTATCTGCGCGGCTGATGCGCGGGTTCCGCGGCGTGTCTTACGAGAATCTGATTTAACGACGCGAGTTGCTGTTCGAGAACGTTAAAAATATCGTCGGCACCAGAAAGTTCGCCGGATTTTCCCAGCGACTCCAGGCGCTGAGCGGTTTCGCACGGGCCTGACATTGCGAAATTCCCTACTGAACCTTTTAGCGTATGTGCCGCTCGTTCGAGAAGTTTCGGATCCCGAGTGCGCAGGGCCTCGCGAATTTCGTCCGGCATTCTGGGACACTCCTGGAGAAATATTCCGGCGAGCTCTTTCAATAATTCGGCGTCACCGTCGAAGCGCGCCAGCAGTGCGGCGTCGCTCGGTCCTTCAGGGAGCGCATCGACGGGATCAGCAGGAAGTTTCAGAACGGCCGGAAAGGCCGCCAGGATCGTCGCCGCGAGCTCGCGCGGATTGATGGGCTTGGTCAAATATCCGTCCATTCCGGCCGCCAGACAGCGTTCGCGGTCGCCCTTCATGGCGTGCGCGGTGACGGCGATGATCGGAATATGCGCGCCGGTTGCCAGTTCCCGTTCGCGGATGCGGGCCGAAGCTTGAAGCCCGTCCATTTCCGGCATTTGAACATCCATGAGAATGATGTCGAATTGTTGGGATTGATTCTGTTCCCAAAGCTCTAGTGCTTCCCTGCCGTTGTTCGCCGAAGGCACGAGGTGACCCTGTTTCTGCAGCAGTTTTTGCGCTAACAAGCGATTGACCGCGTTGTCCTCCGCGAGGAGGATACTCAGCTTGCGGTGTGACTCGTCCGGAACCTGACGTGTAGTCAAGGAACAGTCCTTGTGCGCGGCGCGAGGCTCGTGCGTACGCAGCGCCGCCATTTATTGTTGGGTTTATTGCCGCGCAATCGAGCGCAGCAGCAGGAAGGGGGATTTCAATTCCATCGTAGGCTTCGCGGCGGGGCAGGTCAATGGCACTGATGCTCTGGTGTGCAACAGCGCGGGGAGAAGCGGCGCATCCAGACGTTGACTGGAGGGAAAAGGGCTGAAGGGTTGGAGGGAAGACCGGGTGCGGTAAGGGTTTTGCGCCCTCGTCCTCGATCAGCCCGCGCTGCGCTTAGGGGAGGACGAGGGCGTTCCGTGCAAACTCTTTATGGGAGAGGCAACGTCCAGATCAGGAGCACGGGTACGTTGTCGTCCACCGCGGCGAACCGCGCGGTGTCGCCGTTGACCGTCACCGCGAGGCCGAACGAGCCGCCGAAGTTCGGGTCCACCGAAATTTCCTTGATGAATTTGCCGCCGACGGTGAACTCGACAATTTCGCTGGGTTGATTCGGGTCGGGATTAATGGCGTCGTTGTTGGCCACGACCAGATGACCGTTGGGCGCCATAATCATGCCGAGCGGTCCGTGCAAATGAACGTTATCCTGGTAGATGATTCTTCCGGTGCCGTGATCCTTCTCGGTGGATCCAGCGTTGGAAACCGCGAAAACGGCGTTATCGTCGCTGGAGGCAACGTACAGAACGTCTCTTTCGGCATCGTAAACCAAACCGGTAGGAGCATCCACGAACGTGACAGCGTCGCACTGATGCAGGTATCCGGATGCGATTTGGGTTGCGCTTTTTACGGACACTCCGCTGGAGCTGACTTTCAGGTCCAAGCGCACGACCGTGCCGGTCAAGCCGTTGGCAACGAAGAATTTCGCAGAGTCCCCTTCATCGAAAAGCGCAGAGTCCCAGGGACCGTTGATCGAGGAATCGGCGATGGCACCCACTTGCTTGCCACTTGAGTTAATCACCAGGATTGAGCCGGGCGTGGCGTTGCCGCAGGTACCATCCGGCGACGGGAAATTGCCGACCAGCACAAATCCTCTGCGCAAGATATTCAACGCGGTGCTCAGACCCGTCGGAGTGCGACTCTGGAAGAAAAGAGACTGTGTTCCAGTAGCGGAAATGTCCACGATCGTGGTTCCGGTGCCTTGAAGGTTGCTCTTGGCGTTGAAATTCGAGACGAGAATGTCGCCGGGATTGGCCGCACCACCTCGGGGAAAATGGGGAGGCACGAACGCGACGCCGTAGGGGTTTACGTCGCCATTGGCTGGGACTGTGGAGACGCTTTGAACCGGCGAGGGAAGGAACGGTTGGTGATCTTCGTCCTGAGCGAGCACGGATGGCGGCAGCAAAAGAACGAAAACCGCGAGAATGAGGAGGATCGTCGGATGAAGTTTGACTCGGCCCATGGAGCATGGGAATTTCGGCAGTCGGAGCTTTTCAGAGTTGGCACGCTTCATGATGTTTCTCCTTGAAGAACTCAGCGCCATCGAGCGTCGGCGAACAAGCCTCGGAGAATCCCTTAGTAATCCGCGGGCCTGCTCCGCGCTGAGGCCTGCGCTTATAGCGCCGAAGAATGCTGAGGCGTGTCACCGGCGGGTCTGGAATTTGTAAAAAATTTGCAACTTTGAGGAGGGCCTAGTACTGCACAGGCTTGCGAACGTTGCACGGTGCGATCGGCTAAACGATCCCGGCAGCGGGGTTGCGGAAGGAACATTTTGACATCTAGCATGGAGCGTTAAAGAATTGGATGGATTCGAGTTAACGCGTTTGCGGAGTCAAGGCGCCGTCACTGGCAGTAACTTAGCGGAGCGGAAGCGAATCAGTCCTGGTGGTGGAGGAAGAAGCTGGAATGCGCAAGCTGGCACGTCAGTCTCTGAATGCGTATGGCAACCGGTGCTCAAGGCTAAAGATGGATGCGAGGTGCCGGAGATAGCGGCGCGGCATGAAGGAACTATTCAACGTAACATTGTCCACGCCCGGGAGGAGCAACACGGAGCAGGTGAAGCGACTGACAGCGATCCGGCCGATCATGAAGACGGCATATATGACGGGCTATGCCGAATATGCAACCTCTGGGAGCGAAGCGACCTCCAAACAGCAGGATTCGATACTTCAGATACCATTTTCCTCGGCTTCTCTGGCTGACATGATCCGCTCGGTTCTGGCGGGGAATGCCAGCGAGAAAGCGAGCGACGCCACGGAATGCCGTGTCTTCTAACGAACGCTGGGAAACTTGTAAGCTTATGGTACGGTCCGGAGCTAGTGAAGAGGCGCAACAGATTATTTACAGGAGGTCCGCCATGGTAGGCAGTGGCCGCGGAAAATTGTTTGCGCAGGTGCTGGTGACTGCAAGCTTGTTGCTTCTCCGATCTCCAATTGTCAGGTGTCAGAACTCGGTGCCTCCTGCATCGCCGGGCGCGCCGCCCGCCGATGCGATGCCGGATATTAGGACGCTGGCCGAATCCGTGCGCGCGCTGCAGACGCAGGTGCAGAGCTTGAATTCACAGGTGAGCGAGCTGCGCGCGGCCGAAGAACGAGAGCATGCGGAGGCGCGCGTACTGCGGAGCGAGCTGAATCGCGCGACTGCGAAATTGGTGGCGACGCCGAGCCAAACGCACGAAGCTTATGCTTCGGCGAGCGCGCCCGTGAATCCGACGACGGATAATACGGCACTAGCTGCTGTCGCTGCTGCTGGTCCGACGAGTGGCGAGCAGCGTGCGTCACTCGAGGAGCGCGTTGCAAAGCTGGAAGACAATCTGGAATTGACCGACGCGAAAGTGCTGGACCAGAGCCAAACGAAGGTGGAGAGCGGGTCGAAGTATCGTGTGCGCCTATCGGGAATGATCCTGCTGAACGCTTTTGAGACGCGCGGCGCGGTGGACAATCTGGATTTCCCGCAAGTCGCTACACCTCCCACTGTGCCGGATACTTCCGGAGCGTTCGCGGGATCGCTGCGGCAGTCGCAGCTGGGAGTGGAGGTGTTCGGACCGGACGTGGCTGGAGCGCACACCAGCGCGAACGTGAGATTTGATTTTGCGGGCGGCCAGGCAGACACGACGAACGGGGCGGTGATGGGGGTGGTACGCCTGCGAACCGGCACGATTCGCATGGATTGGGCTGATACTTCGATAGTGGCTGGACAAGACTCGCTGTTCTTCGCGCCCTTGGTCCCGACCTCGCTGGCCACGGTGGCGACTCCAGCGCTGTCTTATTCGGGGAATTTGTGGGTCTGGACGCCGCAGATACGCATCGAACATCGTGTGGCGCTGTCCGAAGACTCGAGTATGCAATTTCAGGCCGGAATTCTGGACTCGCTCACGGGCGATTTTCCCAACCCGCAAGTGAGAGTGCCGAGCAAGGGTGAACAATCGGGCCAGCCAGCATATGCCGCACGGGTGGCATGGAGCCATCACGCGTTTGGCAGGGACGTGACGGTGGGGGTTGGCGGCTACTACGGGCGGCAGAATTGGGGATTTGGGCGGAACGTGGACGGATGGGCGGGAACAGCGGACGTGACTGTTCCGCTGGGAAAATATTTTGATTTCACAGCAGAATTTTACCGCGGGCGGGCGGTGGGCGGATTCGGAGGCGGAGTGGGACAAAGCGTGCTGCTGTCGGGTCCGGTGGCGGATGCCACCACCACGATTCGCGGACTGGATTCGCTGGGCGGCTGGATACAAGTGAAATACAAGCCAAAGGCAAACTTCGAGGTGAATTTTGCGCTGGGGCAGGACAATCCGTTCGCGGGCGAGCTGAGGAATTTTCCCGGGACCGTGTATTATTATGGTCCGCTGACGGCACGCAACCTTACTCCGTTTGTGAATTTCATTTATCACGCGCGTTCGAATGTTTTGTTCTCTGCTGAATATCGGCGCTTGCAGACGAACTATCTCGATAGCAATCTGGAGACGGCGAATCAAATCGGGCTGAGCGTGGGGTACATATTTTGACGTGGACGTTGCGACCGCGGCGTTTCGTCGGAGGGCTGGGCTGGTTGGTCGCGTTCTGTGCGTGCGCTTTTGCGAGCGCATCACCGGTTGGCGCGCAAAGTCTCGGCGTGACCGCGGAGGTATCAGTATTGCGACCGGGGTCGGGAGGACATCAGCGTGGAGCCGCTAACCTCACGGACGAATCTCAGGTGGTCGTGTGGCTGACGCCTCTGGATACACCCGCTCCGGCAGTTCCGGCTGCGCGTGGGACCGCCAAGTCTCCTGAACTGGTGCAGCGCAACAAGAGCTTCGAACCACACATTCTGGTGGTGCAAGTGGGCTCATTGATTCAGTTCCCCAACAAAGATCCCTTCTTCCACAATATTTTTTCGCTGTACGACGGGAAACGATTTGATTTGGGGCTATACGAGGCCGGTACCAGCCGGTCGGTGCGGTTCGACCGTCCAGGGGTGAGCTTCCTATTTTGCAACATCCACGCGGAGATGAGCGCAGTGGTGGTTGCGGTGGATACGCCGTATTTCGCAATGTCGGACCGCGCCGGGCACCTGAGCATTCCCGGCGTTCCGGATGGAAGGTACCAGATGCACGTTTGGTACGAGCGGAGCCTGCCGGAAAATCTAAAGGGATTAAGCCGGATGGTGACGATCTCCGAGAAAACACGCGGCCTTGGCGCGATCCGCGTGGTGGATAACCCTGATTTTACTTTCGCGCATAAGAACAAGTACGGAGAGGATTACGTCCCGCCGCCGACTGAGGGCTACGAACATCCTTGAACATGGCGACTTCAGCCATGAAATTTAGGTAGCGAGTCAGTTTCCGATCAGGCGAGTGACCTTGATGGCTGGACGCAGCGCTAAGCTTGAACCCACCTTGCATTGAAAACAAATGCCAAACAGATGGCTCTCCGGCAGAAGCATTGCCGAATCAATCCGTGGAATGTGTTGCGTCGAGCGGTTTAGCTGGCACGGCTTATCAGGAGTCATGAAGGTCCGAGTCGACAAATAGTTGATGATAAGAGGATATGTCAAAATCGATCCGACCTTGAACGTCTCGGCCCGTCCGGCGAGTGTAGCTTCGGATTATCCGCCGGTCACGGAAGTGGAATCGGATTGTCAGAGGGACGAAGGCTTCCCAGGCGGGGCTTCGAGATTCCAGATTTCACACACTACTCAAACTGATTACTCCCGGATGCGCTGTACCCATTCAGGGTGCTCAGCCGCCGGCGATGGCGCCGATGATCAGAAGGGGTTCCGTTCCAGAGGCTACCGCCTCAGGCAGTGGGGTGTCCGGCGGTTCGTGGGAAAGATCCTCGCCACAAGCGAAGAAGCGCAGGAACGGCCGACGCGTTTGCGTGACGTGGTCGCGGATCGTACCGCTCAGCACCGGGTACCGGCTCTCGAGCGCGTCCACGACGGAGCGCTGTGTGACGGGCGCCTGAAGGTCGAGCTCCACTTCGCCGCTGATGCGCGCGAGCCCGCGGAGGTGGGGCGGAAGAACGACGCGAATCATGACAGCGTCTGGACCTCAACCGAAAGCACGGGTGGAAGATCACGCACGATGGGCGACCACGTGTCACCGGCATCGGCAGACGCGTATACCTGCCCACCCGAGGTGCCGAAATAGACGCCGCATTTATCGAGTGAGTCCACGGCCATGGCATCGCGGAGTACGTTGACGTAGCAGTCGGCTTGCGGCAGGCCCTTGGTGAGCGCCTCCCACTCGTTTCCGCCCGTGCGACTGCGGTAGACGCGCAGCTTACCGTCCGGAACGAAGTGCTCGCCGTCGCTCTTGATGGGTACGACGTAAATCGTTTCCGGCTCATGCGCGTGAACATCAATCACGAAGCCGAAGTCGCTGGGAAGATTTCCGCTGACTTCTTCCCAGGAGTCCCCGGCGTTATCACTGCGCATGACGTCCCAATGTTTTTGCATGTACAAGACGCCGGGACGATTGGGGTGCATGGCAATATGGTGAACGCAGTGGCCGATCTCGGCATTCGGGTCGGGAATGTATGGGGACTTTAGGCCACGGTTGATCGGCCGCCACGTCGTGCCGCCATCGTCCGTACGGAACGCACCCGCCGCCGAGATGGCGATAAACATTCGCTTCGGATTCTTCGCATCCAAAATAATCGTGTGCAAACACAAGCCGCCGGCGCCGGGTTGCCACATCGGCCCTGTGCCGTGGCCGCGGAGTCCGGCAACCTCCCGCCAGGTATGAGCGCCATCTGTGGTGCGAAACAATGCGGCGTCTTCTACTCCGGCATAGACTTCATCCGGATCGGTGAGGGACGGTTCGAGGTGCCAGACGCGATTGAACTCCCAGGGATGCTGTGTGCCGTCGTACCACTGGTGAGTGGTGAGGGGCTTACCACTGACGGCAGAAGTGTCGTAGACGAATTTATTGCTCTTCCCGGCGGGCGGGGCACCCGGCTTCGGCATCGCCTCCCCTCCGGGGGTTTCCCAAGTCTTGCCGCCGTCGTTTGAGCGCTGGATTATTTGCCCAAACCAACCGCTCGACTGCGACGCGTACAGGCGATTTGAGTCAGCGGGCGAGCCCTTGAGGTGGTAGATCTCCCAGCCGGCAAAATGTGGGCCACTGACACCCCAGTGTTCGCGTTTGCCGTCCGACGTCAGGATGAACGCGCCCTTCCGTGTTCCCACCAGAACCCTCACGTTGCTCATCTGTCCCCCGTGCTCGGGCTTCCTGAAATGCCCTCTGTCGAACATCGGTCCTGAAGCGGCATCATTTTCCCATACTCGCAGCGCTTAATAGAATCCAAACATTTCTCGGGGAGTGTTCGCCAACTCCAGGGCTAAGTCCCACGACAAGCAGTTGAGCGGCTAATGTCCCATATTCATATAACCAGATATTAACTACCGACCGGTGTCTAGATCATGGAATGTCACTACGCAATCGTGTAGGGCCTGATCGATGCGGTAATCGGGTACTTACGCGGCGCCAGAATTTACAAGTTTTTGACATTTGCTAAACGCCGTGGTGACAACGACGCAAGCCATCCCTCACAAACTACTTGCCGGAAGATTGCGGACTGGAGTTGGCGTTACAATGTAGGGGCGAGTGGGCCCTGCGTTCACGGCGAATTCGGCGATCCGAGGGGTGATTCCACTTGTTCACGACCGACCCCAGTAGCGGATTGATACGTTGGAGCGGACATTGCAATCAAAGGAAGCTTCTGTGGATACGATATTGGTGGTGGAAGACAGCCGGGCGATGCAGCGGACGCTGCAGAGGCTTTTTGAAGCGGACGGGCTGCGCGTGCAGATCGCTTCGGACGGCATCGCGGGCCTGGAAAGTTTTCGCAAGCAAACGCCGAACGTCGTGGTGCTGGACCTGAAGCTGCCGCGAATGCCGGGCAAGGAAGTCTGCCGGGCATTCAAGGCGCACTCCGCGGAAGTGCCCATCGTGGTTTTGAGCGCGAATGCCGAAGTGGAGGATAAGGTTCTGTTGCTGGAGTTGGGCGCGGATGATTACGTCACAAAACCGTTCAGTCCAAGAGAACTGCTGGCGCGCGTGCGGCGGGCGATGCGTCGCAGCGAACCCGCTACGGCGGAGGCGGCTGGCGTGGCCCATCCGCCGGCTGCACACGAACTGCTGACCTTTGGCGATACGAAGATTGACTTCACCAGCATGGTAGTGACGCGCGGCGGACGGACGCTGGCGTTAACGGCGCAGGAATTTAAGTTGTTGAAGTACTTCGCGCGTTGTCCTGCGCGCGTGATTTCGCGGCAGGAACTGCTGAATGAGGTGTGGGGATACGAAAACTATCCGACGACGCGGACCGTGGACAACCACATACTGCGGATCAGGCAAAAGCTCGAGCCCGACCCGGCTCGGCCACGATATTTTTTGACGATGCACGGCACAGGGTACAAATTCACGCCGGGTGATAGCGCAGCTGCGGTGGAAATTTAGCGCTGCTGGTTGAGGAGCCTCTTGGCACGTCTGCGATTACGCACGCAACTACTGATCGCCACGCTTGTAATCATTTGCGCGCTTTTGGGTTCGCTGCTACTGGTCGTGCGGCATACCGTGCGCTCCCAAATTGATGAGGGAGTGCAGGAAAGCACGAACGAATCTTTGCGCGCGTTCGAGAATGTGCAGCAAGAGCGCGAACTGCAACTCTCCCGAACTGCCGCGATGCTGGCGGAACTTCCCCCGCTGAAAGCTCTGATGACGACCGAGCACGCCCCTACGATTCAGGACGCGTCGGAACCAATGTGGAAGCTGTCCGGCAGCCAACTTTTTCTGCTCGCCGGGCCGGACGGACACGTGCTGGGATTTCACGGCACGAACCCGCGCTGGAAAACGAACGTTGCGGAAGAAAACCTGGCGAGGTCCGTGGAGCAGGGTGACGAGGCGGCCTGGTGGTACGGCGAAGGACAACTCTATCGCGTGTTCCTGCGGCCCATTACCTCCGGCACGGACAACGAGCGCAGGCAACTCGGGATTATGGCCGTTGGATACCAGATTGATGCGACCGTCGCCGAACAACTGGCTCTGGTCTCTGGCAGCCAAATCGCGCTTACCACCGGCGACAAGATCATCGCGTCCACTCTTTCGCCCGCGGATCAAGCCGAGCTGGAACAATTAATACCGAAACAGTTTGGCGCGGGGGCCGCGAGCGGAGAAATGGCTTTGGGTAACGACCAATACCAAACAGCTTCGGTGGTAATCCATAGCGGACCGCCGGCGTCGGTGAAGTGTTACGTGCTGATGTCCTTGCAGCCCACGAACGCGTACCTGCGGCGGCTGAATCGCACGATTTTACTGCTAGGGATCTCGGCGTTGGCGCTCGCTGCCGTGCTGCTGGGCTTCGTATCGCAAACGATCACACATCCGCTAGATGACCTGGTGGCTGGAGTGCGGGCGCTGGCCGTGGGTAACTACACCTACTCGATCACTCCGCGGGGAAGCAGCGAGGTGGCGGAACTGGGCGAAGCGTTTTCAAAAATGCGCGGCGAATTGCTCGAGTTCCAACAGCGGCGATTTGCCACGGAGCGGATCGCGGCGGTGGGCCGAGCGGCCAACTCGATCTCGCACGATCTGCGGCATTATCTGGCGGCGGTGGTGGCGAACGCGGAGTTTCTTTACGAAGCGGAGAAATTGAAACTCAATCGTCACGAAATCTACGAGGAGATCAAGACAGCTTCCGAGCAGATGGTGGATTTATTGGATTCGCTGCGCGAATTGGCGAGAGAGGAAAGCTCGATTGCTCCGATACCCGCGTCGTTGAATCTGACGATTCGTCGCGCCGTGGATGCCGTGCGGGCGAGACCTGAACTGCGAAGTCTGGAAATTTCGATCAGCACCGCGGGCGAGATGGAAGGAGTATTCGACCCCAAGAAGATCGAGCGAGCATTTTTCAATTTGGTGCTGAACGCGTGCGAAGCCACGGTGCCGTCGCAGGGCTATGTGAAAATCGATATTAGTTCGCCGGGTGAATCGTTTGAGGTGCGCGTAGCGGATAATGGCACGGGTGTGCCGCCGGCGATCGCCGGCACGCTGTTCGATCCGTTTGTAAGTTTGGGAAAACCGAACGGGACGGGGCTGGGTCTCGCGATCGTGAACAAGATTGTGCAGGACCACGGGGGCTCGGTCGGTTTGGAGAAGACGTCGGAAAGCGGAACTATTTTTCTGGTGAGGTTGCCGCGGGCGGCGCGGCTGGAAAGCGTGGCGCCGCAAGCGGTGGTTTCGTAGGATCCACAGAGTCGCTAGCGCGGTCCAACCTAGAGTCCAAAGCGTCGCCCCTGAGAACCCAGGCTAGTCCGTAAACAAGACATCCCTCTCTGCGTCCCGCGCCCGCAAAATCGCGGCGGGAAAGGAACAGCGCGGAACCTCGTTCGGGATGACACCTAGTTCTCTGTTTCGGAATTTGGCCGCGCGGCTGAAGCTTCGCCCTTGCGGTTCGGGCGCTTGTGGACCAGTTATTTGCGAGGGGCTTCCGGGACGGGCAATGGTCAGTTGGGCCGATCGGATTTGGGGCGCGGGGTTTCTCTGACGAAGCAGGAATCACAGACGCGGGTTCCGTCTTTCAGGGTGAAGTCCACTCTGCGACTGGAGTCAATCGCGGCACCGCATTTTCCGCAAACATCGCCGGGCGTTTCGCTCATAGGCTTTCATCTATCCTACCGCACAACGACGAGTGTGTGTTTGGTTTTGCGGTCACGCCGATGCCTTCTTCGGCGAAGCTGCTGCATCTACATGGTAGAAGGCGTAGAAACGCGCACTGCAATCGTCGCAGCGGTACACGCGGACATGAATGGCGCGGAGAAGATATTTCTCGATGAGACCGCGACGATGCGAACGAGCGGTCTCCACACTTCGACAATGACGGCACCGCCGGTTGCCAGCGGCGGGGAGCGGCCCGGCAGCAGAGCAGCGCTGCTGACTAGAGGAAAGTTCAATTTCGGGCATACCGGTCACTCGGTCGCGGAGATCGTCCATGCAAATTGCCGAAGAGTTCGATTGTCAGTTTTCCAAAAAAGTAGAGAATCGCAACGGCCAGGCAAACAAATGCGGCGAAGGACAGAAATATCTTGAAAAACGTGATGGCGGAAGCGCCAGGCCCCGCGGAATCCGAGAGCAACGTTAAGAGCGAAAGAAATTCGTTGCAGTAACTCACGAAACCTCCTGCGCTGGGAACAAGCGGCGACACTCGGCGAATCACAGAAGAAAAAGCGAACGCGCCCAAATCGAAAAAACGCGCCGCGGGCTCCGTGCACTCCTGGCAACGATGTGGCGGAGATGAGTTCATGGAAATACAGTAATTGCTGTAAATCGCGCCTGGGACGGACTGCAACCGCGCTATGGCGCCGGCTCCGCAGAAGAGCGTCCGTCCGCAGGGGCTGGTTTTGGGCTGGCCGGCGCGTGCGGAGGCCCTGTGGACGTTCGTCGGGGGCCGATGGTAAGCTTGCCGCCCGAAGGTAGGCGTGTGGCGTATGCGCGCTGTCTAAATGGACGAGATTCCGCGCGCGCCGTCAGGATGAGAGCGAATGGAACCCGATCCCAAGAGCGCTAATGATGCGGGGCAGGGCGTGCGTGCATTAGCGCAGCCAATTGCTGCGCCGCTGACGCGCGCCGCGATCTTCCTGGTGATGACAGTAAAACCGGGCGCGGACAATTGTGCAAAGGTGCGCTCCCTCTGCGCAGACCTCTCGGCGCTGTTTCGCGCAGTGGAATTTCGCGACATCGAGGCGGGGCTTTCCTGCGTGATGGCGTTTGGGTCCGAGGCGTGGGACCGGTTATTCGGAGCGCCACGGCCGGCGGAGCTGCACCCCTTTCGCGAAATCCGCTCCGGCGGGCGCCATGCGGTCGCGACTCCGGGAGATTTGCTTTTTCACATTCGCGCCAAGCGCATGGATTTGTGTTTTGAGCTGGCGACGCAAATCATGGCGCGGCTGGGTGATGCCGTAGAGCCGGTGGATGAAGTGCACGGCTTCCGTTACTTCGATGACCGCGACCTGATCGGTTTTGTGGATGGCACGGAGAATCCGCGGGGGCAGGAAGCGACGGATGTCGTGGCGATCGGCAACGAGGATGCCGCGTTCGCCGGCGGCAGCTACGTGGTCGTGCAGAAATATCTGCACGATCTTCCCGCGTGGAATGCGCTGTCCACGGAGGCGCAGGAACGAGTCATCGGGCGCACGAAACTAGCGGACATTGAATTGGACGCAGCGATCAAGCCGACCTGCTCGCACAGCTCGCTCACTACGATCGAAGAGAGCGGGAAAGAGATCAAGATTTTGCGCGACAACATGCCCTTCGGGCGGCCCACGCAAGGCGAGTTTGGAACTTATTTCATCGGCTACAGCAAGTCGCCGCGCACGATTGAACTGATGCTGCAAAACATGTTCGTCGGGCGGCCACCGGGAAATTACGACCGGCTGCTGGACTTTAGCCGCGCTGTCACTGGGAATTTATTCTTCGTGCCGTCCGCGACATTTCTGGATGATGTGAGCGACGAGCCGGCTATGGATGCTGCGCCCGCAGACGACGCGCCCTCTAACACGCCAGTTGCGGACGAACCGGGCCAATCAGCGCCGTCCAGCAAGGATGGTTCGCTCGGCATCGGATCACTCAAAGGAGAGATCGGCCATGAATAATTTGCATCGCGAGCTTGCCCCGATTTCAGACGCGGCATGGGCGTCCATCGAAGAGGAAACAACGCGCACGCTGAAGCGCTACCTGGCGGGACGGCGCGTCGTGGATGTGCAGGGGCCGGGGGGCAGCGGCGTCTCCTGCGTGGGGACAGGTCACCTGCGGAAGATCGCGGCTCCCGCGGACGGCATCCTCGCGAGACAGCGTGAGGTGAAGGCGCTGGTGGAGCTGCGCGTTCCGTTTGAGCTGGACCGCCAGGGGATTGACGACGTGGAACGCGGCGCGAATGATTCTGATTGGCAGCCAGCGAAGGACGCGGCGCGCGAGATCGCGTTTGCCGAAGATCGCGCGATTTTTGACGGCTATGCTGCTGCCGGGATCGGTGGCGTGCGACAGGGGACGAGCAATCCGATCAAGACGCTGCCGGCCGATGTGCGCGAGTATCCGGACGCGATTGCGCAGGGGTTGAGCCAGTTGCGACTGGTAGGCGTGAACGGACCGTACGCCGTGCTGCTTGGCGCGGATGCTTACACGGCGTTGGCGGAGACGAGCGACCAAGGATATCCGGTGCTGGAGCACGTGAAACGGCTGATGAAGGATGAAATCATTTGGGCACCCGCGATTGCCGGCGCGTTTGTGCTGACCACCAGAGGCGGGGATTTCGATTTACATATCGGGCAGGACGTTTCGATCGGCTACCTTAGCCACACGGACACTGCTGTCCGGCTGTACTTGCAGGAGTCGTTCACGTTTCTGCTGCTCACCACTGAGGCTTCCGTTGCGCTGGTCCCCCCGGGGAAGGCAAAAAAAAGCTGAGTGGCATAAATCGGTTTGGAAAAAAGGCAGTGTCTAGTGATTCGTGGCGAGTGGCTAGAAACGCCTGTGTCGCAACGCAGGAGTCAGCGCGGTTAGAGAGTCCCGGCGAGAAATTCGATCATGCGCCTTTCGAGGCGATCCTTCTGTTGTTCAATCTTCTTTTGCACGGCGTAGTGCGGGTTTGGAAAAGTTTGCAACGTATCCCATTCCGATTTCAGTTCGGATGCTTCGGCGGATGCGGCTTGCAAGTAAGCGCCCGGATTGTCCGCGACTCGCTGGCACAGAGTGGCGAGTTCGGCTGAACTTGTTCGTTCCAGTTCCTGCATGGAGATCATTAGTTCATTCTACGCCTTATTTCTGACTATTTCTGCAGGAGCGTGACTCGCGCTACCAAGGCTACCAGTCCGGCCGGTCTTTGTGAAAGCGCATCCGGATCGGCGTGATTCTTTCTGGCAGCCAACCGTGCACGGGACACTCGAGCCTTTGCGGGAATTTCAGCGCGCCCGGTACCGGCTTCACGACGAGCGGCGCGTTGCACTTGGGACAGGTCACAAGCTTTTCGGCGATTTGCGAGGGGGAATAAATATGGCGGAGAGGGTGGGATTCGAACCCACGGTAGGATTTCTCCTACACACGCTTTCCAAGCGTGCTCCTTAAACCGCTCGGACACCTCTCCGCGGTGATGGAACGTTAGCAGCGTAGCAAATCGCAGACGAAGCAGCAAACGGCGGGGAGCGGCGCGGGAATGCGAGGCGCAGGCTGGAAGTAACAAATCGGAGGGAGGTCTGCTACACTTTTGTACCCCGTTCCGGGGTAGTGCAATTGGTAGCACGCCAGCCTTTGGAACAGTTCCAGTCTTCTGAAACATTGGACTTTTGAGTGTTTTCAATAACTTAGCGTTCGCTCCGTTTCACTCCGTTCCCTTGTTTTTTGCTCCGTCGGGTCAAGTTAGGGTCAAGTCGACACGGTCCAAACGCAGATGCGCTAAAATATCCAGCGTGAGTAACGAATCGATTACGGGCGACCACGGCGAGTCAAGCTTGGGTCAAGTGGGCTGGCTAAGTCCGAAGGCGTTACTTGCCGGAACCTCGTGCGTTTGAAGCAGCGGTCTTACTCGCAGGCGCGCTCAGGTGCTTCACGTATTCCCGCGCCTCTTCGTTGCTCTCGGTAAGATTCTTGAAAAGGTATTCAAACACGAATTTCGCATCCGCAAACGTTGTCAGACATTGATCGTCGGACTCGCCGTGCAACCCGGCACTCAGCGGCGCGTACAGTTTGTCGAATGGGTTATGGCCTCCGGGCTTCAAATGCGCTGGCAAGACCTGTGATGCAACCGCTATCTTGTCCTCCGCTCGGTGACTGAGCTTCACAGCGTCGACAGCGGCTATTAGTTCGGCAGGCGCGTTCTCGTTGCGAGCAGCTTCCGCGATCAGATCAAGCAGCGAGTTGATCTTGTTCTCCAGTACGCGGCGGAAATACGCCACTGCGCCGATGCCGTGGCCAAATTGAAAATTGATTAAGCCCTTCTTGTACAGTTGGGCGTCTTCGGAGCCAAGTGCCTCTGCCAGTTCCGGAGTGGGTTCAATGGAAAGCGGCGGATACTGGCCAACCTTTGCGAAGATGTTGCCGTCTTCATTTTCTTGCCAGATGAACTGATAGTGCTGCCTCGAAGCCCCACAATTTCGACAGGTGTAATACCGCTGCGTAATGAGGCCCGAGCCGAAGTACACATCTTGGTCGCTACAGTCCCACCACGTCGATCCGCTGCACCTGTCATGTCCGCAGTACATTTTCAATTGCTGCGGTAGTAGTCCATAACGCGGCCTTCCAATCGCACCGTGGTTATTCGTCAAATGGCATTGCCTGCCGGTGTAAACGAAGTTCCGATATAGCGGCCCCTCGACGAGGATGTCCCGCAACTTCTGTTCGAGTACTTGCCAGTCCTCAATCAGCGGTAATTCGTCCGGCATGGTTCCTCTCCACGATTCTACCACGTGGTGCTTGGATGGATGCCGTCAGCCAAGAACTACGAAGCCGCACCGGCGGGTGAGCCAGTTCATTACTTGACATGGGCGATTACTCGGCGCACGATTAAAAATGGGGACTACTACGGGCAGAACCGGATTTTTTCTTGGGAGGTTACCTGATGGCTGTTAAAGACTTTGACGCGCACGAAACCAAGAAATTGCCAACTAAGGTTAAATTTACGACGCGAGATGGCGAGAAGGTTCGCTTTACAGCGGAGAAGCCAAAACGCGTTACGAAGCATGTGCATTTCACTAGCCGCAAGCCGTAAGCTCGGCTGGCGAATGGGCAATGGGCAATCCGGCAGAAGTCAGGGTTATGTCTAGGCGGACATGGAGGCTCGATACCGGATCAGGTCGAGCGATGCCAAAGGAAGGTAAGGCGATATGAAACAGCTCAAACTCAGCGACGGCGAAAAGCTGATTTTACTGATGCTCAGTGAAATCCACGAGCATTTGCAAATCAAGAACGGTGTTGATACCAAGCTTGTGCAGTCAGCGATTTACAGTGGAAACTTGTGGGGATTGAAGTGGCAGCTTACCGGAGTGTTCCATGACCACGAGGCCGCACCCGAGGTTATAGAGGAAGTGGTGAACGTTTTGGATATGTGGTCCTTTATCGAGTCCTCTTACTCGCGCTTTTCGTCAGACGACAAGCGGATGATCGAGCAGGAAGCTAAGCCGTTCGGCCAATATGTTCAATTCACAGGTTTCGACGGTAATGGCGAGGCTGAATATATAAGCGTTGCCCGATTCCTAGTCGATGATCTTGAAAGGTTTTCGAGTTTCAAAGGCCGCGAGCTGAATTCGCACTTGCCTTCGCTTGACGCCCATAGGCGAATGTTGGGAGTTTTCAACCGATTGCGCCCGACGCTCACATCGGGCCTCTTGACAGCAACGCAAGTCGTCGAACTCCTTAAAGAGAAACTTCACCCAGAGAGACGAAGTACCGCAACGGCGGCGCACTAGACGAAGTTCATCGAGCCAGACTCCGGATCAGACTAAGCGCAAGCGCTGAACATATCTTGTTGGTACAATCTCGACATTGTGGACCTGAGCTGGCTCGGTAGCCTAACCAAACCATTCGCCAATCTGTTTAACCCCGTAACGGAGCGCATCGGAAATTGGCTCGGGCGGAGGAAACCGCATCTCTACGTTCACTCGAACCCCGTTCAAATGTTGTGGTGCATCGCCCATAACGGCCCTGTCGAGATAATGCAGGTGATTCTCAAGGCGGAATTCACCCACGATGATCCAAAAAACACGCTGGTGATTATGGATGCATACCCGATTGGCACGCATTCGCAGTTCAAAACATTCGAGAAGGTCCGAATCCCACCCCATACCATCGTTGACCAACAGATTGTCTCGATGGTGTTACCGGTGAAGGCCGAGAAGGGAAAACCGTGGGAGACCCGGATCGAATTCGTCGACCAATTTCAAAGGAAGTACAGATCGAAGAAATTAACTTTTCGATGGGCGGGCCCGCTGCCGAATCGGAGCTTGGCTACACAGTCATGAACCTAAAAGAAGCGACGGCGGCTGCCCGTCAAATATTAGACGAGGAACAGGTGAGCCCCACAGTGCATTATGTCCCGATGCCTTTTGGGGAGGCCCGAGATATTGCCAGAGCAGGGCAAGCCTACATGATACACGCTAACCCTTACTTTCGAGAGCATCCACGCGACGTTCTCGAAGATACTGGTTTGTTCACCTTCGATAGCACGAACCACAAATTGCTGTCGGCGCTTTTGTCGCGGGTCAGCCACATTGACCAACCTCATGTCATCGGCTTTCTCGGACTCGGGCTCGTGTGGGGCGTTGGCGCTTCGCAGACGAGCGTCCGAACGTACCCGAAGTGGAATTTGCTCGTCTCAGAATTGCCTTTAATCGTTGAGTTCCTTGTTCGCAACGGCGGCAAAGCCCAACTTTTCGCGATGTTGGAAAATGACAAGACAAAGATGATTCCGGGTCACGTCTTGATGCTCCTCCAGTTGGAAGATCTTATTTCTTTTAACTTCACACATTTCACCGACTCCGAGTACTCGCGGCTTTCCCGAGCTGCATTGAATTTTGGGAAACTCGCTGCAACAAAGCGAGAGGAATATGAGGCGCAAAACGTTCGCGACGTGCAGTGGCCACAAACGGGAGGCGTGAGTGGAACCGGCATGTGTCGAGCAATCGAAAAATCATGTATGGGGATCATCGAACAGTGCCGCAAAGCCCGTTATTTTTACCTAAAGGGCAATCTCCTAGAGGGTTTGAACCTCGAAGTGAATCAGGACAAGGCAGCGGTCGAGTCCTACCTCCATCGGTTCGGATTCAGCGCGTCGCTCATTGAGACTCTGAATGAAGTTGAACGGCTATACCAACTCCAAGGGAACCCATTCGATTCCAAGAATGCTCTTGGCCATCTGCGAAGCTTCCTAGAGAACGTTCAGAAGGAAGTTATGCCGCGGATTCACCAGAAGTACGGGGGTGAACTCCGGGTCGATTGGGGCGGCGGTCTCGCCTATCTTGTGAAGCATGAGATTCTTTCCAAAGCAGAGGAGCTATTGGCTGCCGATCTCTACAGGCTCATTAGTGACGAGGGCGTCCATCCATTGATTGCTCAACGGGAATATGTAAGGCTGGCCCGCAACATGGTGGTTGAGTATTCACTACTTTTCCTGACAAAGGTTGCGAAGCTGGGTCTCGCGGATCAGCGTGGCGTATGATTCCTGCCCGGAGGAATGATGGTTATTGGCGAGCGATTAAGGGCTCTGCGCGAGCAGAAAAAGATGTCGCAAGGCGATATCGAAAAGCGGACGCGACTACTGCGGGTATACATTTCAAGGATCGAGAACGGCCACAGCGTCCCATCCATCGAAACTCTTGAAAAGTTTGCGCGGGCGCTAGAGGTTCCGATGTACGCACTCTTCTACGAAGGTGAGCAGCCTCCGGCCCCGGAACTTCCGAAGACTAGTGACGACGGTTGGGGCAGTTCTGGCCGCGACGCCCGGACGCTAGGGAAATTTCGCAAGTTGCTTAGCAGAGCGAGTAAGGCCGATCAGAAGTTGCTGTTGTTCGTGGCTAAGAAAATGTCGCAAAAGAAGAGGCGTATCGCCGATTAACACCGCGCCAGCTTTCCGAAGCATCCGAGCCGCCCGTTAGTTCGCCCTAGACTTTCCGTATAACGTTACCTTTAGCGCGATTTCCTCTCGGCAGCATCAATGGCGGCGAACTTTCTGTCGACCTGCGGTTCAGAACGTGGTGCGCCTGAATGCAACACACATCCCTCTCCGACAGATGAGCCACAGGTAGGGCAACTCACCGAGGAAATCTGTTTTGGAGTCAGTTCTTTCCGCG
>Ga0210407_10000891_pt1 | contig 30336 bp, 30 predicted proteins | sample IncBWC27MmetaG_FD_150860 | JGI IMG/M metagenome (GOLD analysis project Ga0210407, IMG submission 150860) | Forest soil microbial communities from Barre Woods Harvard Forest LTER site, Petersham, Massachusetts, United States - Inc-BW-C-27-M | ecosystem: Environmental > Terrestrial > Soil >...
GAACCGCGCCGCAAAATCCAAGAGCCCAGCCATCCGACCCCCTCCCTGATCGACCGGCCTATGCTACCTCAAGGCGAGCGGAAATTCTAGAACATTTAGTGAACCTGCACTGGCTGGACAGGGATATCCCAGGGAGTAGACCGACGCGGTGGAAAAGGTTTTGCACAGGTAAAAATAGTGCAGTTGGAAACGTTCTAAATCGACGGGTATGCCAACGTGAGATTATATACCATGATGCTGCGCCTACATAAGTGCTAATACCGATGCCCATTACCAGCGCCCCAGAAACAGAAAGATTGCTCGAGTTCTTGTTTACGATAACGAAGACAATAGTAACAATAGTTATAAAAATCATTAAGTATGTACTAATTATATATAACCCAGAAATGATTCCGCTTGTCAAAATGCGAGTCACTTTTTGTCTCTTGCTTTCCTGAAGTGAAGTCCTTGCTCCGCGGACCCAGGGCTCGCCTCGGTCGATGATCGAACGAATACTTCCATCTTCGCTCCGAATTGCGCGACAAAGGTTCGCCAAATTTGTTCCCTGCTCTGTAAGAGGAGTGGGATCAAAACCCAATACACAAAATGTTGATACATCTAATTCTCCCCCCGAACGCTGGATCGCCTGAATTACTGCGGGGAGAAGCAACCCAAAATATGCGTTCTTAGTATCTATTGGCATAGCAGCTGATTTCGTTGACAGCCCGGTCTGTATATACCCAACTAGGTCTTGAATTACCTTTTCCGCCAGCTTGAGAAATGCTGTACTTGGCGAGGGCATTTGGGCTAGAAAGGAACTGCCTCTTGAAGGCAGCTGCTGCGTTATTAGCCGATTGGGGAGGTCGTGATCGGCTATCTCAACCAGTTCAGCCCTTACCAATGGGTTGTTCATTACCGCAGCGATAGCCCAAGAAATACGTCTTTGCTCCTCAATACTTTCATAGGGCTCGTAGAGCCGAGCTAACGTCATCACGGCGGAGCCAGTACCTATTTCCAGGAGTGGTTGCAGAAAAATCTCTAGTGGAACAGTGCCTCGCCCCGCAACCGCAGACTTAGTCAAAACTTCGACCGCGAGATTGCCAAAAGACACAACCGCTTTCGTTGTGACTTCACGCAACTGTTCATACCGAACCATAGTATCAACAAGTACCGGCAAGGCCCGTGTGATTCGTGCCTTGCCCAAGACACCAATCGCATAATGAGCCCTCCGTTCCTGGAGCTCTACCCATGTCATAAGCTGTCCCGACAAGGCCTGCTGTTCCGTTCCGGGCATCTCGCCGGCAAAATCGCTGGCAATGGCCGCTAACGCTGACGCCGCAAGCTCGGCTTGCATAGATTCTTGTGGAACTAAGAAATTTAACAGCTCATCTATGAGTTCCCTACTTAGTTTCTGATCCACCCTCTGGCTTTCGCCGACGCAATGGCCAGCAAGAAGGATTCGTTGAAATTGTTCGCCGCTTCGAATTCGCCGAATTAAATCAGATGCGTCCTCAATTAGCCCTGCATACAGCAAAATCACTTCGCGCCATTCCTGGTTATCCACGTACTCGTATAAATTGCCGAGCAGATTTGCATTCATCTGAATGTTCTTGGCGACCAAATATTCCTGTAAAGTCAGATGCGAAAAACCTAAAACATCTATAGACCGTTCGACCAACAAGCCACTCCGCCGCTCTATATCCTCGAGAATGTCCAGAGATTCCGACGTTAAACCTAAATCAACTGCTATTGTCGTTATGAGCCGCTCCAACTCACCTCGTGGCAGTTCTCCTCTCCCGCTTTCGTGCATTTTGTACGCAATCTGACGTAGTACTATTTCCTTTTGTGCTGGGGTTATCTGAGAGGGCGAGACCAAGAACCCTTTACTACGTTCCCACGCGTCTATAAGGAACTCAACACATTGTGCGTAAAGTAAGGCTCGCCCTCGTGGCAATATGTTTCTATTTAAATGAACTAGGCAGATGAGGGACAGTAACATTGGATTGGTAGCGACTGCCATGATACGCGGATTGCCGTCGATCGCATTTAAGAGCCGCCTAGAGTAATCATCGATAGCAACCCGGATCCTGGGAACTGTCTCCTGCCAGCGCAACCGACGAGTTTCCAGCTCTGGATATTCCTGTTCTATGCGATTTCGCTCCTGTAAACTGATTATCGCCATGTGCCACCCGCGCACGAACCGATGAACCTCATCATAAGACAAATCGTCGGCTTCGAGTATTGTGAATGCAGGCAGAAGATTACGCCACCCCGCGACTCGACAGGTGACAATAATACGAGTGTTGTTATACCGGTTAACAAATGCATTGATGCGATCTGCAACATTGAAGTGAATGGTTTCGTTTGTTACCTCATCCAATCCGTCCAATAACACAATGCATTCACCTTTTAAGAGTTTTTGCTCAAAAAATCCACTGGGATAGATTTGTAATATTTCGTCGGGCAAGATTTGAGTCTTTGGGTCCAATAAGTCAGACAAGATTGCTCCTGTCGTCGAAGACAACCGTCTCAGGGGTATGTAGATCGGCAAAAGGGGCCGATCAAAAAGTGGGGTACCACGGCGCTGGGCAAATTGTAATATGATGTAGCTGAGAGTAGTTGTCTTTCCAGCGCCCGGTGCACCCAGAATCACTAGTTTGTCAAAACGTCGCACAGCATCAATGAACGAGATACCGCCCCCTATGCCTACATCCGTATTGGCGATCTCAGTTCCAATAGAGTTAACCCGGAGTGATATGTAGACCTCTTCTAACGATGGTCGGGGAAGTCCGGCAACATTGAAACCCACTAGTCGGAGATAGCGGTGAGAGGATATCAAATGGTTGATATAGACACGTTGAAACCTTTTTTTCGCAGCGGCGCGTAGGCCATAGCCGCCAAGCGCATCAACTAGCCGGGAAATTAAACGTTCGAGCTCTTTCTTGACGGCTGCGCCAAGCGCTGCGAGGAGAGCAAGTATTGCGGCTAAGAAGCCGCCCTCTCGAGAGAGTAAAGTATCTCTGAGAGTCTGGACCATTCCCGGATGGTGAATGATGGCCGTCTTCGCTTCATTTACAGCAAGGGCTATTTCGGTTTTTTGTATCCAACCTTGACGTGGTTTTCCATCGCTTGCCCAAGTCTCGGCGTTGCTAGAGATAATATATTGTCCAAACGGTACTTTGAGTTGCTCTAGTCGTATTGTATCGTCCAGATTCGAGATCGCCTCTGGTTTCGCCCCCTCGATCCGGATCGATAAAACCCTATACCCTGGTCGGGGCCCTGAGACTTCGAAGCGGTAAGGGGGATTAACGACGGCGGAGGAGAATCTATCGCCTTCCCACAGTCTCTCTCCCATATCCTGGGATGATGGCGAAGTTGATTTCTGCCGATGATAGGATAGAACAAAGGACAGTTGCGGTGCATCGGGGTACAGCTTATTTGAGATTCGGATCTTAAGAACGGCGTCGTCTGTGTAGCTGGATAAACTCTCCATGTCGCCGACGGGTAATAAGATGGTCAATTTGGAAGGTGCTAAAGTCTCCTGGTCGGCTGCTTTACAAACGGCCATCATGCTGACGAAAAATACAGAGATTGTCAGAACCAGGAAGGGAAGTCTGAGGAGGCGACGTGCTTCCGTGGAGCACCAGCGAATTGGGGTGCGCGACCGTTCTGGCATGCTCATCGCCCGATCTACCAATGCAAAAACGGAAAGATCAATTTATTCCGAAAACATTCCAGGTTGCAATCGCCGTGAGAGCGGCGATGAGCGAGCTGCTCGGATGATGCGTTGATATCCTGACACGGCGACAGAGGCAGCCTTGCGTTTGGCGGGCGAAAGATGTGGCGGTATTCTGCCTCTTCTGGGTCAATACGCCGTTATCGCCGCTTCCGACGGCGGGCAGGGGCATTATTCCGGGTATCGACCTTGGATCTCGCGAAGCAAGGTGAATTTCGCTTGCTCCTGGGTCCCCGCTTTCGCGGGGACGACGAATTTGGCTGTCCGCAGGATTTGCTGACACTTCTTTCGCGGGAATGACGATTATGGGCGCCAAGCCGTTGATTTGCGCTGAATATTCTTCTGTGCCTGCGGGCAAAGGCGGGAAGTCGGTATCAGTTCAGCCGCAGCTCGGTGATGTGGCGCGGGTCCTGCTTTAGGTCGCCGCGCTCGACGCGCTTGACGATGTCGACGAGGCGCTCGTTGGCGCGGGCCGGGATGCCGACCTGCTCGCCTTCGCGCACGACAAAGCCGTTGAGGAACTCGATCTCGGTGCGCCGGCCCTTGGCCATGTCCTGGCCCATCGAGGGCCGCTGATCGGGCGAGCCGCGGCCGACCCGCGACAGCCGGCGCTCATCATAGGTCTTGAGTGCCGCGGCGTCGCCCTCGCCGGCGCGGGCGATCGTCTCGGGCGGCAGATGGTCGATCTCCTCGAGCTTATAGCCGCGCGCCTGGCCGATGCGGATCGCCTCGCTGCCGAGCCGCGCCTGGAAATGGCGGATCGCCTCGTTCTGGGCGATCTGCGACCCGGGAAGCCCGGTGCAGGCCGAGACCCCGTTCGCCATCGTGTTGGCGACGAGCTTCGACCAACGCTCGCCCCAGAGATTGTCGGTGACCTTGGCGCTGTCGGCGTAAGCGACGAGGCGGCAGATCTCATGCGCGCGGTCGGTGATGTTCCCGTGCACCTCGCCGGTGCGGTAGACCGTGTGCGCGGCCCCGCCTTTGACCCCACCGCGATGGACGTGACCCGGCTCGACGAGGCCGACGCTGATGTTGCTGGCGATGCAGCCCATCGTCTTGCCCCAGCCGACCACCTCGGCGATCGTCGCCTCGTTCATGCAGTTCTGCAACGAGACGACATAGCCGCCGGGTGCCAGATATTGCCGGATCAGCAACGCCGCCCAGTGGGTGTCGTAGGATTTGGTGCAGACGAAGGCGATGTCGATCGGCGCTTCCTTGGCAAGATGCTGCGCCTCGGTCAGATGCAGCGCCCGGACCTTGACCGTGAACGGCTCCTCGCCCTCGTGGTGGGTGATGCGCAACCCGTTCTGCTTCATCTCCTCGACATGCGCCGGCCACATATCGATGAAGGTCACATCCTCGCCGGCCCGCACCATGTGGGCGCCGGTGTAACCCCCCACCGCCCCCACGCCGACGATCGCGATCCGCTTACCCATAATTCATCTCCCGACATTATCTCCGGCCCAGGCGGGCTGGCTCGCGCCGATCCTAATGCCCGGTCGGACACGGTGCGAGCGGCTCTTGCGTATGTGTCGGATGTGTGCTATGTGGACAATTATGGAATGGATTATCAATGCTATAAAATCACTCCGTCGGGCGGCGGGGAATTCCGCTGTGAATTCCGCTGTCGGGCGCCGGAAATTCCGCTGTCGGCGGATTGGTGCAACCGCACGCAAGTATATGATCTGGAATGAAGTTTCGCGATTGACGGACGCTTTTCTGACGCCAAAAACGATTTTTCCCCTGCCAGCGGGGAAATCGAGCCTTGTCGCAAGCGCCGGAATGCCGCCTAGTTTTGATCCGAACGGCTCCGCTTCGCAGAGAGGAAACCATGGACATTTCGTCGGCCAGGCCAGCCGAGGGCAACGAGATCGACCGGCCGGTGCCGAGCGCGCCGTCGAACCGGGTGTGGGGCAGCGACGCGATCGCCGCGATGCTGCGCGAGCTCGACATCCCCTATGTGGCGCTCAATCCGGGGGCGAGCTATCGCGGGATCCACGACAGCCTCGTCAACTATCTCGGCAACACCCGGCCGCGCATGCTGCTGTGCCTGCACGAGGAGAGTGCCGTGGCCTTGGCACACGGCTACGCCAAGGTGACCGGGCGGCCGATGGCCGCGTTCGTGCACAGCAATGTCGGGCTCATGCATGCGACGATGGCGATCTTCAACGCGTGGTGCGACCGCGCCCCGGTGCTCGTGCTCGGCGCCACCGGACCGATGGATGCGACCCGCCGCCGGCCGTGGATCGAGTGGATCCACACCGCGCGCGACCAGGGTGCCTTGATCCGCAACTTCACCAAATGGGATGATCAGCCGGCCTCGATCGGCGCGGCCCAGGAGGCGATCCTGCGCGCCTGGCAGATCGCCAACACCGCGCCGCCAGGACCGGTCTATGTCAATTTCGACCTCGCCCTGCAGGAGGACGAGGTCACCGAACTGCCGCCCATGCCGGCGGTCGCACGCCATGCCCCGCCCGTGGCACCTGAGCCCGCCGGCCCGCTCGTGCGGCAGGCCGCCGAGCTGCTCGCCGGGGGCCGGCGCCCGGTGATCCTTGCCGGGCGCGGGTCGCGCGACCCCGCGGCGTGGCAGCGGCGCGTAGCGCTCGCCGAGACGATCGGCGCTCGCGTCGTGACCGACCGCAAATCGGGCGCCACCTTCCCGACCGATCATCCGCTGCACGTCGGCGGGACAGCCGCGATCGTCGACGCCGACGTGATCCTCAGCCTCGACTGGATCGACCTCGCCGGCACGTTGCGCACCGCCCAAGCCGCCAAGCCGGTGACCGCGAAGATCATCCAGGTGTCGGTCGACCAATACGTCCATAACGGCTGGAGCATGGATTACCAGGGCCTGCCGCCGATCGACGCCTACCTGTTGGCCGAACCCGATGCCGCGGTGCCGCCGCTGCTCGCTGCGGTCAAGGAGCTGCGGCCAAACCCGCCGCCCTTGCCGGAGCCGGGACCGCGCCCGAGCCCGCCGCCGCTATCGGCGCTCGACGAAACCTCGATCATCCAGGTGCCGCACATCGCAACAGCGCTGCACGCGGTGCTCGGCGATGCCCCGACGGCGATGATCCGCCTGCCATTGTCCTGGGCCGACGGGCTCTGGGAGTTTCGCCACCCGCTCGACTATCTCGGCACCGACGGCGGCGGCGGCATCGGCTCGGGGCCGGGCATGTCGGTCGGCGCGGCACTCGCCCTGCGCGACAGCGGCAGCGGCCGGCTGCCGGTGGCCGTGCTCGGCGACGGCGACTTCCTGATGGGAGTGACGGCGCTGTGGACGGCGGTGCGCAACAGCATCCCGCTGTTGGTCGTTGTCGCCAACAACCGCTCCTTCTTCAACGACGAGCTGCACCAGGAACGCGTCGCACTACAGCGCGGCCGGCCACCCGAGAACCGCTGGATCGGCCAGGCGATCCGCGACCCCGATATCGACCTGGCGACGATGGCGCGCGGCCAGGGCTGCACCGGCATCGGGCCGGTCGAGGAACCGAAGAAGCTGGTGGCGGCGATGCGCGAAGCCGTCGCCGCGTTGCGCGCAGGTAAGGTTTGCGTCGTCGATGTGCGTGTGGCACCCGGCTACTCCGCAGGCGCCACCGCCGCCATCATGCAGCGCGCGTCAGGGTAGGGCCGGCTCTGCTCGTTATCAGGTCTTGGTCAGCGCCACCGTGTAATAGCAACGGCCTCGGTTCAAATCGAGGTTAGCTCCGCCATCGCTGATCTGGCCGGCCAGAATGGAACGGCTTCCGCCCTGGTTGGTATGCCACGCGTCGATCTTGCCCGTCGCGTCGATCTTGCCGCGATAGTGCAGCGTGTGGCCATGAAAGTCCTGATACCAAATCCTGACATCGCCGCGTTTGACCCTCATGCTGACCGGTCGGTCGGGAGCGCAGTCCCCGCCGGTGAGCGTGCGGGTCGTCTGGGTCGATGCGGTCTGTGACATCGTTCCCTTATAAAGCCCGTCGAAAGATGTCCGCGGTGGCGGGGGCGGCGGCAGAGCAGGTGGGGGTGGCGGCACCGCGGCGACCTGCGGGGGCGGCGCGGTAGCGGCCGGCGGCGGCTGCTGGGCGCAGGCCACAAACGCGAGCAACATGCCGAGCACGAGCAGATGTCTCACTGAATTCCTCCCATCGCGAGATAAGCGGGGTTCCGCTTGTAGCGACCCAACCTACACTGGAAAGGAGGCTCTCGGAAGTGCTGGGCCGCCCTTGGCCACCTTTCGACGGTTGCCGGCGAGATACCTTGCGGATACTGTTCACGTCCGGAAACGGTCGCACGGCAAGGCTCTGATCGATGCCGCCGGGCGTCACGGCAATACCCGTTGGGAGGATGCGGTGATCGAGCTTTTGGAGCGGCAGAAGAAGCTGACGGCCAATCAGTGGAAACTGATTTGCACCGCGAATATTGCTGACCTGCTCGATTTCTTTGATTTCTTCCTGATCGGCTACGTCACCGCGGCATTAACCAAGGAATGGTCGCTGCCCTACTGGCAGGGCGGCGCGATCTTGCTGGCCTCCGGTCTCGGTGCGGTTCCTGGTGCCTTCATTTGGGGTTGGCTCGGCGACCGGATCGGGCGTCGCACGGTGTTCATCTGGTCGGCGGTCACGATCTCGCTTGCCACCGGGATCATGGTCTTCACGCCGGGACAGAGTGCCGTGATCCCAGGCTGGCTGTTCCTGGTGTTCTTCCGGATCTTTGTCGGCGTCGGCAATGCCGGCATCTTTACGATCGACCTCCCGCTGGTGCAGGAATTCATCCCGGCCTACAAGCGCGGCTGGGTCAGCGCCCTGGTCACGACACTGCTGCCGGGCGGCGGCATGCTGGCCGGCTTGGTGGCCGCGTGGCTGTTGCCGATCATCGGCTGGCGCTACCTGTTCCTGGTGGGCCTGTCACCGCTCGTTCTCGTGTTCATGATCCGCTACTGGGTGCCGGAATCGCCGCGCTGGCTGATCCGCATGGGGCGCCATGAGGAAGCGCGCCGCTCGCTCGCCTGGGCGCTGATGATGGATCCCAAGGAGATCACTTTGCCGCCGGCGCTACCGGTCCTCGAAAAGACACGCTGGCTCGATCTGTTCAAGTATCCGCGGCTGGTTGCCGCCGGGTGTTTGACCGGCCTGACGCAGACCGGCGGCGCCTCGCTCGGTCTGTGGGGGGCGACATTGCTCGTGATCGTGCTCAACACGACCCCGGCGCATGCGGCGTTTCTGATGACATTTGTCGGCCTTTCCGGGATCGTCGGCCGGTTCTTCATCACCGCCCTGATCGAGCCGCTGGGACGCCGCGGCGCCGGAACCCTGGCCTGCGGAATGGCGGCGGTGTTGATGGTGATGCAAGGATATTTCTACAACGTCTTTATCGGCCCGTGGTCGCTGTTCTACGTCTTGTTCCTGGCGCAAACCTTTTTCAGCAGTGCGATCTACACGGTCGTCGGGCCCTATATGTCGGAGATCTGGCCGGCCCGGCTGCGTTCGAGCGGCATGGGCATGAGCTATGGCATCGGCAATCTCGGCGGCAAGGTCTTGGGCCCGGCGGGCTTGGCGGTGATCATGGGGGCGGGCGACATCATCAAACCGGCCGCACCCAACCTGGTCATGCTCGGCCCCGCTTTCATCTATTTCGCATCCTGGCTCATCCTCGGCATCGTCGGGTTCTGGGTGTTCGGCCCCGAAACCAAGGGCCGCACCTTCGAGGAGATGGACAGCACGCTCGACCGGCCGGCCGCCACTGCAAGACCGGCGGCGCAAACCGCCGGAAATTGAGCGGATCGGCGCAGACCGCCTCAGCGGTTCTGCGTCCAGTCGTCGCGCCACAAGAAGTCGGGCCCGAGCTCACTGAGGCTCGGGCAGCCGATCTGGCCCATGACGAGGTCGATCTCGCCGCGGAAGATGTCGATCACCTTCCTGACGCCGGGGAGCCCGCCGGCGACCGCGCCATAGAGCGTAGGCCGGCCAAAGAACACGAATTGGGCGCCGAGGCAGAAGGCTATCAGGATGTCGGCGCCGCGGCGCACGCCGCTGTCGAGCATCACCGTCAGCTTGTCGCCGACCGCCGCCTTGATCGCCGGCAGGGCCTCGAGCGAGGCCGGCGCCTGGTCGAGCTGGCGGCCGCCATGGTTCGAGACGATGATCCCGTCGACCCCGATTTCCGCGGCGCGAACCGCGTCGGCCGGATTGAGGATGCCCTTGACGACGAGCGCCCGCGGGAAGAGGCGGCGGTAGCGCTCGAGGTCGCGCCAGGTCTGCGCCGCGGCCGGCGTCTGGCCGCGGCCGAAGTTGATAACCTCCTCGGTGCTCGCACCATTGGGGGCGTGCGGCGCCCAATTCCCCAAGCCCGGCGCGCCGCCGAGGCGCATATATTCGATGACCCAGGCGGGATGGGTCACCGCCTCCAAGAGGATCGACGGCTTCAGCTTCAGCGATTCCATGACGCCGCCGCCACGGATACGGGAAAAGCCGTTGCGGTAGTTGCGCTCGCGCTTGGGGTGCACCGGCACGTCGACGGTCAGCACCAGGGCGCCGACCCCGGCATCGCGGGCTCGCCCGATCAACGCATCGGTGATATCGGCGTCCTTGGCCGCGTAGAGCTGGAACCAGAGATTGCTCGGGGCGGCCCCGGCCGCCTCTTCCATCGAGGCGTTGCTGCCGCCCGACATGATGTACGGGATGTTCGCCGCCGCCGCGGCCTGCGCCAGCATGACCTCGCCCTCGCGCCGATAGAGGCCGACGCCACCCGTGGGCGAGATGCCGAACGGGCTCGCATAGGTGCGGCCGCAGACGCTCGCCGATTGGTCGCGCTTGGAGACATCGACCAGGTAACGGGGCAAGAGCCGATGCTTGTGAAACGCCGCTTCGTTCCGCGCCAGGCCGCGCTCATCCTCGACCCCGCCCTCGATGTAATCGAAGATGATCTTCGGCAATTTGCGCTTCGCAATCCGATGCAGGTCTTCGATGTTGATGGCTTGCTCGAAGTTCATCAGCTGGTTCCTTTTCGGACGCGCTTGGTTCAGCGGCGGTGCGCCATCGCCGCCCGCCCTCCCTGAGAACAGGGAGAAAATGCGGTCGAGCCCGCACAATCGCCTCGCCAATCGAGCATAATACGATGTATATCAGATAGCTAGCCACCCATGGCAGCGCCCGCCGAGCAGGGAGGAGAATATGCGGTCTGAGGGAGGCAGCAGGGAGAGCTGGGGTCGACATCGCGCACCGATCCGTCTTTGTGATATTGCTCATCATATATAGTTATCATAACAGCATTTTCTAAATTTCGCAAGGGGATCGTGCGCGTCATTGACAGAGCTTCCGCTACAAGCCCTCAAACATTGCGCGCCCAGTCGTCGCGCCACAGGAAATCGGGACCGAGCTGATCGAGGCTGGGGCAGCCGATCTGGCCCATGACCAGGTCGATCTCGCCGACAAAGATGTCGATCGCCTTTTTGACCCCGGGAAGCCCGCCGGCGGCAGCACCATAGAGGGTCGGGCGCCCCATAAAGCAGAAATCGGCGCCGAGACAGAGCGCAATCAGGATATCGGCGCCGCGCCGCACCCCGCTGTCGAGCAGCAGGGTCAGCTTGTCGCCGACCGCAGCCTTGATCGCCGGCAGCACGTCGAGCGAGCCCGGCGCCTGGTCGAGCTGGCGCCCGCCATGATTCGACACGAGGATGCCGTCGCAACCGACATCGAGCGCGCGCAGCGCGTCGGCCGGGCTCATGATGCCCTTTACGACCAGGGCGCGCGGGAACAGCTTGCGGTAGGTCTCCAGGTCGCGCCAGGTCTGGGCGTTGAACGGACGCAATGAGCTGGAGTGCTTGTAGACCGCTTCGGCATCCGAGCCCGGCGGCGCGTAGGGCTGCCAGTTGCCCTGCATCGGCGTGCCGCCGCCGCGTTTGAAATATTCGACGATCCACCCCGGATGCGTCAGCGCCTCGGCGAGGATCGAGGGTTTGAGGCTCAACGCCTGGAACAGCCCGCCGCGGATATTGGCGAAGCCGTTGCGGATGTTGCGCTCGCGCTTTGATCCGACCGGTGTGTCGACGGTCAATACCAGCGCGCCGAGCCCGGCATCGGCGGTACGCTTGATCAAATCGGCGTTGATCGCCGGATCGCGCGCGGCGTAGAGCTGGTACCAATGGTTTTTCGGCGCGATCTTGGCCGCCGCCTCGATCGTCTCGTTGCTGGCGCCCGACATGATGTAGGGGATATTCGCGTCGCGCGCCGCCTCGGCCAGCATCAGGTCGCCTTGGTCGCGGAACAGGCTCACCCCGCCGGTCGGGGAGATCCCGAACGGGCTCGCAAAAGTCTGGCCGAAGATCGTCTTTGTCTGGTCGCGCTTCGACACATCGACCAGATAACGCGGCAACAATTTGTGCTTGTGGAAGGCCGAGGTGTTGGTTTCGAGCCCGCGCTCGTCCTCCAGCCCGCCCTCGATAAAGTCGAAGGCGATCTTCGGCAGCCGCCGCTTGGCCATGCGGTGCAGGTCTTCGATATTGACGGCCTGATCGATCCTCATCGGCGATGTTCTCCCGGACGTTCTTGAAGGATGCCCATCCCAGCCCGCAACTTTGCGTATTTTAACATCACTCCACAATCCCCCACGGAGCGGGGCTGAACTGTCCGCCGCGTAGAGCTGCAATGCCGGGGCGCTGGCGGGCGCGCGCCCTCGCCTGCTGATCCTCCTGTTTCTGCAATGAATCTGGAAGCAAGTGCCTCACCATCTCTGTCGCAGCAATCGCGGGTGTACGATAAGAATATGGCAAATTTCGAGTTGCTCATAGGGCATCTCTCAACTCTTTCCGTCTCCCCGGCGGTGTACGGAGAGGGGCTGGGTATCCCACACAGCCGCTTCCATGAGGCGTGGGGCTCTTCGGCTCGGCACGAGCTTGGAAGACCGGCCGCGCTACACGCCTTCGACGACCTTTGAAACCTCCCCTCCCTGAGAGTCTGATGCGATAAAAGCATTTTAGGTTGGGCGATGGCGGTGTGCAGCGCGGCATACATCTCCGGGTGAGCACAGGCGGTCAAACCGTCGAGAACCAGCGCCAAGCATTGATCGAGGCAGCGACGCACAGGGGCTGGCGCGTGGTCGAGGAATTCGTCGACAACGGGGTCAGCGGCGCCAACGGGCGCGATAAGCGCCCTGCCTTCGATCGGCTACGCAAGGCCGTCACGCGTCGCAAGGTCGATGTCGTCGCCGCATGGTCGGTGGATCGGCTCGGCCGATCACTCCAAGATCTTGCCGGCTTCCTCGGAGAACTGAACGGCGCCGGTTGTGATCTCTACCTCGAACGTCAGGTCGTCGACACGACCACTCCAGACGGCCGAGCTCTATTTCAGATGCTCGGCGTGTTCGCCGAATTCGAACGGGCGACAGCGCCGCGAAGCGGAACGTCATCAGACTGATCTGATAGCCGCCGATGTAGATCGGGGTTCGCTAGAAATATCAAAATCGGCGGGCGGGCAGACGTGGGCGTATCTGGTTCACCTCGAGGTGAGCTGACTGAGCGTCGCCGGATCGACTTCGTGGAACCGCTCCCCGTCATCGTAATAAGTCTTTCCTGCGCGACGCAGACAGGTGATCCACCATGTATGCGCAATATGAGTGCTCACGAGAAAAATCTCGTCTGCCGCGTGCGGTATCGTTGCTTCTGCGGGAGCGAGCGCATCGGCAACACGCTGATGATTGGTCAACGATAGGTCGTTTTCCTCCAAGACTAGCACCGTTTTCGCGCCGTCGCGTTTCCAGGTGGCCAGCTTCGGGAACTTCTCCGCACATGCTTTCTGCAAGCGAAGGATTCGGGCCTGCTCCGGGTCGCCGGACACGTAGGGTCTAAGACTAAACCGCCCAGCGAGTGGGCTTCCCTGCGCGAAGTTCCGGCTACTGAACGACGAGCGCTGTAGCGAAACCGGGAACGGAATTCCGATGATTGTCTCGTCCACGAGTGTGTACCGATCACCATATCGGGCGACCGGAAAACCCGCGAAGTTCATCTCGATCCAATTGATGAGGAGGACCTGAACCTGACGAACTCGTGTCCCTCTCAGCCCGGCAGACGCCTCGACGGGAAAGTGCAGTTCCCAAAATTCTTCGTCTGCCCTGTGGTCGAATCGCTTTCTGATCGGCTCGAAAAGCTTCCGGTTGTGTACCTCGAACTCGATCTGGTCGCGGAACGGCTCGATGCCAGTGTGCTCAAATGCATAGGGCACGTCCCCGACCGTGCAGACGTAGTCGACCCGTCTCAGCGGGTCGGGATCATTCAGGTCGTCGGGCGATCGACCATCACTTCGGCGAACGGTCCGATCGCGCGCCTCGATGCACCGAAGAACGGCGTCGATTGCTTTGCCCTCGTTGTATCGGCCGGCCATAGTAGAGCGCAGTCGCTCCTATCTAACCGAGCGCGCTCGCCGGTGGACCGCTGCGGCCAACGAGCATCAATGTGCCTGCCTGGGGCAAGGAAAGTAATGGCGCATGACCGTCCACGCCGCGACCCCTGCGGTTATATCCTTCGCGGGCTGGTTAGGAAAAAACGGCCCGACCCCGGTCAAAAACATTTCCCGGAGCATGCCAGCACTTATAAACGTGCCTGGGTGTACGCACGCGTCCTCTGCCGGCAAAGCGTCCCAAAAGCCCAACAAATAACCTAGGCAGAAATTGCGCTCAGGGCTGCCTTCCTCGCCATAGCACTTGACCAACAGGTCAGCCATCGTCATTGAGCCGTCCGCAGCATAAGCCGGCGAGGCGATAATCAAGCCGGCCACAGCCATGGAGATGATTATGGAGGGCACCGTTCCCGCAGCTCTAATCTATGGGAGGTTAGTCTTCCCGCCCCATGATCCGCTAATTCGCGGAGGCGATTTTGATATTTTGCCGACGGCGAGGGGGTGATCGAAAATCTGATCTCGCGAAAAGACGAGATGGCCATCTCGGATAATACTGATGTCCTGCGGGGCGTGATCTTTAATGATGGCGAACGCATATTCAAGAGCCAGCCTCTCAGAGGGAGCAGGCTGTAAATGCGGCTCGCCAATTGCGATATATTTGACCTGATATTCACTCATAAGCACCCTCCATTTTTTGAGGGCGCTCACGCAAGCCAGGGCTCGGGCGTCAGCCTCCATCCGGGCAAATAAGCCCACCAATTTGGAGCGTCAAGCGGAATCAGAGGCAGCCAGCGTTGCGAACCCGGGTGTTGCCGCGATGGCCTTGCTGCTGCAGCCATCCCTGCCCTCTGCTAGCCGCATTATGGAAATTCTGTTGTTCAGTCTCCATTATCTTTAAAAGGGTTTTTATCTTTAAGCTGTTCTTTGACATAGGCAATGAACTCGTCTGAATCAAGCTGCAGCTTGTACCGTCGATGCACAAGGGTAAACAAGAAAGTGGTCGTGTCTTGCAGATACTTTAAATCATCCTCACCTTGCGGCAGGCTCTTGCCGAGCGCGCTACCATGCACATAGTCGTGGCGTAAATTGTCCAGTGTGGCGATACGGTTACGGTCATAATGGTATTTGCGAACGCCCACAAATTTCGGCGAAGGCCGACAAGCCGCGAAAATGATGTCCATCTTCTTTAGAAGGGACTCTCTTTCGAGCGCTTCTAAATACTGAGTGAGTTCTCTCGCTCGTAATTGTTCGAATGATGTTTCTCTCAGTTCGGAAAGAGGGACTCGCCTTTGATCTATATACCGAATTAGATCGTCGGGCCTGGCGACAGCACAAACACGACACCAATCGAATGCTGCACTATCGAGAACAGAGTGTGCAAATATCAGAGAAGCGGCATCTAAGGCAGACTGAAACGTCGCCGCGGCGTAGACCTTCGTCGCCTTCGGAATTATGTCGAGCAACCCGCGTTCAAAGAGTTGTTGCCTAGTGCCAAATCTTTCAAAAAGGGCGCGCTGGTGCTCCAAAGCGAGTTGGGGTGTGGCGTGCGGCAGCCCTAATTGCCCGACTCTCTGAAAAATGAATACAGCGTTCCAAGCCGATGTGGTCCGAGCCAATATTTGGGCACTAAGCCGTTCTGCCTCTTTTTTGGATTCGGCGTGCACCGGCTGGGCGGCCGCCCTGGCGCGTGCGGCGGCGGACGCCGGCAGCGTTCTACGCGGCTCCTGCGTACATTGGGACGCGCCCTCATCACTGATCGCGATCTCGATCCTGCAACCCACCGCGTCGAGGGCGGCGGCCAGGCTGGTCAACTTGCTTGATCGCTTCGGGTCAATCAGACGAGCGGCCTGGTGCCAGTCCATGTCGAGGAGCTCTGCGAGATCGGCTACCGTCATATCGCGCCGGCGCAACGCTTCGTAGAGTGCCGCTTTCAGCGCAATGGTCGGGTCTGGTGAGACGAGATATTGACCGGAAGCAAGCGGGGGCGGGGCCGGGATTTCCTCGCCGTCGACAATGCGTCCGGCGAGCGCCTCGGAGAGACAATCGGCCGCCTCGCTGAGCGCTTCGGCTTCATCCGCGCCGTCCGTCAAGGCCTCGGCCAAAGCTGGAAAGCGCACAACGAGGCGCCCATCCTCATCCGGTTCCAGTGATGCGGGGTAGCTGTACGTAGTGCGGGCCATCGCAGTGTCCTCTACTCGTCGAGATCGCGCCGGCTCAGCCCAAGCCGTTTGAGCATGTCTTGCAACAGGCCTTCACCGATCTCTTTCCGGAGATCCTTAAGCGTCGTCTTGCGGTTGCCGTAGTGCAGCGTTCCATGACTGCCCTTGCCATGGCGCCGGTCGAAGCGGACGACGGCTCTCCGCGCTCGGCCGAGCCTCATGATCCTGCGGAGAAATTCGGACCCGGTCATTGCATATTCCTTCGAGCGGACGATGCGGACCCGGTCCGGTAGTCACCTAAGCAAATAGGATATTTTTGTCCGATCGCCAAGAGGCCGGCGCTCGCCGAAACGGCTGTGTTTCATGGGCATACCGACACTTCCCGACAGGTCTGCGATACACCGGCGTGACGCGCTGTGAGCCGCAGCGCGAGCGCCTCATCGGAGAACTCCGGCGGCCCCTCACCCTCCCGCTAACGCGGACCCCTCCCTCTCCCCGCTGGCGCGGGGCGAGGGGCTTTTATCGACTCCCTCCGCCCGCTTGCGCCCGCTCGCCCCGCTTGCGGGGAGAGGGCTGGGGTGAGGGGCGGCTCAGTTCGGATAGGCCATCGTTCGGAGCATGATCGCGGCGCGCTTCGGGGTGTTCGCGCGGACGAGCGCGTGTGCGAATGCAGCGATGTCCGGCGGCGCTCGGGTCGCGACCCGGCCGGGCGGTAGTGTCTCAGTTTGAATGTAACAGCGACTTACGGCCCGGACATGGGTGGAACCGACGTAACGCCTGACTCAGCAGCACGGGCCGCGCTCCTAGCAGACTCGTCGAGTTGGCGGCGGTGATCTGGTTCAAAGTATCGCTCAGCCTGTTCCACGCGCCTCTTGTCACGCCTAGCACTCAGAAGGCCGCAAAACCATCGCCATAAGCCCGTGCCGTCCTCGCTGAAATCAGCCCACCATCGTCTCGCCGCTGACGTGGACCGAGCATCAATCATCGCCACAACGTCTTCCATCGACCACAGCCGGCTTTCGATCCCTGCCGCCATCGCTGGCGAGGTCCGAAGCGTTTTGTGGATGCGGACGAAATTGTACCAGAGGGCGTAAAGCGCGACCATGCGGATGCTGGACATTGCGCATCCGCGCAAAACTGATCGGTGGCTTAAGGAACTTTTGCAGGCAAGCGACACTTCGGCGCTGGTACCGGCTAACGACGCCAGCGAGCCTTTGCCGCTGCTCGCGCAATTGCAGAACGCTGCTCCGAAGTGAGCTTATCGGCGCGCGCCTTGCCGCCGCGCGCGCCGAGTTCCTGAGCCGCAGATTTGGCAGAATCGGGCAAATCCTCGGTCTCCTCGCCAGTCGCGATCCGTATGACCTTGACGGCGTTGCCGATCACGTCGGCGGGGCGTTTCTGGCCTTGCGGACCTTTGGGCATTTTGCCCGCCTCACCCAGCCCCAGGCGGGATTCGCGCCTCTGGTGGCAACGGCGGCGGCGACGTGCCGGTTTGTTCCGCCAAGTGGTGGGACGGGCGGCGAGAGATGGCAAGTCCGGCGAGGATGGCCCTGCCTAAGACAATTAAGCCAATGGCTACTATCCCGGCAATCAGCACAATCTCTATCTGGATCGCCATGGTCTATCCCGGTCGCTCCGCTGCTTTTCGGTAAGCATATGGGAACGGATCGCCCGACGCGACCCCCCACGTCAAGGGCTGTTACAATTCAAACTGAGACACTACCCGGCGGGCGGAGATGTTGCCGATACTGGCGATATTAACTATAATTCCGAGGGTGAGCGGATGGGCGACCATGTGGGTCCATGCGCTCGACGGAGGAAGCCATCATGTCTGGCACCCCTGGCGCGCAAGATCCCAACCAATTCAACGAGGCCGATTTCCAAGCAGTGCTCAAAGCGCTGCTCGCCGCTTATCAGCCGGAGCTGGAAGCGGACCTGCGGCGCGCCCAGGCGCCGGACGACCTCACAAAGGAGGCGCGCGGCAAGCCGCCCAGCTGCGAGGACGAAATCGCGCTCGCCGAGGCAATCTTCGGCAAGTTCCTCACCGAGGAGATCGCGCTGCGCATGCTGCCCCGGGCGGGGCGGGAGCAGCTCGGCCCGCCGGCGCAATGGCGCTGGTGCCTCGTGCATTTGCGCTGCTGCCTGATCTTCGGCTGGCTGGTGTGCCGTGGCCCGCGCACCTTCCGCGCCTTCTCCTATTACGTGTACCGCTACTGGCTGTGCGTCCGCGCCGCGATCGGCACCCCGGTGCACACTCCGCCGACCGAAGAAGAACAGGCGGACTTCCGCACCCTCGTCGATGTGCTGGCGGTGGCGTTCAAGCCGTACCTGACCGACCAGCTCGCCTCGGTCGCTTACCCCACCGGCATCCCCGAGGAGGTGTTCGACGGCCGCATCGATTGCCTGGAGGGTTTGGAGGACACCGACGCAGTCTTCGAGCGTCTGCTGAGCCCGGACGCGGCGGAGGCGCTGCTCGGCCGGGCCGCCTTCGCCGAGCACCACGGCCAGGCCGCCTTCTGGTACTGCCGCTGCTGGTGCCTGTGCCTGATCCGCTTTGGCTGCTGCCTGGCGCGGGCGCGCAACCTGGTGGACCTGTTCCGCTGTCTGGAGTTCCTGTTCCGCTGTCTCAACGACTGCTTCCAGCCGATCCGCTGCGACATCACCGCGCCCAGCGGCTGTGCTGAGGAGCTGCCGGGCCTACCGGGACTGCCGGTCGGCGAGGTCGGGCTGGAGATCATCGGCACCGCCACCGGCGCGTTCTTCGGCCACTACACGCTGGAATGGCGACTGGCCCAGGGTCAGGCCTGCACCGACGACACCGGCTGGAACAACGGTGCAACGGGGCTCGTCTTCTATCCGGGCGGCGGTGCCACCGGCACCGTGCCGGTGGTCAATGGTGTCTTGGGTTGGCTCGACACGACCTTCCTGCCGACCGGCTCGTATGAGATCCGGCTGCGCGTCTTCACCACCACCGGGGCGCTGGCCTGCACCTTCTGCACGCCGCCCTTTGCGCTGTTCAAAAAGCTGGTGCTGATCAGCCGGGTGGCCGAGAACCCCGGCGCCTTTGTCGCCACCCCGCCCGGGCCGTTCGACGGATCGGCCCCGATCGTCAGCGCCAACCCGGCACCGCCCGGCGTAGTCGTGCCGGTCGGCGGGTCGATCAGCGTCTGGGGCGCTGCCTTTGTCGGCGACTGCCAGAACCGTCGCATCAAATGCATCGACCTGCGCGCCGCCATCGGCTTCCAGCCCGGGCCGCTCGACCCGGGCTTCGCCGCCAGCCTGCCGCTCTACACCATCGCGATGCTCAGCCCCGGGCCGATCTGCTATGACGACGTGCCGCCGCCCGACGAGATCAAGAAGCGGCTGATCCGGCTCGATTCCCCGCTCAGCGAGCTGACGTCCTACTGGCAGCATCTTACCGCGCTGCCGGGCCAGCCCTGGTTCCTGAAGCCCAATCCGTTCGCGTCGAACTCGCTATTGCCGATCGGCGTCAGCGCCGCCGGTTGCCCCGACCCGCACCACCGCTGCCGCAGCGGGCAATACACGCTACTGCTCGACGTCACCGACACGCTGAACCACCACTACTACGACACGCAGCAGGTCTGGTTCGACAACAAGACGATGGCGACCAATGTGCAGGTGCTGTTCCATGGGCTGGAAGGGCTGCCGAGCTGCCAGGACCTGCATCTCGGCCCCGGCGCGCCGTTCATCCCGCCGGGCGCGCCATGCAACACGCCTTGGTTCCTAAACCTGCTCGGCATCGCCTACGACGAGTACATCGACCAGTTCGACCTCAGCTATCCGTCTGACAATTTCGACTTCTACACGCTCTATATCACCAAGCAGACCGGCGAGGTGCTGCAGGTGCCGATCACGATCGCGCCCGACCCCCTCAATCCGCTGCTCGGGCGCAGCCGCCGCGGCCAGCCCGGGGTGCGCTGCGAACCGCTGCCGGCCGGAGGGCCGGGCTGCCTGCCGGCGGAGGTAGTGCCCGGCCAGTCCTTCGATGTGCTGACGGCGCTCGATATGAGGGTATTCGACGCGGTCTGCGCCCCTTCGATCGACCCGGCGGAGCACTACACCGTGCCAGCAGGCTTCCCGCTGCCGCGCGGCACCTGCTGCGGCTACACGTTCCAGCTCTACGCCCAGGACAAGACCTGGAGCGACGGCTGGGCCGGCGGCTTCCACAACGCCTGGTCGCTGCCGTGGGCGGTGTGCATCTGCAATGACCTGCCGCGCCTCGGCGAGGGTTGAGTCGGCAGTGGAATTCTGGCCGGGCTTTCTGCTGGCGGTCCTCGCCACCTGGCGCTTGACCCACCTGCTGGCGCGCGAGGACGGCCCGGGCGGGGTGCTGGCCGGGTTGCGCGCGCGCCTCGGCGCGGGGTGGGCGGGACGGCTGATGGATTGCTTCCACTGCCTCAGTCTGTGGGTGGCGGCGCCGCTGGCATTGGCCGTCGCCTCGACCTGGCCGACCTGGCCGCTGGCCTGGCTGGCCCTCTCAGGTGCCGCCTGCCTGTTGGAGCGGCTGGGCGGCGAGCCGGTGGTGATCCAGGCGTTGCCCGAAGCAACGGACGGAGGGGAACGAGATGGGATGCTGCGGCCAGAGACGCGACATACTGCGCCGCCCACCCGCGCCGACGCCGCCTGAGCGGATCGTCCGGGCACCGGCTTTGGTACGGTTCGCCGGACCGCCGGCCGCGCCCGCGCCCCCGCCGCCCGATCCCCGAAAGATGGCGGCGGTTGCGTCTGCGCCGCCGGTTCCTCGCACGATGGCGGGGGTAACGCTGGAATACACCGAGCGGGCACGCATTCTGGTACGCGGCACGGCTACCGGCCGGACCTACGAGTTCTCGGCCGGCCAGCGGGCGCAGACCGTCGATGCCGCCGACGTGCCGCCCTTGCTACGGACCGGATTCTTCCGCCGGACCTAGCGTCGGCCGGCGCCGGGGCGGAAATCAGACGGTGAGGAACACCCGGCCGGGGATGGTGTTGCGCGAGTTCGGGCTGGCCTGGACGAAATCGACGGCGCCGATACAGGCAATATTGTCAGTGGCCTGGGCCGAGCGGATATCGGTCTCGCGACGGTGCCTCTCGGCCCACGTTCTCGCGAATCGCTGCGCGCGACAAAGGTGACATCCGCCCCCGCTGCCGCGAGCGAGGCGCCATAGGGTCAGCCGATGCCGCCCGTGCCGACCACCGCAATGCGCATTCGATCCTCCTCATCTTGGTCGGGCCGGCCTAGCTCGAGCATTTCGGAAGCGCGGCCGATTATCCCTCCGCGGCTCGCCCGAGCAGATCGGCCGTGCCGTGCTCGCGCGAGATGTCGCGGTTGGTGTAGTCCGGCAGAAAGGCTGTCGCGCTGATGCTGACGATTGCACAGAACAGGATGTACAGCGCGATCGCATAGCCCGAGCCGGTCGCCGCGAGCAATGCCGTCGCGATCAGCGGCGCGGGTCCGCCGGCGATGACCGAGGAGAGGTGATAACCGAGCGAAGCGCCGCTGTAGCGCAGCCGCGGCGTGAAGCATTCGGCGATCAATGCCGCCTGCGGGCCATACATCATGTCGTGTGGAATAAAGGACAGCACGACAGCGAGGAATATCCAGCCGGGGATCGCGGTGTTCATCATCGCGAAATAAATGAAGCCGAACACCCCGACCGCGACCGCGCCGATCAGATACATCCGCTTGCGGCCGATGCGATCGGAGATGTGGCCGGACAGCGGGATCGTGACTGCCGACAATGCCGTGGCGGTCAACAGCGCGCTCAGCAGCAGATCGCGCGAGCTGTGCAACACCGTTGTCCCGTAGGTGAACAGGAAGGCGGCATAAACATAGAACGGCCCCTGCTCCGCCATTCGCGCCAATGCGGTGAGGATGATCAGCTTCGGCTGGCGTTTGATGACTTCGATTACCGGCGTGCGCTCGACGCGGCGTTCCTCCAGAATTCGCGCGAACACCGGGGTCTCGAGGATGCCGAGGCGGATGTAGAGCCCGACCGCGACCATGACGATCGAGAGCCAGAACGGGACGCGCCATCCCCATGTGAGAAATTGATCGCCCGAGATCGCGCTGAAAGCCAGCACCGCGAGGTTGGCAAAGAACAACCCGGCCGGACCACCCCATTGCGGCCACGCGGTGATGAAACCGCGATGGGCGTCGGTTCGCGCCCATTCCATCGCCATCAGTGTCGCGCCGCCCCATTCGCCGCCGATGCCGAGACCCTGAATAAAGCGGACGGTGGTCAGGATGACGGCGCCCCAAATGCCGATCTGGTCGTAGCCCGGGACAAAGCCGACCGCGAAGGTCGAGAGGCCCGTCAGCAGCAAGGTCGCGATCAACGTCGTCTTGCGGCCGATGCGGTCCCCGTAATGGCCGAACAGCGCCGCGCCGACCGGGCGGGCGATAAAGCCGACGGCGTAGATGCCAAAGGCTTGCAATGTCCCGACAAGCGGGTCGGATTCCGGGAAATACAGCTTTGCGAAGACGAGTGGCGCCACGAGGACGTAGAGCAGGAAGTCGTAGGCCTCGATGACTGTGCCAACAGTACTCGCGACGACAGCACGGCGCAGTTGCCGGCTGTGCTCGGCCTCGGAGAGCCGGTCTGTTGCACCTTCGGTTGACGTCATTGGATTTCCTCCGTGGAATGACCCCTTTTTGTTATTCCCGCACCTCCATGCCGGTCTAGACGCCTTCGTACTCCTGCGAAACGTCCTTGTTCGTGTGGTCCGTCAACATCGACACCGCGATAAGGCCGATCACCCCGCAACCGAGCATGTAGAGAGCGATCGGAAGGCTCGAAGCAAAGGCGGCGAACAATGCCGTCGCGATAAACGGCGAGGGGCCGCCGGCGATGATCGAGGCCAGCTGATAGCCGAGCGAGGCGCCGCTGTAACGCAGGCGGGGCGAAAAGCTCTCTGCGATCAGCGCCGCCTGGGGGCCGTAGCACGTCATCGCCGGAAGCAACGACAGCGCGATGGCGATAAACATCAAGCTCGGTATCTTAGTGTCCAGCAACGCAAAGTAGATGAAGCCAAAGATTCCGACAAAAATTGACCCGATTGTATACATGCGTTTGCGGCCGATGCGGTCGGACAGATGTCCGGCGATCGGGACCCAGATAAATCCCAGCACAGCCTGAACGAGGACTGCCATCAAGACAAAATTTCTCTGGGCGCCGAGCACCGTTGTGGCGTAGGTAAAGATAAAGGTGCCAACGATATAACCGGGTGCCTGCTCCGGCATCCGAACCAACGCGGTCAGCGCGACCTGCTTCGGCTGACGCTTGAGCACTTCCAAGACCGGCACGCGTTCGATGCGTTCTTCGTCGAGCACCTTCTGAAAGACCGGGGTCTCGGTGATGCCGAGCCGGATCCACAGACCGATCCCCACCATGACAATGCTGAGCAGGAACGGGATCCGCCACCCCCAAACCAGGAACTGGTCGCCCGAGAACCAGCTGAAGAACAGCACCGCCAGGTTCGCCAGGAACAGTCCGGCCGGCCCGCCGAACTGCGGCCAGGCGGCGAGGAGGCCGCGATTCTTGTTGCCTCGCGCCCACTCCATCGCCAGCAATACCGAGCCGCCCCATTCGCCACCGACCCCGATCCCCTGGATCAGGCGGATGACCACCAAAAGTACAGCCCCCCAGATGCCGATCGACTCATAGGTCGGCACAAGACCGACGGCCATAGTGGCAACGCCGGTCACCAGCAAGGTCGCGATCAACGTCGCCTTGCGCCCGATGCGGTCGCCCCAATGGCCGAATATCGCCGCCCCGATCGGCCGGCCGAGAAATCCGACGAAAAAGACGGCGAATGCCTGGAGCACGCCGACGATCGGATCCGATTGGGGAAAGAAGAGTTTGCCGAAGACCAGTCCCGTCACCTGGCCGTAAAGCAGGAAATCGTACCATTCGATCGTCGTGCCGACCGTGCTGGCGATCAGTGCACGGCGTAATTGCGCGCGATGATCCGTTTCCGACAGCCCGCTGATCGGGATATCTACGGCCGCCATGGCATTCCCTCCGGATTTTGTTGGATCCCCTGGAAGTAGGGGTTTGTGACGATGGCTAGCCTAGACTCTGAAAAGCGCCTCGCCAAGCGGTGCGGGCGATTTTAGGGTATGACGATCGCATTGGCTTGAGCGCCGACGGAACCTTTCATCTGTTGAGCGTCCGCGGGCCGCTGACGAACCAATTCCCGCGAACGTAGAATCGCAGGAGGCTGTCTGCCGCGCGCGTGACGCCGATCCGTCTGCTCTGCCCGATTTCGCCGGATACCTGAGCGTCGTCTCCGAGGCACAGCGGACCGTCCCGACAAAGGTCGATTCCATCCAGCCGGCGATCAACTCCCAGGGCTACGCTCAGCCGTCCCGGGCCTCGCGCCAAGTCTCGCACCTTTTCGGTGCCGCGATTTTGCCGCATCATCCCAATGCCGCTAGTCGGCTCGATCGCCCTGATCAAGACGCCTGCGCCTACGCCTGGCATTTCGCTCGAGACGTTGAGCATGAATGAGCTCCCGTAGGCGAGATAGACATAGGCGTGCCCGCGCTCCAGGAAAAGCGACCGATTGCGCGGGGTCATGCCGCGGTAGGCGTGCCCAGCCGGGTCGCCGATGCCATACGCCTCGGTCTCAACGATGCGGCCGCTCACAACGCCTGCGGCCAGCTCCCGCTCGAGCATCTTGCCGATTAGAAAACGAGCGAGCCGGACGGTATCAACGGGCAGCTCCGCCCGATCCAGCACGCGAGGGCGCGTTTCAGCCAGGGCTCTGGTCCTACGACGCCTGCGAGAAGCGGGCGGGCCGGGTCAATGGTCTCGCGTTCAGCGACCTCTGGGAATAAACCCAGGCACGCCGGTCTCTACTACGATATTGAACCGGAGCCTCGTCGCGACTTCGTCCCGAATCTCCTGCATGGAGTCTTCCGACAGGGTCGAAAGCTCAAAGTTCTCCTGGATGCGGGCGGGCGTAACTGAGGTAGTCAGGAACGCGGTGCCGCGTTGTACCGCCCAGGCAAGCAAGACTTGGGCAGGGGTTTTCCTGACACGCTGTGCGATGGAGATGATCACCGGATGATCCAGCAATCTGGGCTCCATTCCATGCCCCAACGCCGCAAACGCAAGCAGCACAATCTAGCTCGGCGCGAGGAAGCGTTGGATCGCCACCTCGCGCCGTTTGCATTTCACCGCATCAGTTCGACCAACTGAGCGCGTGAACGCCCCGGCTCAAACGCATCGCCGAAGTATTGGGTCTCGCGGGCTACCTTCCCATCTTTGAACTCCATGATGCTCACCGCGTAAGACGGTTGCCCGTCGTAAGTAAGGACGAATTCAGTGACCCAGAGGTTGGCAGCGCCGAGGATGCGCCGCACGGTGAAGCGCTTCATGTTCGGCTGTGCGGCGCGAGACGCCTGAATATTGCGCCGGCCGCGGATGCGCTCGGCCGACTGCGGATACTCAAGCACAGCGTCCTCTCGGTAGATTTGGTGTTCCAACTCGAAGTCATTCGCGTCGGATGCCGCCCAGTGGGCATCCAATGCCGCTCGAATCTCCCAGTCTTCCATTTCAATCCTCCCTCGCGTCACCGGTGCATCCCATTGGTACAAGTCACCCTGAATTGCCTATTCCGGCAAAATGATGTTCTATGGCGGTCGCAGTCATTCCGCGATTGATCCCGCAGAAGACCACCGCAAGCCGTCCGACGATGATATTTGGGAACGCATCGGCCGCGGGGCCTTGGTCGTCGCCGTGTGAGGCCTGGTCAGCCCGTGTCCGCCGGTCATCCGCAGATCACACTCACCGCCCTGCGCGCAATCCTCGCGCAGTTCGGCACGGGGGGCGCCGGCGCGGGCGCGGATGGCTATGGTGTGCATTGTGGCGGATGCGAGGACCGCAAGCGCCGCGGGATCGGCATCGTCCTTCAGCTCGCCTCTCTCACGTGCAGTGCGGAGGCGCGCTTCAAAATCGGCGTCGATCGTACGGAGTCCCGCTGCGAGACTGTTCCGGATCTCAGGATCTTCGACGGCTTCGGTTACCGCGGTCCCGATCACAAAGCAGCCGTGCGGGCCGCCATCACCCGAAAAATAAATGACAACGCCGCTTCGTAAGCAAGCATCAGCGCTTCGTCCAAGGGCCGGTCGTCGGCGAGACCCTCGCGCGTCGCGGCCAAGCTGATCTGCCGTCCCGGCATACCGAACTTGCGGCGTCCACCTGTTCCAATCTGATGCCGTCGAGGTAGTGTCGTCTCAGCAGGTCGATTTGGCCCATGAAATCCTAGGTTGGCGACAGCTTCTTGGTTAAGCCGTCACTTGCACCCGCGTCACAGTTCGAGCGCAGGATCTACCGTCCGACATCGATCGGTTCGGCGGGGTTGCCCGACGAGTGAGACGCTGCCCCGTTTCGGGGTGATCGGTGGAGCGTTAGGAGCGGTGCGCGTCCTGCTCTTCCCGTGGTGAAACGGCGTTCGAGCAATCGAGCACCGCCTTTAGGAGTAGGTTGCAGCCCGGCGGTGAGGTTCTCGGGTTTGGCGTCCTCGATCTGGTTGCGGCTGATGCCGCCGACGTAGGGCACGAGGATCATCGCGCTGGGGGCGACGTGGGCCATGCAGACGGCGTCCTGGCCGGCGCTACTGATGATGTCCCGAGTAGGAAGTTGTTCAAACTGAGCTCTGTATTGCTGGGGCAATTAGCGAGGAGATACCCGCATTTTTTGGCCCAGCTCTACTCGCTTCGCGGCACCACGGCGGCGCGGCGCGCACGGACGGCTGAGATGAACTTCTTCCGGATTTCCTCGAAAAGCGCGTACGGCAGCTGCCCGTAGGCGACGGTCCGGGCATCTCCTTGCCGTGCCGGGCGCAGGTCGGGCCCCGGCCACAGGAAGCGGTTCGCTTCGCTCAGCACGACCCAGAAACGCTCGTCATCGAGCCCGAGGCGTCGCTTGGTGGCGGCAGGTATCTCCACGGAGAACTCGCGATTGGCGGGCGGTGTGTGGGTGACCGGCAGCACCGTCACCCATTGCTCACCCTGTGCGTCGGCGGTCATCAGAACAATCGCGCAAGGCCGATCCTTGACACCCTCCTCCTGCCCCCGCCGGTGTTCCTCCGCCCACAGATAGCTGTAGCGGATTACCAGTCCCGGAACCGGTTCGGGGAGCGCCACACGCCTATGACGTTTTCAGTTCGCTGTCGAACGCTTTCGCGGCCTCCGGCGCGCGGGTCTTCTCCAGGGCGGAGATATCCTCATCCGTGAAATCTTCCAAGCCCATCACCCGGCGGTCGCGCCGCTTGAGGCGGTGATATTCCTCGACCGAAATCATCACGGTCCGCTCGCGGCCATTGCGGGCAACGACGACCGGCTGGGTAAGCGCGATGTCCTGGTATCTGCCGATGTTTCGCTGAAACTCGGCCGCTGAAACCTTAATCATGCTGCCGATGCTCTCATAGATGCCATGTATCCTACGTCAATTGCATAGTTTATGGAATCGGAAACATTCTTACAAGCGGCGACTCGAGCTCCAACCCGGGCTGACGATCGCCAAATTCAAGGCATATGCGGTGATGTACTTCCCGCCGGAATTGCTGGCCGTGTACGTGGCAGGTCTGCGCAAAGGCCGGATTGCCGGAGGAGAGGAGCCCCTGCTACGCAGGCCTCGCGGCGTCGTTCGTGGAGGAATGGCCCGGTTACGGAAGAACCGCGGCCGAAATGTCGGTCTTGCCGAAGTCTTCACCCTTGAACAGCAGCGCCGTCCGATGGTTTTTCGCCATCGCATAAGCGAAGCAGTCGCCGAGGTTGAGCTGCGCCGGGTGTCCGCGCCCCTTGCCGTACCGGGAGAATGCGGCGAGCGCCGTCTCCGCCTCGGTCTCGGTGATCGAGACCGCGCGAACACCAGCCACCCCGAGGAACTCGCGCACATCCTCCCCAGCCTCCTCGACGCTCGCATGCCGCTTGCGGCAGACCCCGAGCACCGCTTCGAAGACCGCAATTGGCGAGGTGATCGGCGACCGGGCGCTCTCCAGCACGTCCGCTAGTGCATCGGCTTCGGGTTCGCGGGTCAGAATGGCGACGATGGCGGACGCATCGACGAACATCACGCGTTACCGCTGAGCTCGTCATAGAAGGCCTTGTCGGCCTCCAGACCGGTTGCCGGCCGCCTCATCACTCGGCTCTGCAACGCACGCAGCCTTTCTCGGAGCGGTATCGCCTCGTCAAGGCGCTGCAATTCATGCTCCAACGCCACCCTGACGGCATCGGTTTTGTTCATGCGCTTGCGCGCCGCCAGCTTTTCAGCAAGTTGATTGACGGCCTCGCTACGAATGTTGAGTGGCATAACCGCTCCTGTGTAGACGTAAGGATAATAATGTCTACGCGCAAAAACAGCAAGTGGACTATCGACGAACTACCTTCCGGCGTTGGCGCGGTCGAGGACAGCGTTCAGCAGCACGTTGCAGCCGGCGGTGAGGTCCTCGGGCTTGGCGTCCTCGATCTCGTTGGCTGATGCCGCCGACGCAGGGGACGAAGATCATCGCGGCGGGTGCCACGCGCGCCATGTAGACGGCGTCGTGGCCGGCGCCGCTGATGATGTCCTGATGCCGGTAGCCCTGCGCCGCAGCGGCCTCGCCACAAGCTTGGCTCAAGTCGCGGTCCATCTGGGTCAGCACCTCGTCCTCGGGATGGCGGAAATCGACGGTGAAGAACACCCGGCCGGGGATCGTGTTGCGCGAGTTCGGGCTGACCTGGACAAAACCGACCGTGCCGCAGGCATAGGGCGCATGCGCGTGCCCGATCCGGTTGACCGCATCGATCATCCGCGCCGCACCGACCAGAGCGTCGCGGCGCCGCGGCATCGGCGTCGGCCCGGCATGCGCTTCCTGGCCGGTCACGGTGACCTCGTACCAGCGCTGGCCTTGGGCGCCGGTCACGACGCCGATCGGCAGGTTTGCGGCTTCGAGGATCGGCCCCTGCTCGATATGCGCCTCGAAATAAGCCGCTATCGTCCGGACGCCCACCGGCTCGGGGCCGGCGAAGCCGATCCGTTCCAGCTCGGCGCCGAGGGTCACGCCGGTGACGTTGTCGGGCCGGGCCAGACCCACTCGGCGAGGTCGAAGACCCCGGCGAACACCCCCGAGCCGACCATCGCCGGCGAGAAACGCGAGCCCTCCTCGTTGGTCCAGGCGACGATCTCGATCGGCGCCTCGGTCTCGTAGCCGAGATCATTGAGGGTGCGCACCAGCTCCAGCCCGGCCATCACGCCATAGGCGCCGTCGAACTTGCCGCCGGTCGGCTGGGTATCGAGATGGCTGCGGGTCATCACCGGCGGCAGGTTCGCGGAGGATCGGCCGAGACTATCAAGCCTAGCGAAATGTACGCGACTCGAGTTGCTGTTGGACGTCTTGGCGGTTTTTCAAACCCCAGCCCCAACATGGGGAGCGATATCGAGGAGTTTCGTCATAGCGTTGTCGAGAGCATTCTTCATTTGGGGAAGAGTATCCTCAAGGGAGTAACTAATCACATACGCGCCGCACGCTTTGATAAAGAAGACAATCGCGTTATAGATGAGAAAGCGCGTAAACATTATCGTTTCAAGCGCCATGGCTTCAAATATTATGGGGTCAGCGTGGGTTTTTCCAACAAAATATCGCAGCGTTTCTTCGGCGTCGGCGTGTGTCTCGGAGCTCAAGCGGGAATATAAAGTCCGATATTCGATCCCACAGCCAATCGCCTCAAAGCGTTGTGCTGCATTTGGCCACGACTCCTGTGGTGGTTCGAAGAGGTCCTGTACAAGCTTTTGAAACGAAGCGGTTGCATTTTGCCGGCGTATAATAGCATTATTATGAATTGTTTGGTCGGATAAAGGAAGGTCATTAATCCGCCTTTGCCATTGTCCGATCTGCCGGTTGGTTTCACGAAGATAGTGTTCAAAATAAGCACGCAATCGCTTAACACGGTCCCCAATGAGAATGTAAATTATATTGGTTGATATCCCTGTCCAGCCAGTGCAGGTTCACTAAATGTTCTAGAATTTCCGCTCGCCTTGAGGTAGCATAGGCCGGTCGATCAGGGAGGGGGTCGGATGGCTGGGCTCTTGGATTTTGC
>Ga0210407_10000892_pt1 | contig 30317 bp, 27 predicted proteins | sample IncBWC27MmetaG_FD_150860 | JGI IMG/M metagenome (GOLD analysis project Ga0210407, IMG submission 150860) | Forest soil microbial communities from Barre Woods Harvard Forest LTER site, Petersham, Massachusetts, United States - Inc-BW-C-27-M | ecosystem: Environmental > Terrestrial > Soil >...
CTCACCGCCAACTTCTTCCTCGCCCTCCAAAATAAATTTCACGTTAAGCGGCAGCTTGCCGCCGTGGCCCTGCATGAGGGCCTCAATGGCTTTGAGTTCCATCCAGAGCTGGCCTTTGTCGTCCACCGCGCCGCGCGCGTAGATGTTGTCGTTGCGTTCGGTCGGCTCGAACGGCGGAGACAGCCACTCATTCAGCGGGTCCGGCGGCTGGACGTCGTAGTGCGCATAGCACAGCACCGTCGGCTTGCCAGCTACATGCAGCCAGTCGGCATAAATCAGCGGATGGCCTTTGGTGGGGATGATCTCGACATTCTCCAGGCCAATCGTGCGCAGGTTGTTGGCGACAAACTCCGCCGCGCGACGGACGTCGTCTTTGTGCTCCGGCGCCGTGCTGATGCTGGGGATGCGGAGCAGGTCTTTGAGTTCGCCTAAGAACCTTTGCTGATTTGCTTTTGCGTAATTGACTGCGGATGAAGCCATGCGGGAATCTCCTGACTGAGACTCAAGAGTATATAGTGTCGGCGCTTTGTTAATCGAGGCCGGCGGATTGAAGCGCGCGGTCCCACTCTGAAGAAAGTTTCATCTCCTTGACCCACTTCTCAACGTAGACGCGATCGAGCGAACTTCCTCGTGCCTTGAGGATGCCTGCAACATCTTCGATCTGGCGCGAAGACTCGCCGAGCTTTGCCCACTCGAGCTTGGACAAGACAACATCTTCCGCAGTCGCCACGAAGAGGCGAACGCCCTCGACATCAGCCTGTGTGCGCCGCCTGAACTCCTCTTGATTAAAGGCGGTCGGCTTCTGGAAAATGATGTCGATCTTAAATCCAGTGTTTTTGTCTATGAGATTGAACATGGACGAATGTTTCAACGCCTGGAGGGCGTCCTGTAGATCGAAGTAGTAGTCACTTGGCGGGAGCAAGTTTAGAAAAGCCTTTATTTTGTCCGCGTTTGCTGCAACCAGGAAATCGACATCTTGCGTGGCCCGGCCGGCTCCGTAAACACTACTGGCAAATGAACCCACAAGCATGTAAGGAATTCCCGCTTGCTCGAAGGCGCCAGAAACGCCCCGAAACAAGTCACCGGTGGTCATCGCACCCAGACGGGCAGAGGTTTAGGCAGAAAAGCCAGGCGGAAGACTTCAATCATGATCTGCTTTTCCGACCACTCAGGATGATCACGCCTGATGCCAGCTTTGGTAAGCTCCCTGGCAAACAGACTCATGTCCAAAGCGATCTGCAGGCGCTGGGCATCGGACAGAGACCGTCGAATCCCGATCTGCATTGCCGCGATTTCGGGGCTGGTATCGCTGATCGCCACGTGTGAATGTTAGCACGCCTCCTGGCCGGAACAAGCAGTCAATCCAATGCGTCTGGCGCTGCTTGTCTATAATGGAACTGTGAGTTCTTCCAAAATCCGCAAGCTGGCCGAAGCCGATTTCCCCACGCGCTGGGGACATTTTCGCATTATGGGCTTTGAAGGCCAGTTTGGCGGTCGCAAAGAAGAAGCGGTGGCGCTGGTGATGGGCGACATTCACTCGTCGCCTCCGCTGGTCCGTATTCACTCGCAGTGTCTTACCGGCGACGTCTTTGGTTCGTTGCGTTGCGACTGCCGCCAGCAACTGGAGATGGCGCTCGCTTTGATCGGCGAGGCTGGCGCCGGAGTGCTTGTTTATGAGATGCAGGAGGGCCGCGGCATCGGGCTGATGGCCAAGCTCCAGGCGTACGAGCTTCAGGACAGGGGCCGGGACACGGTGCAAGCCAACGAAGAACTCGGTTTCAAGGCCGACCATCGCGAGTTCGAGCTTCCCGCTGGGGTCCTCAACTCGCTGGGATTGAAAGCCGTGCGCCTGCTCTCCAACAATCCGCAAAAAGTTTCCGCGCTCGAAGCTGCGGGAATCAAGGTCACCGAGCGGGTGCCCTGCGAGGTCGAGCCTAACGCCGCGTCGGAACGCTATCTGAATACCAAGAAGGAAAAACTCGGGCATCTGTTTACGAGCAAATAGCCGTCCACAGTTCACCCGGCAAATCAGTCGTGCTGTGAAACCGAAAGCACATTGCCATCGGGATCTTTGAACCACGCAACCTTGGCGCCGCCGGGCGCTGTCCAGATGCCCAGCTTGTCCTGGTCCATTCCAGGGTATTTTTCGAACTTGACTCCCTTCTGCTGGAGTTCCGCAGCCACTTTTTCTATGCCGGAGACTTGCCAGCCGAGAAGCGTGAATGGAAACGGTTTGAAGCCCTGGACCCGGACGATCCGCAGCATGGTCCCGTTGACGTCAAACACCAGGGCAAACTGGTCGTCGCTGACAAAACGCAGCCCCAGGATGCCTTCATAAAAAGAACGCGCCTTCACTGCATCTTTGGTAGGAACAAAGCCAATTACGCTGGCTGTCTTCAAAGAACCACTTTTTGTCATGATCTCCTCCTGCTTTTCTCAGCGATCCCGGAAAAGTTGTCCCGACTATTTCATTTCCTGCAATAGCCTGCGCAACGCTGCTTTGTTGTTTGCGGGTAAATCCGTGAGGGCCGACTGGACCAGGGCCCGGTAGACTTCGCCGGCGCCCTCGACCCGTCGCAGCTGTTTGAGGTGGCGGCGCACCGTATCAAGATCGCCGCGTTTCATGGGACCGCCGTACGCCGCCGCCGCTCCGTTGTTCAGGTAATTGTTCAGCGTCTGCCACAGAATCGGACCGACAACCTTTCTGGTGCGGCTAGCGCTCAGCCCTGCGGCCCGTCCTACACGTTCGGCGGTAGCCAGCGCGGCGACGAGCAGCGGTGAAGAAAACGATCCCAGAGCGTGATACAAAACCTTGGCGTCTTTCTTGATGACAAAAATCTCAGCTTGCAACGCACCGGCAATCTCGCGAGCGGCAGACACGGCTTTGCGGTCACCTTCAACGGCAAAAGTGATGCCTGCCATGCTGGGTGATGTCCCCGGCACAAAAGTCATCATCGGATGGAATGATGCAACGTGGGCTCCGGCGCTCCTCAGCGGCGACAATACATCACTGGTGAGCGCGCCGCTCGAGTGGAAAACGATTCGTCCTCGCCACGCGGAGTGCCGCGCCAACCGGGCGGCGGTTTCGACGAGAGCATCATCGGTGTGGCAGAGCCAGACGACGTCCGATTCCAACTCGGACCGTTCGAGCACTACCGTTCCGGCGCCAAGCTTCCTGGCTAAAGCGGCGGCGCGCCGGCGCGACTTGGGCAGCGGCCGGCTGACTACGGCATCGATCTTGTAGCCTGCGGACTTGAGCGCTGGTCCCAGGACAGACGCCAGGTTCCCAGCGCCTACCAGCGTTATGCTTGCGCGACGATGTTGGCTGGCTGCCATGCTCCTGGCTTATCGTCCCGGTATGATCAACTCATCCAGCTCGAGGAACTGTCGCACCACCTCGTCTTCGCAGCGTTCCATTTCTTCGACTGTTCCGAAGAAGATGGCCTTCGCTTCATGCAGAAAGACAATGCGGTCCGCCAGCTTCTTGGCCAGCCGCATGTCATGGGTCACCACGACACTGGTTAGTTTGAGCTGAAGCTTGAGCTTCTGGATCAAGTCGCCGAGGAGATGGGCCATCAGCGGGTCCACCATGGTGGTGGGTTCGTCATAGAGAACGCACTCCGGTTGCGCCGCCAGCGCGCGGGCGATGGCCACGCTACGCTTCATGCCGGTGGACAGCCCAGACGGCAGAAGATCGCGCACCTGTTTCACGCCCACCATGTCCAGCAGACCGTCCACGATCTGGAAAATCTGTTCTTCATCCAGGTCATGCCGCTCGCGCAATGGGAAAGCAACGTTTTCCCCAACGCTCAGTGAGTCAAACAAGGCTCCGTTCTGGAATACCATGGTGACTTTCTTTCGGATGCGTTCCAGATCGAACTCGTTATAGTTCGTAATGTCTTCAAACGCGACAATGATGCGTCCGGAATCCGGCTTGAGAAACCCCATGATGTTGTGCAGGGACACGGACTTGCCCACACCGCTGCGGCCCAGGATGCAAAGCGTCTCCGCCGGCATGACGTAGAAGCTCACGTTGTCCAGCACCACATGGTCGCCAAATGCCTTGGACACATTTTCGAAGGCAATGTACGGCCCGGGGTGTTGATGGTCGGGTCCCTGATGCTCGTCGCTCATGGTTTGCCTCCGGAAGCGCGCCTTCTCGCGCGTTCCAGGTCCTCCGGCGTGTTCAGATTCTCAAACATCTCCGCAGCAAAGGCAAACTTACTCAATTCGGCTTCTTCGATCACCACTGTTCTGTGCGCGGGGAACAGTGGCGCCAGTTTGTAATTCCCCGCTTTCAGCGCCGCTTCCGCCACCGGCAGAAAGCTGCGCGCATATACCGAGCACAGCGGCTCTATATAGCCGCCGACACGCAGCGTCACGATCATGGCCGACGCCTGCCTGGCTTTCTCCGCCAGGTGGTTCAGCAGGGCCATGGTAAGAAAGGGAGTATCTACGGCAATAATCAGGTTCAGGTCGGTTTGCGCGTGTGTAAGAGCGGCGTGAATGCCGCCCAAGGGACCGCACCCGGAATATATGTCTTCATAACCGGGGCCGGCATTTCCATAAATCTGGCGCGACCCGACGATGAACACCTCCTCGCAGACGGGGCGTATCGCCGCCAAAGCATGCTCCAGCAGCGTCCGGCCTTCCAGCGACAATCCCGCCTTGTCCGCGCCCATGCGGGAACTCTTGCCGCCGGCCAGAACAAAGCCCGTGATCGCGCCCTGCGCCATGGCAGTCATTGTAAGCAGTATTGGGAGTTGTAGGGCTAGTTGATCTCGACGCCAATGATGCGACCGGCGCCGTCCAGTTCGAGCTGGGCCTTGGCCTTGATTACGGCATCGCCGTTCAAACCGGGGACCGTAACAAAGACCTGCTCATCCACGACGCTGGCGGAATCGGTCTTTTGGAGAAAAAGCAGGGAATCGTTGTTGCAGCAGGGCAGGGGCAGCGTAAACGCCAAGTCGGCCAGCTCGCCCGTTTCGGTAACGGATAGCGCCACGTCAATCGGATAGCTGGCTTCCGCGCCGCGCTCTTCCGCCGTCGGGTCGAGCGCCGGCTTGAACGCCACGTAGAAGTGGATCCGGTCCTTCTCCGGGTTGTAGACGCCCCGTGCTACTCGTAAAGACATATCCTGAAGACAGACTTTGTATCACACCTGCGGGGCCTTAGGCGATAGTGAGCAAGTGACGGCCGGTCAATGCCCGGCTGATCTGGGCGGTTTTGAGTCTCCCGGCGCTAAAGCCTGAAACGACCAGGCGGCTGGATGCTTCAGCGATCAGGGCATAAAAATCTTCCGCGCAACCGCACGGGGGATTTCAATTGGACCGCGACGTTCGCCGCTCAAGCTATTGGACCGGGTTTCCATCCGCGTCAATCTTGTGGACTTCGCCCAGGTTCAGTTCACGGATGCCGGCTTCCACCTTGCTCATATCGCCGACGACCACCCAGATCAGATGGTCCGGCAGGATCGAGCGTTTGGCCAGATCGTTTGCGCTGTCAGGCGTCATCGCCATGACTTTTGGGGTGAATGCGTTGTAATAGTCCTCGGGAAGACTGTTTTGCAGGATGTTGGAATAAGCGCCTGCCAGTTGCTGGGCGCTCTCAAACGACCCGGGCAGACCGAGCGTTGCGTTGGCCTGCGCGTCTTTGAGCTCGTCCGCTGTGATGGGCCGGGCGCCGGCGATGTTCTTGTATTCTTTGACAAGTTCCGCCAGCGATTCCCTGGTCTTGTCCGTCTGCACGGGTGCCAGGCTCAGGAAGGGCCGCTGGCCCCGAGTGTCTACCAGCAGGCTGCGCACGCCGTAGGACCAGTGCTTGTCTTCACGCAGGTTCATATTGATGCGCGAACTGAAGGTGCCGCCGAAGATGTCATTCACCAACTGCAGGGCAACAGCATCCGGGTCATTGCGCGGCGGTCCCAGTTGAGCGCCGAAGATCACGCTTTGTCCCGATCCCGGGCGGTCGATGAGATAGACCACGTCTTTTTCCGGCTGCGAGACCCGAGGAACGGTTTTCTTCGGCACGTCACCGGTTTTCCACGAAGCGAAGAGTCTTTCGAGCTTTGGCTTGACCTCCGCCAGCGTGGTGTCCCCGACGATGAGTAAAGTGGCGTTGTTGGGCTTGAACCAGGTGTCATGGAACTTGACCAGGTCTTCGCGGGTCATCTTGCCGACGCTGGCCTCTGTGCCGCTACCGGTAAAAGGCAGCGCATACGGGTGGCCCTGACCGAAAAGCAAAGCCGGCATCACGCGCAGAGCCATAGTCTGGGGCTGGACTTTTTCGCGTTGGATGGCCGCAATGCGGTCCTTCTGCAGGCGGGCAAACTCCTTCTGCGGGAATGCCGGATGCAAGATGAGGTCGGCATAGATGTTGAGCGACTGGTCCATGGTGCCTTTGAGGGTGTTGAGGTTGACCGTGGCCCAATCCAGACCAGCGCCTGCGTTGAAGTTGGCGCTCAGGGACTCCAATTCCTCGCCGATCTTCAGCGAATCACGCGTAGGCGTACCCTCTTCCAACATGCGTTGCTCCAGACTGGCTGTGCCGGGCCCATTCGCGGGGTCGGCGGAGTATCCACTGTCAACCAGAAGAGAGAAATTCACGACCGGCGCGGTATGGCGCTCGGCAAGGACGATCTTCAGACCGTTGGACAGCGTCGCCCTCTGCATGGCCGGTAGATTGAGGGACATGGGCGCTCCGAGCTCGGGTTCTTTGGAGCGGTCCAGCTTGGCGGTGGTCTTCAAGTCTGTGGGGTAAGGCTGGACTTCAAGAACGTAGTCGCCGTCGCTCAGCCATTCCGCGGCGGCCTTCTTCACGCTGGCTGGAGTGGCTGCGCGAATGTGCTGAAGATACTCCTTGTAGCAATCGGGATTGCCGGTAAAGGTTTGGCAGCGGGCCAGCAAGTCGCTCTTGCCGCCGAAACCGCCAATCCGTTCCACGATCCGGGCGTAGGTGCCAAAGATCTGCGTCTTGGCCAGTTCCAATTCAGTTTCTGTGGGACCGTTCCGGAGAAAGCTGTGCAACTCTTCGTCGGCCTCTTTTTCCAATTTGCCGAGGTCTTCGCCGGGCTTGGCAGTAAGCGTGAAATCGAACTGTCCGCCAATCTCATTATTGTCATCGCTCGCGGTGGCACTGGTGGCGATCTGGTCTTTATAGACCAGACGCTTATACAGGCGGGACGTTCTCCCGCCACCGAGCACGCGCGCGGCCAGGTCAAGCAACGCTTCATCGGCGGAACCGAATTGCGGCACGTTCCAGATGCGATAGAGACGTGCCTGGGGAACACGGTCCTGCACCCATCCACGGTGTGTGCCGGTGCGCTTGGCCACCCAGGCTTCGTGTTTGGCGATGGGCGGCCCCGCGGGGATTTCGCCATAATACTTTTCGACCTTCTCACGCGCCACTTCCGGCGTGATGTCACCGGCGATCACCAGGGTCACATTGTTCGGTCCGTAATAAGTCTTGAACCACTCCTGCACGTCGGGCATGGAAGCCGCGTCCAGGTCTTTCATGGAGCCAATGACTGTCCACGAATACGGGTGGCCGGCGGGATACGTATTGTCCACAATGAGCTCTTCCGTCACGCCGTAAGGCTGGTTTTCACCCTGGCGTTTTTCGTTCTGCACCACGCCGCGCTGGAGATCGAGTTTCTTCTGGTCCAGCACGCCCAGCAAGTGGCCCATGCGGTCGCTTTCGGCAAAGAGCACGTAGTCCACCATGGAGGTAGGCACGTTCTCAAAATAGTTTGTACGGTCGTTGTTGGTCGTGCCGTTCAAATTGGTGGCGCCGACCCGCTGCATGGCATTGATGTACGTATGGTTGAAATTGTCACTGCCACTGAACATCAGGTGCTCAAACAAGTGAGCGAAACCGGTCTTGCCCGGCTTCTCGTTCTTGGAACCCACGTGGTACCACGTGTTCACAGCCACGATGGGCGTTTTGTGGTCTTCGTGCACCAACACGGTCAAGCCATTTTTGAGCACAAATCTGGTGTACTTGATGTCCGGAATGGGAATGTTCACGCGGGCGACCGGGGGATTGGCGGCCGGGGCCGGCTTATCTTGCGCCGCCGACGTAAGGCCGATCGCCAGCACAGCTCCCGCGAGCAGACTTGCAGTGGTGAACTTCCGTTTGTTTCTCAAAATTGCCCTCCATGAGGAAAGTCGACGCGTTTGGCAACTGGTTTCTAAATCCCTGGCTTGGCGCTTATCAGCAGCGGTGAGTCCGAGCAGGGGCTTGGAAACAAGTCCAAGCGACGGCGGTATCTTCTCTACGCGCAGAACGGCAAACGACCCCAATGCAAGGAAACACTCGTTCGTGACGAAAGAGGCGTTGCAGATGTTCGCGAGTAAATGCTGTGCAATTCTATGGTTGAGTAAGTTCAAAGTCAAAACCTGCTGGGCAGTGCAGATCATCGCGCACGCCAGGCGACATGGTTCGTAGAGTTCCAAGGCAATTCTACTTAGACGCGACATCCAGCCAAAGGTCAACCCTTAGTAGCGCCATAGATCATCAATACTTGGAAAACTTGCCAGCAACTAAGGGCGTTGGCATCCCATTTACAATCGCTCAAATGAGAGTCTTCCTGACCGGCGCCACCGGGTTTGTTGGCAGCCATCTGCTTAGGAGATTGCTTGGGGAAGGCCACATCGTCCGGGCCCTGGTACACAACCGGCAAAACGCTAAAGGGCTTGCGGGCGAAAGGCTCGAACTGGTCCAGGGAGACATAGTCCAGGGCGCTGGGCTGGATGAAGGCATGAAGGGCTGCGAGGCCGTCATCCACCTGGTCGGCATCATTGTTGAAGATGGTGACGCGACCTTTGAACGGATACACCACATCGGCACCCGCAACGTCGTGGAAGCAGCCAGACGGAACCGCATCCCCCGCTTTGTCCAGATGTCAGCCGTCGGTGTTCGCGCCGACGGCGTGGCGCCGTATCAAACGACCAAATGGAAGGCGGAAGAACTGGTCCGGCATTGTGGGATTCCGTATGGCATCCTACGGCCGTCGCTGATCTTCGGCCCTGGCGACGGATTCGTCACGCAGATGTTGGACGTCATGGGCAAGGCGCCGTTGTTTCGTCCGGTCCCCGGCAACGGAAAGTATGTTTTCCGTCCTGTATTCATTGACGACGTGACCACCTGTTTCGCGCGGGCCCTGACCACGGCAACGACCGGACAAACCATCGCACTGGGTGGAGCGGACGAGTTGTCGCTGAATGAAATCCTGGCCGAGATCGCTCGCCACGCCGGCATACGCAAGCCTGCACTCCACGTTCCTCTGCCGCTGATGTTCATGGGGGCCGCAGTGGCCCAGAGACTACTCCGTCGTCCACCGGTGACCGTGGACCAGTTGCGCATGTTGCAGGAGGGCTCCACCTGCGATATTGGCCCGATGAAGGTGGCTTTTGGAATCGAGCCGCGCGGTTTCGCGGAAGGGCTGCGCGCGTACCTTCACAAGTAGACGGTGCGTTTGATAAAAACAACCCGGGCGACCTGCAGGTTGCTGGACAAATCTTAAGACAGCGAATTCCAAGCGCTGTGCATCCAATGTTGAATGGGAAAAATACAGGAGCTGACATGACAAATCCCCGGAGTTATTTATGGATGATGCTGGTTTCCCTGGCGCTGCTGGCGATTGGCTGCGCCCGCCTTACGGGAGGTAGCCGCACGGACATGCAAGTCGCTACCGACGTTCAGAACAGAATTCATTCTGACTCCAGCGTTCCCGATAAGCAAATCACGGTCAACGCCAACAATGGCGTGGTGACGCTCACCGGAAGCGTAAGCAGCGACACGGCGCGTACGACCGCCGCGAATGACGCCGCCCAGGTAGAGGGCGTGAAGACCGTGGTCAATGACCTGCAAGTTACATCGGCCTCGGTCATGACTCAGTCTGCGCCACAGGCGCAGGCGCAGCCGGTGGCAAACGCCATCGCGAATAACGAAGCCGCCTCCGCGCCGCCTGCGCGCCGGGAACGGCCATCGCCACGCGCGAGGAGCCGCGCCCGCGCCGCGGATTCCAATTCTGACTCGGGTTACACCGACCCGGGTTATTCAGCCGGTCCAAGTCCCGCCAGGGGGGCCACGATAGCACCGACGGCATCCAGTGCGGACAACACCGGCGCGAACGCACCCGCGCAACAGGCTCCCGCTCCGCCGGACCCGGCTCCCGTTGCGCCGCGTAAAATCGCCGTTCCCGCTGGAACCGAGCTGAGTATCCGGCTCAATGAAGAAGTAAGCTCCGAAAAAGTGCAGGTCGGTGACGTTTTCCATGGATCACTCGCGGCGCCGGTGACGATTGACGGCGAGACCGTCATCCCCACAACCGCGGACGTGGAAGGCCGCGTGGCGGAAGTGAAATCCGCCGGCAAGTTCGCCGGACAATCCGTGCTTACGCTGGAGTTGACCAGGCTTACGATGAACGGCAGGAGTTACAGTCTGCAGAGCAGCCAATGGAGCAAGTCCGGCAGCGGAAGAGGCAAGAGCACGGCAGAAAAGGTCGGCGGCGGAGCTGCGGTCGGGGCGGTCCTGGGCGGCATCTTCGGCGGTGGCAAGGGTGCGGCTATCGGTGCAGCCGCCGGAGCCGGAGCAGGCACAGGCGTGTCTGCTGTCGGCAAAGGCCAGCAGATCGTGCTGAAGCCGGAAGCGGTAATCAGCTTCACGCTGCAGAATTCGCTGACAGTTACTCCGGGAAGCGCTCGCCGGCCCATGAACAACCAATAACCCTCTATTGTCTTCCGTCTTCAAGCGCCGCCCCCGCAGAGGCGGCGCTTTCGCATTTAAGGTCCAGATCGGTAACGGCGTCTCGTGTTCTGGCCAGCGCGCTAAACAGGTTGCCCTTGGTCGCTCTCCGCGAATTAGCCACCAGCGCTGCCCAACAGTAACTAGTCGAGGCGTGAAATCCACGTATAATCAGGTCATCCCCCGAGAAAAATCGAGCTCGGAGCGAGCCACTGCACGTCTTCTACATTGCCGCGTTTTTCCTGTTTGGGCTGGTGTTGGGCAGCTTTTTGAACGTCTGCATACATCGCATGCCGCGTGAACTTTCCGTGGTGCATCCAGGCTCCGCCTGCCCCGCCTGCAATGCCCCGATCGCCGCATACGACAACATTCCCGTGCTGAGCTGGCTGTTGCTTGGCGGCCGATGCCGCCACTGCAAATCTGCCATCTCTCCGCGATACGCCGCGGTTGAGTTGCTGACGGGAGCTTTCTTCGCGCTCTCCTGCTACGGCGCTCTGCCCGATTCGGGCGCAGATTTCTGGCTGCACGCCGTGAAGTACTGCGTACTGTCCTTCCTGCTGCTGGGGTTGATCTTTGCCGATGCTGAAACCAAGCTGCTGCCCGACCTGCTGACGAAACCGGGGATTGTCCTGGGACTGCTGTTCAGCCTGGTGGTCCGGGTGGACGGATCGGTGGAGTTTTTCCTGCGCGGCCGGTTGCCGCAGTGGGCCGACTGGCGGGTTTTCTCACTGTTCAATTCGCTCGCCGGCGCGGCCGCGGGTTCGGCTTTTATCCTGGCTGTGGCTTTGCTCTATCAGGCCATGCGCAATGTGGAAGGAATGGGTATGGGTGACGTCAAGCTGATGGGGTTGATTGGGGCCTTCCTGGGCATCCGGCTGACGCTGCTGGTACTGATGACAGGGTCTTTGGCCGGCAGCGTTTTTGGCCTCTTTCTGATTTTTTGGGTCTGGCAGAAGCGCCTGGCCCGTCGCCGGAGGAAAGTCCCGGCCGAACCCGTCTCCCGGGCGCGCGTCCGGGCATGGCGCTCCGCTACCTTGATTTATCGCAATTTTCAGATACCTTTTGGAGTGTTCCTGGGGATTGCCGGCCTGGTTGCGGCCTTCTGGGGACGGCCTCTATTGCGCTGGTATTGGGGATTGTATTGGTAAGAGCGCTGCAAAACCCGATGTTTGTCAAGATGCTGTTCGCGGTGTTCGCCACCCTTGTGGCTGTGCTGGCGGCCCTGGTTGCGGTGTTGATAATGCGAGGCGTACGCAAGAACCTGGGCAAGGTGGAGAAAGAGCGCGTGGCCACTGAGAACAATCCCATGTTCTCCCTGGCGGCCTACCACGGAGTGATCCAGCAGCTTCGCGAACAGGAAAAGGAATTGCAGAAGTTGCGCCAGCACGATCGTGAGCGCGCATCGGCGACGGAGAACATCAGCGAAGCGGTGCTTTCCAATCTCACCAGCGGGGTCGTTTTTTTTGACCGGCCGGGAATTGTGCGCCAGGTCAACGCCGCGGCGAAATCCATTCTGGGTTATGCTTCGCCGTTCGGATTTCACATACGCGACCTGTTTCGCGGGGTGCAAGAGGTACGCTGGTCGGACGGGGAAATCTCCAGTTCGTCCGCCCCGTTTGTCGCCGAGATGGAGCGGACAATCCGCGAAGGCGCTCCTTTCCAACGCGTTGAGGCGGACTATGTGGGTCCGCAGGGTGAAAAACGAGTGCTGGGCATCGGCGCTTCTGCCGTACGCGCAAAGAGCGGCGAGATACTCGGCGTCTCCTGCCTGATCGCCGATCTTACGGAGATCGCGGAACTGTCACGGCAGATGCGCCTGCGGGAGAATCTTGCTTCCCTGGGCGAGATGTCGGCGGGGATCGCGCATGAGTTTAAGAACTCACTGGCCACCATCTCGGGATACGCTCAGATGCTGGTGCGAGACCCTTCGGGCGAAGACACGCAGACGTTTGCCGCCAAAATCGCTTCGGAAACCCAGTCGCTGGCGCGCATCGTCACCCAGTTTCTGGATTTCGCGCGACCCCATGCCATGGCGCGGCAAACCGTCAACCTCAATGCCGTCCTTCAGGATTGTGCGCGGGAAGCGGGGGTGGACCTGCAACTTCCAGACGCTCCTCTGACGGACATCCATGGCGATTCCGTTCTGCTAAGGCAGGCCTTTGCGAATCTCCTGCGCAACAGCGCGGAGGCCGGACGCAACGGCTCGCCGGTCACAGTAGCGGTGAGCGGGTCACGGCTGGCAGACAAATTGCAATTGTCCCTGGCAGACAACGGCGGGGGCATTGCCGCAGACGATCTGGGGAAGATATTCATTCCGTTTTTTACCACCAAGTCCACCGGCACCGGACTGGGGTTGGCGCTGGTACAGCGGATCATCAGTGAGCATGGAGGGACCATCACGGTATCCAGCGATTCCAGCGGAACGGTTTTTAGCATGACATTGCCCGTAGCGGAATCCGCTCCCGAACCTCGGAAAATGTGAGGGGCGAGGCATTTACCTTGTGGTTCCGGGGGCATCAAATCTGTAAGGTCCCGCTTGCATGGCGGAGTAAGATAGAAATAGAAAACTCGAACTGGGGTCGTATGAAAAATATATATTTGTTCATCCTGATTGGCGGTCTGGCGGGCGCGGGAGCGCAGCAACCTTCCACCCAGCAGCCGCCGGACCAACAGCCGTCTCTGGGCGATATTGCGCGCAAATTCCGCTCCACAAAAAAGCCGGGTAATCCCGTGCGAGTGATTGACAACGATTCCATCTCCTCCCTCCCCCCGGTCCAGGAGACCAAGCCAACCGAAGCCGCCGCGAAGGATCCAGCCAAGGGTGGAGACCCCAAGGACGGCACCAAAACCACGGAGACGCAGGCCAACCAGGCCAAGATTGACCAGTGGAAAGCCAAGCTCGACGCCCAGAAGCACGAAGTGGCCCTGCTGCAACGGGAGTTCGACGTCGTGGAGCGCGAAGCGCGGGTGCGCGCCGCCAACTTCTATGCCAATCCCGGCGACCAGATCAGAGACCCGGCCAAGTTTGCGGAAGACACGCGTAAACAGCAGGAAGAGATTGACGCCAAGAAAGTCGTACTGGACGCTGCCAAGCAGAAACTTCAGGACCTCCAGGACCAGGCACGCAAGGACGGAGTGCCTTATAGCGTCATTGACTGACCATGGCCGGCGTTCCCGCCCCCAAAGCGTTGCGGATTGGGGGGCCGCCTAGTATGGAAGCGATTCTTCTCGTCGAAGACAAGCAGGAACTGCGCGAAATGCTGGTACATGCTCTGGTGCGCATGGGCCACCAGGCAGTACCGGCTGCCGATTTTCCCGAAGCCGGTGCGCTTCTGGCCTCGTCCCGTTTTTCCGCTGTTCTCACCGATCTGAAACTCCCCCACGGCTCAGGCATGGACGTCCTCCGGTCCGCTATGGACTCCGATCCTTCTGTTCCGGTCATCATCATGACGGCCTTTGGCAGCATTGCACAGGCCGTGGAAGCGATGCGACAGGGCGCGTACGACTTTATTCAGAAGCCGGTGGACCTTGGCCATCTGGAACACATGCTGGCCCGGGCCCTGGAGAGACAGCAGCTCTTGCGGGAAAATCTCGTACTGAAAGAGGAATTTGCCAAACGGTTTGGGTTCCCGCGCATCATCGGGGAGCACGCCGGCATGGTGCGGGCCGGACGCGAAATGCAGCGAGTGGCCGCCACTGACTCCACGGCCTTGCTGCTGGGAGAGAGCGGAACAGGCAAGGAGTTGTTTGCCCGCGCCATCCATCAATTAAGCCCGCGCGCGGGCCGGCCTTTTGTGGCCATTAACTGTGCCGCCATTCCCGAGACGCTGATTGAAAATGAACTCTTCGGCCATGACCGCGGCGCCTTCACCGGAGCAGCCGGCCGCCAGGCGGGAAAATTTGAGCTGGCCCACCGCGGGACGATTTTTCTGGACGAAATCGGGGACCTGCCGCTGGCGGCGCAATCGAAACTTCTGCGCGTCCTGGAAGACCACAAAGTGGAACGGCTGGGCGGGACCGCGCCGGTGCCGTGTGACGTTCGAGTCATTGCGGCAACCAACCACAACCTGGAAGAAGCCATTGAGTCCGGCGCGTTCCGGCGTGACTTGTATTACCGTCTGGCCGTTGTGCCCATTACCATTCCGCCTCTTCGTGACCGCGGGGATGACGTGCTCTTGATTGCCGGTCATTTTGTGGAGCGCTTCAGCCGTGAATTCAAGAAGAAAAACCTGAGCCTTTCGGCCGATGCCCGCGTCGCGCTGCGGCAGCACGCCTGGCCCGGTAATGTGCGCGAATTGCAGAATGCCCTGGAACGCGCCGCTATACTCAACGAAGGCGAAATCACCGCAACGGACCTTGGGCTTGCCGCCAGCCGCAGTCCAGCCTTCTCGGTGGAAGCGTCTTCGACAGTGGAGCGCGACCAGATCGAGGCCATTCTGCGCGAATGCAAATGGAACAAATCCGCCGCAGCCGAACGCCTGGGGGTTCCTTACAGGACCCTGCTCACCAAGATTAAGGCTTTGGGGTTGGATTAGACGCTCGTCCGCGCCGCTGCAGTTACTTCCAGGCCGGTAGCAACCAGAGAGCCTTAGCCCCTACGTAACCCTGTTAAGCCGGAAGGTACACTAGAATGTTGAGGTACCGACAAAATCAAAATGAGAAATGCTCGTTACCCGATGATTCTCCTGGCAGCCCTTCTTCTGGGCTGCAACAGCGAAGTAAAGAATAGTGCTCCTGCACGCGCACCAGCGCCAACGCAGACGGAGACCGGGCGCTTTGCCCTGCAGAAAATGCTGGTTGCGGCACACCTCTGGGCCCGGGACGCGCAACCCGTGCGACTGGAATCGGTCTCGTTGCCCGATAGCGACGGGCATGACGGCAAGGCCAGTTTCTGGCGGTCCACTTTCGCTTCGGCAGCAAAGCAGAAAGTGCAGACGTTCACATGGTCCGGCAGCGCCAACCCGGACACCCCAAGAGGCATTGACCATGGCACAGAAGACTTTTTTAGTCCTACCAATCGCACAACCCAGCCCTGGGACCTCAACTACCTGAAAGTGGACAGTGACAAAGCCTTCGCGGTGGCCCAGGAACACGGTGGCAAGCAGTTGCTGGCCAAGAAGTCAGCACAACCGGTGATGTACCTCCTGGACTTTGATTCGCGAACGCCGACGCTGCGATGGCACGTGATCTACGGCCCCAGTCCGGCCAATGCCCCGCTCTCCATCATTGTGGACGCGACAGTCGGGGAGTTCGTCCACAAGGAATGAGACTACTTGCCGAGGACCAGGCTGATGTCATTAATGGCCCTCCTGGCGTCCGAAACGTACTTTCCATTCGGCTGAAGCTCAATATATTTGCGATAGTAGAGCCGCGCTTCGTCAAGACGCTGCAGGCCCTGCAGGCTCTGCGCCAGCCGAAGGTACGCGACCGGGTTCTCAGGAGATAAACGCACCGCACGTTCGAAGTGTCCCTGAGCAGCTGCAAAGTCGTTGCGCGCCAGGAGGACCTCGCCCGTCTCAATGTCCAGCGCCGCCAGTTTTTCCGGCTCTGTGCCGGCGGCGTCCAAGCGTGATTCCAGTCTCTTCATGCCTTCCCTGGACTCTTTGGCCGACGGCCCCTGAGGCAGTATCTCCAGGTACTTGCTGTAGGCGTCATAGGCCTGGGTAGGCAGATCCATCTTTTCCAGGGTCCGCGCCATGTAGTAAGTGGCTTCAGCGTCATTGGGTTTGTAGAGCAGGGCCTCGCGAAAACGGTCAAGGGCCGCGCGGTAGTTCTTGCGCGACAGGTAAAACTGGCCAACCTCCACGTCCTTGGCGGCCTTGTGCGGATCAAACGGATATTCGGCCGGTTGTCCGCTGTTGGCCGGCGCTTTGGGGATTGGCTGATTGTGGAAATCTACCAGTGAATCCTTGCTGGAGCTTTCGCCCTGGACCGAGCTCGCGCTTTCGTTCGGCTTGACGCTTTCGTTTGGCTTGGCGTTTTCTGCCGGTCCGGCGTCCGGATCCTGGGACGGCTGCTGTGGCGTGGGCGTTCGCTTCTTCTTTGACGTTGATTGGCTTCGCTCGGTCCCGGGCTGGATATTAGGCTGGTTGTCTTTGGAATCGGAGCTCTGTGCCGGCGCCAGAGCCAAGAAAGCGAGGAAGAAAAAAGAACAATAAAGGCAGGTCTTCATCATGTATATATTCTAGATCGTTTCGCCCGCAGCTTTATGCACCAAAAGGTGTTACTAACATTCAAAGGCCGCCAGAAAACTGGCGGCCTTTGGCTGCGCACGGTCCCGGGGGAGGGGAGACGTTACCGGCTCTGGTTGAGAGCCGTGTTTTGCGCAGAGGTTTGCGTTTCTGGTGTGTTCGACATTAGACGAACATCAACGCGACGGTTCTGGGCCCGCCCGCTTGAGTTGGTGTTTGGAGCCACCGATTTGTCTTTGCCCAGGCCAATGATGTAAATCTTGTGTGCCGGAACGTTCTTTTCGGCAAGGTACTGCACCACGGCGTCCGCCCGGCGTTCGCTCAACCGGTAGTTGTACGCTGCCGAACCGATCGCATCCGTGTCGCCTTCAACCACCACGATATAGCCCTTGGTGTTGGGGACCGACGCGACAACTTCGTCCAAATCAGCCTTGGCTTTGGATGTGAGGTTGGATTTGTCGAATCCGAAATGGACCGACGTCTCTTTCACCGGACGAAAGTTATCCAGGTTCGCCACCTGGTTGGCCAAGCCGTCTGCCCGGACCAGAGCCTGGGAGGCCACGGTCTGCGCCTGGTTGGCGCGGCTACCGGCGTCCGCGGCCTTCTGGTCGGCTTCCATCGCCTTCTGATTGACGCCCTCTACCCCCTTCTGCGCCCGGGCGTCCACATCGCGAATCCCGTTGGTGTTCCGAGCGGTGACGGCATCAAGATCGTTGGCCTTGTCAATGATCGGTTCCGTCTGCTTGCGGACATAAGTCTTGCTGGCGCAACCGGAACAGAAGATCAGAACGGCCCCGGCCACCAAAACTGTAAGGCGGTATTTCACGTTCATGGGAGACTCCTCTAGGAAACGCAGCGGGAGCGGCAGGCGCTCTACAACTGGTCGTCCGAGACAAGAGCAAGCGAAGTGCCACAACCGCCACAGCGTAAGCCATTGAATGCAATGGACCTTGGAGGAGCACTCAAATGGAAAGAGTGGAAGTTTTTACGCGCCGCAGCACTAAAGACGCAGCACCAGAGGCATCGGCGTTGCGCCATCCGTCGCAAAAACCGACGGATGACGCTTTAGAAATGGTTGCTCCGATTTGTAGGCGATAGGAGATTTCTAATCCCGTTCCTGAAACCTTCTTGCCCCAGCAGCTTGCGATCCGCCGGAGCCCTCGTGCGTTTGCTGCCACTCCTGCTCTGTAAACAGCTTGATGGGCTTGAGTTTCTTCTTTTGCAACCCAGCATTGATGCCCGGCAGGTCTTTGGCAGCAAGCTGGTCAAAGTCGTGGATCACATCTTCCAGTTCGTGTCCCAGCGCGTCCGCGCGGGCCATCTGTGAGTCTGTCGGCCGCCCTTCATAGCCGGCCACGGCGCCATAGATTGTTGTCATAAACTCGCGGATGCGTTCTTCTCCGGTAATCGCGCCGCCTTCCTTGGTGGCCACGATCTTCGACCGCAGGGCGTCCGCTTTGGCCGAGAGCTGTTCCAGGTTCTTCCGCAACGCATCATTCTGCGGAAGCTTGGCCGCCGCTTCCCCGGCGCCATCGCGAACGTTGACGATGGCGTCTACGCCATAGCTCATTCGTCCCAGCATTTTTCGGAGCTTCAACGCCAGGTCAAATTGCGTCTTGCGGTCTTCCAGGCTGTAGTAGCCGTTCCGCGGATCCATGGCCAACTGGAGCTTACTGGTATAGACCTTGTCGCCCTTGGTGAGCTTGACTGTATAGGTGCCAGGCAGCACGCGGGGGCCCTGGCTGGCGCCGAAGTCGGCGCTGGCCGCAGGCGGGACGATCGGCGGCTTCAAGCGCATGGACCAAAGAGCGCGATTGAGGCCGCGATGTTTGCTGCCGGCAATTGTGTCTATCAGTTTGCCGTTCTCGTCGAAGATCTCGATCTTCAAGTCGCCAAAAATATGGCGGCCCTTCTGGTAGTAGGTGATGTAAGCGTTGCTGGTCCGGCTGGAGCCAAAGAAAGTTGCGTCGCCCTCAGCCCAGCCGCCGCCGGATTCAATGTACTGGACCGCTTTGCCGTCAAACAGGACAGCCTCCTGGGTCATCAGTTCCGGAGTGAGCGCGCGGAGAGAAGAAATGTCGTCGATGATCCAGATTCCGCGTCCGTGTGTGGCCATGACCAGGTCGCCCTCGCGGGGATGGACCACCAGGTCTCGCACCGCCACCGCGGGAAAGCCCGCGCCTTTGTACTGCGCCCACTTGCCGCCGCCGTCAATGGAAATCCACAGGCCAAACTCTGTACCCAGGAAAAGCAGGCTGCGGTCCGCGGTGTCCTCTTTGATCACGTGGGCGTAGCCGCGAACGCCGCTGTCCGTCACTCCCAGAGCGGTCCAGGTCTTGCCGTAATCAGTGGTTTTGTAGAGATAGGGCTTCAGGTCGCCGAAGGTGTGCCGATCAAACGTGGCGTATGCGGTACCTTCGTCGTAGAGACTGGCTTCCACCCAGGAGACCCAGGAGTTTTTCTCGAGACCGGGTACGTTGCCTGCCACGTTGGTCCACGTCTTGCCGCCATCGCGCGTGATTTGCAGGTTGCCGTCGTCGGTGCCGGCCCAGATGATCTGGCCGTTCTTCGGGGACTCGCTGATGGAATAAATCGAAGTGTGCATTTCCGCGGCGGAGTTGTCCACCGTGATGCCGCCGGATTCCTCCTGCTTCTGCTTTTCCGGATCGTTGGTGGTCAGGTCGGGGGAAATGCGCTCCCACGACTGGCCATGATCGCGGGAACGGAAAAGAATCTGGGCCCCGATATAAATCGTGCCCTTCTCATTCGGGCTCATGTGGATGGGAGTGTTCCAGTTGAAGCGCAACTTTTTCTCGTTGTATCCGGGCTGCGGCTTGATATTGCGGGAATCGAGCGTGTGCCGGTTGATACGCGAGATCTCGCCGCCCTGGTACTCGGCGTAGACCCAGTCAGGATCGGAAGTATCGGTGAATACCCAGAAGCCGTCGCCGCCATACAGGTTTTCCCAGCGCGAATTGCTGACGCCGCCGGGGTACGACGACTCCGCCACCCACGAACTGTTGTCCTGCAGCCCGCCGTAAACGCGGTACGGGTTCGCGTTGTCCACGCTGACGTGGTAGAACTGCGAAACCGGCAGGTTCATCACGTGACGCCAGCGCAAGCCACCGTCCACGCTGCTCCACAGGCCGCCATCATCGCCCGTGTAGATCACGTTGGTGTTGCTGGGATCAATCCATATCGAGTGATGGTCGCCGTGGGCGTTGGCCACCGAACTGAAGCTCTTGCCGCCATTCACACTTTCCAGCAGGATGAGATCCGGCTTGAAGATTTTGTTTTCGTCCTTGGGATCGATGATCAGGTTGGAAAAATAAAACGGACGCCACACCAGGTACTGGCTGGCATCCAGGCGCACCCATTTTTTGCCGCCATCGTCCGAACGATAGAGCGCGCTGCTCTTGGATTCAATCACTGCGTACACGACCTGGGGTTTCGACGGCGCAACCGCCACCGCAATCCTGCCATAGGGTTTGTCAGGAAGGCCCTGGGCCGTGCTGGGGTTGATCTCCGTCCAGTGTTCACCAGCATCGGTGGATTTGAATAAGCCGCTGCCCGGCCCGCCGGAACGGAAAGTCCATCCCTGTCGGCGGAAATCCCACATGGAAGCATAAAGGGTTTGCGGATCAGACGCCGCCATGGAGATCAGGCCGCATCCCGTAGCGCCATTCGCCCCAGCCAGCACTTTCTTCCAGGTCTTGCCGCCGTCGCTGGTCTTGAAGACGCCGCGTTCGTCGTTGTCGTTGAAAATGTGGCCCGTGGCGCAGACGTAGACTGTATTTCCGTCTTTGGGATCTACGATGATCTTGGCAATATGCTCCGAGTCTTTCAGTCCGACGTTGGTCCAGTTTTCGCCGTTGTCGGTGGACTTGTAGACGCCATCGCCCACCGAGACGCTGTTTCTGGTCCAGGCTTCGCCCGTCCCGACCCACACCGTCTTATGATTGGAAGGGTCAATCGCCACCGCGCCAATCGACTGCACGTCTTCTTTATCGAACACGGCCTTGAACGTGGTGCCGCCATTGATGGACTTCCACACACCGCCGCTGGCCGCGCCGACGAACATGGTGATCTTCCCGTCTTCATCCACGGCATCCACGGCCGCAATGCGTCCGCTCATGGTCGCCGAACCGATGTTTCTTGCCGTCAGACCGGAAACCGTGCCGGAGTCAAATCGCAACGGCGCCTGGGCGGAAGCAACCAGGAAAAAAACGCTGGTTAGAACAAGCAGGACAAAAAATGCCAGCAGACGACAGTAACGGAAAGAAGGTCGAAACATGAAACAAATCCTCTCTGGGAAAAAATGGCGTTGTATTAGCTATTTTGACGGCGTATTTTCAGCCGTTTTCTTCGGTGCTTCGGGCATTTTGAAGTCGCGGTCTTCGATCGGGACATTGACCTCGATCTTGTGGACGTTGATCTTGGCGCGGGAATCAGGATCGTTTTTCGCGCCTTGCGCGATGGAAAACGGGAACATCACGCCATTGACCGGCTTATAGGAACCATATTCTGTGGCGCTTTCGCGGACAGAGCCGCGAATGAAGATTTGCTTTTCCACCAGAATCTCCAGATACGTATCAGGATCCAGATAGTAATAAAAGATGTCGCCGTTCTTCAGTGTGACTTTGAGCTTATAAACGTCATCGCCATCCACTTGGTCGTGCCCCAGGTATTCGATGGTGTTGCCTTTGGCTTTGGCATCAACCAGGGGACCATCGAAATCGGCATCTTCTACTGCCGTGCGCAATTCGTCTTCACCCATCAGTTCGGCATCTTTTTTGCCTTGAAACGGCGATATCTTCCATCCTGTCGCGCCGTCATAGGCATCAACGGCGGTCATGCTCTGAATGGTGAAAGTGTCCCGCAACATCTCGGGCCGCTTGGTCTCATGTCCAATCATGGCCTTGAAACCGCCGGCATCAAAATCGGCGGTCATGCGCACGGTCTTGATGGCTTTGATTTTTTCGATCCCGCCCTTGGCCTGAGTGTTCTTGGCCACCAATTCGTCCGCGGTCTGCGCGGATGCGCCCACGGCCAGGCAGAAAACGCACGCTAGAATGCTCCGGATTGCAGTCACTGGGTAACTCCTTGCAGATGAGGGAATAACGCCCGACAATTCTACTACTTTCAGTAGTTTCTTAGACGAGAGGAATTGACGTTCGGTAGCACCCTTGCGGGCAGGCCCTGATTTCGTCGAAGGTTCCAAAGTAACGGGCAAGAAAGGGCCCCGAAAAGTCGTGGGGAAAGTTCAAGATGGCGTGGTGGCATTTCGTCGATACTCCCTGGGTGCGACGCCGAATACCCGCTTGAACGCTTTGCTGAAGGCGGCGTCGGAGTCGTAGCCAACGGATTTTGCCACTTCGAACAGCTTCTTATCACCCGTCTGCAGCAATCCTGTTGCCTTCTGCATTCTCCAACTTGTCAGGTATTCCAGCGGTGTTTCCTCAACCAGGTCCTTAAACCGTACTGCAAAAGCGGAGCGCGACATGCCGCATGCCTCGGCCAGCGAGTCGACTGTCCAGCGATGCTCCACTTTCTCGTGCATGGATTTGAGAGCGGAACCAATCTGCGGATCGAAAATCGCCCGCAGCAAACCGCTCTTGCCGGTCTCGGACCGCGATCCGATGTGGGCGCGGACCGAGTGTATGAACAATAGGTCCGCCAACCGGTTGACCACCAGTTCCGACCCCGGCGCCGGCTCCGCCATCTCCGTGGCCAGCATATTCAGGGTCGTGTGCAGCGCCAGGCTCTGCGCTTGATCCGCCTTGACCAGGATGAGTGGAGGAAGCAGGCGCGTCAGGGACTTAAGGCTCGTCGCCCGGAACCTGAACCATCCCGAAATGATCGTGGTCGGCGCTCCTCCGCCACCGTAGGAGATGACCTGGCTGCCACTTCTAGGTGCGACCTCACAGAAGCTGCGGGCGCGCGTGCGGGGATTGTCTCGCAGCGTGTAGGCGCTTCCCGGCGCAAGCAGGAAGCAATCCCCTCCGGCGAGCGGTATCGGGTCAGGAATGCCCTCCACGCTGAGCCAGCAGTTGCCGCGGGAAAGCATTCCGAAATGAGCGAAGTGGAAAGGCGAACTTGCGGGCTCAACCGAATGTTGGTCTTTTGCGGTTCCCTCCGCGGCATCGACATCCCTCTTCAGCCCCCAAGGCGCAGTGGCTTCCAGCCGGGCATGGACCACACTCACGATTTGCATGGCTTGAAAGAGATCGGTAACCGGATCCACTTTAACCCTCCAATCTGGACTTCTGGACAAGTTAGATGGACGGAATGACAGTCCAAGTCCAGATACAAAGACATCTACCCCGTTAGTTAGATGAATTCCCTGGACGAGGAGGTTCAGATGAAATTGCTGCAAATCGATTCCAGTGCACGCACCAGTTCCGTGACCCGGCGACTCACCGCCAAATTCGCAGAAGAATGGAGAAAAAAACATCCGGATGGCGAGGTCATCCAGCGCGACCTTTCCGTAACAGCGCCTCCACTCATTACCGATGACTGGGGCGGGACCTACCTCGAAGATTCGAAGCTGACGCCAGCGCAGCGAGCATATCTTTCCGCCTCGGATGAGCTGATCGACGAAATCAAGGCGGCGGACACGATCGTGATTGGCGCGCCGATGTACAACTTCTCGATCCCTTCTTCGCTCAAGGCGTGGATCGACCAGATCGTGCGGAAGGGTAAGACGTTTGCCTACGGGCCAAACGGTCAGCAGGGCCTTCTAGTAAAAAAGAAAGTTGTCATCGTCACTTCCCGTGGGGGCGCCTATGAAAAGGGCACTGCGAGTGAAGCGTTCGATTTTCAGGAACCCTACCTGCGTCACATTCTGGGTTTCATCGGAGTTACGGACGTCACGTTTATTCACGCCGAGAACCAGGCTCGCGAGGAGGCCGCCGTTTCCTTCGCAGTCGCTGCAGAACGCATCGGCGGAATGGTCATTGATAAAAACCAGCAAGTAGTCGCTCTTTAAGCGGGGGGAGTATCGCAGCTTTATGGACAGTACAGGGACTCCTGGCGTTGGCGTTCCTTGCAGCGGGCGGGATGAACATATTCGCTTACGAAAAGTACAAAGCGACGTTCGAGAAAAACGGGCCGAGCGGCCTGACGCGCGGTCTGACAACATTCATCGGCGTTGCTGAGGTCGCCGGCGCTGTCGGGGTCGTTCTGCCCATGGCTGTCAGGGTCGCTCCCGGGCTCAGCGCGTGGGCCGCTGTTGGGCTTGCAGCCATCATGCTGCTCGCGGCTGGCTACCGCCTGCGCCGCCGCGAATCACCGGCCGCGCCCGCCGTTCTCTTTGCGCTGGCTGTGTTTGTCGCGCTGGGGCGCCTTTCTCACTGGGCGTGAGGGAAATCAAGATTGCGAGAATTACGGAGATTGCAGAGAATTATCGTAGATCGTCAGTTTCGGCAGTCTTGGCAGTCTCTCCGTGGACCTACTCGAGAAAATCCGCAGCCTCCCCGTCCAGCCCGGCGTCTATCTCTACAAGAACGCCGAAGGCGAGGTCATCTACGTCGGCAAGGCCAAGAACTTGCGCGCGCGGGTGCGGTCCTATTTTCAAGAGGGTGTCGCTGAAGCCAACGCCAAGACCGGCTCGTTGCTGCGGGAAGCCGTGGACGTTGAGTACATTGTCGTTGACAACAATAAAGAGGCCCTGGCGCTTGAGAATAACCTCATCAAGCAGAAGAAGCCGCGCTTCAACATCCTGCTGCGCGATGACAAGACCTACCCCTACATCAAGCTGACGCTCGGCGAGCGCTTCCCCCGTGTCTACGTAACACGGCGTCTCAAGAAAGACGGCAGCGTGTATTACGGCCCGTACTTCCCGGGCAATCTCGCCTACCGCATCGTGGACTTGATCCACCGCAACTTTTTTGTTCCTTCCTGCAAGGTGGACCTCACAAGGTTTCATCCGCGGCCGTGTTTGCAGTTCTACATCAAGCGCTGCCTGGGACCGTGCGTGAAAGACCTGACCACGCCGGAGATTTATCGTGAAGCCGTTCGCGATGTGCAGCTTCTGCTGGAAGGCCGCCAGACCGATCTCTCCAAATCTCTGCGCGCTCGCATGGCACAAGCGGCTGAACAGCAGGAATATGAGCGCGCCGGCAAGTTCCGCGACCTGATCTCGACCGTCGAGCAACTGCACGAGAAACAGCGCATGGCCGCCGCCGAGGGTGACGACATGGACGTTTTCGGCTATCACTTCGAAAACGAGATGCTCGCCGTGAACGTCTTCCATCTCCGCAACGGAAAGATCCTGGACCGCCGTGAATTCTTCTGGGAAGAGCTACCCGGCCGCGAACCAGCGGGTGGTTTTGGGCCTGGTGAGTTTTTCTCCGCGTTGCTGACGCAGATTTATCTGGACCAGCAATACGTGCCCCGGGACATTCTTGTACCGGCCGACTTTGAAGACCGCGCGACGCTTGAAGAACTGCTCACGGAAAAGCGCACCGGCAAAGTGGAAATCCTGGTGCCGCAGCGTGGCGATAAACGGTCGTTAATTGACCTGGCCGCGCAGAATGCCAAGCAGTCCTTCGACCAGCGTTTCCGAGTGATGAAGCCCGCCGCCAAAGCCATCCAGGAAGGACTGCAGGACGCGCTGGGTCTGCCGGAAGTTCCCAAACGCATTGAGTGCTTCGACATTTCCCACATACAGGGCGCGGAGACCGTCGCGTCCATGGTGGTTTGGGAAGACGGACAAATGAATAAGTCCGAGTATCGCAAGTTCATTGTCCGGACGGTGGCAGGCGTGGACGACTTCGCTTCCATGCGCGAGGTGGTCACGCGCCGCTACAAACGTCTGCGCGACGAGAAGAAGCCGTTCCCGAGTCTGGTCCTGGTTGACGGCGGTCTGGGACAACTCCACACGGCGGCGGAAGCCCTGGAAGCGCTGGAGGTCACCAACCAGCCGCTGGCGGCGATCGCCAAAAAAGAAGAAATCATTTACGTCTATGGGCAGGAGGATGAGCCGGTCGTACTTGACCGCCACTCGCCCGTACTGCACTTGGTCCAGATGGTCCGCGATGAATCGCATCGTTTTGCCGTCACGTTCCATCGCAAACGTCGTCAAATGCGCGACCGCAAATCTGAACTGCTGGAGATTCCGGGCGTCGGCGAAAGAACACGGCAGCGACTATTGCAGCACTTCGGCAGCGTGCGCGCGGTGCAGGAGGCGGACGCCGCAGCCCTTGGCGCGGTCCTGACGAAATCACAAGCGGACGCAGTGCTGACGCATTTTGGCCGAGAGAAGGAAACAAAACCGCACCATTGATTACCCTGATGACACCGCTCTGCAAATCACCCAGCTAAATAATTACTCAATTACTAAGTCCTCCGGACCCTCTTCGCCACTACCGCCTTCAAATAACTCTTCACGTTCGGCTGCAATCGCGTGCTATACAGAACGTCCTTGAGCACGTTCACCGGCAGCTCATCGGCAAATTGTGCCAGCCGGACGAGCGGCGTGTTCTTGTTGATCAGGAGCGCCGTCTTCACTTCCAGCCTGCGCGACCATTTGTCATGGCCGCAGACCGCCGCGACCAGCAGTTCTGTTCCCTCTCCCGCTCTGAGGGCTTTGGCGATCCAGTTTTCGGTCATTTGCGGATTGGCGAGCGCAGAGATCATGATGCGTTCTTCCTTGTCCAGAAGCAGGGCGGCGGCCACGCGTCCGGAACTTTGTTTGGCCAGCGTGTAGCGCTCGCCGGAAGAGATGGTCTTCAGCCGGCTGATGATGCCTTCTTCCGCCATGCGTTTTACGTCCGCCGGCACCGCGGGGAATAGGGCCACATACATCAGCTCAAAGGCGTAGAGATGCCGGATGATCGGAATGGAAATGTGCCGGGGCGTGCGCGGATGCATCACGATGGCCAGCCGTACCTTCTTGTGCTTGGCCACGGAACTGTTCCGGTGCAGTTCTTCCAGGGCCTTGGGCGGCAGATCGCGGCGATTCAGGAACGCCAGGGCCAGGTCTTCGGTAAGGCGGGCGTCCGCGGCAACGGCAATCAAGGCTTCCGGAGAGCGTTCGTGGACCAGACGCTCCAGGCCCGAGTCGGGCGCCAGGACTTTATGCTTCGCTGCCCCGGCGGAGCGGGTGTTCATCTTGGTGCTCCGCGATGGGCGGCGATCTCCAGCGCGCCCAGCACCGGACGCACGTGGGCAAAGCTCACCGACGCTTCCGGATGGCGTTCGCGGACCGCCTTGCGGAACGACTGACGCACCTGCGGCGAGCCCTGGACAACGCCCCCAGCCAGGGCCACGTGTACGATGCCGCCCTGCGGCCACAGCCGGTGTATGACTGCGCCGGCCAGTTCAGCCAGTTCTCTGCCCGCTCGCTGTGCGATTTCTTGTGCAGTGGCGTCACCCGCTTCCGCGGCAGCGGAGATGGGCGCCGCCAGTTCAGCCAGCTTCAATCCGGAATACGCGTTGGCCAGACGCACCACCTCTTCCGGCGCCACTTTCCAGTAGCCGGCGATGGTGGCCAGCAGGCCGTTATTGTTCCCGACGTCATACGAGCGCAGAGCGGCGGCCACAGCTTGCTTGCCGATCCAGAAGCCGGAACCTTCGTCCGACACGACAGGTCCCCATCCGCCGGCGCGCGCCGACTCTCCGCCCTGATTGCGTCCGAAGGCAATGGACCCCGTGCCCGCGATCACCAACACCCCGGGCGACGTACCGAATGCGGCCCGGTGGGCAATGACCTGGTCGCCAACGACATAAATCTGACCGGAAACCACGTCCTGGATAGTCTGCCGGGCCCAGTTAACGGCCTCTTCAATGGAAGCGCCGGACATGCCGATGCAAACCTGCTGGAGCTCGCGTGGAGAAACCCTGGCCAGCGTGCACGCTTTCAGAATCGTTTCCTGCAACCGCTTGCGGGCCTCTTCCTTGCCCACAAGGGCCATCTTGCAGCTTTCGCCCGTGGCTTGCCCGATCAGCTCCGCACCGTTGCTTACGGCGCAGTCCGTCCTGGTGCCTCCGGCGTCGATTCCCAGATACAGCGGCATAGCACACCATCTTCCCACAACTTTGTTTTCGCTTTACACGATTTTTCAGAAATAATGGCCCGACCGACAAATATTCATGCGCCTGCATCCCATTGACATCGTCATCATCGTCGCCTACCTGGCCGGCATTACCCTGTTTGGACTGCGTTTTCGCAAGTCCCAGCGCTCGCTGCGGGACTATTTCCTGGCGGACCGCAACATTCCCTGGTGGGCCATTGCGCTTTCGATTGTGGCGGCGGAAACCAGCACGCTGACCATCATCAGCACGCCGGGCATTGCCTACGGCGGCAACTTCGGCTTTCTGCAGATTGTCTTCGGCTACCTGCTGGGACGGGTGGTCATCAGCCTGATCTTCATTCCACAGTATTTTCGCGGTGACATGTTCACCGCCTACGAGCTGATTGACCGGCGGTTTGGCGCGGCATTACACCGCTTAACCGCTGGAGTATTTCTCATCACGCGCGCCGCGGCGGAAGGCGTGCGCGTATTGGCGATCTCGATTGTCGTCGGAATCGCGCTGGGCATCACCCATGACATCTGGTCTATCGCCATTGTTATAGCGCTGACGCTCATCTATACATTCGAAGGCGGGATGGCGGCCGTGATCTGGACCGATGTAATCCAGATGTTCATCTACGTTGGCGGGACGATCGTGGGCTTCGTCATGCTTACGCATCTGGTGCCGGGCGGATGGCCGTTCATTCACGCGTCCGCCGCGGAAGCGGGCAAGCTCCAGGTGCTGAATTTTTCCTTCAATTTTTTTGACAAATACACTTTCTGGGCCGGACTCATCGGAGGCATGTTCCTGACCACCGCCAGCCACGGCACCGACCAACTGATGGTCCAGCGTTTGCTGGCGGCGCGTAACCAGCGTGATTCCAAGGTCGCGCTTCTATCGAGCGGCATTGTCATCCTGGCGCAGTTCACGTTGTTTTTGCTGGTTGGCGCAGGGCTCTGGGTCTTCTACCGCATGTATCCGCCGACTACGCCGTTCACTTCCCCGGACAGGATTTTTCCCACGTTCATCGTGGACCACATGCCGCAAGGGATCTCCGGCCTGCTGATCGCGGCCATTCTCGCAGCGGCCATGTCCAACCTGAGCGCGGCGCTCAATTCCCTTTCGTCCACTTCGATGATGGATTTTTATCTCCGCATGCGTCCGGAGACACCGGAACGCAAAAAGCTCGTTCTGTCCCGCGCCGCGACATTTGTCTGGGGAATTGTGCTCTTCGCGCTGGCCATGGCCGCGCGCGGCAAAGGCGCGGTGCTCGAGTTGGGACTCAGCATCGCCTCGGTCGCGTACGGAGGATTGCTGGGCGTCTTCCTGCTCGGCGTGCTTACCAAACGCGCGAAGCAGACCGGAGCGATCATTGGCATGCTCTGCGGGCTGGCCCTCAATGTCTATATCTGGAAGTGGACCAAAGTTCCCTTCACCTGGTACGTAACGCTAGGGTCAATCACCACGTTTGTTGTAGGCTATCTCGCAAGCCTCATGGAGACGGATGGCAACGGCCCAACAAACCCGTCCTGAACTGGTGCGTGACCTGAACGTCTGGCACGCAACTGCCATCGTTGCGGGCACCATCATCGGCAGCGGCATCTTCCGCGTGCCCGGCGTGATGATGAGAGAAGTGGGCTCTGCCGGCCTCGTCTATCTGGTCTGGACCGTGGGTGGCCTGCTCTCGTTTGCCGGCGCGCTGACTTATGCCGAATTAGGCGCCATGAAGCCGTGGGCAGGGGGTGAGTACGTTTACGTACGTGATGCATACGGTCCCCTTCCCGGATTCCTTTACGCCTGGACGTGGTTCCTCATCGCTAAACCAGGATCGATAGCCACGGTCACCACCGGGATCGTAGACGTGCTTGGCACCTTCCACCGACTGACATTCCTGTCGAACTCGTTAGTGACCTGGCATGTCACCGCCACGCGGACTCTCGAAATCACTTACGGCCATTTGGTCGCCATCGCCGCCACGGTTCTGATTTCCGCGCTGAACTACGTCGGAGTCCGGAAGGCGGGAAGCTTCCAACTGGTCTTCACCGCGCTCAAGATCGCGATGATCGCGGCCATCATATTCATAGGGTTCGCCGCAACCTCCGGCGGATGGGGCAATTTCCATACAACATTTCCCGGAGCACGGGGCGGAATGGCGGGCTTCACTCTGGCGCTGGTCGCGGCCCTCTGGGCGTATGACGGATGGAATGACCTCAACATGGTCAGCGGAGAAATCCGAAGTCCGGAACGCACCATTCCCGTTGCGCTGATTGTTGGCGTCGCGATCGTGGCCGTGCTGTACATGGGGATCAACGCCGCTGTTCAATACGTGATGCCGGCCAGCGCCATCGCCGGATCAAAAGTCCC
>Ga0210407_10000893_pt1 | contig 30266 bp, 28 predicted proteins | sample IncBWC27MmetaG_FD_150860 | JGI IMG/M metagenome (GOLD analysis project Ga0210407, IMG submission 150860) | Forest soil microbial communities from Barre Woods Harvard Forest LTER site, Petersham, Massachusetts, United States - Inc-BW-C-27-M | ecosystem: Environmental > Terrestrial > Soil >...
AGCGGCGTGCCGCCAACGCTGCGATGCTCCGAGGGCGTTTGAATAAGATAGGCTGGCAAGTGAATTGCCGCCGGCATGCGCTGCGGATGAAAATTCGCGACGTAAAGGACGACCGCCGCCACGGTCGCGAGGAGAACGAAGACGAACCACGGAACGTGCGCGCGGTTAAAAATGCGCATCTGTTCAAAGTCCCAAACGATTCGCCCTACCCGTCGAGCATTGACCCGGGGCAATCGGGATTTGGGATTTGGGACTTGGGATTTCCATTAGTGTGTGTAGTGCGTTTCGTAATGTTGTGCCGGCGACCACGCGCGTTGTATCAATTGATCTTGCGCCAGCAGCGCATCGCCGAAAAAGCGCCGCGGATCGACGCGCTTGGCCGCGTCGTGCGGGCAGGCATACACGCAGCTCGGCGTGGATAATTGCGTGCAGAGATCGCAAGTATTGGCCTTGTAAGCGGTGGTCTTTTTCTTCTCGGTCTTGACCTTGGGCGGCACGCCTTCCTTGTCGGATTTGATCTCGGTCTTCACCTCCTTGAACACTTCCAGGGGATGCATGTTGATGTTGCCGTACGGGCAAAGCTCGGCGCATTTGCCGCAACCGATACACCAGTCCTCGATGATGATCTCGAGATTTTCCTTGCGCCGGATCGAGCCGACCGGGCATTGCGTCATGCAAAGGGGGTCGCGACAAGATCGACAAGCAGTGGCGACAAGGAAGTGATCGTAGCGCAGACCGTCGCGCAGTAAGCGGGAGACGCCGTCGTGAGCTTGTGCGCACGCGCGCACGCAAGCGTCGCAGCGCGTGCAATTGTCGAGATCGATGAGGAGGAGATTTTGCGCCTCGAATAATCCCAGGCTAAGAAAATCATCGAGCCGGAGACCGGCGGGAAGTTCTCGCTCCTTGGTCGCGGTGAGACGAGCTTCAGCCACCGGCTCGAGCTGCGCGCGGACGTCGGGAAATTTCTCGAGCATGAGATTGAACTCGCTCGCGGGAATTTTCACAGCATCGACCGCGTCGAGCGCGGCGCAGGTCGCGGTACGCTTGGTCGAGCGGAGCAATCCTATTTCGCCGAAATAATCACCGCGGCTCAGATAGGTGCGCACCATTTCACCGCCCGGCATCGCTTGGGAGACGCGCACCATTCCCGAGCGGATCAAGTAGAACGCATCGGCCTCTTCCCCTTCTTTGCAGATTACCTGGCTTTGGTTGTAGGAGACGAGCTCGACCTTTTCCTTGAGATAATTCAGGAACTCTTCGCTCAGCGTCGCGAAAAGGGGGACGCTGCGCAGATGATTGCTAAGCGAACGCTCCCGATATTTTTTTTCCAGCTCGGCCTTGAACGACGTGCCTTTGAACGTCGGCGCCTTCACTTTGGAGGTAGCCTTGCTCGCTTCCGATACCTGGCGATTGCCGACCAGCATATCGAGAATCACCCGCAGCATCTCGACCATCACGCAAGGCTCACGCGCTTGCACCGTGGCCGAGCGCGGCTGATAGGTGCGGCAAGTCATTTCGCCGAAAAGTTCCCCCGAGCCCAACTGCGCGAGTGGCCGGTTGATCGGAAGATCGACGTTTGCATCGATGCCGATGAATTGCCGCTGGTGCGCTTCGGCCCGGCGATCTTCCGCGTCATCGGTCAGAAAGCTCTTCATCCGCGAAAAGCTGCGCCCGAAAAATCCGAAGGCCGGGCGCGTCCGCAGGTGGCTGAGCGGATTGTGAATGAAAATATCAACCGTCCCAGAGACGATGTAATAGGCGGTCGAACCAAACTCGCCTTCCTCGCAAACAAACTCCCCTTTCTTGTAACGATGCAGAACCGCCGCGCCTTTCGCCCAATTCTCGACCTGCGCTCGCGCCACCTCCTTGAGCGCCGGCAAGTATTCGATGAGCTGATCGACGCTCAGCGGTTCGCCTGTCGTCAGTTTGCCAACCGTCTGTTCCATATCCGCAAATCCATCGGGATGATAATGGATGGCGGTGCGCGGTTGAAAGCAATTTCACCGCCGCGCAAGGCTCGCGGGAGAATCGCAGGGGAAGCTGACAGCTTTCCCTACACGGCTGCGGATAATCTACATGTGCCGTACGGCAGGTTTGTAAATCGCACCGACGATTGCGCCCGTCACGATCATTTCGATCACACCGGCAGTGCTGCCGTAGAGGATCAATTTTCCGGGGAAAGGCTGCACGGCGTACATAGCCAAGCGCATCCCGATCGCGGCGATCTCCAGCATGATGCCAAGACGGATTCCCGCGACCACGCCGCCGCCGGCAAAACCACTGGCATAGATCATCACAAACGCGAGAATCACAAGCGCCTGTCCGATGATGATCCAGTGGAACAGACTCATCATTTCGCTTTGCGATCGCCAAAGACCTGGCGTTTGCGCGTAGACATCTTTGAGCAGCACTCCGTTAAGGAGCCATCCCCAGAAAAAGGTAAAGATGAACGCGGCGAGGAACGCGGTGATGAATCGTTTCATAAATTTAAGCGGTCGAACTCGAGAGGGGTTTGTAGATTGCGCCGACAATGGCGCCAGCGACCGCAAATTCGATCAGGCCGCCGGCGATCCACATCCAAAGAATTTTCGTGGTCAACGGTTGCACGGAGAACCGGATCAGATCGCCGCCCGCGCACAAAATCCCGATGACAAGTCCATAGCCCGCGCCAGTGGCCGGGCAGTTAACACCGATTTTGCTGACATAGAAACCGGTGAAAGCAAACGCGATCACGGCCTGACCGAGAATGAGCCATGGGAACATCGGCTGTTCCCGCCAGAGCAACGCAGTTTCCATATAAAGGCTCTTCATCAGCATGCCGTGCCAGACGAACTCGAAGAAAAAGATAAACACGAACGCAGTAATAAATGCCGGAAAACCTCGTTTGTGATTCATGGCGTCGTTCTACCGCCCGTCACAAGGGTTGTCGATGCAAAAGGCGTCACGGCCGTGACGTTCCCGCAAGATCGACAACTGCTATTCCCGCACACCGGGAATGTGACCATACCCGACAAACGTCGGCCGCATTTTCCCTTCCTCGTTTGCGTGTCCGCGCTGAATCTTGAAATCGAACACGCTCACGCCGTTGCGCGATTCACCTTGATATACCCGGCCGTCGCTCGCACCGACCATGACCCGTTGACCGTTTTTCTTCTCACGACCGAGATAAATCATCGCATGCGTGATCGGCGGATCGCGTTCGATCGAATACGTGCCTTTCCAGAAGAGCAGATCGCCTGGTTTCAAATTTTCCAGTTCGAACGAGTCATCTTTAACGCTCAGCACCGGCTCGAACGCGCGCGCGCGGCGCAGCCAGACGTATTGCTCGCTCGAATCGCGCGGCACATCGGCGATGCCGCTTTGCTTGAGCACGAAATAAACGAACCCGGAGCAATCCATCCCGCCATTGGCCGGGTCGGCCGAGCCGTATCTGTAATCGAGATTGCGCGTCGTTAGCGCGAGCGCGAAGACGAGAAGCTTCTGCACATTGGCCGGATAATTTTCGAAGCCCTTGATCTGATCGGGCAACAACGTGGCGTTAGGCGCGCCATGTTTTTTCGACGATGACGGCGATTCTCCTGGCGTCGCGGTCGGCGACAGAATTTCCGATGGAGAAATCGATCCTGTCGGCATCTCAAACGGCTCCGGCGTTGGCGAAGTCTTTTTCTTTCGATGCGGCGAGGCGCTCGGCGAAAGCATGGGCGAGGTTGTTTTCTTCTTCAGGCTGGGCGACAGCGACTCCAATTCCTCTTCCGTGGACGAACTTCTCTTCTTTCTCGGCAATGGAGTAACCGATGGCGTCGGTGATTCTCTTTCCCGTGCCGGTGACGACTTTTTTGGACTCGGCGACGGCGTGGGCGACTTCTTCGTGGTCGCGGATGCGCTCTTCTTCTTTCGCGGCTTCGGCGTTGGTGTCGGCGTGGAAAGGATGTTTTTGATGGCGTCGCCTAACGATTGCTCGGCGCGCACGGGAGCGAGCAGTGAAAGCAGGATCGAGATGACGATGCAGAGACGGATCGACATGGAATAATTGGACGAAGCGAGGCTGCGATTTCTTGAAAACGACTTCGGCTCTATCGCGGAACGGAAGCAAAGACAACTCTTGATTCGCTCCGCGCGAACGCTCTGATAACTTTGCCTCATGATCTCGCGCCGTGTCATTCTCTTGTCGATCTTAGCGTTTGCCTCAGTCCCATTTTTTTCTTTCGCCCAGATCGATCGCATCACCGGTAGAAATTTTGCGACACGCTCGGAAGTTGTGGCGCGGCACGGAATGGTTTGCACAAGTGTGCCTGCTGCAACGCAGGTAGGGATCGACATTCTGAAGCGGGGCGGCGACGCAGTTGACGCCGCGATCGCCGCGAACGCGACACTCGGATTAATGGAGCCGGTCTCGAACGGGATCGGCGGCGACTTGTTCGCGATCGTTTACAGCGCGAAAGAGAACAAGCTTTATGGCTTGAACGGAAGTGGACGTTCGCCGCTTGGCCTCAGTTACGATCAGATGAAGTCGGAACTCGCCAAGCTGCATCGCGACACAATTCCGCCGCTCGGGATGTTGCCAATCAGCGTGCCGGGAACGGTGGATGCGTGGACGGAGTTGCACAAAAAATTCGGGAAACTCAAATTGAGCGACGATCTCGCGCCGGCGATCCACTATGCCGAGGAAGGTTTTCCCGTCACGGAGCTGATCGCTTATTACTGGGAACGGAGCGTGCCGCTCTACAAGAACATGCCGGGCGGCTTTCTCGAAACTTATACACTCGACGGCAAAGGGCGCGCACCGGCCAAAGGCGATATCTTCAAAAATCCGGCGCTCGCGAAAAGCTTGCGCTTGATCGGCGAGAAAGGCCGCGACGCTTTTTACAAGGGCGAGATCGCGGACAAGATCGACGCGTTCATGCAGGCCAATGGCGGCTTCCTGCGCAAAGCCGACTTCGAAAAGCATACATCGACATGGGTCGAGCCGGCCTCGACGAATTATCGCGGCTACGATGTCTTCGAGTTGCCGCCGAACGGCCAGGGCATTGCGGCGCTGCAAATTCTGAACATTCTCGAAGGATTCGATCTTCACGCGATGGGCTTTGGCAGTGTGCAAGCGCTGCACACGATGATCGAAGCGAAGAAAATCGCCTGGGCGGATCGCGCCAAATTTTATGCCGATCCCGCGTTCGCGAAAATTCCGCTCACCGGTTTGCTTTCGAAAAATTACGCGGCGGAGCGGCGCAAGCTGATCGATCCAAATCACGCCGCGAAAAAGGTCGAAGGAGGACAGCCCTCCGGGCTGTCAGGGCAGACAGGCTTCCAGCCTGTCATCTCACTGGACCAGGCGAGACGCCTGCTTGCCCTGACAGGCGAGGACGCCTGTCTTCCCAAAGGCGACACGATTTATCTGTGCACGGCTGATGACGAAGGCAACATGGTCAGCCTCATCCAGAGCAATTATCGCGGGATGGGCAGCGGCATCGTCGTGCCTGGACTGGGCTTCATGTTCCAGGACCGCGGCGAACTTTTTTCGATGGCGCCGGGGCACGCGAACGTTTACGCGCCGGGCAAACGTCCGTTTCACACGATCATCCCCGGCTTCGCAATGAAGGATGGCAAACCGTGGGAAGCATTCGGTGTGATGGGTGGAGGGATGCAACCACAGGGTCACGTGCAAGTGCTCACGAACCAGATCGATTTCGGCCTCAATGTGCAGGAAGCCGGCGACGCCTCGCGCTGGCAGCACGAAGGCGACAACGAACCGACCGGCGAAAAAATGACCGAGTCCGGCGGCTATGTCGAAGTGGAGAGCGGCATTCCGTACGAAACCGTGCGCGAGCTGCGCAAAAAAGGACACGACGTCCGCTTCGATGTCGGCGGCTACGGCGGCTATCAGGCCATCAAAATCGAAATGCACGACGCCCAACGCGTTTACGTCGGTGCAAGCGAATCACGCAAGGACGGAATGGCGGCGGGATATTAGGTTCAAAAAACGCCCAATGCTCAACATCCGACGGCGTTCCTCCCTGTCCGAAAACGCATGTCCGCGTTATTGGGAACGGAAACTTGTCGAACCAAATCGCCAGCACGTCTTCGATACTGCCTCCAACTGCAACGGATCGGGTCGCACTGACAAGTGGCGCAGCAAGCTTTAGAGCGCGTGCGGCTACCATTCTAATCTTTCGACGCTTTGAGTTCGGCGAGTTTTTCTTGAGCGCGATTGACATCGGCTTTATGCGCGCTGCCGAGCGCGAGCAGTTTCTGTTGTCGACGCACGTTGGCTTCGGCGGCGTCGAGTTCGGCGCGTTCACGTTTTGCCAAGGCGATCTGCGCAGCTTGAGTTAGTTGCGCGAGCGTTGTTTTCGCCGCTTCCAGTTCGTCTTTGGTGCTTTCGCCGGCTGCGAGTTGAGATTCTTGCGCGGCAAGCTCGGCTTTCGCCTGCGCGAGCCGCGCGTTGGCAAGGTCGGATTCCAAACGAATCGCCCGGAGTGCGCGCTGCTCCGCCTCCACTTTCGATAGCGCGCCGATTTTGCAGAAGCGTTCGACGCCAGCGGCGTTTCTTTTCGCGCGCTGAAAATCCTTTTCCAGCCGCGCAAGATCGACAGTTGGCGCGGGGGTGACCGCCGCATTCGCAGGCAGCGGTTCGTCGGATCGATTTGGAATCAACAGCGGCGGCTCGATTTCGAACGAAACATCGGCGTCGGCTGGCGGCGGTTCGTCCGCGGCCAGCGCTGCCATCGCCATTGCGACAACCGCGACCGGCAACGTCAAGACGCGCCTCATGCCATAACCTTATCATGAAATTCCCGGCAGCGACCAGCGGTGTTCGTCTTTGATGTCGGCCGCGCCAAAAATTGTTCTTCCACACTTTGCGGTCATCGCCCGTCTACGCCTCGATACCGCGCCGTGGGACAGATCAGTTGAAATATGCTCTTGCGTCTGCCTCGTCGTGACCTTTGCATCCTTTGTGCGAGGCGTTAACAGTTTCGGTTTCACCCCCTCGGAGTTGCGCACACTGCGCGCGCTCAAAACTCCGGCCGGGGTTCAGCGATTTCTCGATGAGTTGCCGTATAATCTCAGCTACACGGCGCGTTCGCCGCAAAAAGTCTTGTGCGATCGCACCGCCTCTTGCCTGGAAGGCGGAATCTTTGGCGCGGCCGCTTTACGCGTCCTCGGATTCCCGCCGTTGATCTTTGACTTGGAAGCGGACCAGGACACCGATCACGTCGTCGCCATCTTCAAAGTGCGCGGACATTGGGGCGCTGTGGCCAAATCGAACTTCACCGGTTGCCGTTATCGCGAACCGGTTTACCGAAGCCTGCGCGAATTGGCCATGAGCTATTTCAACATCTATTTCAATCTGCGCGGCGAGCGCACGCTGCGCCGCTATTCACGCCCGGTCAACCTCGCCCGCTTTGATCGTCTCCACTGGATGGCAACAGAAAAACCGATCTGGTTCATCGCCGAACATCTTTGCGAAATCCCGCACATCTCGCTGCTCACGCCCGCGATGGAAAAACGCCTTACCCGCCTCGATCCGCGCACCATGCGCGGCGAAATGGTCGGGCACAGAAAAAAGTAGCCGAGGTTTGTTATCGCTCGGCGGTGGTAGGATCGATTACCGATTTGACCTCTGAGATTCGATTAGCCGGAAAGCCGCCTTGCTTTGCGTGTTCCTGCACCATCTCCTTGTTCGGCGCAATGTAGAGACAGTAAACTTTGTCGTCGGTGACATAACTTTGCACCCACTGGATCTGCGGGCCGAGATTGCGCAGCACTCCGCAAGATTTTTGTGAGATAGCTCGCAGTTCTTCGGGCGAGAGTTTTCCGGCGTTCGGAATCTCACGCTCGATTACAAATTTTGGCATAAGAATTGGCCTCGAACCTTTTTTTACCCGCGAAACCAAACAGGAGTCAACCCTACACTCCCACGATCGCTTCCTTCACTCAACGCAGATGCGGGTTACTACCGCAATCGCTTCCTGCTCCAGCGGCGCTTTTGAATAACCGATCGTGACGCATTCAAGAAGGTACTTGCGCAGGAAAGGCAGGATTCCGCCGAGCCGCTCGTATTGCGCGGTGTGAACAAGCTCGTGCGCTACGAGCGATCGATCGCGCCAGCAATCTGAGCGAACAAAGATGCCGTGACCTAAAGTCAGTCCCCGTGGAGCTGGCGTGAGAAATCGAATTGCTCCCGCCGCAGCCTTTAAAATTGGATGGCGAGGCGTCGGGATAGTATCCACTCGTAATAGGCGAACACGCTCGGGCTCCCGAACTCCGATTGCCTTTGCATCGATAATTTCTTGCTCAGCAAGTGGCAAACCTTCGCGCAAAATTCGCGCCTCCTCCTCAGCGGCCCATTCCGCTGCCAGCGGAAGCAGTGTTTCAATTTGGTCGAGCACCAATTTTCGATCCACATAAGAAAACCAAAGCAGGAACCTGGCCTCGCCGATCGAGATTCTTGCTGTAGCGACGGCTCTCGGCTCTCCTCAGCCGCAATAGCATCGCGTTGTAAAACCACGGCTGGCGCTAAGGTTTTCTGATCCGCACGTTGCGAGGTTCATTGCATCCGTGCATACAGCAGGATGATGTAGAGAACAAAGAGAGCGCTGCCAAATACAACCAGCGACTTGTGATACCGCTCAGAACGCGTCAATGCACCGATGAATAACGTTACGCCAAAGATCGCATGGAACGTAAGATTCGTCGGGCGAGGCAATCTGCCATCGAGAACGACGTCTTTGCAGACGCTGACGACAATGGTCGCGAATGCGAGCGAGAAAAACCAGCCGCGATGCGCATAAAAATTTTGCTTTAGATCGACGATTTCTTCACCGAATAAATCCGGAAAGACCAATCCCGCGATCATGTAAATAAAGATCGTGTTCAGCAAGACCATGGCGAATTGCAGGAATGTCCAATCGTGCCGATTTCGCATTCCGAACATTGACCACCAGTTTTGAAAACAAACGAGCAGCAACAGCGCGGCCCAGCCGACGACCGGCCAGTAGATACGAATGCGCACCCGGGACAGCAATAATCCCCGAAATCCTTGTAAGATCTGCGTCACAGCCAGGCCGAGAATGACTGAAAGAAGAACCGAAAGATAACTAAACTCGTCCATGTCGCCGAACCCGGCGAGCCGGGCAGCTCCTTCAGCACAAACAAAGGCGATTCGTACAAAAGCACAACCAGAAGGAGCTGGCCGACCCAGCTGATTGATTCGATCGTCTGCCCTGTGGCGCGGAGCGGGTCGATCTTATGTTGCGCCGCGCCGTTATTAACAAATCTGCGCACATCATGTCGATCTTACCGCACGAGAAAATTAGGACGCGCGCGGTCTCTGCAGCTAAGTAAATTGTGAAATGAGCGTGCAAGTTTACGGTTGTAATCACGTCGTGATCGAAGTGGACGACATCCAGAAGGCGATCGCGTTTTACAAAGATGTTTTCAATTTGGAAAAACTCGACAGCGGTGAAGGCGACGCGTTTTTCAAGCTCGGCGAACATCAATTTCTCGCCATCTTCGAGGTGGAGAAATTACAACCCGATCGGATGCGGCATTTCGGCATCATGGTGCGGGACGAACGACAGCTGGCAGAGGTGCGCAAGAAGATTACCGGGAAGTATGAACTCAAACTTGAGCCGCCGTTCCGCTGCGATTTTCGCGATCCGTGGGGCAACCGCATCCAGGTTGTCGATCTTCACGATGAATCGCTCATTTGGCTTCTTCCTTACCGCGAAGTGCAGAAAGCGGGGATTAAGTTCGCGGAGAAATAAGAGTCCCCGCACCAAGGCCGCAAACGGCACAGAGAAAATGGTTTCGTCCTTCCTCCGTGTTCGTTGTGTCCTTTGTGCCAGTAATTTTCTAACCCTACATTCACACGCATGAGTAAACTCGCGGGCAAGAACATTCTTATCACCGGCGCATCACAGGGACTGGGGCGCGAGATGGCGCTGCGGTTCGCGCGCGAAGGCGCGGCTGGACTTTTGCTAGTCGCGCGCCATGCCGATCAGCTAAACAAAGTGCGTGATGAGATTCGCAAGATCGCGCCCAAGATCGACATCGTCGTCATCGCAGCCGACGTGAGTAAACCGCGCGACATCGAGCGAATGGTCGCCACCACGCTCGCGCAGTTCAAAGGCCATCTCGATGTCCTCGTGAACAATGCATCCACCATCGGCCCATCCCCGATGCCGAACTTGCTCGACTATCCGGTGGAAGATTTTCGCGAAGTAATCGACACAAATTTGATCGGACCGTTTCTGCTCATCAAGAAGGCGCTTTCGGCGATGATCGAGCATGGCGGTTCAATCATCAATGTGACAAGCGATGCCGGGCAAGTCGGCTATCCCGGCTGGGGCGCCTACGGCATTTCAAAATTTGGTCTGGAAGGGATGTCGCAAACGTGGGCATCGGAACTCGAAGAGACCGGCGTGCGCGTGAACTGGGTCGATCCGGGAAATATGAACACGGCGATGCATCGCGCCGCGGAACCACAGGAAGATCGAAGCGAATGGGCGAATCCCGCCGAAGTTACAGATGTTTTTGTTTTCCTGGCCTCGGATGAATCGAGAGATGTGATTGGCAAACGCTTCCAAGCGCAGGAGGATTGGAAGGCGGATCTCTCGCACAACAGTCGCAAAGGGCACGAAGAAAAAGCAGAGAAGTAAATTCTATCTCCGTTTCAAATCCTTTGTAACCGTGGACTGCGTGCGAGAGTTTTTCTAATGGCTTCGCCTTTTACCTTCCGGCTGCCGCCGGAGCTGAGCGCGAAAGAGCCGCCGGAGCGGCGCGGGATCCGTCGCGATCAAGTGCGCTTGCTCGTGATCGATCGCGCGAGGGGAAACATCGAGCACTCGCGTTTCGATAAGATCGACAAATACCTGCGGGCGGGTGATCTGCTCGTTTTCAATTCCAGCCGCACGTTGCCGGCATCGTTGCGCGGTTGCGATTGCAGTGCGGCGCACGGGCCATGCATGGAAGTGCGGCTTGCCGAACATTTGCCGAATGATTCCTGGCTGGCGCTCTTGATTTGCGAACAAGGCGATCCGTTTGGCTGCGGATTGCGCGCGGGGATGCAAATCGAGTTTGCAGAAGGACTCGCCGCGACCGTACTCGACCGCGACGAAAACATTCCGCGCCTTTGGCAATTGCGTTTCTCGATTTCGGGAACGCAACTCGTTGATCTTATTTACCGGCTCGGGAAGCCGATCCGTTACGAATACGTCTCCACGCCCTGGGACCTCGATTATTACCAAACCGTTTACGCAAAAGAGCCGGGCTCGGCCGAGATGCCGTCGGCGGGGCGCGCGTTTACCTGGAAGCTGCTGCTCGATTTGAAACGGCGCGGCATCGACAGCGGCTATATTGTCCTTCACACGGGACTTTCTTCGTACATGGATGACGAGCTCGATCGCGCGCATCCGCTTCCGAAGAAGAGTATTTTGTCAGCGCGACGACTGCGGGAAAAATTAATCGTGCGCGGAAAAGTGGCGGCCGCGTGATCGCGGTCGGCACGACCGCCGTCCGGGCGCTGGAATCAGCCATCGACGAATCTGGACGCGTACGGGCTCAACACGGCTACACGCGATTGCGGATCGACAATGAGCATCGATTGAAAGCCGTTGATGGCTTGCTCACCGGCTTGCATGAGCCGGAAGCGAGTCATCTCGATTTGTTGAGCGCCTTTTTGCCCGCGGCACAAATTCGCGCTGCGTACGAAGGGGCAGTTGAACGCCGCTATCTTTGGCACGAGTTTGGCGATCTAAACCTAATTTTGTGATTTTAATCCAGCGTACCGTTTCAGCGCTCAATGCCGGCTGGCGCCGGAGAGATTGCGTTCGAATCGTCAGCGATATTTTCAACCATCCAGAGTTCGCGCCAGCACCGAAAACATAATATGAACTTATTTCCATTCAGATCTGCGTTGCCTTGCCAATCTCGGAGCAATGTTTCCCTGCCAAACGTGTGGCTCGAAAATAAGGACCGACATTTTCGAATGTCGCAAACGCGGGTGCCGACCAAGCGTTCCTGGCAGCGGACGATTGCGCTTGTCGCAGCCGCCTCTGCGCTCGCGGCCTTGGTCTGGATCGCTCCCGCGTGCTTGGCGGCAGGGGTTTACCTGCAAACCAATCTCGTCTCGGATTTGCCTGGCATGGCGGCTCATACTGATTCCCACCTGGTGAACCCTTGGGGGATCGCCTCGAGCGCGAACTCGCCTTTCTGGGTCGCCGACAATCACACAGGTGTCTCGACCCTCCATGACAGCAGCGGGACGCCACAGTCTCTGGTGGTGACGGTGCCGCCTGCACTGGCCGGCACGGTAGGAAGCCCGGACGGGATTGTTTTTAATGGCAGTAGCGACTTTGAAGTCTCTCCTGGATCGCCGGCGCATTTCATTTTCGCAACGGAAGACGGCACCATTTCCGGTTGGGCGTCGGGGACGACCGCCGTGATCAAGGTAGGTAGCGCCTCAGGGGCGGTGTATAAGGGACTTGCCATCGGTAACAACGGGACAGCGAATTTCCTCTACGCCACGAATTTCCACGCAAACGCGGTCAACGTCTTTGACCACAATTATGCGCCGGTCACGCTTTCCGCCGGCAATTTTAGCGATCCAACAATCCCTATGGGTTATGCGCCGTTCAATATCCAGAACATTAATAATGGGTCGACCGTTGCCGGCGTATTGTATGTCACTTACGCGCTGCAGGACGCGACCGGACACGATGACGTCCCCGGCCCGAGGCATGGATTTATCAATAAGTTCGACCTGAACGGCAACTTGCTCGGCCGTTTTGCCTCGCAGGGAACGCTGAATTCCCCCTGGGGCATGGCGCTCGCGCCGGCCGGATTCGGCGAGTTTGGGGGCGATCTCTTGGTTGGCAATTTTGGCGATGGCCGGATTAACGCTTTCGATCCAGCGACGGGTGCCTTTCTCGGGCAATTGAACGATGGTTCCGGCAATCCAATTACAATCAAAGGACTTTGGGGGTTGCGCTTTGGCAATGGCGGCAGCGGCGGCGACCCGAACACATTGTATTTCGCCGCCGGAATCCCGGGACCAGCAGGGATGGTCGAAGACCATGGTTTGTTCGGCAGCATCAGCGTGGTGCCGGCCGAGCGCCAATTGGTAAATATTTCCACGCGAGCGTCAATCGGCACAGGCGACAACGTAGCAATCGCCGGATTCATTATCCACACCGATCCGCCGGCGCTCACCGGTACCAAGCGCGTCCTTCTCCGCGGCCTCGGTCCTTCGCTTAAGGTGAATGGCGTACCCGTTCCCGGCCGTCTGGCTGATCCGTTCCTCGAGCTGCACGATATCAACGGCATGCTGATCGAGAGCAACGACAACTGGATGAATTCACCGGAGAGAGCTGCTATCATGGCGAGCGGCCTGGCCCCCACTGATCTCCATGAGTCAGCCATTCTCAGGACTTTGATCGCGGGCACCAATTATACTGCCATCCTGCGTGGCGTGAACAACACCACCGGCATTGGCTTGGTAGAAGTTTATGATCTTGAACCGACCATCGACACGCATCTGGCCAATATCTCGGGTCGCGCCTTTGTTTCTACCGGGGACGATGTCTTGATCGGCGGCGTGATTGTTCGTGGCGATGCGCCCGAAGAAGTTCTGTTCCGCGCCATCGGGCCGTCGCTTACTGCCAAAGGGGTCAAGAACGCATTGCAGGATCCAACGCTGGACTTGTACGACGTCCAAGGAACCCTGATCGCGCACAACGACGATTGGATGACTTCACCGCAAAAAAGTGCCATCATCGCAAGCGGGCTGGCTCCCACCGATCCGAGGGAATCAGCAATCATCGATACACCGGCTGCCGGAAACTATACTGCGATCGTTCGCGGAGAGAATAACACAACTGGTGTCGGGCTTGTGGAAGCTTATCGGCTCGGTCCCTGATCCGGGGCCACTGCCCTGTCCGCCACCACCCACATCGCGATGAGGTTGTAGATGTTTCGCTCTGCGAAACGCGGGGGCGCGCGCAGGCCAATACCTCGCGGGCATCGCGTCGCTCAGAGAGCCACGTTTACAGACAAAATTAGCGTAGTGTAACCCTCCGGCTTGCGTTTGTTGAGCCGCACATGCGAGACGCTCGTTCAACTACGCTCAAGGCAGGCAATGCGCTATTCTTGCTATCCCCAAGAACGACTCATCATGATCTCATTTATCGTTCCGGCCTATAACGAAGAGCTGGAGCTTCCATCGACTATCGCCGCAATTCGGGCGGCGGCGGAAAGCGCGCATCAAGCGTACGAAATCATCGTGGTCGACGACGCATCGACGGATGCTACGACGAAGGTTGCTGCAGAGGCTAATGCCCAAATTGTTTCGATCAATCGCCGCCAAATCGCCGCCGCTCGCAACGCCGGTGCCCTTGCCGCGCACGGTCAAATCTTGTTTTTCGTCGATGCCGACACGCGTATCAACGTCACGCACCTTGTCGATGCAACCGCCGCACTCGAAGCCGGCTATGCCGGCGGCGGCGCACGCGTAATGACCGATGGCGTGATCCCGCTGTGGGCGCGCATCTTCTTGCGCGTCTTTTGTACCATTTACTTCGCGCTCAACCTCGGCGCGGGCGCCTTTCTCTTCACAACCCGCCGCAATTTCGATGCGACTGGCGGATTCGATGAGCAATTTTTTATCGGTGAAGAAATCTATTTTAGCCTCGCCCTGAGAAGAGTTGGACGCTTCAAAGTTTTGCGCGAACCGATCCTCACTTCCGGGCGAAAATTGCGCATGTACTCTGCACGCCACATTTTGTTGCGTTCATGCGCGATCATGATCAGAGGGACCCGCGCGGTGCGCTCGCGAGATAAACTTGAATTTTGGTACGACGGCAAACGCGAAGATCCCGGCCCGGTGTAGCGATCGTCCATCTGCCCTGCGATCTAGGGTGCGATCTAATCGACCGAGATCAGTCAAAATGAAGATAGGAAATCCCCGCAGCCCGCCGCGCGACGAATATCCGGCGATTGACGAAGAAGCACGGAAGAAATTTCAGCGGCGCTCTCTGAGCGCTGACAAAATTCGCAACACGCACTCGAACAGCTATCATAGACCGCCGCTACAGAGAATATCGATTTTGGCCGCACGAAAAGTGTGGATTTCGAATTGGCGAACCTGATATCCTCGCCGGCCTAACCAAAACAAACCTATGCTACACATCATCTGGTCCATTATTGTGGGAGCCTTCGTTGGCTGGATTGCCGAGTTAACCCTGGGAGCCCGCCTCGGGTTCTGGAAATGCGCGTTGTTGGGCATCGCCGGTTCGATCATCGGCGGCTTGATCGCGCGACTCTTCTCGAGGCCAGCGCCCGGATCTGCGTTTCACCCGGCCGGTTTCATCATGTCGATCATCTGTTCGATCTTGTTGCTCTATCTTTGGCTGAAGTTTGCCGCGACGCCCGCATAATTTGAAAACGTCGAACTTTACCAGCGATGCGGAAGTTGCAGCGCTGGTCGAAGCTTTTGAAACTGGGACCATCCCGGCATCCGAATTCACTCACGTCGCGCATATCGCAGTGGCGCTGAGGTACCTCGAAAACCTGGTGCCGAACCAAGCGCGAGAGCGGATGCGCGAAAGAATTCGCGCGTTCGCAACACATCACGGCGCCGGCAATCTTTACCATGAGACGCTGACCACGTTCTGGATGCAATTGCTCGAACATGTCGCCCAGACGTACGATGTCGAACTTCCACTCTGGCAGCGCATCAACTTAATCGTCGCGCGCTGGGGAACCTCGGCCCCAGTTCGAGCGCATTACACTCGCGAGTTGATCACATCCAAAGCCGCCCGCGAACATTGGATTCCGCCGGATCGGTTGGCGCTGCCGTTCTGAGCTCACAGCAGCGCGACTTGCGGAAACGCCTTCTTCGTTTACAATAGGCGCTTCGTTTATGGAGGAGAGCACGGAAACGTTGAGCATCACGGAGTTCCAGCTGCATGAAAGGGATACGGGCAGCGCGGATGTGCAGGTTGCACTTCTTACGCGCCGGATCGAGCATCTGACCGAACACCTGAAGACCAACGCCAAAGATCATTCCTCGCGCCGCGGCCTGCTTAAGATGGTCGCGCAACGCCGGAGTTTGCTCGATTACTTAAGCAAAGCGAAAGCCGATCGCTACAAAAAGTTGATCGACAAGTTAAACCTGCGGAAGTAATCGCGCCGATCTTTGGGGAAGTCGCGTTCATCGTTTTCCCGTTCGAAGCCAGACGTAAATTAGAAACACAATAATCAGCAGTCCGGGCCGCACGAACCACCTTGGATTTAGGTTTTAGCCCCGAAAGCATTCGGGGCTAAAACCTACAGTCAAGGTGACCGGCCTGGAACTCGCACATCCAGGAAGTTATATGCAACACAAGGTCACGGCCCAAATCGGGGCCACTCACATCTCCATCGAGACCGGCAAAATCGCTAAGCTCGCCGACGGCGCCGTCATCGTTTCATGCGGCGATACCATGGTGCTGGTCAGCGCCGTCTCGGCCACTACTATCAAAGAAGGTCAGGATTTTTTTCCTCTCACGGTCGATTATCGTGAAAAAGCGGCGGCAGCGGGAAAATTCCCGGGTGGTTATTTCAGGCGCGAAGGCCGGCCGACGGAAAAGGAAACGCTCACCTCGCGCATGACCGATCGGCCACTTCGGCCGCTCTTTCCCCAAGGATATTTCTACGACACCCAAGTCATCAGCCTGCTCCTCAGCGCGGATGGAGAAAATGATCCGGACATTCTCGCGCTCAACGGCGCGTCGGCTGCGCTGTGTGTTTCCGACATTCCGTTCGCTGGACCGATTGGCGCCGTGCGTGTCGGTCGCGTGAATGGCCAGTTCGTCGCTAACCCAACGCACACGGAGCGCACTCACAGCGATCTCGATCTTGTTTACGTCGGTACGGAAAACGACGTGATCATGATCGAAGGCGCCGCTAAGGAATTGCCGGAAGTCGAGTTTGTGAGAGCGCTTGAGTTCGCACACGGACATGCTCGCGAAATGGTTCGCATTCAAAAGGAGCTCGCCGCGCAAGTAGGCAAACCGAAACGCGAGATGCCGCTGCTCCAGGTGAATCAAGACCTGCTCGAAATCGCCTACCGGGTGGCAGGCGATCGGATCGAGAAGGCGCTTTATACCGAGGGCAAGGTCGCGCGCGCTAAAGCAGTCGATGCTCTGCGCGAAGAAGTAAAGGCGGCCATCCTGGAAAAACATCCCGAAGCGGACAAGTTCGCCATCTCCCAAGCGTTCGATCACGTTCAGAAGAAAGCGTTTCGCATCAGCATTCTCGACAAGAGGAAGCGCGTCGATGGCCGCGCGTATCAGGATTTGCGGGCGATCAGTTGCGAAGTTGGGGTGCTGCCGCGCGCACATGGCTCGGCGATTTTTCAGCGCGGCGAAACCCAGGCGCTCGCGCTGGCCACGCTCGCGCCGATCGAAGAAGCGCAGATGATCGATGCCTACGGCGGTGGCGAACAATCGAAGCGGTTCATTTTGCATTACAACTTTCCGCCGTTCAGCGTCGGTGAAACCGGGCGCACTGGCGGCGCGAGCCGGCGCGAGATCGGTCATGGCGCGCTGGCTGAGCGTTCGCTCGAACCGGTTGTGCCAAGCGAAAATGATTTTCGTTACGCCATCCGCATCTCCAGCGAGATCATGGAATCAAACGGATCGACATCGATGGCGAGTGTGTGTGGGGGAATGCTCGCGCTCATGGATGCCGGTGTGCCGGTGAAAACGCCGGTCGCAGGAATTTCCATCGGCCTGGTTACCGAGTACGGCGAAGATCGACAATTGCAACGCTACGAATTGCTTACCGACATCATCGGTTCTGAGGATCATTTTGGCGACATGGATTTCAAACTTTGCGGCACGGATGCCGGCATCACCGGTTACCAGCTCGATCTGAAGCTCCCCGGCATCAGCCACAAAATCATAGCCGAGGCGATTTTGCGCGCCAAAGAAGCGCGCACAAAAATTCTCGAGATCATGCGTAGTGCCCTCGATAAACCGCGGCCGGAGTTGTCAAAGTACGCGCCCCGCATCGAGACGATCAAAATCAATCCGGAGAAAATCGGCGCACTCATCGGCCCGGGCGGCAAAACCATCAAGGGGATCGTCGCAGAGACCGGCGCGGAAATTAACATCGAAGACGACGGCTCGGTGCACATTTACGCCACCAGCGGTGAGAGCATGGCGCGCGCGAAAGAAATTATCGGCGGCATGACCCGCGAAATCGAGATCGGCCAGACTTACCAAGGCCGCGTCGTTTCCGTGAAGGAGTTCGGCGCCTTTGTCGAAGTTTTCCCCGGCAAGGACGGCCTCGTTCATATTTCCGAGCTCGCAGATTTTCGCGTCAAACGAACGGAGGACGTCGCGAAAATCGGCGACATGATCTGGGTCAAATGCATCGGCATCGACGACAAAGGCCGGGTCAAGCTCTCACGCAAAGCTGCGCTCAAAGAACGCGCCGAAGCCGAGACTGGACAGGCTGCTACTACCGACTACGAGCCGGCGGGTCGCTAGCAAATCTTCCTGTAGCGGCGCTCTGTGAGCGTCGCCTGAATAATGAGACGGTCATAGACCGCCGCTACAGCATCGAGCGTCATGAAAGCTGGTTTCCTTGAGAAACTGATCGAGCGACTCGGCCGCATCGGCCCGGAGGAGGTGCAGAATTATTTTCTGCGGCTGGCGCAGGAGAAAGGTTTTCTCGAGACCGTCTTTAACGCCATCCAGGAAGGGATCATCGTAACCGATTCGAAAGGGCGCATCACCTATCTCAACGATGCGGCCTGCGAACTATTCGGACTTGAGGCTAGCGATGCCATCGGCAAACGGCTCGACGAACGCATGCGCGGTCTTGATTGGGAATCACTGACGCAAAGCGGAGGACCAGTCAGCCGCGACATGGAAATTTTCTATCCAGCGAACCGGTTTATTAATTTCTACACCGTGCCGCTGATGATCGAGCACCGCGATTCTGTAGCCGGGGAGGATGTCCCCGAACCGCTGCGGTCGGCGACCGTGGCTACAGGAGACCAGGTTGGTCACGCGATGATTTTGCGCGACATCACCGAGAGCCGGCGCTCCGCGCAGCAGACGCTCGAGTCCGAGCGATTAAACGCGCTCACCTTGCTCGCCGCCGGCGTGGCGCACGAGATTGGCAACCCGCTTAATTCGCTGCACATCCATTTGCAGTTGATGGAGCGCAAAGTGCGCAAACTGAAGGGTGAAGCGCGTCACGAATTGCATGAATCAATCGACGTCGCGCGCGCCGAGATAGGCCGGCTCGATTCTATCGTCACGCAATTCCTGCGCGCGATCCGGCCTTCCAAGCCGCAGCTGCACCCGGAAAACGTGAACGCAATTGTCGATGAAGCGGTGCGCTTTTTCGCACCCGAAATTCAGGATCGCGACGTCGTGGTCGAGCAGGAACTGCGTTCCGATCTGCCGCTGCTCCAGCTCGATCGCGACCAGATTAAGCAGGCGCTCTACAACGTGATCAAGAACAGCTTGGAAGCGATGAAGCGGCGCGGCATCCTGCGCATCCGCACCGACATGGACGACGCGCACGTTCTTATTAGTTTTATTGATACCGGCGGCGGCATGTCCCCGGAGAATCTTAGCCGCGTTTTTGAGCCCTATTTCACAACCAAATCGTCCGGTACCGGCCTCGGTCTCTTGATTGTGCGCCGCATTGTGCGCGAACACGGCGGCGAATTGTCGATTGAAAGCAGCCAGGGTAAAGGCATCACGCTGACCATTCGTCTGCCCTATCTGGACAAACGCGTTCGCATGCTTGAGGCGGGAACCGCAGACCGTCCCAAATAGCCGGCGGTCTCATTCCCCGTTAAATGTCCTTTTCAACCACGCCTCCAACTCGCGCAAGAGAAGCCCGAGATAAGCGCCGGGTGATTCCTTGAAAAGCTCGACAATGCGCGGGCTGAGGTCTTGTTTCGGCTCTTTAATAGTTCCCGAAAGATGAACCGTCGCCCAAAGATAACCGCCGCGCTCGCGGGTAAATATTTCCTCCGGCTTCGGCAGCCAGTCGAGATATTCGCGTGTGACCCCAAGCGCGATGGCCCCGCCTAACGAACCGCGATCGATCGAAATCGCGCCTTCAATCCGAAATCTTCCCTTCTCTTCGAGCGCAATATTTTTGATCTCAATCTTCGGGTAACGCCAGGCCAAATCGAGCGAGCAATCACTCAGCCGCAAATGCTCGAGGGATTTTTTTTGCGCCAACGCCGCAAGCTTTTCCAGAAACGGAAGGCTGTCGATCCGCGCACCGCTCACGCGCAAAGATCCTTCACCTGCCGAACTTTCCAGCTTTGGATTTCCTCCCGTCCAGTGAACTGCGCCGGCGCCTGAGCCGGCAAAATGTTCTTTCCAATTTGAGGGCAGCCAACCGCGAATTGGCAGCCGATCGAAACTCACATTGAAATCGACGCTCTTATCTTTGCCAATGCCCACCCCTCCCGCGCCGTGAATGCTTCCGTCGCTTCCCTCGGCGAGCGTGCTGGGCGCAAGATCGAGATCGTAAAGCGTGAGCAGCGTTTTGGTGATCAGCAAGTGCATCTGGCGCAGATAAAGATCGGGAATGAGCGCCATCTTCAGGGTGCCGCCGGTTGCGCGATATTCGAAGTCGCTCCCATGCGGCGTAATCAGCAATCGCGCGCCGAAAAAGCCCGCTCGCTCGCCTCGGAATTGCCAGGTCACATTGGCCGGTTCCGATTCTATGTGCTTGAGATAAACGCGATTCGGCAAAAAAATCGAGAACCACGGCTTCGATGAAACCCCTTCCGGATTGGCCTCGTAAATCTGGATTCCCACTTCGCCCGCTTGAATGTGCACGTCGTCCAGCTCCCAGCGCCGTAGAAAAATACCCCAGGGATTAAACTTCGCCGTCAGGCCGCGAGCATCCATTATCTTGAGCGCTTTCTTTCCATCGCTGGCTTGAAAGCGCTCGCTTTCTACCGTCGCATAACCGGCGCGGCGGATGGGCGCATAATGTCCGCTCGGAAAGTGCAGGCCTTTAGCCGTCTCGTTCTCGAGCCTGGCGCGAAATCGATCGCTCTCGACGTAATGAGTGAGCCGGAGATTGAGAAGCGGGACCGCGCCGGCCGCGACGGCGAGAAAAATCCCGCTCGCTGCGGAAACGATCAGCCAGCGCCGTCGAGTCATCGCGTGAGCGCGACCGAGAGCGCAAGCCCGTACACAATTAAGATCAAAATTTGATCTTCACGGTACTGTGGCCAAGTCGCCGACGCCGGCTACAAATTCATATTTTGCCCGGACTGACCCAGTTCAATGATCTCCCTCCACGGTATATTTTGCGTCTTTCACTTGTTTGCGGACTGCTTGGAAAAGCCGCCCGATTCCGATCTGACTAATCCGGTTGGCCACGAACGCCGGAATGAGGCCGCCGGTGTCGGTATAAACGGAATAGGTGGCCCGGGTTTTGTTTGTGCCATCCGGCTCCAGCAGCCACCCGCCGTCGCACACTTTTATCCGGATAACGCCTTTCTTTTCCGGAGGACCGAGTTCATTCGCCGGCGCCCACTGACTGAAATAGACCAGACCACCAGAGGCAGGCCACGACTTATTCCAGACGCGCAACGTGTAATCGCGGTCGGCGCAAATTTTCGGCGAGAGCCGTTGGTATCCCACGAGGCTATCGCTTTCGCGTTTAACCAGCCGGCATTCGGTCAGGTAGGGCATGAAGCTGGGGTAATTCTCAAAATCATCGATCACCTCATGAACCGCGTGAGTCGGTGCGTCAATCGGGCCAATCGCTTTGAATTCTTTGAGCGACGAGCCTGAATGAGGACGACTGAAAATGGCAACGTCCTTGGTTTGCGTGACTAGTTTCCAGCCCTCGCTCGCGTTGACGGAATAGGAAGGTTCGGCAGCGAGACCGATTGTTAAGGCCAGAACAAAGCTCAGCGCGACTGCGCCAAGAATCGGCCGTTCCATCTCGAACAATACCGATTCTGCCATGATGCGCTCCTATAATTTTCGGGAGCCATCGACTATTTAGCGATTGAGCGATTGAGCGATTAGCGGACAATGAATCGCGGAGTAGTTAACTCCCTCATTCTTTAATTCCTTAAATGGTTTCCATTCAGCCCACCATCCTCATTGTCGATGATGAGAAGCATACGCGCGATGGCTTGCGGCGTTTGCTCGAAAATGATTACGATGTGTATGTCGCGGCCGACATCGCCGGCGCGAACGATGTGCTCGAACGCGAGCAGATCGACATTCTCCTTACCGATCTGCGCCTCGGTAATGAAGATGGGATGATGTTGATCGACCGCGCGCTGAAGATGCCGCACCTGCCGATCTGCATCATGATGACGGCGTATGGCTCGGTTGACATCGCGGTCGAAGCGATGAAACGCGGCGCCTATGATTTTGTCACCAAGCCGCTTAATCTCGACAAGATCGAAATGTTGATCGCGCGTGCGCTCGGCGCGCGGAAGCTGGAGCAGGAAAATCGCTCCCTTCGGCAGCAAGTGGACGAGCGTTACGGCCTGGAAAACATCATTGGCGAATCGGCTGCGCTGTGTGAAGTGCTCGACACTATTCGGCAGGTCGCTCCTTCTTCGGCAAACGTGCTGATCGAAGGCGAGAGCGGCACGGGCAAAGAGTTGGCCGCGCACGCCATTCATAATCTGAGCCGGCGAAATAAGGCGAAATTCGTGACGGTCCATTGCGCCGCGCTTTCGCCACAATTGCTCGAGAGCGAATTGTTCGGTCACGAGAAAGGCGCATTCACCGGCGCCCACGAGCGCCGGATCGGTCGGTTTGAACAGGCGAACGGCGGCACGATTTTCCTCGACGAAGTGGCCGAGATCGACTCGAGCACGCAGGTCAAATTGCTGCGGGTGATGAGCGAGGAGCGAGCGTTCGAGCGCGTGGGCGGCAATCAAACCCTGCGCGCGGACGTGCGGATCATCGCCGCCACCAACAAGAATCTCGAAGCGCTCGTGCGCGAAGGGAAATTCCGCGACGATCTTTTCTTTCGCCTGAACGTCGTGCGCCTCACGATGCCGCCGTTACGTGAGCGCAAGGAAGATATTCCACTTCTCATCCGCGGATTCTTGCGCCATTTCTGCAAGGCGAACGAAAAGCCTCTTATTGATCTAACGGCCGACGCCATGGACGCACTCCTCACTTACAACTGGCCCGGAAACGTGCGCGAGCTACGCACCGCGATCGAGCACGGCGTCGTCATGGCCACCGGTCCCAAGATCACAGTGCGCGATTTCCCGATGGCGGTGCGACAAGCGGCCGGCGCCGCGTTACCCCACGGAATTTCACCAGCGAAAGCATTCGGCGAAAAATCCAGTCCGCTCGATATTCGGGAGACGGAGAAAAAATTGATCATGCAAGCGCTGGCCGCAACCAATGGAAATGTAACCGCAGCAGCGAAAAAGCTCGGCATCAGCCGGCGAACGCTGCATCGAAAGATTAACGAAATGAACGCCGCGGGCACAACAGGGGAACCACAAAATGCCGGGTAGCGCAGAATTTATTCAACGCGCAGTGCACGCGCTCGAAGCCGGCGCCCTCGCCGTGTGGGTACGGCGCAGCCTTGTCGCGTTGGCCATCATCGCTCTCGCGATTTACTATTTTTACGACTTTCGCGGCCTCGCCACGTCGCAGGCTATGGATCAGGCGCAAATCGGCCGCGCCCTCGCGAGCGGTCATGGCTGGCGGACAAATTTCGTGCGCCCCCGTGCCATCGGACAATTGCAGGCGCACGGCAAAAATGTCGCGCAAAAAATCTGGTCCGACACTTACAACGCGCCGCTCCCGCCCCTTGTCGATGCTATCGCGCTCTGGCCGGTAAAGTCGCATTCGCAAATGTCTATGAGAGATCTCGTTTACGCCGGCGACAAAGCGATCGCCGCGATGTCGATCTTTCTTTTTCTGCTTTCCGTTCTCGTGCTTTTTCTCACGGCGCGCCGTTTGTTCGATCGGCGTCTCGCGCTCCTGTCCTGTGGGCTGGTCGTGCTCTGCGACATGCTCTGGCAGTATTCACTCTCCGGTCTGCCGCAAATGCTTTTGCTGCTCCTGTTTAACGCGACCATCTATGCGCTCGTGCGCGCCGTCGAGGCCCAATATAACGGCGGCCGCGTCGGCGCCTGGCTCGCAGCCGTCAGCATCGGCTTTGGATTGCTCGCTTTAACGCACGCGTTGACGATCTGGATATTTGCCGGAGCACTGGTCTTCTGCGTCTTCTTCTTTCGCCCGCGCGGGCGAGTCGCGGTAATCATGCTCGCGGCCTTCACGATCGTCTACTCGCCATGGCTGATTCGCAATTACATTGTCTGCGGTAATCCCGGCGGCGTGGCGATTGATTCCGTGCTCGATGGCATCCGTCACAGCGAAGCGGGCTGGATGCGCCGCATCAATCTCGACGTGGAGGGCATCGGCCCCACAAACTTCCGCGACAAAGTCACGACGAATTTCGTCAGCCAGTGGGGCCACATTTTTGAATACTTCGGCTCCAGCGTGGTGGCCATGATGTTTTTTGTCGCCCTGCTCCACCCTTTCAAACGAACAGAAACCGCAGTGCTTCGCTGGATGATTCTGGCGATGTGGATCGGCGCGGTCGCCGGGATGGCAATTTTTGGAATCAACGAGGAAGAGGGCCTGGCCGCGAATCAATTGCATTTGATTTTCGTTCCGCTCATGACCTGTTACGGCCTGGCTTACCTGCTCGTGCAATGGAACCGCCTCGGTATCCAGCTTGGCATCGCGCGCATCGCCTTTCTCAGTTTGCTTTACTTCCTCTGCGCGCTGCCGGCGATTTTCACGGTGCCGGGGCTCGCGCGGGCCAAGTCACCGATCCGCTGGCCACCCTACGCCCCGCCCTATATCGCGACGCTTCACAATTGGATGCAGCCTAATGAAATCACCGCCTCGGACATGCCATGGGCGATTGCTTGGTACGCGGATCGGCGCGCCCTGTGGCTTCCGGAAACGCCGAAGACGCTCACCGATCTCAGCGATTATAACCTTCTCGGCGGGCCAGTGAATGGCCTTTACCTGACACCGATCAGTGGCAGCCAGGACAAGCTCGTCGACATTTTGCGGGGAGAATATAAAGATTGGGCCCCTTTCATTTTGCGGAACATGAATCTGGAAAAATTTTCGCTGAAATGGGGAACTCTGCTCGGAGTGGAAGACGAATGCATCTTTCTGAGCGACCACGATCGAGAACACGCGCGCGCGCCATGATCGCGTTGTCTGTCGCGAAAAATTACTCGGTCTAGTCTGATGAGCTTATTCCTGCCGCGCGCGATTTTTCGTTCGCGCGCGGTGGTCTCAACGCTCGCAGCCCAGTTGCGTACCGCCTGGTGGCGGCTTCTCGGAATGAAGGTCGGCCACAAAACATTGCTGCCGAAAATCTACGTCACCTGGCCGCACCAGGTGTCGATAGGCGCGCATTGCCAGCTGGAGCCCGGAATTTATTTCAAGTTCGATGGCATCTACGAGCCCGGACCTCGCCTCCTCGTCGGCGACAACGTTTTCATTGGCGCCGGTTGCGAATTTAATTTCTGCCGCAAGATCGTCATCGGCGCTCACTCCCTCATCGCGTCCGGCTGCCGTTTTATCGATCACGATCACGGTTCGGCCCAGCGCGAGGTTCCGATGTCGATGCAACCGCACGCCGCGGATGTGCCCATCGTTCTCGAGGAAGACGTTTGGCTCGGCGCGAACGTTATCGTCTTAAAAGGCGCGCACATCGCCCGCGGCGCGATCATTGCCGCTGGCGCCGTGGTCACGAGCGACGTCGCGACCTTCGAAATCTGGGGCGGCGTGCCGGCCCGTAAAATCGGCGAACGACCCGACGCGGCATAATTCTAGACGGACATGCTCCGTCGTGTCCGAAACTTATACTTTCCCGTTTACGAATCGCTCTTCCAGCGTTTCAATTAGCCCGTGACCCAGGCCAAGAAGATTTTCGGGACTGACGGCGTCCGCGGCGTCGCCAACGTGGAGCCAGTCACCGCTGAGACTGCGCTAAAACTGGGCCGCGCTGCGGCGCATGTTTTCACGCAACTGAATCCCCGCACTATCCCCGAGGGCGCGCGCCCAAAAATCGTGCTTGGCAAAGATACGCGGCTCTCGGGTTACATGCTCGAGAACGCGCTGGTCGCCGGCATCACTTCCCTCGGCGTCGATGTTCTCATCATCGGGCCGCTGCCGACGCCGGGTGTGGCTTACATCACTCGCGCGCTTCGCGCCGATGCCGGCATCGTTCTTTCCGCCTCCCATAATTCCTACGAGGACAACGGCATCAAATTTTTCCGGCACGACGGTTACAAGCTCGATGATCAGGTCGAACAAAGAATCGAGCAGCTCGTTTTCGCCGGCGAAGTCGATTCGATCCGCCCAACCGCCGGAAAAATCGGACGAGCCGCGCGCATCGATGACGCCCTCGGCCGCTACGTCGAATTCGCCAAGGCGAGCTTTTCGCGTGGGATGTCGCTCGAGGAAATGCGCGTGGCGGTCGATGTGGCTAACGGCGCTGCTTACAAATCGACGCCGTGCGTTTTGCGCGAGCTCGGCGCCGAAGTCATCATCGCGCACAACGAGCCGAACGGCATGAACATCAACGCGCAATGCGGCAGCACTCATCCGCGGGAAATCCAGCGCCTCGTCAAGGAGAGCGGCGCGGACGTGGGCGTCACGCACGATGGCGACGCCGATCGCGTCCTGCTCTGCGATGAAAATGGTGAGATTGTCGATGGCGACGAGATTCTCGCCATCGCTTCTGTCGATCTTTTGCGCGCGGGCCGGCTGGAGCAAAACACGCTCGTTGCCACCGTGATGAGCAATTTCGGTCTCGATGAAACGCTCGCCGCGCACGGCGGCAAAGTGGTTCGCACAAAAGTGGGCGATCGCTACGTCATCGAAGAAATGATTTCTCGAAAATTAAACCTCGGCGGCGAGCAAAGCGGTCACATCATTTTCCGCGATTTCACGACTACTGGCGACGGCATCATCAGCGCGCTCCAGATTTTGCGCATCATGCACAAGACCGGCCAGCCCTTAAGCAAATTGAAAACTTGTCTCAAAAAATATCCACAGGCCCAGCGCAATCTGGTCGTAAAAGCCAAGCCGCCCATTGAAGAACTGCGCGAAGTCATGAAGTTGCGCGATGAAGTCGAGCGCGAACTTGCCGGCCAAGGGCGCATCCTCCTGCGTTATTCGGGCACGGAACCACAAATTCGCTTGCTAATCGAAGGTCGCGAATTGGACAAGATCGACAAGCAAGCGAACCGCATCGCGGACGCAATTCAAAGCGCGATTGGCGCCAATTAAAATTCGATGCGTAAACGCGCGGTCATCCCGAACGAAGTGAGGGACCTCACAGAAGATGATGGATCACGCTATCGAACTTGTGTATTCCGGACTTCGAATGGGAGATCCTTCGCTCCGCTCAGGATGACACGCTTTGTGTGCTTATGACTCTCGCCAAAGTTATCGAAGCGCTCCTCTTCAGCACGCAAAAGCCGCTCTCCGCAAAGGAGATGGTCGATGTTATCAAGCGCGCCGGCCAAGTCGATGAGCTTTCGCCTAACGAATTTGCCAAGGTCCGCGAGTCCGAAGTGGCTGCCGCGCTCGAAGAATTGAAGATCGAATACGGGCAGCAAGAGCGCGCTTTTCAACTGGTCGAAAAAGCTGAAGGCTGGCAACTCGCGACCGATCCCGCATATGCCAATTGGGTGCGCCAACTTTTTCCTGCTCCGAAACCGGCGCGCTTGACCGCGCCCGCGCTCGAAACGCTCGCCATCATCGCCTATCGCCAGCCGATCACGCGCCCCGATGTTGAGGCCGTCCGCGGCGTCGCCATCGATGGGGTTCTGCAAACATTGATGGACCGAGGTCTCGTCAAAATTAGCGGGCGCGCAGAAATTCCGGGACGGCCGCTCCTTTACGAGACCACGCAATTTTTTCTCGATCACTTCGGTCTGCGCAATTTGGATGAATTGCCAAATGTCGAAGAATTGCGGAAACGCTATCTGCCGGTAAGCCCGCGCTCCCAGCCGGCAACTGTAGCCAGCGTCGCAGACGCCGGCCCGCGATCAGGATCCGCGGCAACAGAGAATCTGTAGCCGTCGCCGTGTGGGCGACGTGACGCACGCATGAATGGCTCGCAATGGTCACGCTTCGCGCAGCGAAGCGGCTACAGCGCGATCCTTGCGCTCGCGTTCCTAAGATCGACAATCGCATTTGCGGAACTGCGCGGCGCCGCTTGCGCGCGTGCGGCAAAATATTCCGAGGGCAAGCGTGGCATCTCCGTGCTCGTCATGCAAAATGGCCGAACTATCTTCGAGCATTACGCGAACGGCGGATCGGCCGGCGACAAATGGCCGATCTTCAGCGGGACAAAAAGCTTTTGGGGAATCACCGCGTTGGCGGCGGTACATGATGGTTTGTTTAAGCTCGACGATCTCGTTTCCGATACGATCACTGAATGGAAGGGCGACACGCGTAAATCGCAGATCACCATCCGCCAGTTGCTCAATCAGAGCGATGGCATTGAAGGCGCTTCGCGTCTTCAGCGTGCATCGATTCGCGATCGGAATCCGATGGCGATTCAATTGCCGGCCGTTGCTGAACCCGGCTCGGCTTTCATCTATGGCCCGAGTCATCTTCAGATTTTTTCAGAACTGTTGCGTCGGAAATTAAAAGGGCGCGCAACAATCAGCTACGTCGAAGGACATGTGTTGATCCGGCTGGGGGTCGGTCGTCTCAATTACAAAAAGGACGCCCGTGGCAATCCGCTGGCGGCGACAGGTTTTGAATTGACAGCGCGCGAATGGGCGCGGCTCGGCGAGCTTGTGCTCGGGCGCGGGAATTATCACGGGCGCCAAATTGTTCCGGCAGATTTGTTGCGCGAAGCCTTTATCGGCTCGCAAGCGAACCTGTCATACGGCCTCACATTTTGGCTAAATCAGGGAGCCCCGAATGGGCGCGAGGTCGACATCGAGAACATGCTCGATCTGCCGTGGCAGCGCGCCGACTGGACTGATATTTGCATTTGCAAAGATGCGCCCGCGGACATGTTGGTCGCACTCGGCTCCGGTTATCAACGCCTCTTCATCATTCCCTCGATGAACGCGCTGATCGTGCGGCAAGGATGGGGTGCTAAATTTTCCGACGCGAATTTCCTGCGGTTGGTTCTCGGACAATCGCGATAGTGGATTTGACTTGATGGCGCATTTCTTGAACGATGCACCCAACCTTTTGAGACATGAACAAATTTGCTATTGGTTGCGTCGGCGTCTTGGTGATCATCGTCTTCTTTACAGTGGTGGCTGCGCTCGGACTGATGGGCAGTTACAATCGGCTGGTCAAATTGCAGCAGAGCGTCGATCAAAGCTGGGCGCAGGTGCAAAATGTTTACCAGCGCCGCGCAGATTTGATTCCGAATCTGGTGAACACGGTTTCAGGGGCGGCCAATTTCGAAAAATCGACACTCATCGCCGTGACCAATGCGCGCGCCAGCGTCGGCCGGGTGCAGCTTGATCCGAACAAAGCGCCCACCGATGCGGGGCAACTCGAGCAATTCCAGGCAGCGCAAGGACAGCTTTCAAACGCTCTCTCGCGCTTGCTCGTGGTGGTCGAGCGTTATCCGGAGCTAAAGGCGAACCAGAGCTTTCTCGGCCTGCAAGCGCAGCTCGAAGGTACGGAGAACCGAATTTCGGTCGAGCGCGGCAACTTCAACACTGCGGTGCAAAATTACAACACGGCTGTGCGCAGCTTTCCGACGAATCTGATTGCCGGGATGTTTGGCTTTGCGCCGCGGCCATTCTTTGCCGCGCAACCGGGCGCGGAAAAAGCGCCGACCGTGAATTTCAATTTCGGCACGCCGGCGCCATCGCCCGCCGCGACGGGATCGCCATAAGTAGGGACATCTCTACGAGATGTCCCTATCATGAAAGATCGACAATCGATTCTCGCATGAAACGAATCGTGCTTAAGGTGGATCGTGCGCTCCGTCGCGCGATGATACGATTTGCGGCTTCGCCGCCTAATTTTAGCATCGAGCAAGGGACTGCTCGATCCACCAAGATCTCTTTAATCGCCGCCGCGCTGGTTGTTGTCATTGCGCTGTCCGGCCACGCCGCCGAGGTCATTCCACCGAAACCAGCTGGCTATTTCAATGATTACGCTGGTGTCGTTTCAAAAGAAGCCGCTCTGCGTTTCAACGAACAGCTCGCGCAGTTCGAGCGC